>TBL_comb48_EPIDRAFT_1000197_pt1 | contig 46869 bp, 27 predicted proteins | sample TroBogEpilimnion_37_FD_10681 | JGI IMG/M metagenome (IMG submission 10681) | reverse complement strand
CCGTCCCGGTCAGCACAATAGCCGCCTGCAAAATCTGCGCAAATACAACACCTTTATCCTTGACTGCCTGTTCAATCTGCTCGATGGTTTTTGTTTTATGATCGGCTAAAACATCCAGAATCGGATTGTAAACCGCCTCGCTCATTGACGCTTCCCCCAAAAAACCTTTGACCTTGAGAGAGATATCCGTGCGATGACTCACAAGCATAATTTTCTGCGTGGACAAAGCTTCCGACTGATCAATTGCGGATAACTGGCGCAAACCTTTAACCCAATAATCTCGACGAAACTGCTGATTGATCATAAAGTCTCGCACACTCTCACGAAACGTCATATCAGTAATCTCATTAAGGAATGCTTGTTGTTCCAGAGTAAGATTGACAGCATCAATATGGTCCAGGTAATGCGCCGAACCGGCATAACTCACCTTTGCCGGCGACAACCAATCCGCCAGAGTAGCAAAGTACATGGGATGCCAATCCTGGTTGAAATATTCATGAGCAAGATAGTGTCGGTTTTGATCCTTGATTTTTGTAATTCTATCCCTAATCAATGGATTAGCCCGCGCATAGATAGGGTTCGTCGCTAACAACTTTTCACTAAAACCGATAGCACCATTAATACGACTGACAATCCCATGACCTTCAGACCCTATTATCTCCGCATGCTGTGTCATGAGATGACGCATTGGAGCAAAGGTGGCCCATCCAGGCAAAGTGTTGTAACTGATATAGAGTACACCACCAACTTTTAGTTTACGACGTATAAAATCCACAATCACGCTGCGATTCTTATCGGAAATCCAACTCCAGATACCGTGGAGGCCGATAAAATCAAAATCAGGAAGATCCTGACGAGTACAGAATTCATTGAATGTATCGTCATATAAAAAAGCGTTAGAGCCAGCGGCAACAACAAGATCCTGAGCAAAACCTGCCTGGGCAGGATTAAAGTCAGTCCCATACCATTGCGTCACCGAAGCGGCAGCATGAATGTTCGCACTCAACCCCTGACCATAACCCAACTCACAAGCTGTTCCAATCTGAGGGCATATCAAGCCAGAGTTCAAAAAAATCAACTTCAATTGTAACGTATTCAATTCACGGTAATACCCGAAAGTGTAGCCTATATCCGCCACATAACCTGCAGTCCAACCTGACATAGGTAGAATCCTTCATAGATAAATTCAAAGAATTGCAGACAAAAGATACAACACCCTATGGACCGCTAACGATAATCAGATATGGCTACACCTCGTTTGCTTCAGCATCAGGACTTACTCAGCCAAAGCTAACCAGAACAAATCAGGCAACAAGCTGGATATCGTGCCAATCAAGCGTGGGATGAGTTATTGTCCCTATTAGGGCAACCAAGACAGCTAATCCGGCTCCATTACCATCAGCATCATAATAAAGGTTCCCTGTTGTTGAGTTATAAACAATTCGATCTGTTGAACTATGTCCAGCTACAGCCCCAGGAGCAGAATAAAATTCATTGGATGCCCAGGTAAAAATATGATTAAAAATAGTCTTACTTAACTGCAGTATATCAAGTCCATGCACAAAATCAGTTATAGTATCATGATTTGTAGCTGACGGTATTACATTGAAGACAAACTTATCGCTGCCAGCTCCGCCGAAGAGAGTATCGTTGCCATTCCCGCCAGTAATCGTGTCATTCCCACTACCACCATTAATTGTGTCATTATGTGATGAACCAATAAGAGAAACACCTGTTGCACTGCTGTTCGTGAGTGTCCAGCCGTTGGCTCCTCCGGCTAAAGCAAGACTTATTGAGTGGCCGTTAGCGTTGATTGATGCTGTCCCGTTGTTGATCGTTGCACTCGTGGCTGTAAAGTTCCCTGCAGCTGTTGCCGTAGCTGTAGCACCAGATGATACCTTCAAAATGTCCGTTCCATTGCTTAAGTCGTTTATGGAATTTGTGCCTGAGGTTATGTTGAACAAATCAGCTCCCAGACCACCCCAGATGAGATCGTTACCTCCACCGCCAGTAATCGTGTCGTTCCCACTTCCACCATAAATAATGTCATTATGAGCTGAGCCTACAAGGGTAACCCCTGTTGCACTACTGTTGATGATTTTCCAACCATTGCTGCCTCCTGCTAAAGCAAGATTCACTGTATGCCCGTTGGCATCAATGTATGCAGTGCCATTGTTGATCGTTGCGCTCGTTGCTGTAAAGTTACCATTTGCTGTTACTGATACTGCCGCACCTGAAGAAACTACTATAATGTCAGCTCCATTACCCAGATCGGTTATGGTATTTGTACCTGAGGTTATGTTGAAGGTATCAGCTCCAGCGCTGCCAGTAAGAGTATTGCTACCTACAGCTATAAGCGTGTCATTGCCTGCACCACCTATTGCTTTTTCTATATGACAATTAAATGCGATGGCGACATTTTCAATCATTCCATCAACAGAAGAATAAGAGCCTGGCGTTAGATTGATAGTCTGACTGCCTGCATATCCAGAACAATCAAGAGTATCTATTCCACCAGCATCCCAGATTGTAAATATAGGGGTATGATTGATGTTAAAGTCATATATTTTTTTCTCTGCGTCCGACCCAGAAAGAGTGCAATTAAATCCGTATGTAGTATTACCGGTGCGGGTTATAGTATCTGCTCCATACTTGGCCTGTATAGCAGCAATATCATAAACCATTGGGGTTTGAGGATAGAGATAACTGAGAGATGTTCCATCCTGTTGCCATCCAGATCCTGGCAGATATCCTCCAAAATATGACATCACTGTATACTTCCGGTTATCCTGAGCGAAGACCGCATTATTATCATAGGTAATAGTACCTCCATTTCCTGCGTCGTAGACTCCTGGATGTGATAATCCCAATGAATGACCTATCTCGTGAATCATGGTGATTAAACCATATTTACCGGGGCTCATACCACTGTCGCCATTGGAAGACCAATTTGAACTTAACCAAATCTCATCTGCCGCTAAATTACCGTTATGGGTTACATTATTTAATGAGTTATACCAAAAGTTTGAATACGTCCCATTGCCAGACGTATTATTTGAGTAGTCTAATGTTATATTGGCAGATGGGGATGTAGTTTGAACTAGGCGATGTTGCTGTCCTGCAGCTTTAGCAATAAGATCATCCCACAGTTGAAACGATAATTTCGCCGTTGCTACCTGAAGTGCATCCATATTTACTAAATGCGTTCCTCCTTCAGAGGGGGTATAACCTAATACATTTGTTGGAGTTCCACTATTTATTGAATAGGAAATAGTGGATAAATTTGATGCCCAGCTAAAAGTGTCACCCGTCAGATTACCTCCCCATGAAGTCGTAATCTGATAAATGATTTGGTTTGTAGTGAACGTCGGCTTAGGAGACCCAATCTGGAAAATGATAGAGTCTGTAGGCATAACAATGAGCTGACTGCTATCACTTGAATTATCGGTAGAGTTATTAAACATTTTTGTCTCCGTAATTATTTTATGGTTTAGAAATATACATTAGGCTCTAACACTCAAAATCAAAATAATTTACACTATATTTTACCTATATAAAACAAACTTATATTATAACCACATCAATTTAATATAATAATATTTTGGCTGATTTTCGTTTCAGCCAAAATATTTTTGACCGGTATCACTGGAGTTATCTAATTATAACTATGCACGCAGCAATGCACGAAAATAGCTTATTGTCTCCCTGAGTCCATCATCAAGACAAACCGATGGAGACCAGTCAAGTATCTTCTTTGCCAAGCTGATATCCGGCATGCGTTGTTTAGGATCATCTTCCGGCAATTGCTGAAATACGATTTGTGATTTAGAACCAGTAAACGCAAGAACTTTATCTGCCAGCTCCAGCATGGTGGTCTCTGCAGGATTGCCAAGGTTAACCGGTCCAATGAACTCAACAGGAGAGTTCATCATGCTGATCATCCCATCAATCATATCGTCCATATAACAAAAGGACCGTGTCTGACTGCCGTCACCGTAAAGAGTTATCGGCTCACCCTTCAATGCCTGCACAATAAAATTACTCACCACCCGTCCATCACTGGGATGCATGCGTGGTCCGTAGGTATTGAATATTCTAATGACCTTGATTTCTACTGCATGTTGCCGCCAGTAATCAAAAAAAAGCGTTTCAGCACAACGCTTTCCCTCGTCATAACAGGAACGTATCCCAATTGGATTAACTCTTCCCCAGTAAGATTCTGGCTGGGGGTGTATTTCAGGATCACCATAGATCTCACTGGTAGAGGCCTGCAAAATTCGCGCTTTCACACGCTTTGCCAGACCAAGCATATTAATGGCACCGTGAACGCTGGTCTTTGTGGTCTGCACCGGGTCATGCTGATAATGCACGGGTGAAGCCGGACATGCAAAATTATATATTCTGTCAACTTCCACATAAAGCGGAAAGCAGACATCATGTCGCATTAACTCAAAAGATCTATGGCCAATTAAATGCTCAATATTCCTACGCGAACCAGTATAAAAATTGTCGACACAAAGCAAATCTTCTCCAGCATGGATCAATCTATCGCACAAATGAGAGCCTAAGAAGCCTGCACCCCCGGTAATTAAATAAGTCATTCCTCTACTTTTCTCACATAAAGTTGATAAAGAGGAGCTGAGATAATCTTGATTTTTCGAAAATAACAATTAATAAACGCATCAATTGCCACTTTGGGGCAACGAAGCACATCTCGACCATACGATAGCTCTTCTGTCCATAAATAGTCATCAAAAACCATAATACCTCCAACCCTGAGTAACCTGAATGCCATCACAGCATCGGCAAGAACATCAGGTGCCTGATGGGAGCCGTCTACATAAATCATATCAAAGGAGTTGCCATGGTTTCGACTTATAAGAGCAGCAAGGGAGTAATCAGAATACCCTTTATGCAAAACCAGCTTGACGCTCATAGATACTTTGCTTATAGCAAGAGCTGTATTATGTAAAAATCTTGATTCCACAGCGGCCATATCAATGGCGCAATCCCGGTGTTCGATACCCCCCGCCCACGTATCAATACAATGAATTTCAATAGACGCATCAAGTGCTAATTTTTCAATTAAATAACAGGTACTTGCGCCTTCATATGACCCAATTTCCAGAATTTTTTTTGGCTTAAACTGCGAAAAAAGAGAGTCCCACACTTGTCTTGCGGTCGTATCAAACCAGTGGTTGGTAAAAAGAAGCTCATCCTTTCGAACATTATTATCTAGATCCATACTTTTTAGATCAACAATGAATAATTATGATTTCAATATGGTTTGACAAAAATATGATCCGGAGGTAAATCACCTTGATACCGCTCATAAATTGACTTATAAGCCTCTTCAATGTCTCTTGTAAACATTATGGTATCAAACAAGGGAGTCATCAGCCGATTTCTCTGTAGTTTCTGCCTGATTTCCTGAAGCTTTGCAGGAGTAGTAGCCAATTCAATTGCAAGGGATTCGTACTTTTCTTGTGTTAAGGTAATAAGTTCTGGCAGGTGAATTGCATTGAGCAGACTTGTAGCAACCCTGCTTGCGAAGGACTCTCCAGTACAGGTCAATAATGGTAAACCAGCCCACAAAGCATCACTTGCAGTTGTATGAGCATTGTATGGAAGAGTATCAAGAAACAAATCCGCTGACCGATGTCTTGACAAGTGTAAAGGAAGAGGCATACGCATTGCAAAAATTAATCGCTCTGCGTTCACACCTCTTTGAACAGCTTCTTTTCGTAAATTACATACTACCATAGGGTTATCCTCCAGAAGCCATAAAACGCTACCCTCAACCTGCATAAGAATTCGCATCCATCCATCAAAGGAGTCGGGCGTGATTTTATAGCTGTTATTGAAACAGCAGAAGACAAAACCATCTTTCGGTAATCCTAACTCTTCTCGTGAAAAAACCTTATCTGCAATCTGACATTTTGTATCATTCACTTGATAGCTGTTAGGAAGATAAACCATTTTTTCGGTATAGTACTGTTGACTACCCTCTGGTATGATAATTGGGTCTGTAATGATGTAATCATGGTAATCAGTACCCATCGTGCCTGGATAACCCAAATAGTTCACCTGTATGGGTGCGGATCGAAGTGCAAATATGTCATTACGACAAAGTGCCGTGAAACCCCCTAAATCAACGGCTATATCAATAGCCATATTTCTTGAAAGTTTTGCTATTTCTATTTCTGACAAATTTTGTACGTCGAGAAAATGATCAAAAGCGGCTTCAATCCTTTTGCGCATCTCGTCGTTCGTATTTGGACCAAATGAAAAGGCTGTGATTTCGAACCTTGACCTGTCATGCGTTTCGTAGAGCTCAGCAGTTAATCGAGCTACTGCATGAGACCTAAAGTCAGCTGAAAAGTAACCAATGCGGATTTTATCATGTCTTGCATGCTTGGATATTTCTGGCAGTAGATGAGAAGAAGGACATTTCTCTTCAACATAAATCAATGCAGCTTCTTTTTGCAGTGAAACTGCATCCACAAGAGCAAGAAGAGGAAATGGTGTTATTGCTTTTTCATGACGCTCAATTTTTTCAACCAGTTGACCAACATAATGCTTAATATTACTCCAATCACAAACAGTCATCTTTGCAGAGCAGCAGGTTCCTAATAAATAAGCAAGATCAGGATTAAGTACAATAGCTTGGTCATAACTGACCAAAGCCTCGTCATAGCGCTTCAACTCTTGCAGCAGAGTTCCTCGATTAGAGTATGCCTCGGCATAGTCAGGTTTCAGCGCAATGGCCCTGTCATAATTGGCGAGAGCGTCTTCAGAACGCTTTAACTCATGTAACACATTTCCTCGATTAGAGTATGCCTCGGCATAGTCAGGTTTCAGCGCTATAGCCTTGTCAAAACTGGCGAGTGCTTCATCAAAACGCTTTAACTCATGTAACACATTTCCTCGATTTGTGTATCCCTCTACATAGTCAGCTTTCAGTGCAATTGCCTTCTCATTACTTTCCAAAGCCTCGTTATAGCGCTTAAACTCCTGCAACACATTTCCTCGATTAGAGTATGCCTCGGCATAGTCAGGTTTCAGCGCTATAGCCTTGTCAAAACTGGAGAGTGCTTCATCAAAACGCTTTAACTCATGTAATACATTTCCTCGATTCGTGTATGCCTCGGCATACTCTGCCTTCAGTGTTATTGCTGCCTCATAGCTTGCCAGAGCTTCCTCGCTCCTATCCAGCAACTGCAGCAGATTTCCTCTGTTAAAATATGGATCAGCATAGTTGTGGTTCAAATGAATTGCCTTATCATAACAGACCATTGCTTCATCATAGCGCTTCAGCACCTGTAACATATTTCCACGATTAGAGTATGCCTCCGCATAATCAACCTTCAAAGTTATTGCTTTGTCATAACATACCAGTGCTTCATCAAATCTTTGTAATTCATATAACACATTCCCATAATTAAAGAATACTTCTGCATAATGAGGATTAAGAGCAATTGCTGTATCGTAACTTTGCAGTGCTTCGTGACTCCTTTTTAATAGATGTAACACATTTCCTCTATTATAAAACGCTGAGGCATAATCCGATTTAAGAACTATAACCTGATCTAAACTGACCACTGCCTCGTTATATCGTTTCAACTCCAGTAGCGTAATACCACGATTATAATATGCCTCAAAATAATCTGATCTAATAGAGATTGCCTTGTCATAGCTCTCAAGTGCTTCTTCATATCTTTTCAACTCCGTCAACACATTTGCACGATTATGGTAGGCCTCGGCGTAACCGGACTTTAGTGATATTGCCTTGTCATAGCTCTCAAGTGCTTCTTCATATCTTTTCAGCTCCTTTAATGCAATACCGCGATTATAATAAAGATGAGTATAATCAGGATTGATGGCTATGGCCTTGTCATAATAGGTCATGGCATCTTCGTGCCGATTCAACTCCTTTAAAGCAACAGCATAATTTATTAGCGAGATAAAATGGTTTGGATTAATTTTTAGGGCTTTTTCAAATAATACCGCAGCTTCAATAAAATATTTATTCTGTAGGGTAAGAGACGCCAACAGCTGCAAAGCTGAAAAATGCGCTGGCTGTGTACGTAATATCTCTTTGTATAATGATTCAGCTTGACTTAAATCACCTTGTTGATGGAAGGTAAATGCAGCTTGTAATTTAGCTTTATAAATATCGTCAGAAACACAGTTATGTGCTTCTGACGTATTGTTCGGCAATATTTCAAGCTTGCTTCTTTTGGGGTAGTTTAATTTTTTCCTGTTGCTCCGATGCTTCATCCTACCCTAACTTTTTTGATGGTTAGTAATGAGTCCATAAAGTTACTGTACCGTGCAAGCCTGCATTACAATCAAGTCTCTATCATTCATGAATTATAGAGTTAATTACGCTTTTAATGGCGTTAGCAATTCGGATTTCAGGGCCTGTGAATAGGTGCCCCTAGCTGTTTTAGCAACCGCAATCAGATTGTTCAACCGAGCAATTTCGTTATCAATGAATTGAATATTCGATAACAGCATCTTGGTATTGTCTGACAGGGTTGATATTGGATAATCAACGTTATCAATTGTAATAGTTTGTTCTTTGTTCATGATATTTCTCTTTTTAATAAAATGTAATAACAGAATCTTGGGCCAATATGAGTTTAAAAAAGAACCCCGCCTCTTGTGAGAGACGGGGTTCTTTTGTTTCACCTTTACATACTTTGCCTTAGCAAGGAATGCTTCTCCAAGAGGAGATTTTAGGCGACGTTCACAGCATGGAATACTGCTGCAGCTGAATCGTTAAGACCAGCAGTTGCATTCACACCTACCAACTCGACAACAACACCTGTAGTCTTTGAGGTCGCTTCAAATATCCATGTGTTGATTTTACCACCCTCAATATCAATATAAGCCTCAAGCAACGTATTAGCAGCAGTGGCCCAATTGAATTCAAGTACACTCATGATCTCATTGGCAAGAACTGCGCCATGATGTGTAGGAGTTTGAATAGTGTGATTCACGTCACCAGTTGTAAATTTAATCAAACCACCTGCTTGTGACCACATCTCATTTGTACCAAGCACAGTACCATTCTCAACCCAATCACCAGTAAGATTAACAATACCTGGCGATACCAATGCTGTACCAGTCGCGTCTGTAAAATGGAAGTGATCCTGTGTTGAAAGAGATCCAGTTCCTATGACCGCTCCAGTAACATAATGTAATGAGTATGGACTATCGCTTGCAAGAAGATCACCTGGGAAATAAATCTCATCACCATGCGTATGACTTCCCAAGTCGATCGTGTCTGTTCCAAAACTACCGGTAATAGTATCATTGCCACCTGCAGTACCAAGAAGTGTATTAGTACCCGATGACAGGTTGATTGTGTCGGCAGTAGAGTTATTAAGAGTAAACAAACCAGTACCTGTAGAAGAAACATTTATGGTGTCAGTAGTGTGAATACCCAAGTTGAGGGTGCTTGCGCCATAAATATTAATATTGTCACTGTCCGAGCTACTAAGTGTAGTCGTACCAGAATATAGATCCAATCTGTCGGAAGTAACTGTTGACAAATCGGCCAGATAATTGGTACCAGCCAGGATAGTGACATAGTCCTCTGCTACATGTCCTCCAAGAGTAAGTGCGCTGCTGTCATGGAAAGTGATATGCAGACTTGATGAATTAGCAAGTGTAGTAACACCAGCAAACAAATCCAAATGATCTTGTGCTTGCATGCCATCCAGAGCAACACTGCCTGCTGTAGATGTAACAACAACATTAGCTTCCCATGAACCATGTGTGCCGTTTGCGTTCAAAAACACACTTTCACTGTCATTGCTGATTGTTACTGTGTCAAATCCTGTCCCTGTACCATTGTAATCAGCAAGATTATATAAATAATCTGTTTCACCGGCTGTATTGACAATAATGTGATCGCCATTGGCATGGTAACCTAACGAGATATCGTTAGAACCACCAGCACGATTACCACCAGCATTTATTTCTGCACCACCAAGGTTAGTATTTGTGTTATTTCCTTTCCCCGTAATAGGATCGTATGCATAGATTACATCGTCACCTCCGCCAGCATGGATTGTATCTGCATTTCCGCTAGCATAAACGACAAGATCAGATAGACCAGTTAAGCCACTTGCTGTAATATTGAGCTGAGCAAAACTATCTACAACATTAGTGCCGCTATAATTATTAACTGCCTGAATCCAAAGCCTGTCAGGTGCAGCTGTCGATACTGTGCGATTTGGCTGTACCAGATTATGAACAACAGCATCATTTAACGTCAAGCTCAATCGCTGAGTACCTGATAAATTGCTCCTGAATTCCAGCGTATCAAAGTTCTTTGTATTCACAAGGTCTGTAGCAGTAACCTGCGCTTGATTCCAGATCTGCAAAATATTGCTGTTGCTGCCATATACATAGTTACCAGCGTTCCAATCAGCATTCGCTGCTGCCTGAGTTGCAAAGAATTTACCCGCACCAACCTGGAAGATCGTCTCATTATGGTTGCCGCCATCCAGATAGTTACGACTATCTGCGCTTGCATTGCTTAACTGAACAATCTGCTGAGCATGAAATACACCGCCCCAATTCGTCCCATTTGGCCCATAAAATTTAACATTGTGGGTAGCGTCAATTGAACGCAGGTCAATGGTAGCATTATTCTCAGTTCCACTGCTCAAATCGCCATCATTATTAATAATGGTGATGTAATTACCATTATCAGTTTGACTAATGAGCTGATTTGTTACCTGAATTGTGAATGGTGTTAAGGTAGTATTTGCCCATTCCAGACCTGGTGTAGTGGGCGTAAGTAATGGTGGAGCTGGCTGTGATGTGCCTGTATTCGGTGTAATATCTTTTATAACAAGACCTTGTTGACCAGCAAGACGGATGACATCAATCCCGCTCAAATTTACCCACTCTGTTTCTCTAAGATCCTGAGGCCCTGTTCCATCAAGAACGATAGTGTCCTGACCTTTTCCACCATGAACTGTATCATTAATGGAGAGACCGGAAGAGGTCAAGGTATCAGGGTTTAAACGTTCAGCAAAAATTACTGTATTATCGCCATTACCCAACTGAATATTCTGACCACCTGTTGGATTTGCAGAAGTTACAGGGCTTGAACCAGTTACCCGAATAATAACGTCACTTGCACTGCCAGTAGAGTTGATGGAAGCTGCTGATAGCAATTCTCCACCTGTAGAAGAGAGGAAGCTTGTACGGTAATCACCTCCATAGACTGCTGAAACGACTGGATCAGTATCTGAAACACCCCACAATTTCACCGCTGCGACTGCCTTGTAAAGGTCAGCATCGCCGCCTGTTGTGTCGAGACCATAGCCAAGACCACTTGCATTAACACTTGCGTCAAGGTTCAGGAAGTTGCCAGCTACACCACTTGTCAAGGTAATAGTACCAGTGTGATCAGCAAAGTTGTCAAGCTGAACGGTACTGGATTCTGAATCAGCAAGTAACGATGTTCCCTGGGCAAGCGTAATATTCTCCGCACCAGGAGCACTCAAATGGAAATTGAAGCGTGGATCGCTGTTAAGACCGTTGATGATTGTGACACCAACAGTATCGTTTGATGTCTGAGCAGCAAGATTTGCATCAATATAGTTGTTAGCCAGACCGTCATTACCAAAGCTCTGGGCATTGAGACCGCTATGCTTGATAGTAATCTCTGTCGCTTCTACAGCTGAAAGGTTATCGAGCTCAAAGGTTGTAACAGAAGAAAACTTGTGCTGTGCGTTGAGAAGAAGGAATGTTTGATCACCTGTAACATTTGATGAGTCTACTTTCAATGTTACAACATCACTTGCCCCAGAATCAAGGCGTGTAAGAGTAATGGCTTCAAAGTTTTTGTAGGTAGCATTGTCAGTGAATGACTGAGAAGCCTGATTGCTCAAAGCTAAAGTATCAACACCACCTGCAGGAGCAGACCCGGCATCGACAACATCATTTATTACACCTAAAGCATTGCGATGACCAAAATCAATGTGTGAATTGATAGTATCTGCACCAGCACCTGTCGTCAGACTGAAGGCTACGTCACCACCTGTTGTACCAAAGTTTGTTGCAGATGCAGCAGGCTGCAGTGTATCAAGAGTCAGATTTAGGTTGCCGGTCGCTGCACTACCATCGATGGTGGTAAACTTGCCCTTATCGGTATACTCAAAAGCACCGATTTTCAGATTGTTAGCGCCCTGAATGGTCAGTGTGGAAATATCGATATCACTGAACGTACCGACATTGTTTGCCTGGCCAGCCGCGCCTGCAGAAACCAATGTTACATTTTCGATACCATGTGTAAGAGTATTGACAAGAGGCGTATTTATTGAGTTAATACCAAGGGTTCCACCGATTCTCGCATTTGTCAAGGTCACAATTGTACCACTGTGATTCCAGCCTGTTACATCAGGAGCTGCTACAGAATCAAGGGTAGAGAACCAGACATTTCCTGCAGGACTGCTGGTATTAGCAACACCGAGATGCGTTGGAACAGATGTGAAATTAGTAACTGATACATTGGAAGATTGAGGGTCAGTGATACCGAGGATGTTCACTGTTGTAACATCGGTGGAGTTCTGCAGATCCAGATTAGTAACAGATGTTGAAGAACTACCATTAAACGTAACGTTAATAGTAGGAATAGTCTTCAACGTCGGCTGAACACTTTCAGCAGCACCGCCTACATTAAGAGCGTCATAAGCACCAAGAGTAACATCAAGATGAGAATTGATGCCTCTTCCTGTCAGTTGATCGGTATTCTGAAGTGTGTTTACCCATACATTTCCACCTGGACTCCATTGTGGTGTTGAGGTAAAAACGTTTGCTGTGTGGATATCCTGCAGTGTGGTCAGCGAGAAAGTATCATGCAAACTGACAAGATTCGCAATAGTTGTATTCAGAGTAGCTGGCGCAATTGCAGCGGCCTCTGTGGTAGCATCGTATATACCGGCAAGCCATGCAACCTCTGAAGCATTGGCAGCAGGCCCTGTATACGCTGATTTTTGTTCAGGAGTCACCAAGGCAGCAGTGAATGCAACTGAGGCGTCAATTTTGCTCTGAACTGTAGCCTTGTCCGCAGCGTTAGGACCCTGAAGTGCTGATTTAAGAATTTCTGTAACAAAATTATCGATAGTCAGCGCACCCAAAGCAAGCTTGTCACCCCAATAGGCACGACCAATATCATCAGCTGTGCGATGCAAAAGATTTGTGTAAACTGCGTCAATTTTCTGGTATGCCGTAAGACCGGCATAGGTGGCCAAGTACTCGGCAGAGGTCGCAAATGAAGCACTGATTGCCGCAAAGGTCGATGCGCTTCCGCCTGAGTTTGCAGCCTGAAGTTCCCAAAAAGCTAATCCATCTGCATCCGCAGGTCGCCCAAAATAGGCCACATAAAGCTGTTGAATTTGCGAAGTGTAAATTGACATAGTATTGTATTTTTTTAGTTGTTATCCGAGAGAGTAATTATTAACTGAAATTTAAATAAAAAAGCAATCTGCTCCGCTACTACATCGCATTATTTTCATAATGAACATCATATCCTGACTTAACATTACCCTATTAATACACTTCCCTATCATCCGTATTATTTACTGATGCATTTAGGTTACACAAAAATAAAAAAACAAACAAACAAAAAATACCACACTTTTAGCATTAACGATAAAAAATCATAAATAAACCAAAAGCACGGCAACAGTACGCTTGTAGCTTTACCACTACCAACGAGCCCGAACCTGATAAGATAAAAAATTCATTATTGCACTCAAAGCATTTTAAATTTTCTCGACGATACTATCCTGTGTTTGAAAGGAACTGCCGTAACATCAGCCATCATAAGTGTTAAAATGCATGAGGTTGTTCTTCTGCTTACGAATTTTATATTATTTTCGCCACTAACTTTGGCGAATCGATAAAAAGGGAGCACTTGAAATGCTCTCATGGCTACCATTTATTATAATAAAATGAGAATTGTTGTAGTTCTGCAGGTGTTACAGAAAAATGCTCACCCTAACAGTATTGAATTGGTTCAGGAGTTATGCCGTCGCAAGGGTGAGCATGAGGTCATCCTTGCCCTTGACGGGCTTTTTACCAATACCATTGAACCGTTGCGGGCAGCTTTCAACGGGATCCTACCACGGGAAAACATCAGGTTATGGTATACTCAACCTGAATTTGTAAAGCACAACACTCCTGTAGATGCCTGCCAGGAGGAAATTTCAACAATGGTTCTCCAAGCTTTTCTTGCAAGCTTGAAGCCGGATATTGTTCTCCTTACTGGTGCAATAGAAAGACTTTTAGAGGGAAAAACCTCAATAAGCTCCTTTGAAATTGTAACATACAGTTTTCCAATTGTGTTGCTGTTGCCTTCTCATCCTTTTGATACGTTTATAAAAATAATTTTGCAGCTGGATAAGAACAACAAACCTCCCTTGTTTTTCCTGACCAGTGACGGATTGGCTCGCCGTGAATGGCTACGTAAGCTCACTATTGATGAAGGACGAGTTGTGGCTCTCGATGAAAAAGGTGAGAGTTCGTTGGAGTGCCAGGTTGTTAACGCTTTAAGCGTTTTGGAGGCATGGTACGAACAATCAACAGCACTCTCTGTAGCTCTGGAGCTACCACAGAGACAAAATCTTGCCTATGTTTCACCCCTGCCACCTCAGCGATCAGGCATCAGCGATTACAGTAGTGACCTCCTCCCTGAATTATCTCGTTATTATAATATAGAGGTGATTGTGGAACAGGATGAGATTTCAGACAGATGGATCAGGGATAACTGCCAGGTGCGAACTGCTGCATGGTTGAGGGAGCATGCCGATGATTATGATCATGTGCTTTATCACATAGGTAACTCACATTTTCATAATTATATGTTTGACCTGCTCAATGAGGTTCCCGGCATTGTTGTGTTACACGATTTTTTTCTTTCAAATTTTTTAGCCCATCGTGATTACTCGGAGATCCCGCGCGACAGCTTTGCCTCTCTTTTATACCGTTCTCATGGGTATAAGGCGCTCGTTCAGTTATCCAGTCCGACGGGGTTATCTGATGTTGAGGAGACTTATCCATGCAACTTTGACGTGCTGCGTTGTGCCGAGGGGGTAATTGTCCATTCAAGGTATGCCAGAAAGCTTAGCTCATTGTGGTATAGCAACAACGACAGCCTTCAGTATGAGGTCATTCCCCTGTTACGTGTTCCATCCCCTACTCATACCCGTGCTGAAGCTCGTCACAAGCTTGGTCTTGCCGATGATGACATCGTGGTATGCAGTTTCGGAATGCCTACCCCCTACAAACTTAGCCACCGTTTGCTTGAGTCATGGCTGGCATCAAGCCTGGTCAATAACAAACGATGTTCACTTTTTTTTGTTGGTGAAGCTACCGAGCAGGGCTATTGTAAAACACTTCGAGAGAGTATCGAACAGAGTGGTTATGGTGAGCGAATACACATGACAGGTTGGCTGACCAAGGATGAGTACTCTCTTTATATTGCTGCAGCCGACATAGGAGTGCAGTTGCGCACCCTTTCGAGGGGTGAAACTTCGGCTGCAGTGCTGGATTGCTTGAATTATGGTGTTGCCACTCTTGTGAATGCCAACGGCAGCATGGAAGAACTTCCTGAAGATTGCGTCTTAAAACTGAAGGACCAGTTTACCCCCAGCGAGTTGACTAAGGCTCTGGAATATTTAGTGGATAATGCCTCAATCAGAAAAAAGCTTGGTGAAACCGCACGCAATTTTACCCATACATTTCACTCGCCCCACAGGGTTGCTGAACAGTACAGGGCTGCTCTTGAACGATTTTCCTCCTCTCCGCAAAAAATTCGCAATTCCGTATTGAGAAGTATTGGTCGTCATGACAGCACTCTTTCTGGCCAGGCAAATCTTGCAGATAGCTTTCCAGTTCCACTTCCTGCACGACAGCTTTTTATTGATGTTTCCGAGCTGGTGCTCAAAGATTTAAAAACAGGTATCCAGAGAGTTGTACGCAGTGTGTTGATGGAGCTTCTGGAGCATCCTCCAAAGGGGTACCGCATAGAACCGGTCTATGTTGAGACAGACGAGCAAGGCTTTCATTGCCGCTATGCCCGTCAGTTCAGCCTTAATCTGTTTTCCATTTCCATACCTTCACCTCACCTCTTCACTGACGAAGAGGTGGAGATTCATTCAGGGGATATCTATCTGGCACTTGACCTTTGTTATACCATGAGGCATAGCAAGAAATTCTTTGAAAAATTCCGAAATACCGGAGGTCAGCTTTATTTTGTGATCTATGACCTGCTCCCTTGCTTTTTTCCTCAATACTTTCATCCTGGTATTGACAGAGAACACAACGAATGGATGGAGATTGCGGCGCAAAGTGATGGTGTACTGTGCATCTCCCGTTCCGTTGCTGATGACGTTAAGGAGTGGTTTGACAAGGCTCAGCCACTGCGCTACAGGCCCTTCAAGATCGGGTGGTTCCATCTTGGAGCAGATATTGAAAACAGTATGCCTACTCGAGGCTTCCTTGAGGGATTTGATAAAACAGTGGAGAAACTTTCCAAATCACCAACAATCCTTATGGTGGGGACAGTGGAACCCCGGAAGGGATACCTCCAGGTAGTCAAGGCGTGCGAGTTGCTTTGGATGTCGGGGATGAAAGTCAATCTTGTCATTGTTGGCAAAAAAGGCTGGCTGGTTGAAAAGTTTGAAAACCGCCTGATAAGACATAAACAGTTAAACAAACAGCTGTTCTGGTATCAGGCCATCAGTGATGAGGCACTACAAAAGCTTTATGAAGCTGCCGATGGTTTGGTGATGGCTTCAGAGGGTGAGGGATTTGGACTTCCACTTATCGAGGCTGCCCAGCACGACTGCCCCATTCTTGCCCGGGATCTACCTGTATTTCGTGAGGTAGCCGGAGAACATGCTTCTTATTTCAGCGGGAACTCTCCCCTGCAACTTGCTATTGCCTTGAAACAGTGGATTGGCAAGCTCAAGAAAGGAGTGGCACGCCAATCATCCGGTATGCCATGCCTGACCTGGAAAGAGTGTGCTGTGCAAATTGTAAACCTTCTTTCTGATGACAAGGACTCCCAATGGGTATACCGGTGGAAACCCGACACCACCTCGAAGCAAAAAATAAATAGTGTAGAGCATAGGTTCGTCAAAAAATCTCTCAAGTGTATTGCTGTTGATTTAACTCTTGTGCTTGCTGGCGGGGAGAATGGTGGTGCTAAAGTGTTTCTCCTGGAGTTGCTGCTCATGCTTGCCCGAATGCAGCCAAAAACACGTTTTATTCTTCTTACCCGTGAGAGCTCACACAACGAGCTGGCTATGCTTGATCGTCCAAATATCGAGCGAGTTATGGTAGTTGCTGATCTGCCACCCGCAACTGTTGCTAACGATAAGCAAACAGAGAAAAATGCAGGGATGATACAGAACATTTTTTCATGGTGGAAGCGTACGGTAAAACGGTGGAAAAGGAGCTTGAAAAAGCGAATTCACAGGAAGAACCAAGGTATGCCCAATGCAAACAAAACACTGCGCGAGATGGGAGTTGAACTTCTTTACTGCCCGTTCACCTCTCTTGACTATGCCGAAGCTGACATTCCAGCGGTTTGTACAGTTCACGACCTTCAGTACAAAACATATCCAGAGTTCTTTACCGATGAAGAGGTAGCACTCCGTGACAGGTGGTTCATTGATACCTGTGAACGAAGCACCATGCTGGTTGCAATTTCAGAGTATTCGAGGATCTCTGCTCTTTACCATGGCGACTTTAATCCTGATAAAATACGCACAATCTACCACCGTATGGCGCACCGTATTTGTTCAGGCAACGGCCAGGATAAAGAGGAGGATAACATGGTATTGAACCGACTTGACCTTGAGAGAGATCACTATTTTCTCTACCCTGCCAATTTTTGGGTACACAAAAACCATGAAGTGCTTTTGACTGCTTTTGAATTGGCAATAGCTCATGGATTGGCCCTCAATATGAAACTTGTCTGCACCGGTGCTCCTACTGAACGGCAGAGGTTCCTGATCGGAATGGTTAGTTCTATGGGACTTGCTGAACGGGTGATTTTTCCTGGATACCTGCCAAACAATGAGCTTGCTGTAGTGCTATCGAACTCTGCCGGCCTCATATTCCCATCGCTCTACGAAGGTTTTGGACTGCCAGTCATTGAAGCGATGGCTGCGGGTATTCCCGTTGCATGCAGCAATACACGCGCTCTGCCGGAGATCACGTCCGACGCTGCGCTGCTGTTTAACCCAGATAATCCAGAAGAGATTGCCCAGGCTATGGTTTCACTGACAAGGGATGAATCGCTACGCGCAAGACTTATTGAGGCTGGACTTCTACGGGCTCAGGAATTCTCAGATCGAGAGCGCATGGCACGTGAGTACTGGAACCTTTTTGAGGAAGCAATAAACCCAATGCCTGAACTTTCAAGAGGTAGATGGAGCGTAATGTAGGTGACGATATTCATATCTTGCAGTTACATATTTTGTTTTTCGATACGTTCAATGCAGATTTTTCTTTTTTTATCTACCGGCCTGCAGGGCTGTTCAACAACGATCTTAATGCAATGATATGGCATGGTTAACCTGACAGATAATAGAGTATCGATCGTCATTCCCTGCTATAATGAAGAGGCAGTGATAGCTGAGAGCATCCGCCGATTACTATGCGTGTGCGAAGGAGGGGGGTTGGTCAATGTTGAACTTATTTTTGTGGATGATGGAAGCCGGGATCGCACCCGTGAACTGCTCCGAGGGTTTGCAGATAAGGATTCTCGGATCAAGGTGATTGGGTTTGCCAGGAATTTCGGTCACCAGATTGCTGTAACAGCCGGAATAGACGCTGCAAGAGGTGATGCTGTTGTCTTAATTGATGCAGACTTGCAGGATCCTCCTGAAGTTATTCTTGAGATGATTGAAAAATGGAGAGAGGGGTATGACGTTGTTTACGGCACACGAACGGAACGACCTGGAGAATCTGCATTCAAGCTTGCAACTGCCCGCGGCTTCTATCGGGTTCTGAACAAACTCTCAGATATACCAATCCCCCTTGATACTGGGGATTTCCGGTTGTTGAGCCGCGCCGTGGCCGATGTGCTTCGGGCGATGCCAGAGCGTGACCGATTTTTGCGTGGTATGGTGAGCTGGGTTGGCTTTCGCCAGATTGCTCTTCCCTATAAACGCGCCGAGCGCTATGCGGGAGAGAGCAAGTACCCGTTACGAAAAATGCTGCCTTTTGCCATTGACGGGATTTTATCGTTTTCTACCAAACCATTGCAGGTTTCAATTGGTCTGGGCATGATTTCTGCAACTATTGCTCTCATTGGCATTGTCTATGCCATAGCGCTGAGGCTCTTTACCAATATATGGGTCGAAGGGTGGACCGCTTTGATGATTGCTGTCTTGTTTCTTGGCGGCGCCCAACTGCTCTCTGTTGGAATAGTTGGCGAGTATATCGGAAGAATCTATAACGAAATGAAACAACGGCCTATGTACGTCGCTGACGAATATATAGGATTCACCAAGAAAGAGCCGACTTTTTCACGCACTTCAGAAAGGATGGTACCATGAAGGTACGGCAAGCAACCCGACTCGGCCTTGGATTTCTTTTCGCAGCTTTTTTTATCTGGCTTACAGCACGCCAGATTGATCTGAATGAATTATCCCATGCGTTCTCAGGCAGCCGCCCCGAAAGGATCGGCTTGGCATTCATCACATTTGCCATAGGTTATAGCAGCAGGGTTTCACGCTGGCATATCATGCTGTTGCGCGACAACCCGCAACTGCACTGGAGAAATTGCGCAGGCCCCCTTCTTGCAAGTTTTGCAGCTAACAATGTGCTCCCTTTTCGTGCCGGTGACCTATTACGTGCTTTTGCTTTTAATGGAAGGCTCGGCATCAGCGCAGGAACTTCGCTGGCAACACTTTTCGTGGAACGTCTGCTTGACCTGCTTATGGTGTTCATGCTGTTTGGATGTGCTATCGTCTCTTTTGGTCTTGATATAAGCCGTTTTGCCGGTATCGGTGGAGTGTCGCTCCTCATCGTTGCACTTTTTCTTCTTGCTGTTCTGCTCTTTCCTGCGCTCTTTGCTCCAGCAGTTCGCTTTGCAGCCGCCTTTCCTGCCAGAGTGTTTCCTAATTTCGGCGAAAAATTCAGAACAGAGGTTGATAATGGCTTGTTAACACTTCAGGAGTTATCCCAAGCCAGCATCATGGGAAAACTGATTTTGTGGTCTATGGGTGCTTGGCTGGCTGAGGGTTGCATGTTCTGGATAGCGGCTGAGGCGTTGCCTGCGATCACTGCTCCGGTTGCCGGCTGGCTGGCGCTCCCTGTCGGGACACTTGCAACACTGATTCCAAGTGCGCCGGGCTATGTAGGAACATTTGATTATTTCACGATGAAAGCAATGGTTGCCCTTGGTAATTCAAATCCTGCAAGTGCAGCTTATGCGATTCTTGTCCATCTCCTCGTCTGGCTGCCGCCAACGATAGCTGGAGGAATATATGTTGTCCTCTACCCGACAAAACAGGATAAGAGAAAGGACACACTTCCATGAATATCTCTCACTCCACCACTGTGGCTATTGTTGGCGGTGGGTTTACCGGCTTGGCAGCGGCTTATGAGTTGGCAAAAAAGGGTGTTGCTGTTACAATCCTGGAGTCTGAACCTCAAATTGGGGGTCTTGCAGCGGCATTTGACGTAGGAGACGAAATACTGGACCGATTCTACCATCACTGGTTTACCAATGACCTGTATGTTATGGAGCTGATCGATGAGCTTGGCCTGAATAAAAGCGTGGAGATCAACCCCACCAATACCGGTGTCTACTACGCCAACAGGGTTTTTAGACTCTCAACTCCCTGGGACCTTTTGCGTTTTACTCCATTGCCGCTTCTTGACAGAATAAGACTCGGGGTGCTTACGCTCCGGGTCCGCCATGTAGAAAACTGGATGAAGCTTGAAGGGAAATCAGCAGTCGAATGGCTTACAGAGCTTGGCGGTGAAAAGGTCTATCGCGTGATGTGGGAACCGCTGCTTAAGGGAAAATTCGGAGAGGTGGCCGGTGATGTTTCAGCGGTCTGGTTCTGGAACAAACTTAAACTTCGTGGCGGAAGTCGTGGCAAGAAGGGGGAAGAACGCCTGGTTTACTTTAAAGGAAGTTTCTCTGCACTTGCGGAGGCTTTGGCCTCTCGGGTGAGGGAACTCGGAGGTCGCATTGAAACAGTCGCTCAGGTGCACTCCATAAAACCTGTTGGTACTTCATGGCAATCTGAAACGGCAAAGGGCATTATTTCCTCGGAGCATGTGATCGCGACGACAGCACTGCCAGTGACAGCTGAGATGGTTCGCAGCTGGGCCGATAATGAGTACCTTAAAAGGCTTGAGAGAATCAACTATCTTTCGAATGTCTGCCTTGTCCTTGAACTTGACCATTCACTTTCTGATACCTACTGGCTGAATGTGAATGATCAAGGCTTTCCTTTTGTGGGGGTGATTGAACATACCAATTTCGAGCGTCCTGAGACTTACGGTGGACGGCATATTGTCTATCTTTCAAAATACTTGCCGCATACCGATCCGCTTTACGCAATGAATGCCCTTGAGATGCTCGATTACGCACTTCCTTATCTGCAGAAAATGTTCCCGAAGCTGGAGCGCAACTGGGTTGTGAAGTGCCATCTCTGGAAAGCTCGATGGTCGCAGCCGGTGGTGGAAAAACATTACAGTCAGCTTATTCCAGCAGAAAAGGGGCCTATGCCGGGATTGCATCTTTGCTCTATGGCACAAATCTATCCTGAGGATCGAGGTACAAACTATGCTATCCGAGAGGGGCGGGCACTTGCCATAAAACTTGTGACTCAAATTACAACTGCAATCCCATCATCATGAACTTTATTGGAACGGAAATATTCTGGTCAACCATGCTGTATGTCACAGTAATTCTCTCTCTGGCTACACTGACAGGCCGCATGTGGAGCTTTTTGTTTCCCCCACCACTCCAGGCGATGGCTCGGTTTTATCTTGCACCGGTGCTTGGTCTTTCAACACTGACCATTGTCGCCAGTCTGATCGGGCGATTTCTTCCCATAGGAAAATCGGCGATTGTTCCTCTTGTGACCATAGCTTTACTGCTTATGGCGCTGATGCGTGAGCAAAATAAAGGGAGTGCATTTCGTCAGGCCTTGTCGACAACTCTCTTCGGAATAGTTTGCGGTGTAAGTGTGCTGGTACCACTTTTTATGTTCGGGGCATTCATTGCACACAATGATGCATTCACCTATCTTGCACATGGGAACTGGCTACAGGCTCACGCATTCAGTGAAATCATTTCGCCAAAAGCAGTGATTCCTCAAAACTCCCAGATTGCGATCTATCAGGTTGCAAATTTACGCATGGGGGGATCATTTCTTCTTGCCTTTTTTCAAGCCTTGTTTCATGTTACCTGGTCGTATGAGGTCTATCCCTCAATCGTCATTGCCTCACTTGCGGCCTGTTTTTTAGCTATGGGATTTCCTCTCGCACAGGTTCTTGTTTCTATGCACCGCGGGAAACGCCTGATGCTGCTCGCTCTGCCGGCATTTACTCTGGGCGGTATGGTGTTTGGGGCTAATTTTGGGTTTCTGCCGCAAACACTCGGGCTTGCTTTAGGTGCTGGTTTCGTGTTTACAGCTGGACCAATGTTCCTATGGGTTTCCACGACAAGAAACACCAATATTACCATTGGAAAAGCGGCTCTCCCCATGGCACTGTTATTAACAGGGGCAACATTGGCTTACTCAGAATTTGCTCCTTTTCTTTTGGCGACATTGGTTATCAGTGGAGTTGTTTCAGCTTTGCTATTTCATGCATGGAGCAAGTTGCTACTGCACTGCAGCCTCTTACTCGGAATATCGGTACTCTTGCTCAACACTGAGCTGTTACGTGCTTATTCTGCACTGAAAGAACAATCCGGCGCTGTTGTTGGCTCATTTATTGAGTGGTCGCCGTCGGGCTTTTTAGCTCATACGCTCGGTGTTCATGGCGGGGCCTGGGATGTTTTTCAATGGTCTATGCCGGATAATATCATGAAATCATCCTTTTTTACAGGATTACTGCTGTTAATTTTTGTTGCGGGAATAGTTCTTGGGGGAGTAGGTTTCCTGCGGAATAAACAATCGTATTGGGCGCTTTTGCCAACTGTTCTCTTACTGTTGTTTTTTTTCTCAGCGTTTCTTTATTTCCGATATGTCGTTCCTTCACCCTTTCCGAAAGGTATCGGTCAAAGCTGGAGTCAATTCAAACTCACTGAATGGGCACATCCATTTGCCATGGTCGTGATTTTATTTTCCCTGGCTTCATTGAGAGCTAATCAAAAAAAAGTGTGGGATGTTGTGCTTTTCATACTCTTCACAACTACCTTGCTGTGCTCTGCAAAAAACAGTATATCCCGCACTCTCCCCCTTATGGGATATTACAAGGGCGTAAATGACCTGAACCGCTTTTATCTTGAGTTCCGGAACACCATTCTTAAATCTTTCCCTCATAACAAACAAATTTATCTTGCTCTTGGAGGCGAACACCTTAAATTCAGACAAATGGCAACTCTCTACTTGTTTGACAGAGAACTCTCTGCGGACTGGAAGGATGATGGATACATCTATCAACTTTTGCCACCTGAACTCGGCACAAAGAAATTGAAAATGGGTGACTTGGTTGTAGAACCAATTCTCGGAGCAAACAGGTGCTTGAGTCATGGAAAGGAAATTGGACCATTTCGGGTTGGAATTATTGACAATCTCTCTGATGATAAGGGCAGGAAAGGTGGCCTCAGGAAAGCAGTGAACTAAATCAACACTTGTGATACTTCTGTATTTTAGAAATAAATAATGAAAGCACTGATATGTGGTATTTCAGGACAGGACGGCGCATATCTTGCCCGGTTACTGCTTGAAAAAGGGTATGAGGTTATCGGTAGTTCGCGGGATGCCCAGATCAGCAGTTTCAGTAACCTCATTCGATTAGGAATAAGGGATGATGTTCAGCTTGAGTCTATGGCACTTAATGATTTCCGGAGTGTGCTCCAGGTGGTAAGCCGCATTCAACCTGATGAAATTTATAATCTTGCAGGCCAAAGTTCAGTCGGGTTATCTTTTGATCAACCTGTCGAAACACTTGAAAGCATCTTGTCTGCAACCATCAATCTGATGGAGGTCATTCGTTTTCTTGACCGACCTATCCGATTTTATAACGCTGGCTCCGGAGAATGTTTCGGCGATACACTGAAGGAAGCGGCACATGAAGAGACGCCGTTTCGGCCACGAAGTCCCTATGCCGTTGCAAAAGCTGCAGCTTTCTGGCAGGTTGCCAATTATCGTGAAGCATACGGCTTGTTTGCCTGTACAGGAATTCTGTTCAATCATGAATCACCATTACGCCCGGAACGGTTTGTTACCCGAAAAATAATTGCTTCTGCATGCCGTATCGCAAGGGGAAGCAAGGAGCGACTTCATTTAGGCAACACGAATATTCAGCGTGACTGGGGATGGGCTCCGGAATATGTTGAGGCAATGTGGCGTATGCTTCAAAGAGAGAGCGGGGAAGATTTTGTGATCGCAACGGGCAGGAGCCATGCTCTTGCCGATTTTGCTGAACTTGCTTTTCGGCATTTTGGTCTTGATTGGCAAGATCATACCGATATTGACCCTTTGATATTCCGTCCTACTGATATTCCGTACGGTTGCGGTGATGCCCGGAAAGCATTGCGTATGACAGGATGGAAAGCTGAAACTGAGATGGCAGGTGTTGTTTTACAAATGATCGAAGCAGAGCTGGCTAGCTTCAAATAAGAGCACTATTGTATGAGTTACCCGAAAATTTCGATTATTACACCGACATACAACTCTGCGAAACATCTCAAGGCTTGTATTCTCAGCGTAGCACAGCAATCCTACACAAACAAGGAGCATTTAATTGTCGATAATCTCTCAACTGACGAGACAGTTGAAATCGTAAGGAAGTATGCGCTTCAGTACCCGCATATTCGACTTATTTCAGAAAAAGACCATGGTATTTATGATGCCATGAATAAGGGTATCGAGAAATGTTCAGGCGATTGGCTTTATTTTATAGGCTGTGATGATACTTTTTATAATGATGATGTTCTTTCCTGCATCTTTTGTTCTCATGAAATCGAGCAAATGGATGTCATTTACGGAAATGTTGAGTGGGGAAAAGGTGGGCCTCTTTATGACGGGCTATTCACACCACTTAAGTTGCTGAACAAAAACATCTGTCATCAGGCCATATTCTTTACACGAGACCTTTTTTACCAATTAGGAGGATTTGAGACAAAGTACAAAGCCCTTGCCGACTGGGTATTCAATATGCAATGGTTTTTCAGGGAAAATAGCAGAATACACTATCTTGATCAAACAATTGCCGTATATAATCCCGATGGATATTCTTCAAATAATAAAGACCAGATTTTTATTGACGAAAGAAAAGCCATTGTTCATAACTATTTTCCTGAAGAATATGCCCTTATATTTGACTTGAACACTAAAATAGTTGACTTAGACAATGAAGTTAACCAGCTTATAACTACTGTAAGCAGGAAAGAGCAGGAAAACAATACACTACAAACAACGATTGAAAATTTGTATACCCATATTGACACTCTGCAGTACCGAATTGACACTCTTGAAACTGCTATACATAAAATGGCACATTCCAGTAGTTGGCGAATGACAAAACCAATTAGGAATCTTTCACATTCTATCAGAAAGCGTTCAAGAAAAATCCGCTCTATTTTTAATAAATCTGAGATAACTGACTTACATAAAAATACACCAGAAAGTCATGATTATTCATGCAACTTCTCAATTTTATATAATGAATTTTTACTATCCAGCGAATTCTTATTAGATATACTTGATGTAACTGTTGATATTATCATTCCTGTATTCAATGAACGCAGCCGTTTAGAGGAGTTGTGCAAAAGCATTGTTCATAATACCTCTTCTCCATATCGCCTTATATTGATCGATGACGGAAGCACAGACGAAAAGGTATACCCATTTTTGCAGCAATTCAAATATGAACATCCACAATTGGAAATTGTGCTTTTAAAAAATCCCACAACTATTGGATTTTTACAATCAGTCCATCATGCTGCCAAATCGTCAACAAATCATTTTGTTATATTAAATTCATGCAGTGAGCTTCCTCCGGGCTGGCTTGAGAGACTTATGCGTCCTATTATTGAAAATACATCTATTGCCACGACTACACCATTTACCAATGATGATAGCTTAAGTACGGTATTGGCATCGCTGAAAGATGATAATCATGGCATCAACCTCTTGGGAAATAATATTGATAGATTTTTTAAGAACTTAACGCCAATAAATAACTATCCTGATATTTCATCTGGAAGTGGTTTTTGTATGGGCGTTAACAGAATGATATTTAATCATATCACTATATCTCACACAAAATCTGGCAGAAAGGAGCATGGAGATGAAATGGAATGGTGCATCAACGCCATTAAAAAAGGGTATCGGAACATCCTTGTCCCTAATCTTTTTGTTTCTCATCACCGAAATGGAACGGCCTCTGATTCTATTCCTGTATCAAAGCAATTCAAAAAAAAGGTATCTCATAATAAATACCTTCAAGCTTATCCATTGAGAGAGATAGGCCAATTCCTTAAGCTTTATCTTTTATCGACTGATATAAGCCAATCCAATTGCATTCTATTCATTGATCACGATCTTGGAGGAGGGGCAAACCTTTATCGTAATAACTATATAAAAAGAGAGGTGGAAAGTGGACATAAAATCCTGCTCTTTACCTTTAATTTTCACAGAAAAACTTATGATTTAACTTTTGTATACAATAATCATAATCTTGCTTTTTACGCCACAAACATTGAACAAATAAAAAATATTTTAACAAAATATGTTAAGATTGACAGTATAATTTTAAGTGAAACCGTTAGCTTCCCGACAATTTCTAACTTATTGGACTTAATTCTTTCCTTACAAGAGACCCACAATGCAAAACTGACGACACTTATTCATGATTATTTCTGCATTTGTCCTTGCTATACTTTGCTTGATCATAATGATACATTCTGCGGACCACCCGACAATATTTCACACTGCTTGAATTGCTTACCGCAAAACAACCAGGAGTTTCGTATTTTCTACAAAAACCCTGATATAATTTTCTGGAGGAGAAAATGGAAGTATGTCCTGGATCAAAGTCATGAAATCATTTGTTTTTCAAATGCATCAAAAGAGATTTTGTTAAAAGCGTATCCAAATATTCCGTATGGCAAAATACTTGTTAAACCTCACGGCACAGATCACCTTAATAATCTGCTATTAGAAGAAAATTTAAGTACTAATCGGCAGATTAATACCGATATTTTGCGAATAGGGATCCTTGGCAATATACAGATTCCTAAAGGTGCTGCCATTGTCGAAAAAATGCTTGCTATAATTGAAGAAGAACAAAAAAATATTCAAATAATTATCATTGGAGAGATCGCTACTTCAGTAAATAGCAAACACCTCAAGATAACAGGAAAATACACACATGACAGCTTGCCACATATAATTCAAACAAGTAATATCGATATATTCCTGATACCTGCAATTTGGCCAGAAACATTCTCATACACTTCCGAAGAAATAATGCAAATGAATTTGCCTTTGGCAGTATTTAATATAGGTGCACCTGCTGAAAGAGCTATACATTACAATAAAGCTCTTATTATCTCTAAAATCGATGCCAGAACAGCACTTGATGAAATAACTAACTATATCAGCGCCACCTGCAGCGTAACACAAAACTAAATGTAACTTATTTAAAAGAAAAGCTGTACCACATATATCAATTATAAATATAATTACACAAATACCGTTGAGTTAATTTTTATAACTACAAGCAATAATATTACTCAACAATAAAAAAAATTTAATGCTTATCTATACATCCGTAACAAGTAGCTATATTCCAAAAGCAAGAGTTTTAGCAAAATCTCTAAAACAATTCCATCCTGATTGGTTTTTTGTTCTTGTGTTAGCTGATAGTATACCCTTTGGATTTGATCTTGTTCATGAACCTTTCGATGAAATATTAACTCTTGAGCAGTTACCTTTACCTAATCTAAAAGCCTGGATTTACGGCCATACAGTCGTTGAACTTTGTACTGCAATTAAAGGGTCTGCAGCTGCATATTTTGCTAAAGAACATAGTCACGAAAAAATAATGTATCTTGATCCTGATATCAAGGTATTTAATTCATTGGAACCTCTTAATAAACTACTTGATACCTACGATATTTTATTAACGCCTCATATGCTTGATTCTGAAGACAAGCTTGATGCAATTATAGACAATGAGATCTGCTCGCTCAAACACGGTATATTTAATCTTGGTTTTTTTGCTGCAAAAACATCTGGTCAGGGGTTAGACTTTATTCTGTGGTGGGCAAACCGTTTGTACCATTTCTGTACTAATGACATACCAAATGGCCTTTTTACTGATCAGAGATGGTGTGATCTTGCGCCCGTATTTTTCGACCGGCTTAATATAGTAAGAGACCGAGGATACAATGTAGCAACCTGGAATATTTTTCATCGTCCTCTCAGTAGAAACAACGACAATACTATCCTTGCTGGCTCCAGTCCTTTACGCTTTTACCATTTCACCGGGTATGACAGCGGCGAAGGACTTATCATGTTGAATAAATATGCAGCTGATCAGGCAATAGCGAGTGAAATCTGGGATGAATACCGGAGAGAGCTTGAAAATGCAGATCACGGCCATAGTAATTTAAGCAAATGGAAATATGACTATTATGATAACGGAAATATTATTTCGGTAGATGCCCGCAGTTTATACCGGACACGAGAAGATTTAAAAACAGCATTTCCTGACCCATTTTCCACAAATGAACCCAGCTACTTAAGCTGGTATTCCAGCCATGGACAAAGATCACTTATTCCCCCTATCCACTTTCAACTATTTAATATTAAGAGCTGGAAACCAAAAAAGTTTCTTAGAAAACAACTTAATTCGATTCGCAAACGCATTAAAAAATATCTTAACATTTAGGTAACGAAAAAGGTCGGGCCCAGGGGAGTTTCCAGCGGTTGTGGAGCCAGAACCACTCTTCGGGGTGTTGATAGATGTGGCGGGCAAGAACTTTGGTGTAGCGGCGGGCAAGTTCTTCGGCGTCTGCCTTGGTGGTTCCGAGGCCTGTCTGGTCAATTTCCTCAAAATTAACTGCATAGCGGCCCTGACCATCCCTTCGGGAGATCCCGACAAAGAGGGGGACTCCTGCTTTAAGAGCAAGATAGGCCGGACCAAGAAAAACTGAGGAGCTGCGACCGAGAAACTCTGTTGAAAATCCTCCCACAGGGTCGGACTGATCACCAAGAAGTACTAAAATCTCTCCTTTTTTAAGGGCTCTGAGCCCCTCTCGAAGGGCCTGCCCGTCATAGACGATGCGGTTGCCACTCATGGATCTCCATCTATTGATCTGCCGGTCGACAGCATGGTTTTTAAGTGGCCTTACCACAAGGGTGAGGTGTGCCATCAATAAACCTGTGCAATGGGCCATGAGTTCCCAGTTACCGAAATGTGCTGATACCACAACCACGCCTTGTTTGCGATCAATGGTTTTGGCAAGAAAATCATGGGCATCAATATCGACAAGCCTTGCCGCCGCCTCGACAGTTTTAATCATGGGCAGACGAAGCACTTCGATAAAATTTTCAGCCTGGTGACGATATACCTGGCGGGCAATGGCTTTTATTTCAGATATATTTTTTTCGGGGAAGGTGAGTGCAAGGTTGTTTTCTACAAGCGGTCGCCTCATCTTAATGATTTTATAGAGAAAATCACCAATAATGGAAGCTATTGCGGTTGAATGTTTACGGCTTATGCTTCTGACAAGAAGACCAAGCATCATGATAAGGCCAAAGAGTACCTTATCTGCAACATTATCGTCATCATCCCAGTTACGCTTCATAGAAATCGTCTATCTTTTGTCATATTCCGCTCAATCGCAGAGTATACGCTGAATTCTGGAAAAATATCAGCAATTTAACCTTTATCCAGCTTAGAGCTAATCCTTGCAAAAAAGTTATCGGTATGAGTAATTCAAACAAGCTGTTGAGCCATAATGAGGCTCTGGAAAAAGTTCGGGCATGGCAGAGCGCAGGCAAAAAAGTTGTGTTTTCCAACGGCTGTTTTGATATTCTGCATGCCGGGCATGTTGAATACCTTGCGGCAGCAAGAGAGCTTGGTGATGCACTTATTATCGGTCTGAACAGTGATGCTTCGGTTCAACGGCTGAAAGGGCCTAAGCGCCCGGTTTGCTGTGAAACAGATCGTGCCGCGGTGCTCTCGGCATTGCAGATGGTCGATGGAGTCACCCTTTTCAACGAGGATACGCCAGAAGAGCTTATCGGCATACTACTACCGGATATTCTGGTCAAAGGTGCTGACTGGGCGGTCAAGTATATTGCCGGTGCCAAAGCTGTCCTTGAACATGGAGGCGCTGTCTTGACCCTGCCCCTGCTTGAAGGCCGTTCAACAAGCGGCATCATTGAGAAAATCATTCAGCTCCATACACAATAATCAACAGATAGTGGAACGGATTAAACTTCATATCCTCAAAGTGCTCGTTGCATGCTCTGCTTTCGTGCTTCTGCTGTCGCTTACCTTACTGATTGTCCTGAACAGCGGTGTGCTGGACCGTATGGCTAAAGATGAGGCTATTGCCCTTTTTAACGAAAAGTTGTTTGGCCGGCTTGAGCTGCAGGCGCTTCATCTTCAGTTTCCAAACAGGGTCACGCTTGTCAATCCGCGCATTTACGGGCCTGGAGAATTAACTCCTGCTCTCAAAGCCCGCACTGTTTCCCTGAAATTCAACTTTCTCACTCTCCTTCAGCCTCAAATCAAAAGAGTATATTTGCGTCACCTTTCAGCCGATTCGCTCAGCGCAAACGTTATCATGCAAAAAAACGGCAAGTTCAATCTTGAGCTTCTGTTTACCTCACGCGACCCCGATTCCACAAAAAATAAACTGGAACATTTTTTCTGTAAACATCTCAAGATTACCAACAGCAGCCTCTCCTATTCCGGGAAGACCACCAATGCCTCCCGTATGCAGCTTGGTGTAAAAAATATCAATCTTGAACTCTCTGAGTTCACCGTCAAGAAAAAATTCCTGCAAGGCACTCTTGAACACGGGCAACTCAGCCTCCCGAAGGAGCAGTTCACGTTGCGACAAGCTGTTGGAAAATTTCTTTTTTCTGAAACCCGGTCAGAGCTTCTTGGATTAAACGCGGTGAGCAATAAAAGCAGCGCAGAGCTATCGGCGAGCGTTGATCATTTCAATATTTTCTCATCCCGTGAGTTACAAAAGCAGCTTGCTCTCAGCTCAACATTTCTCAATGTTCAGAAGCTTGCCCTTCACAGCGACGACCTGAAGCTTCTATATCCTGCATTTGCCCTGCCAGCTGGAATCTATACGCTTCAAGGCAACGCAAGAGGGAAAAAAGATAATGTTGAGATTCTTGATGCTCTGGTAACTCACCTGAAAAGCAGAGTAGCTGTAAAGGGTGAGCTGCTTAACCTGCACAACAGAAATGCCTTTGCTTTTCGGCTGAAATGCGACAGCTCCAGAATTGCCTCACCTTTTGTTGAGGCGCTCCTGAAAGAGAACTCTTCGAAGGATATAGCCCGTAACATTGGCACTGTCACCTTTTTTGGCCATGCACAAGGAGGCTTGAATGCAGTAAAAACAGATATAACCACGCTCTCCTCTCTCGGAGAGGTCACTCTCATTGGTGAGGCGCAAAGAGAAAAGCTGGAAGAGCTTGCGGGCAAGGGAGCTTTTGTGCTGAAAGGATTTAAACCGCTCAAACTCATAGCTGCCGGAAACGGAGAAACAAGCCTTCTGAACGCTTCGGGCACTTTTGACGGAAAGACAAGCAACAAAAAGATCAGCCAGCTTACTCTTGCCATGAAGATGGCCAATTCCTCCTGGAGAAATCTGCAGGTGAAAGAGGGTGCACTCTCTCTGAAATACGATGGCGGAGAGCTGAAGAGTACCCTCTCTTTGAAAAACAGTCGCAGCAGTTTCAATCTTGACGGTGGAATCAACTGGAACGATAAAACTCCCCGTTACCACGCTTCCGGTCAAGCTGCAGGAGTTGACATTTCCGAAATAGTGGGCCCAACAACCTACAATACGACTTTGAAAACTGATTTGAACGGGGTTTTTGCAGTGCAGGGATCGGGGTATGAAGCAAAGGATGTGAATATGGCTGCTGTCATGCAGTTTTCTCCCTCCACCATCAACGGGTTCAAACTGAAAGAGCGCTCAAAAGTAACCTTCGAAATTGCCCAGACCGCACTCTCCTGCAAAACAAGTTTAAGCAGTGATTTTCTTGATCTTCTTGCCAATGGTGATTATTCGCTTGAAGAACTTATCGCTCTTGGCAGACTTGCAGCCTCCGCTCTGTCAAGAGAGATGGCAATTCAGAATATCTGGCATACAACCCTGCCCAACCCTCTCTCTGAGCTGAATGCATTAAAAAAGCCATTCACGGTCAACTACCACATCACGGTAAAAGATATTACTCCGTTAACCATGCTGTTTCCGGTAGAGGGAGTTACCCTTCAGGGCAGCGCTGATGGAGGTGCCATTTACCGCAACGGGCAATGTTCAATCAACTCTTCGATAAATCTCGCACGATTGCAATCCCGCAATGATCTTCTGTTTGAAAATCTCTCCATGAAAACAGCAATGGAATTCAGGAACAGCGGAACACAACTGGCTTCGGTAAGCGGAAGGGCATCAGCGGTAACTCTTGGCCGGAAAAAGAGCGGGAACGCAATTTTTTCAGGCCTTTATACCCCATCACATCTTGATGGCACCCTCGATCTCGTTCTTCCCAATCCAGCACAGACCTTTTCGACAAAATTTTCAGCCACCAGGGAGAACGAGAGCTATAACCTGCTCCTTCATCACCTGGCAATAAAAGAGAGTGCAGGAGTGTGGAAGGCAGCGGATAACTCCCATATTACAGTAAGCAGAACATCGGCAAGATTTAACCGTTTCACGATAGCCAAGGGCTTGCAGCAAGTTGTAATGGAGGGTGAGCTCAGCAACTCGCAGCCTGGAAACTTTCAATGCAGCTTGTCAAATGTGAACCTCGACGAGTTAAAACGCTTTTCCATTAATTCCTCTCTCGACAAGCTTTCGGGTATAGTCGATGCCTCTCTGGCAGTAACCGGGAACCCCGATAAAAAAACAAGCACCCTCAAGGTAAGCGGCAAAGAGGTTCGTTACGGTAAATTTACCATTGGCTCCATGGTGTGCAATGCTCTCCACAATGGCAACCTTCTGCGTTTTGACCTTCACAGCAGGGTTCCGGAGCCAGGCAGGGTTACAGAACGAAGCGCATCATCAGTGAACACGATCGAGGGAAGCGGAACCATTCCACTTGTACTCAACTTCTATCCCCTGCAGTTCAGAATGGCAGACCAGCAGGCAATCAACGCATCGTTCCGCTCGGATAATCTTTCAGCACAGTGCCTGACCATCCTGCTGCCCTTTCTGGAATCAGCGGAAGGCATTATACCATCAACCTTCAAGATCGAGGGCAGAACGCCGAACCCCGACATCTATCTGACCACCCATCTTCATGACACAACGATAAAGATAGAACCGACGCAGGTTTCCTACCTGCTCAACGGTGAGGTCTATGTCACCCCGAACAATATAGAACTGCGAAATATATCCGTCAATGACAACGTAAATGGAAACGGGAAAATAAGCGGAGTGGTAAAGCTTGAAAAGCTGCAACCCATAGCTCTTGATCTCGGTGGCCGATTTCAGAATCTCCTTTTGTTCAATAAAAAAGACCGCCAGGACGAAACCTCCTTTGGCACCATCACCGGCACAACCAATAATATTCAGCTTCACGGTCCTCTTTCAGCACCGGTTGCTGAAGGTGAGTTGAGGATCAACGCAGCAGATTACTCGCTCTACCGTATGGGTGCCAATGAAAGCGCAAAGTATCTTGGCATCAACAAGTTTGTTGAATTTGTGCCACGCTACCCTTCTGCTGGTGCAGCTGGCATCGAAAGAGTGAACAAACAGGTAAAACCCGCAGAGTTTTACCACTCGGTGATTGATATCCTGCAGATAAAAAATTTGAAGCTGAGCAGTGTCGAGCCGCTCAAGTGTACAGTTATATTTGATCGCACGAGAGGTGAAGAGCTTGAAACGTCAGTCAACAATCTCTCCCTGATTGTCAGTAAAAACAATCAGCAATACCGGCTTTTCGGTTCCATTAATGTGGTTGGCGGCAAATACAAATTTTCAAATACCAACTTTGACCTGCAGGATGGAGGAAAAATCTCCTGGAACAGTGTTGATATCCGAAGTGGTGTTATGGATAACCTCTATGGCAACAAATATGTGAGCGCATCAAACCAGCAGAATGGTGAGCGCGATAATGTCAAGCTGCTGATTGCTATTATGGGTACCATTAATGACCCTATGGTGACTATGGGTTATTACCTGAATGAACAAACTCAGCCCTATGCATCGCTTAGCATGATCGGCGGAAAATCGAGCCAGATCGACCCTAACGCGGAACTGAACGTCATCTCCATGCTTCTTTCCAAGCAGTGGTACGCCAGACCGGGAAGCATGGGACAGGTCTCCAATATTCCAGTATCAAGTGTCGGGATGTCGGCTGGCTCCGGCATGCTTTCCTCACAGTTTTCAAGGGTTATTCAGGATATTGGCGGTTTTGAAAGCTTCAATCTCAATGTCGGGATGGATAAACGAGGTGCACTGAGCGGTCTCGACCTCTACGTTGCTCTCAGTGTTCCAGGTACAGACGGAAAAGTCCGCTTTATCGGTTCCGGAAGCGCACCAACCATCAAGGATTCCCCCCTCTCAAACTATTATGGCACCGAACAGAAAATTGAATACCGGGTTACTCCAAAAATTTATCTTGAAACATACCGTTCTTATGGGCTAAGCGAGAATGGAACATCGAGTACCAATTTGCAGCCTCCTTCTGAAATATGGGGTGCCAGCATCTCCTATCGGGAGCGGTTTCAAACCTGGGATCAGTTCTGGAAACGTATAATGCCCTCATCCGACAACAAGAAATAAGTCTTGCGGTTTTTGTAATTTATTTTGTACTCAATTCTGCAATAAATCATGGATAACATCTTGAGAGGAAAAAACATAATTGTTGGTATCTCGGGCGGTATTGCTGCCTATAAAACGCCGCAGCTGGTTAGATTATTAAAAAAATGCAGTGCCAATGTCAGGATTGCCCTGACTGATGGCGGCACCCATTTTGTCAGTGAACTTGCCCTTGCAACTGTTTCCGAAGAAAGAGTATACCGCTCGATTTTTCCCCCTGCGGATACCACAGGAACTGACTATACCCGCCATATCTCACTTGGTGAATGGGCTGATGCCCTCGTGATTGCTCCAGCAACAGCCAATACCCTTGCAAAACTGAGTGCAGGCCTTTGCGATGACATGCTCAGCGCTCTTTTTATTACTCTTCGTCCGGGAAAACCAGTACTGATTTTTCCGGCCATGGACGGGCAGATGTTTTTGTCGCCTTCTGTTCAGCGAAATATTGCTACCCTTGCCGCCCAAGGGTGCATTGTCATCAGCCCCGAAAGCGGTGAACTTGCTTCAGGGCAATGCGGTACTGGTCGTATGCCTGAACCTGAGTCTATTCTCTCTTCCCTTGAAGAGGCACTCCATTGCACTGCCCAAGACTCAGCGTTTTATGGCAAATCCGTTGTTGTAACGGCAGGGCCAACACGTGAAAAAATTGATGGCGTTCGTTTTATCTCCAACTACTCATCGGGCAAAATGGGGTTTGCCATTGCCCGTGCTGCTGCACAACGTGGCGCCCTTGTCACGCTTATTACCGGGCCTGTTCATCTGGCGACTCCTCCGGGGGTAACACGTCTTGATGTTGAAAGCGCCGTGGAGATGCACGGTGTCGCTCAAAGCTTTTTCAAGAGCTGCGCCATCTTTATCGGTGCTGCCGCTGTGTCGGATTACCGCCCGGTAGCAGCTATCGAGGGAAAAATGAAAAAGGAGATGCCTGAAATTGAGCTGACCCTCGTAAAAAATCCCGATATCCTTGCTGAATTCGGGATACAGAAAGCTCCCGGACAGCTTGCTGTAGGTTTTGCGCTTGAAACTCAAACCGGTCTGGACAATGCCCGCAAAAAGCTGAAAGCCAAAAATCTTGACCTTATAGCGTTTAATTTTTTTGATCGTAAAAGCTCAGGCTTTGAAGTCGATACAAATATTATTACCCTGATAGAAAGCGATGGAGGAACTACTGAACTGCCGCAACTGACGAAATATACCGCAGCAGGAAGAGTTCTTGACGCCATAGAAAAACTCTTCGTACAACAAGCCGGCATTAACCCCTGAAAAAGATCGATTGTTATCATGCCAGATTTTTTATCCGAAAAGGATGAACAGCATCCGCCGGTTCCACTACAGAGAGAATCAGCTTCAGAAGAGCTCTCGGCACTGTGCAAGGATGCAAAAAAGTGCAGAAAATGCAGTTTAGCTGAAACCAGACTCAACCTGGTGTTTGGCGAAGGCGATCCCTGTGCCAAACTTGTTGTTATAGGAGAGGCTCCGGGAGCGGAAGAAGATGCTTCAGGGAGGCCTTTTGTTGGTCGTTCCGGACAGTTGCTCGACAAAATTCTTTCTGCAGCCGGATTTGCCCGCAAGGATGTTTATATTTGTAATATTCTGAAGTGCCGTCCTCCCGGAAACCGCAACCCACTCGCCAGTGAAATTGCCTGCTGCACGCCCTGGCTGCTCAGGCAGTTGCAGATTGTGCATCCTCAGATCATTCTGGTTCTTGGAAAGGTTGCAGCCAACACGCTGTTTGGAAACAATCTTTCTTTAGGGTCAATGAGGGGAAGAGTGATACAATGGAAAGAGTATGATTGTTTTATTACCTATCATCCAGCAGCCCTGCTTCGTAACCCAAGCTGGAAACATGGATGCTGGGAAGATATACAAAGGATGATGCGCCATTACGCAGAGATCACTGAACAGGGAAATGCTTTGGATAAACACCATTGAACGATGAACAAGCAAGCAATAGCTGCCATAGATTTTAACAAGGATATCGATTTCAGCAAGGAGAGCCGCGTCCCTCCCTATTCAACTGAAATTGAGCAGGAGGTTCTTGCCTGTATTCTTCTTGAAGATGACCCAATTGAACAGGTTATACAGATATTCGGCGATAACGGCGAGGAGGTCTTTTATGAGAGGCGCCATCAGCTCATTTTCAAGGCAATGATGCAGCTCTACCATAAACGGCAGGCAATCGACATCATCACGGTCAGTGAAGAGCTGCTGAAAATGAATGAGCTTGAACCGGTGGGCGGAAGGCACTACCTGGCTGAACTGTCGGGGAAAGTGATCAGTGCGGCGAACATTGAGTACTATGCGCGTCTGGCAAAGGAAAAGTTCCTTTATCGGAGGATGATCTCCATATCTGCCAAGATCTCCGGTGCTGCCTACAGCTCATCAATGGATATTTTTGATCTGGTCGAACATGCTTCGCAGCAATTTTTTAACATCTCCCAGGCAGGTATCAAAAAGAAAGCCTCTTTAATAAAAGAGCTTGTTAAAAACGGTATTCGGATGCTTGAAAGCCTCAGGGCATCGCAATCATCTGTTACCGGTGTCGGATCGGGCTTTTCGGAACTGGATCAGCTTACCGCCGGGTTTCAGCCTTCCGATATGATTATTATTGCAGCAAGGCCTTCTGCCGGTAAAACAGCGTTAGCGTTGGCGGTTGCCCGTAATGCCGCCGTGGATTTCGATACCCCTGTACTTTTTTTCAGTCTTGAAATGGCGGAGGTGCAGCTGGCCATAAGGCTTATGTGCGCTGAAGCCTATGTTGAATCCCAGCTTGTAAGAACCGGGCGTATCACACCGGAAATGATGGGAAGGATCATCAACAGCATGGATAAGCTCAATGAAGCGAAGCTCTTTATTGATGATACTGCAGGTATTTCCATCATGGAACTTGCCGCCAAAACCCGTCGGATGAAGCAGGAGCACAATATCGGCATGGTTGTGGTTGATTATCTTCAGCTGGTAACTCCTGTCAGGGATGGCAGAACCAATCGTGAACAGGAAATTGCCCAGATATCCCGATCGCTGAAAGCTCTGGCCAAAGAGCTGAACATACCAGTCATCGCCCTTGCGCAGCTTAACCGCTCTGTTGAACAACGCTCAGGTGACCGAAGACCCCAGCTCAGCGATCTCAGGGAGTCGGGCTCTATCGAACAGGACGCTGATGTTGTGATGTTCCTTTCCAGACCGGAGATGTATGGCAAAACAACGTTTGAAGACGGTTCATCGACAAAAGATGTTGTTGAAATTGTTATCGGCAAACAGAGAAACGGCCCTATCGGGGATATACGGTTATTGTTCCTGAAAAATTATGGCCGCTTTCAATCTACAGCCAATGCCTATGTTACAAGCGGAGAGGGAGCCGTAGCTTCTCAAGCAGAGAGGCATTATGAGCCTTCACTGCCGGAACAGGGAAAATCGAATGCCAGCGCATTTATCACTCAGGACGAAGCACCATTTTAAACCTCCATTATGCCAGAAGAAAAACATCCACTGAACTCCATCAAGGCAACAACACCTGAGCCTGCAGTCAAGAGTACCGAAGAGAGGTTTGCAGGAATCGGTGCATCAAGAGGGATTGCGATCGGGGAGTGCTATGCTTTCGTCAAAGATAAGGCTCATCATGAGAACCAGGAGCTGCATGAAAAAAATATCAGCGAAGAGATTGAAAGGTTTTTGACCGCTCTTGGCCGCTCTGAAAAAGAGCTGAAAAAAATTGAACGGGTCACCATACGAAAACTTGGCAAGGGATACTCCAATTTGTTTCAGGCCCAGATTATGATGCTTCATGACCCGATACTGATTGATGCCATTGCTGGCCGTATCCGGTCAGAGCATAAACCGGCGCATCTGGTTATTGAGGAGGAGTTCGACCACTATCTGGAAAAATTCATACAGTCTGATGACGAGATTTTTCGGGATCGGGCGGACGATCTGCACGATATCAAAAACCGGATTATCAGAAACCTTCACGTCAGAAAACTGCACTCATGGATACCAGAGGGGGTGATTGTTTCGTCCGATAACCTTTCACCTGCCGATATCATTCTTTTGAGCCGCAGCAATATCAAGGGATTTGTGACTGATTCAGGGGGCAAGACCTCGCATATTTCTCTTATATGCAAGTCACTCAACATTCCAATAGTTGTCGGGCTTGGCAACCTCTCACAAAAGATTACAACCGGCATGCAGCTGATCATAGACGGAACTACTGGAACCGTCATCACAAACCCTGAGGAAAAAACGGTTGCACACTATCTCAGCAAAAAAGATGAAGAGAAAAAAAGTGAAGAGAATACATCCCTGACAGCGATGCTTCCAGCTACAACGAAATGCGGCATAAGAATCATTTTCTATGCAAATATCGATTTCAAGGAAGAGCTGCAAGCCATCCGAACTGCCGGAGCTGAAGGCGTAGGTCTGTACAGAAGTGAAAACCTCTTTACCGACGGCACAAACGTGCCTAAAGAGTCTGAACAGTACTCCTATTACCGGGAGATGGCTGAAATGATTACCCCAATGCTTCTTGATATCCGCCTGTTTGATATCGGCGGGGACAAACTGATCTACTCTCCTGTCAAGGAACCAAATCCCAATCTTGGGTGGCGGGGTATAAGAATCCTGATGGATCTGCCCGACATACTCGATAACCAAATCAGGGCTATAATAATACGCTCAAACATACATGGCAATCTTGCTATCCTGCTTCCAATGATTATATCGGTTGATGAGATCCAGCATGTCCGGACGGTCATCAGCAAGCATTATCAGGAATTAACCAAGGATGGAGATTCGCAGATTGAACGACCCGGAGTTGGTGCAATGATAGAGGTACCGGCTGCAGTGGAACTTATTGAAGAGATTACAAGGTGTGCTGATTTTATCAGCATTGGAACCAATGACCTTACTCAGTACACTCTTGCCGTTGATCGAAACAATGTCATTGTGCAGAATCTCTTTGAAAAATTCCATCCGGCAATTATCCGGCAACTGTACAGGGTAATCAAAACTGCCAATAGAAACCACTGCAAAGTAACAATTTGCGGAGATATGGGTTCAGACCCTCTCGCACTGCCATTCCTGCTGGGATGCGGACTGAGAAGGTTCAGCGTCGTGACCTCGGATATCCCGAAACTTAAGTCACTGGTCTCCTGCTACACAATTGCTGAAACTGAAGCTCTTGTTGAGCAGTGTCTGAAACTCGATAGTCCGGCAGGAATCAAGGCCTGCCTGGAAAATTTCCAGGCAGCTCATTGACAGCCAAAAACAGCACAAGACAAAGAGTTCTCAGGGGCGCAAGTCCTCAATTTTCGCATTTTTACGTAGTGAGGCAAAATATTCAGCAAACAACTGTTCCTGTTTTGCCCGAAGCAACTGCGGTGCCACTCCAGCTTTTTCGGCTTTGATATCGAGCCCTGCTGGAAGTGTTTTCTTGCTGACAACAACAAGAGCGTAACCATCAGATGTTTTAACCGGGTTAGAGAGTTTAGCGACATCAAGCCCTGACATGGCTTCAACAAGAGGTCTGTCAACACCATAACCGGGAATAAACCCATCGCTCCACCGTATCTCGTCCGCAGTGACAATATGAAAGCCAGGATTCTGTGCAGCAAGTTTTTCAAGAGTCAAGCCTGGCCCTTTTACCATAGCAGCAAGTTTTTTCTCAAGAGCAGCACCTTTTTTCTCCCTGACAAGTTCGGCATTAATCCTTGCTTTCAGCTCCTTGTCGAGCAGCCGATATCCGGTGTCATTCTTGCCGGTCAGTCGCATGACAAAAAAACCTTTTTCAGTTTCAAGAACCTCCGAGAGCTCTCCCTCTGAGGCCTTAAAGGCAAATGCAGTAACTTTTTCGCTGTAACCAATCGGGGCAACTGGCATGTGCCTGCCAAACTCGACGGTCTTACCGACAGGCAGCTTTGCACTGGTAGCACTCTTTTCAAATCCCTTCTCTTTGGCATTCATCTGAAAGGCCATGGCAAGTCGCCGTCCACTGTCAACCGTTTCAGTTGACGGTTTGATCTTTCTGACTATCTCCGAGCAGAGAAGAGCAGACTGATCAAATCCAGTCACCTTGATAATATGAAGACCAAACTGCGTCTGCACCGGCCCGACAATTGATCCCGGACGGGCATTGAAAACAGCTGCAGAAAATTCAGGTACCATACGATCTTTGCTGAACCATCCTACATCACCACCATTAACGGCGCTCGGGAGATCAGCGGAGTATTTTTTTGCAAGCAGCTCAAACGGCACGCCTGCCTGAAGCTGTTTGGAAATAAGCATGGTGAGCTCGCGCACTTTCTGAACATCCTCCCTGCTTGCAGGATTGAAGCGCAGAAGAATATGCGATGCCCTGGCAATTGGCTGGGCCAACGTGGTAATCTGTTTGATCTTTATCAAGCGGTATTCACCCCTGTCAGCTATAGGGCCGACGATCGTTCCTGGCTTGAGATTTGAAGCTGTGAAAAGAGCCTCCCCGGCAGAAGAAGAAAAATCTGCTCGGCTATAGGTCGCGTTAATACCTGTCGGACGGTCGCTCTGTACTTTAACATAATCAGCATCGTTGACTGGTCCGGCAAACTCGGTGCGGATTGTTTCAAGCTCCTTACGAACTGAAAGACTGTCTTTTGATGAAGGGGTAAGAGGGAAAAAAACAAAATCAGCTTTTCTTGATGGCACCTGTTTGAAAAGCTCTTTATGCTCATCAAAATATTTTTTTGTCTCCTCTTCCTTTACTGGAAAGTTGCTGTCAGCTCCGGCAAAGCTGTAGGTGACAGGAATAAAAGAGGCTGAAAAACGTGAATACTGCCTGCTGACAATATCGCTTATCTCCCGGTCAGTAACATGATCAAGAGTTTGAAGGGCTCTGATCAGCTTGTTGATTTTAAGTTCACGACGGACAATCTTTTCAACCTGCAGCCACAACTCCTTGTTGTGAGGATCACGACGGGCACTCTCCAGTTTTTTGCGATCGAGAACCCCTGTCGCTGGATCACTGAAATTCTGGCGAATAACGAGAGGAGGTGTCGGGCTATCCAAAGCTTCGACTACTTCCTGGTCTTGAAGTCCAATACCGAATTTCACAAATTGTTCTTCAAGCAAAGTCTGATCAACAATGGTATTCCATGCTTGTTCCTGAAGCCCGAGTTCGGTTTCCGATGTAACTTCGGCTCCAGGATTACTGCGCCTGTAATTCTCGGCATACTCTTTATATACCTCATCGTACTGAGCCAATGGAACAGACTTTCCATTGATTTTACCTGCCTGATTGGCCTTGCCGGTAAATCCTGAAAAATTCATACCCCACTCAAAAACAATCAGCGCAAGAAATGCTGCCAAAAGGGTATACAATATAATATGAGTTTTATCCCGCAAGCTGGACATTACAGCCATAGATCATCCCTTCGTTAAGATGTTGTAAAAAAAACAGTGTCTTCCCACCCTTCCTTACCAATCAGCGGCACAAAAGAAAAGTGCTGAAAAACCTCTCTCTTGAAATCGTTATCCAATCTGCAGATAACCGTCATAAGCTGTGAACAGGAGTCACCCACAGGAATTACCATAGAGCCGTTTTGGGCAAGCTGACCCATGAGCGTCTGCGGTTCACCAGGTGCTCCTGCAGTTACCATAATACCAGAAAATGGTGCCTCATCAATCCATCCAAGTGTCCCATCTCCACAACGACAGGAGATATTGAGACCAAGCCTTGAAAAGAGTTTCTTGCTCCTTTCATAAAGCTCTCCAATCCGTTCTATCGTAAAGACTGAATACCCGAGCGCATCAAGAATTGCTGCCTGATAACCCGATCCCGTACCAATTTCAAGCACTTTTCCCGAGGAGCAACGCTCAACAAGCAATGTAGTCATATAAGCTACCGTATAGGGTTGGGAAATGGTCTGCCGAAACCCAATAGGATATGCTGCATCGTTGTAGGCTAACTCCAATGCGTCGCCATCAAAAAAAAGATGGCGTGGAACTTCAAGAAAAGCATCAAGCACGCGCCGGTTAGCAATACCATAGGCTTTCAACCCTTCAACCATCTCCCGGCGTCTCAACTCCAGAAGTTTTTCCGACTCTTTCATCGAAAGAACACCCTTTTGCAGTTACCTCTCGAAAAAATCATGAAACACTTATCTTTCAATCACATGGAGCAGGTTTTCCTCTCCTTTGCCCCGTTCGCTAATATTGCATAAAAACAACAAAAAACCATGACGGCTTCACAGTTTACCATTTTCGGCCATAAATACCCTATGGGCTCCTATCTTCTTCTTATCCGGATTTCCAGCCCTTTTCAGCTTGCATTCGGCAGGTTTCAGCAGGGCAGGCTGTTTACAATCTCCAAAGGTAACTATCTCTACATCGGCTCTGCACTTGGCAGAACGGGAAATCCTCTTGCCAAAAGGCTTATCCGACATGCTTCACGGAGCAATGGAAAGCAACCCCATGAAATTCGGGCTGCAATAATAAAACTTTTCTCAAGCGATGATGGTATTGGAAACTGCGCCACGGAACCGACGGATAAAAAACTTCACTGGCATATCGATTATCTTCTTGATCACGCTGAAGCTGAAATAGAGCATATCGTAATCATACGCAGCCCTGCAGCAATGGAACATCAACTGTCGGAGCTTCTCGCCTCCCTCAATGAAACCTCTCAGCTTGCCCCCCGCCTTGGCGCTCAGGATACCCGGAACAGTACACACATTCTCCGTATCACTGATCGGGAAAAGATTCTTGGGCAACTTGGGCAATATATTCCGGCCTTTATCGACCCATAAGCGCTTCAACAAAGAGTGCACGGTCAAAGAGCTGAAGGTCATCGATGGTTTCGCCAACACCAATATACTTGACGGGCAGAGTGAGTTCACGTGAAATGGAGAGTACAATTCCGCCTTTGGCAGTTCCGTCAAGTTTGGTAACAACCAGTCCAGTCACCTGAACAAATCGTGTAAATTCCCTTGCCTGCTGCACAGCATTCTGCCCGGTGGTACCATCAAGCACCAGCAGCACTTCATGAGGAGCTTCGGGAATCTTCTTTTTAGCCACCCGCATGATCTTGGCAAGCTCTTCCATAAGGTGACTTTTGTTATGCAGACGACCAGCAGTATCCACCAGCACCACATCGGCATTTCTGGAAACAGCTGCACTGACAGCATCGAAAACAACTGAAGCCGGGTCAGCTCCCTGGCCCTGACCAATAAGCGGAACACCAGCCCTGTCGGCCCATATCTTCAACTGTTCATAGGCGGCAGCCCTAAAGGTATCGGCTGCGGCAATAATAACTTTTTTGCCCGCTTTTTCATAGTTATGTGCCAGCTTGGCAACGCTGGTGGTCTTACCAGCACCATTCACACCGACGACCAGAATCACATAGGGTTTTGCAGGAAGCAGTGCGTCAAAATCAAGCGGATGCTCCTCCCCGGTTTCACGAAGCATAAGCTGAATCTCCTCCATCAGCATCCTGTTCAGCTCTTCGGCAGAACGGTAGCTCTCTTTTTTTGCGCGCTCCGTAATAGCATCAACAATCCCGAGCGTCGTTTCAACACCGACATCGGCAGCTACAAGAATCGTTTCAAGCTCTTCAAGAAACGCTTCGTCTATCTCTGTTTTTCCCTGTGTAATAACGGAAAGCTTCTCCCGAAGGGTATCCCGGGTTTTTTCGAGCCCTTCTTTCAGCCTTGATATTTTGAACTTGTCAAAAAAACCCATAAAAAGGAGATATTACCATCTTGTTATTGAAATATTGAAAACCCGGCAGCGTGACTGACATTGAGACACGCCAATGAATAGTTCAGGGTGAAATTTAATTCACGTAAGTTCATACGCAACCCTTGTTTTGCTGGTGTTTTCAGCCTTTTTATTTCAAATCCGTTACAAAAACCCGAAAATTGGTTTTTATCAAGGTGAAAACTGGACTGATATCTACAACCCCCATCAACAAACTTTTTAATATAACGCTTTCCCATAGGGTTCGGTCTGAACCAACAAGAAATATTTGTCGTTTCTATTGTTCCCAGTTCAGCAGCAAAGTTTTTCCCCTGAGTAAAAGTTATCAAATCAATAGAAGCCTTCAGATAAAAAGTATTCGGCTCCTCAGACTGAGATAAACTATATTATCACTTGCATTTTTCTTTACTATCAAGTGATTATCTGTTATAGAGAGCATGGCACCTTCATACTTCATGGGAAATCTTGTTGACTCATATTCATCAATGGATAATCATAAAGCGGGTTTTGCTTGGTTTCCTAAACTTGAACGAAAAGAGACATACAGAAAGTACTATTTACAACGAGGGAAAACCGAACCAATCTCATTTCAAGATAACCATTGATCAGCAAAGGACTTATTTATAACCATGGCCAGAACCAAGTCACAAAAAGAGATCAAAGAAGAGCCGATAGAAAAGCAACTCTGGAAAGCAGCCGACAAGCTGCGTAAAAATATTGATGCAGCCGAATACAAACATGTGGTGCTTGGATTGATGTTTCTGAAATACATCTCCGACTCTTTTGAGGAGATGTATTTCAGATTGCAGAAAGGCGAAGGTGAATATGCCGGAGCCGACCCGGAAGACAAGGATGAGTACAAAGGAGAAAACATTTTCTTTGTCCCCCAGCAAGCTCGATGGTCTCAAAGCTGATTATGTTATTGCCAATCCCCCCTTCAACGACAGCGACTGGAGCGGCGAACAACTCCGTGGCGATGGCCGCTGGAAGTACGGCATTCCACCGGCAGGCAATGCCAACTTCGCATGGTTGCAGCACTTTATCTTTCACCTTGCTCCGAACGGCGTTGCTGGAGTCGTACTTGCCAAAGGTGCACTCACCAGCAAAAGCAGTGGAGAAGGCGATATCCGTAAATCCATGATAGCCGACGGCAACCTGATTGACTGCGTTGTCAACCTACCAGCCAAACTCTTTCTGAACACGCAGATTCCTGCTGCCCTCTGGTTTCTGAACCGGGCAAGGAACAATGGCCACCCGCGCAAAAAGAAATCCTCTTTATTGACGCACGAAACCTTGGTCACCTCATCAATCGCCGTACTCGTGAACTCTCAGGTGACGACATTGATCTCATTGCCAAAACCTATCACGACTGGCGAACCAGCGAAGGCGATTATGAGGATAGCAAAGGCTTTTGTGCCTCCGTCCCGTTGGAACGAGTGCAGGAACTCGACTACGTGCTCACACCGGGGCGCTATGTTGGTCTCGCTGAAGAAGAGGACGACTTTGACTTCGCCGAACGCTTTGCCGCGCTGAAGGCTGAGTTTGAAGCACAGTTGGTGGAAGAAGCTGAGCTGAACAAGGCAATTGCTGAGAATTTAGCGAGGGTGAAGGTATGAACTGGTTTTCCCGCAGAAATCTGGAGCTGATGTGCCAGTGGTATCGGTTCTTGAATGGGACAAATACAATTGTGCAGCAAGCTGCTGCACAATCAGGCTGCTCAGCAATTGCGCAACAAGCTGTTTCGCAATTGGACAAACCCGCAATTAGGCAGCAAGCTGCTGCCCAAATACCCTTGGTGAATAATTTCGGAATTAGGGGGAGCGATGAGTGGGATTTTGAGTGGATGGCGGGAATGTAAGCTCGGTGATACAATAAATTTA
>TBL_comb48_EPIDRAFT_1000189_pt1 | contig 47397 bp, 68 predicted proteins | sample TroBogEpilimnion_37_FD_10681 | JGI IMG/M metagenome (IMG submission 10681) | reverse complement strand
TGTCTAGATCGACAAGCTCGTTGGCAACATAGGTTACATTAGGTAACAGAGCTTGATTGGTTTCTACCCAAAACTTAACCATACTACTACGAGTAGTTTGATCTTTATTGTAAATACCCTTCTCAAAATCTTCTAAAGGCAATACATCAAACAAATTAAGTACAGCGTCATCGCTTTGTACATCACTCTTGCGATGCACTTGCTTCATCAAGTCTTGGAAACTTGACGACATGATCTCACCGTCTAAGACAACATCCATGCTCTTGCTAGAACCTTTTTGTTTAATTACTGAACTAATCTGTTCTGCTATGTGAGGGAAGTTAGCAAGTTCCTTACCGTTACGACTAAACATATCGACACGGCCATCTGCACGAACAATAGTGATAACACGAACCCCATCAAGTTTAACCTCAATAAGTTTTTTGCCCGAGACTTTATTTTCATGATTAGCACTATCGTGGGCAAGCTGGCAACCAAACACAGGAATACTGTAATCAGCATATTTTTTCTCTACTACTTTGTTAATTGTTTTTTCGCTTACACCACAGCGTAAGTCTTTGATTAAAATTCTACGATACCAACCGTTCCACTCTTTCTTAGTGGCACTCTTCATCATTGTTTGAATCATGTCGCGAGCTGTATTACCTGTGACATTGCGAGTTGTAAAGCCAGTAAGAGCGAGAGTAAAACTGTCCCAAGGTAAACCAGGGCCATCTTCATCTGTTTTCTCCGGTATTTGTTTTAAGCCAAAAGTTATCATTGGATCAAGAGCAAGTCGGCAACCTTCAAAGAATTCCTTATTGCCTTCCTGAGCAATAGTTTCAATGATAGCTTCTTTGTTTAAACGGCTTGGATGACTTTCCAAACTCCAAATGTGACTGGCACAAATGCTCATGTTGACTCCAATGATTAACTGTATAAGTGTATATTATACAGTCTAGTTATCAGTATGTCAAATGATTTGTAGTCTTAAATGGTTTACCTAGATAGGCATTTTCCAATTGGCGCATAATCAAGTTTTTCATTCTGCGGATAATTGGATGATTGTGATCAAAATTGAATGTCTTTAAATAGTAATACCACCAGCTGTGTTTGTGGCGTTTGGCTTGATCAGAGTCTAGATATTTTCCAATTACGTGTGGATCGTATCCGAACCGATCGACTAGTTCGCAGGCTGTATTAAAAGCAAATGCGCCCATTTCGTCGCGATCCCCATAGTACTCTTGTTCTTTGCGTTCTTTGGCTAGTTCTGCTGTACTTTGATAGCCCGGCAACGATTTAAAGTTACGAGCTCGGAATTGACGCATGTGTATCATTTCGTGTAGCACTACATCTGCAAAACGAACAGCCATACGCTTAAAACGATATTGTGTAAGTTTTAACTTACGATTAGTTGGATTATAGTTAAAATTAACTTCTATAGCTGGCACTGATTTAGCATCTTTATCGCTATAGTAGACACCGCCCATAAACACATAACCTTTAGTTGTAGGCGCATGTATACACTTTTTGATCTTGATAGGCAAATGATGCTTGACGTGTCGGGTAATACGTTTTTGCATTTGACTAGGAGATAACTCTTTGCCTACAAGCTCACTGTTAAGCGAATAGAACATAGAGTACAGATTACTGCGAGTAATTTCCGACCAATCAAATGGTAGTTGGGCCATAGTACACTCCTAGTATAGCTATTTATAGTATACTACGGCAACCAATTATATACGCACTTTATGGGCGTTTTGTAATGATTTCGTCAATCAATCCAAAATCCGATGCTTCTTGGGCACTCATAAAGTTATCCCGTTCCATAGCTGTATAAAACTCATCAAAAGTTTTACCCTTGCTGTTATGATTAACATAAAGCTGGGTTAGATTCTGTTTCATTTTTAGGATTTCTTTTACTTGGATTTCCATGTCCGTAGCTTGTCCACCTGCACCGCCCGAGGGTTGGTGAATCATGTGTCTAGCGTTTGGAAGCATTTTACGCTTGCCAGGAGCACCAGCAGTAGCAAGCAGGCTTCCCATACTACAGGCCTGGCCCATAACGATTGTGGATACATCACACTTAATGAATTGCATAGTATCGTAAATAGCCATACCAGCGGTAACGACACCGCCAGGACTATTAATGAAAAAACTAATATCCTCATTGCCCTGACTTTCTAAAAATAACAACTGTGCTACAATCAAACTAGCACTATGTTCGTTTACATCTGTATCTAACATAACAATGCGGTCCTTGAGCAAGCGACTGTAAATGTCATAACTACGTTCTCCTCGAGCTTCTTGCTCGATTACCATTGGTACTAAATTAGGCATTGTTTTCCTTTTTAATAAATTGTTTCAATTCAGGTGGTGTCCAGCCAATCGGCTTTAGGACCTTGCCATCTTCACGCTTGCGAACCTTGCCAGTTTCTTTATCAATCTTAGCAAAGTTAGTATTCATAACTTCCTTCCATGCACCTTCACCGTCGGCGCCTAACGAATGTAGGGCTCCAATAGTAACTACTAAAATATCGATAAGTGCATCTAGTGTCTCTACATGGTCATTGTTGTTAATAGCAACATTAAGTTCTTTAAACTCTTCATCAATTAATGAAACATACAGTTTAAATTGATCCACATTAAAGCCTTCAACTGTCTGATCACAGGCCTTCATAAACTTTTCTTGATCACGAAACGGATTCATATACTTCCTCTTCTAAATATCTTTTTAATTCTTTGTCTGTAGGCTCTACTGAGTAGTTGTGTTTGAAGAATATCTCATAACTGTCGCTACCATATTTTCCAATGCCATATAACTTTTTAGCATCTTCCCCGTCCCAGGTCAAGTAATCTTGGCTCATACGCACTAGTCGTTCATAACGAATATTCATCATACCTAAGGGTGCTAGGATAGTTTTGACAAAGTCGGGATCGGCTTTGAGCAGAGCATGCGGAGTAGGGAACCAGTATAGGAATTCGGGCAAGGTCATCTTGACAGGTTTGCGGCCAGTTTGGTTCAACATGATAACACCTACCATGTGTTCCCAACTATTTGAAACTTGTTGCTGGACCATTAGGTCATCGCGCAAGGGTTCAAAGAACTTCATTCTGCTGGCTCGTAAGTAGCTTCAAAAATATCCGGCTTGCAAGCATAGAACTCGCCTTGTACACCTTTAATGATCCAATCACCTTCAGTTGCGATATGCTGTACCTTCAAATGGATACCATCTTCCAGTGTACCAATCTCTGCTTCTGCTTTAGCAGTTGGATGGCGTTCTTTGCGAACATTGCCTAAGGCATCTCCGCAAAATGATTTAAGGGCGATCATACCTGATTCATCGTATGTAAATTTTACTGCTTCAATTACTACTGGTTTCTTTTTGAATTTCATTTGTTTCTTTCTGTGCGACATTGATAAAACTTTCTCGTCCGGCCCTGGCCACCACCATACTGCTCTGGTCATTTGTTTAATCTAATATTAAACCAAACTAAAAATGCATTAACTAATGCCCAAACATAGTCACCCCGACCAAAACAGTCGATAGTGGCTAGGGCACACCAGCCGGCAATAAAAAATGATATTTCATATTGATTACGTTTAAACCAATCAAGCATTTTCTTCTTCCTCGATGCCTTCATATTGGGCAAGTTGTTTTTGGAAAGTCTTTAATTGCTCAATCAAATTAACAACTCCACCGTGGTTCATAGTAATGGCACTATAACCCATCTTAAACTCTAGTCGATTCTCGCTAGTCATGCCTAGTGTATAATAAGTTACGCTTGGCTTCTTAGGCTCAGGAGGAAGATATCCACCACCGTCTCCGCCACCGTGTTCAGGCTCTTTGGGAAACGGTACAACATTACTAGGTTTCTTTTTAAACATACTCAACATATTATTCTCTTTCATATTAAGCCAGCGAGCCAGCGGATTACAAACTAACGGTAATGCAATTATACACACCCATCCAATTTGAATCAACTCAAACGGCGCAAATTTTTCAACAAAGATCGAATACATTCCTATAGCAAGGTAAATGGCACTCCAATAGAAGAGCCAATACCCGCCACTAGGTTGCCAGATTATCCTGCGCCACATATTACTGGACTGATACTTGACCAATTACTGCGCCGGGTTTTTGTAGTGCGGCATCACGACGAGCTTTATATTCTGCATTGTCTACAGGCATTAAATTTAATGATACTGGCTTGCCTGCTGGCTTATCGGTATCGTCTAATTCCTTAAATGCTTCAGGAGCACGTTCTGCGGCAATTTCGTTAAGACGCTTTTGATCCTTAGCCTTCTTTAGAATATTAGCATCACCAGTTGGTAGTGCTACGAGGACGTATGCACGGAACCGGTTACCTTCGGAAACTATTTTCTTCTCAACAGTTTCTACACCAGTAATGTCAACTTCCTTACAGCTGGTGCGTAGAACCATTTCGCTCAACTCTGAGCTAGCATCTGCTGTATCGGATTTATAAATCTTTGTACGTTGACTAACTGTGCCACCAGCGGCCATACAGATCTTGCTGTAGGCATCTGCTTTGGCTTTAGTCATAGCCATCGAGTAGTCACCGCTGGCACTAGTACCAGAAGCATACACTGCCGAATTACTCAAAGGTACTTGAGTCATCCATTTAGGCGCTTGATCGATTGCACGTTCAACTTGACGTTCTTTATAAACACGCTCGTTGTCTGCACGTTTCTGATATACATCAGTTGTACCACAGGCCGCTAGCATAGCAACAATGGGAACTAGTATTAAAACTTTTTTCATTTTATTTTCCTGACATCTTTTCTTTTGTCCACTCTGCTGTGGATTGAATATCCTTACCTACACCTGCTACAGTTGAGCAAGCGGCAAGGGCTGAAACTAAAACAAATGCCAATATCATTTTCATTTTGCCAACTCCTGACTCTGTGTTTTAACTGTGTCTACACCTTTATCAAGCATCTTAGCGATACCGCTGAAACCAACAGTAGCTAAGACCAATCCAAAGATAGTGCCTGCTATAAATGCCTTCATGATAAATGCCTTTCTATGTTATTAAACATGTATGTATTATATACGGCTTTGTATCAAATGTCAACCTACCATTTGTCCACAACTAGCCAATTTGTATCACTTCCTTCATTTTGGCAAATAACTCCATTGTAGGTACGGGGTTGATTCTTAACCGTTTTGTATTCCTGGAACATTCGGCATTTTACACCATTGTACATAAAGTACTTTTTGACTGGGCTAGTTGCTACTTCTGTTTCCAAAATAACATCGCCAATTTTAATTTTCTCAGATAACGGTTTACCTTCATTACATACTGTAACGGCTTCATTCTTAAAAGTACCAGCCATTTGAGTTAGGAAATTTTTTCTAGTTTCTTCTACTGCGAATCGGCAAAGATTATCACCGACTTTGAATCCTGCCCATTCTCCATTTAGCTCGTGATCTTTTCCATTTACTTTTATGTGGAATTTAACTGAACAAGATTGGTCAGTTTCTGTCTTAATCAAGTTTTCGACAGGACCTACTTGCATTTGGGTTGCGTTTCGTGAAGCCAACCGGACTTCACACTCTGCCCACACTGTTTGACTGATCAACAAACATAACAATATTAAGTATTTCATTTTTGTTCACACGAGTAAGCGTACCACCAAATTGTGGCTTTTAAGCGACTGTTATACTTGCGATCAGTTTCGCTAAGTTCGTCCGGGTCTTCTACAAAGTTTTTACGATCTTGTAAACTGTTAAGTTCGGCTAACTGCTCGTCCGCACGATTGCAGTCAGTTGGATAATTAACCAGCTCTTGATAGGTTAGGTCATGTCGACTCTGCTGACTAGATTGATAAGAACTAGCCGTATTGTCGTCACACCCTGTTAATATCAACGCTACCAACACTAATGGTAAGAGTTTCATTTTATCGATACTTGTCGTCTAGCTCAACATTAGTAAGTCCTGCTACCATTTGGAACTTATCCCAAGCGACCTTGGCGGCAGGGTTCTTTGCCAATTCACTGCTGGGCAATACAGCTTCTAACCAAATCTCTGGGCGGCGTTTTGGGTGTGCGCCAAATTGTCGAGGTTGATGTAGTCGACCAGTTTCCCAAAGTTCAATACTGACACTACGGAATCGATCTTCATCTAGGTCTTGATAGGCTACCCATTCGGGATTGCTCAAACCATACGGGTTGTGATAGCCTTTCCAAATACTAGACCATTGTTCGTCATTAAGAGGATCAAAATCTGTACGACTAATAATGATAAGAACATCGTCGATGTCTACTACACCATCGACGATGTCTCTCACACATCGACTGTAACTCAGTCCAATTTTCATTTTTGACTTTCTTCAAGCTCTGTTACACGTTGCTGTAATTGTACTACAGCTTGTTCTAGTTTGTCAATATGGTCAGCGACCTGTTTCATAAACTCGGCTGTGTTTTCACCAGTCACTCGTAACATTTCTGCAACACTAGGTTGTTGTTGTACTTCTTCTGTCATTTTTAAATCTCCAATAAAATATTTGGGTTCCAGCCGCTGTCTTCGCTGTAGCCATCTGATTCGTAGCCACGTGGGTTACATACAACTCTTGTTTCACCGATCATGTAGTCAAAGGGATGATGAGTATGTCCGTGTGTCCATAATTTGATCTGCGGACGATCTAAAATGAATTCACTCAATTCACTGTGATAAGCACCGTTCATTAAATGTTCACTACGATACTGTTCGCTTACACTTTGGAAACTTGGACTGTGATGTCCGACTACAACAAACTTTTCATCTGGCTTTTCGGCAACTACTGTTTTGATATAGTCTAATGATTGCTTATGTCGAACGACTGTATCGTGAGGTTTCAAAGTTGTGTAACCTTCAAACTCTTTACGGATACATTTATAGTCCATCATCATATCACGAACAGCATGAAGTGTAAGCGGATCGCCTTTGTTCATGTCGGTCCACAAGGTGCTACCAATAAAAGTAACATCATCGATCTTTTTACTGCCACGTTCCATGAAATAGATGTTAGGATACTTCTCGCATTCTGTAGCAAGAATATCCAAAGTCTTATGCCACTTACCGTGATAGAACTCGTGATTACCAGCCACATAAACTGTATGTGGGAATTGGAAACTGCAACGCTTCAAAAAGTCACGGAACCGTTGAGCACTAGCCTGGCGGCGGCCGAGCCCAGGAATTTCTTCAAAACCCCAAGCACCCGACATAGGGGGTTGATGATCGTAAAGATCCTGGGCGACCATAATATCGCCGGACAAAATTAGAACATCATAGTCCTGATCATTTTGAATGTTGATGTCACTAAACTCCAAGTGGAGATCACTGACTAATTTAATTCTCATTTAATCCTCTGTTGATTCGTCGTCTAATACTTTATAGTCTACAGGAAACTTTGGCAAACTGTTTTGCTCAAGCCAATCCTGCGCATCTTCTTTAGTATACTGGCCTTTTTCAACTTTGTCAACAAATTCACGCAACATTTTATTCATCCAATCATTGAATGTCATATTTTCTGCGTGAGCTTGTTTGAACGCAAACATGAGTAAATCTTCTGGTAAATCCAAAGGAAGTAGTACATCTGTACTATAATCCTCTCCTGCTCGAATAGCTAGACATTTTTGGATAAAATCGTCATCGACTTCCAAATCTATGTACTCAATATCGTCCCAAGCTTCATTTAAGTTAACTCCGCGGGCAATCGATTCCTTACGATGCTTTTCAACAAACTTTGGATTAATCATACGATAAGCACGGTTGTTGGTATAGTCGCATACACTAACTTCATATACCTTTTGACTTTTAGTGCTAAACACAATATTAAAACTCCATCCACCCTTGTTGTGAAGTCCATTCCAACTAGACAATTGATAGGCATTAGGTCCAAAACAATTCCAACCATATGTATCACCTTCGGTGATTTTATAGTCAACTAGTTCCATCCATTCTTTAATTGTAATCATTCTTCAAATCCTTCTTTAAGTAGTTTACGGTGTTCGTACTCTTCCATTGCTTTCTTACGGGCTTCGTCACGTTCATTACGGTGCGTTTCACATAGTGTGCTGATCCAACCGTTACCACCACGTTCTCCAGGTGCGCCACATTCTTCACAAAGCATCATGCTCATCTGTTCTGCCATTGCAATAATGCCGTTGGTATAGTCATCGCCGCCTTGGACGTAGAACCGCAGGCCACCAAACTTTTCTTTAACTTGTTCTGCAACCACTTGCGGTATATCCTTCTTCCAATCCAAGTGACTTTGGATAAGTCGACATGCTTGATTGAGCAAATCAAACCAACCTTTACCTACAGCAATACCGCCGTACTTGCCGCTAAAAATTTTTGGATATACTTTTGGAAAGTAATCCTGCATTTCTTCGTCTGTCATTTTCATATAATTTTTCCTAATCCTAAATAGATTAATGCTTCTAATTCTAGTTGATAGTCTTGTCCAAGTCTACGTTTCTGGTAAATGGATTCTAACACTTCCTTGCCATCTCCATAGTCTAACACGCCCAAACCGCGTGACTCTAATTCTTCAATTAGGTCGTCTGTATCAAAGTCACTCAAGTCAACATCGACTTCGACTTCTGTGTAAATTGTTTTATACATTATTTGATTTCATCCGATGTTTCTGCAAAATGGCTAATAATTAAATCAAGTGCTTCTATAGTACGCATATTGAGCACAAGATCGCCCGGGTGTAGCCAATAGCCGGTTGGGTTAGCATCTGACTTTGGATTCTTCTTCCACTGCTTTATTTCTTTTTTGAGATACGCACGATAGTCTTTCAAATTGAGACTAGTAATACGATCCGCAGTTTCACCATCGATCCATTGATAAGGTTTGTGTTTTGCCTTGCTCATTGTACAGCCTTTACAAAGTTAAGTCTGGTTTCATCATTTCCATGTTTCCAATGTTTGCCCTGTGTTTTTACTTTGGCTTTAACAATGACGCATGGTCCACGTTTCAATTCTATCTGGCTCATCCATGAAGCCATTTTATTGTTTATAATAGCACAGATGTTCCATCCGTCAAAGTTCTTTGATTTAATTACTTCAAGAATTTCACAATCTAAATCAGCCAACCGATCACCTTCGCTTCCTAGGAATCCCTCTTCAACTTGTCTAGCGGCCTTCTTAACATCATTGTGTACGGTATCTCGAGCTTGTACACTTGGCAAACAGGCCACATAACCTAATTGGTTTTCCTTAACAGTTTCACTATTCAAAATAGTATTGATGGTAGTAAGGAAATCATTCTCGCCATCAATAGCGGAAAACATTAGTCGCTTGTAGTAGGTTTTGATTTCTTCTGCCCGAACCGTATCTTCAGGTTCAATTTTAAGTGCCTTAGTATCGGGGATAATCATTCGGTCATCCAAAGTGTAAAGCATTAGAACTTTGTTTGGATACTTAGTGTACATGAAGACACCATCATCGGCATAAACCGATTCCTGATCTTTAAGATAAGCACCATTAGTACGCTGTGCCGCACAGGCCAATTCTAGAACTTGCTGAATAGGGAACTCTTTCATGTCGCTTACTCTATGAGTTAATATAAGTGTATTTTACATGAAAACGTAGCGTTTGTCAATCGTTTCTAGATGATGATAAATCTTTTTGGCTAATTTTTTAGTAAGCCCATTTAAACCAAAATGTCCCATATAGGCACGTAGAGTTGGGCTAGAATAGACTGCTCCGGTACGCATCTTGCTTAGTACACTAATTCTGGATAGTCTTCTTTTGGCTCTATCGGCGTCCATAGTGCGTAGAAGTTCAATACTAATACTAAATGCATAGGCATCCATTTCATCATCGTCGGCTAGATATACTTCGTAGGGTGAATCGGCATGTGCGCCATATTGATTATGATCTCTGCGCATACTTTGATATTGATGGCGGAACTCATGTATAGTTGCATCAAATATTTCTTTTAAGAATGATGTTACTTGATGAGGACCAAAAGGTTCGTCACCCTGTAGATTATGATAAACTATAACTTCTATAGCAGTATCTAGATGATAATCATTTTCGCTATCATAGTATGCCATTACATACCATTTGTCGGGATCTAACTCTTTGTCTTTTTTAGTTTTAATAGCGATGTCAAAATTATGACGTTTGAAAGTTTTACGTGTTTTAGTAATTAATTGTTTAAAGGTTGTCAAGTCCACGATTGAATCTTGGACTTCTTTACAAACTTCAAAAACCCGTCCAAGAATAATGTTCATAATTACAACCTATAAGTTACTCTACCTTTGCTAAGATCATATGGGCTAACTTCTACGCGAACGCTGTCGCCTAATATGATCCTAATTTTGTTTTGCTTCAGTTTACCACCCATGTAACATAATAACAAGTTAGGCATATTTTCTACCTTAACTCTAAACATGTTGCCTGGTAATACTTCGTCTACAGTGCCTGTTAATTCTAATATGTCGTCTTTAGCCATTAGTTACTTTTGAAATGCTCCATGAGCCATCCTTGTTATCTGTCCACTCAAGTGTATCTCCCTCTACCCAACCTTGTAGATCCAGTAATTCTTGTGGTAGTGGAAGAATTAAATCCCCACTACCGTCATCTGCTTCTTCTAAGGTTATAGTCCAATGTGTCATATAATTACTTATATAATTTCGTCCTTGTATGGTACAGGAAACCATCCCAACTTGTCAAGGTCTTCGAGTATCTCGTCTGTGACTTCGCCTTCGGACACATATTTAGTACGTTCAAAATATTCATCATCTTCTTTACTGTTCATGCTCAAACCTCCCCTGATACCAGAACAGTAGTAGTCCATATAGTCCTCACCCTTGTTGCGAAGGTCTGCTACAATACCGCCAGCACTACGCCAAGAACAATGCCAATATTCTTCTGTGAGTATGGGCCATACGTTCTCTGGATCACGCTTACACCATTGCATGTTGCACCAAGCCGCATACAAGTTCTGTGCATAGGATTTATCCTCAGCACTAATCTTAGCCATTATTTCAGAGCTATTACGTATGTCTTCAACTAGGTCAGGGTGTTTCATCATTTTAAAATTGGTACAGACGGGAAGATTCGAACTTCCAAAGTCGCTCTAAGAGCTAGACCCTTGCCCTCCGTTCAGCTGGGGGTCAGCTTACTAGGAGGAGGTTTACCAGTTACACTCACGTCTGCCTAATAATTGTAGCACCATGTGTAAATAATGTCAATGAACTTTAGCACAATACCACTCAAAGATATAACTCGTTTTGGACAACAAACTATGTTAGATCGTCCTTTATTTAACATTAGTTGGATATTGGGACGGTTTTGTAATTATAAATGTAGTTACTGTTGGCCTTATGCTAGAACTGACAAGCCAGATCACTTGCCGCTTGAAGTATATAAATCTACTGTAGATGAGATTAAGCGCCAAGCACGAGCTAATGGGTTCAACCAGTTCCATTGGTCGTTCAGCGGAGGTGAGCCGACTGCTTATAAACAGTTACTCGATTTGATTAAACATTTAGATGAGACAGTAAGTCCCTACCAAAGTATACACATGACAACTAATTTGTCACCAGGATCTAAATGGTGGAAGAGCTGGTGTGATATCACAGGAAGCCTACAGCGTCGTAGTGTTACAGCCAGTTACCATTCTGAGTTTGCCAAAGAACAAGAGTTCGGTGATAAGTGTTTGCAGTTAATGAATGAAACAGTTCATGTGACTGTTAACCAGGTTATGGTGCCAGAAAAGTTTTACGAAACTCTAGAACGCTGTGAACGCCTTCGTGCTCGCGGAATCAATGTTACACTAAAACCACAGAGCAATGATACTGCTACTGCTATTGTAGACGGATACAGCGAAGACATGATCAAGATCATGCAAGATGACTTCGCTCAGCAAGAAGGGTTCCAAATACGATTAACTGACGGGACTACTAACTATTACATAGATCAAGCCGAGCGATTTAATGCACTAGGATTTAATAGTTTCACCAATTGGACTTGTAATAGCGGCTATCAGAGTGTTATAATAAGAGGTAACGAGGTCAAGAGAGCATATAGCTGTCATGATACACCCTTAGGAACTTTGGAAAATTTTACTTTATTTTCTAATCCTAAAAGATGTACAACACCTAGATGTGTTAGCTCAGCTGATAGCAAAATACCAAAATGTATAAATTAGAAGATATAAGAGATGTACATCTAGAACTAACTAGCAAATGTCAAGCACGTTGCCCTATGTGCCCACGGCGCATCAGCGGAGGTATACTCAATCCCCTAATAACTCTAAATGAAATAACTCTAGAACAATTTAAAGAATGGTTCCCAGTTACATTCATTCAACAGTTAGATAGTTTGTTCATGTGCGGAAATTTAGGTGATCCTATAATTGCACAAGACTGTTTAGAAATATTTCAATATCTGAGAGATACTAATCCTACAATTCGTCTAAGTATGCACACCAACGGTAGTGCTAGAAATAAATCATGGTGGCAATCTCTAGCAGAAACAAAAGTTAAAGTTACATTTGGTATTGATGGAAGTTTACAAATTACTCATAGTGCTTATAGAATAGGAACTGACTTAGATAAAATTTTAGAAAATGCCCAAGCATTTATTACGGCTGGTGGCGATGCTCGATGGGACATGCTAGTGTTCGGGCATAACGAACATCAGATAGCTGCCTGCAGAAAACTTAGCGAAGACCTAGGCTTTACAGAATTTAGAACTAAACATACTAGTAGATTTACCGACGATAGTTTAACTGTATTAGACGATGCTGGCAAGCCTATGCATGTGTTGTTTCCTACAGAAACTAGTAAGGCAATGATTTCAAAAGTTAAAGAAGCACAAGAAGATCACTTGCCTACTATAAGCTGTAAGGCGCAAGCAACCCGCACACTTTATGTTAGCGGTACAGGTAATGTTAGCCCGTGCTGTTGGTTAGATTTAGAATGGTATCTACCTAATCACAAATCACGCATAGACTATATGAGCAAGATAGAAGAGTTCCCTAATCTGCATAATCAAACGTTTAAAGAAATTTTTGACAGCAACTTCTTTAGTAAGATACAAGGTTGTTGGACCGAAAACGGTCTAAGAGAATGTAGTAAACAATGCGGTAAGTTTAACAAGTCAGGAGCTCAATTTGTTAATTGATACAGAACATTTGCATCACTGGATGCAAGCCATCCGCCAAAGTCCAGATCCTATAAGAACTATGGATGCATTTTGGTCTGGTCAACTTCGTAGCAAAGAATGGCTTATTAAGAATTTACGTAAACACGTTAATAAGGTTGTTACTATAGACATACACGGAGGTTGGGTAGGCACTCTTGCTAGTATGCTGTTTCAAAGTGATATATACGTTACTTCCATTCGAAGTGTTGATATAGATCCTAGTTGTGAACCTATCGCTATTAATATGAACAAGCTGGAAGAAATACAAGGCAAGTTCAAAGCAGTTACAGCTGATATGTGTAGTATTCGCAGTGATGCGGATGTTATTATCAATACCAGCTGTGAGCATATAACACAAGAAGAATATGAACTATGGTTAAGCGGGCATCCGCAGAACAGCATTATAGTTTTGCAAAGTAACAACTATCAAATACCAGAACATATTAGAATCGCCAATAGCTTAGAAGAATTTAAAGAACAAAGTAATTTAGACATTCTTTTTGCGGGCGAGTTGGAATTACCATTATATACCCGCTGGATGCTTATAGGAAAGAAAAATGTTTAACTTTAATGAACTTAAAAGTGTTCACGTGGAGATATCCAATCGATGCCAAGCGTCTTGTCCTATGTGCCCTCGTAACATACACGGCGGCATAGAAAATCCATTGTTGAATATAAACGAATGGACCTTAAGCGATTTTATAAAAATATTTCCAATAGATATACTAGAGCAACTTGATACTATTAATTTCTGTGGAAACTTTGGCGATCCTTTAATGAACGCTGATCTTGTTGACATGTGCCAATATGTTAAAGACACCACGCCCGATGTTAGGATTGAAATTCATACTAACGGTAGTTTGAGATCTTCTGCTTGGTGGAAAAATTTATACAATGCACTTCCTGTTCGCCATATAGTAGTATTTGCGCTCGATGGGCTGGCAGATACACACAGTCTGTATCGTGTTGGTACTAACTATGATTTAATTTTAAAGAACGCTAAAACATTTATAGATGCAGGCGGACTTGCAGAATGGATGTTTATTAGATTTAAACACAACGAACATCAGGTCGGTGCCGCCGAGACTGTGGCTAAACAGATAGGATTTAAAAAATTTACGGTAAAAAACAGCAGACGACATGCTCGTCCATTTCCAGTAGTTGATAATCAGGGAACGGTTTTATATAATCTAGAACAGCCGTCTGACAGCACTGTTAAGTTTGTAAGTAAACAGGATATAGCAGGGCATCAAAATTGGCCTAATGCAGATAAGATCAATTGTGTGGCAATTAAAGATAAAGAATTGTTTATCGATGCACACTATCAACTAAGCCCCTGCTGTATGATCGGTGCCTTCCTACATACAAACTACGATGTTGATTTATTAAAATCATATAATTTGTTTCAAGAGGATTCAGTCGTAGAGGAAGGTGAACGAGTACGACAGCAGGTTCTAGGATTTCCAAGATTAAACGTGTTAGAAACAGGATTACGTAAAATTGTTGAAACAGATCAGTGGCAAACGATGTGGCAACAGAAGTGGCAGGAAAAATCTAGTTCAACTTGTATAATCATGTGCGGACCTCACAGTCCTTTTATAAGTATAGACAATCAAAAAATTAAGGTAGAGCAACATGGATAAAGTATTTTGGATGAAACACGAAAACAGTGAACTAGCCAGTTGGCAACAACAGTTAGAGCAGGTAACTGGTACAGCATCATTTTGTGTTATTCCATGGATACATCTTGCAACTAGACCCAACGGTGATGCACGTATCTGTTGTGTGGCAAATGCATCAGGATCGTATTCCGGAGATTATGGTGTAGGGCTTGTTAAGAAAGAAGACGGTGATCCTAGTAACTTCAGTAACGAATTACCTAGTCAAGTATTCAACAGCACCTACATGCGTTCTGTACGTAAACTAATGCTAGAGGGAAAAATTCCTAGTAGCTGTACAAAATGTTTTGAAGAAGAGTCTAACGGAATTGTCAGCAAACGTATTTGGGAAACTGGTGCTTGGCATTTAGATAAACTTGATATCCCCGAATTGATTAATAACACAGAAGAAGACGGCACTGTTCCTTATAAATTACAATACTTGGATCTTAGACTTGGACATACTTGTAATTTAAAATGTATCATGTGTAGTCCGCATGACAGTAGTATGTGGGTGCCGGATCACAAAAAAGTATTTCCTATATTCCAAAGTCCTTTGATTAAAAAACAAATGGGTTGGGATCCGAAAGAATTTAATAACTACTGGCATGAGAACCCTGCCTTCTGGGAAGAAATCTATGCTCAGATACCTAATATTCGACAGTTGTATTTTGCTGGCGGTGAACCTTTGATCATTAAAGAACATAAGATTTTCTTAGAAGAGATTGTTCGCAGGGGCTACGCTGGACAAATACATCTGCGTTATAATACAAATGTCTTAATGCTGGATGACTCAATTATTGAACTATGGAAAAATTTTAAAGTAGTTAAAGTTGGAGTAAGTTTGGATGGTATGGACGATCGCAATCACTACATACGTTTTCCAAGCGATTGGGATACCATTGTGCAAAATTTGCACAAACTAGACAACACTCCCGACAATATCCATGTTACTATTGCACTAGCCGCACAAATTTTAAACATCAAACATATTCCAGACTTTATAAAATGGAAAGTATCTAGCGGTTTTAAAAAGATAAACAAACAAGTAAATGCCAGCGGATATACGCAAGGCGGCGGATTGATAGGTGTACATTTGTTGTGGATTCCTACATGGCTAAGTCTACGTGTTCTGCCCAAAGAAGACAAGTTAGAAGTTCGTAGAAAATTTGAAGAGCTTAAACTTTGGTTAGAAGAAAATAATAAAGATGACGAATCTCTAGGTAAGAACCCTTGGGGATGGAAACGTTGGGAAGGTATACTTGATTGGATGGACGAAGAAGATGACACCCATCTGCTTCCGGATTTTAGAGAATATATTACTACTCTAGATCAACAACGCAAAACAGATTTTACTAAAACGTTCCCTGAGCTTGCTCATTTGCTATGACACCTATAAAGATAGTATCAACTCAGCAATCTCACATCTTAGCAATAAGATGGAATCCTAATAATCTTTGTAATTATAAGTGTGAGTATTGCTGGCCGGGCAGTAATGCCGGGGACTATCGATCTCCTGCCGATTTAGATCTTATCATTAAAAACTTTAATCATCTTATTGAACGTTATCGGACAAAGCTAGGCAAGACTAAAATACATCTTAGCCTTGCGGGCGGTGAACCTACTCTGTGGCGAGATCTTGCTGAGTTTATTGAAGCAGTTAAAAAAGAAAATGACATCTACTTTAGTTTGATCAGTAACGGTTCGAGAACATTGCGCTGGTGGAAAGAGTACGGACATTTAATAGACAATGCCCATTTGTCGTATCATATATCGCAAGCAGATCCTGACCATATGATTGCTGTAGCAGATACGTTATTCGAACTTAATAAAAAAGTAACTGTTAAAGTCCTGATGGACAGGAAGCATTGGCAAGAGGGATTGGATGTCATTGACTATATGAAAAAGAATAGTCGTCACAAATGGATCCTTATGACTTGCGAAGTCATTGAACCAGAAGTATCAAGCATTAAAGGTATCAAAGTTATAGATGCGAGTGATATTCAACTGACAAGGAAACAAAAAAGTTTTTTAAAAAATCCATTGAAGCGGATTCCTGATCTAGTGTGGCTATGGAAAAATAGAAAACTTATATTTGGCGGCCAAATGCGCATCTATGAAAGTGTAGCGACTCTTGATAATGGCAAAACAATTAAAGCCAAATCTAATACCTATATTAATAAAAACTGGACCAGCTTCGAAGGTTGGAACTGTGACATAGGCTTAGATAATGTTTATATTAATTGGACTGGAGAAATACAAGGATCGTGTCAGCAGACAATTTATGGATTAGATTATAGTTTCAACATTCTAGACAAAGACTTTGTAGCAAAGTTTGATCCTGAATTCAAATCATCTATATGTTCTATTAAGAACTGCTTGTGTAGTTGCGAAACACATCAATCAAAGTTTAGACTTAGTTAGTGGGATATCTGCCGCGCAGGTACAGAAATTACGGTCACAAGTTACGGGTTCGCTAGGAGCAACGAAGTTGCCTTCATATATGTTGCCAAGACTACCACCGACTCTACAAGTCGCTCTGTGTACATCTCCGTCCCAATTTATCATTAGGCTTTCTATACCTGCGTTGCAGGTCCAACCTTTAAATTGATTCTGATGATTCTTAATCATGTCATTAGCATGATACAATAGTTGTGCGTACTTGTCATCTAACCACACTACTGTATTTGCTTCAACTGTAGACTCCATTGATTTAATAAAATCTAAATCGTTAGCATTATATCTCATGTCGTCAAAGAGATCATGATCTCCTTTGGTCCAGCGTATACGTCTAACAGTGTTTGGTATATTGCCTAACTGACATCTAGCTCTTAATTGCACTGCCGCAGGCATATGGTCGTGATGTGCCATTATCTGTGCTATAACTTTTACTGTTGATAATTTGTTAATGCTCTCTACTGTGTTGAATACACGTTTCCAATCATACTCTAAATGTATACTGAATACATATTGATCAACAGGAAGACCTGCATAGAATTTATACGGTCGTGTTCCATTAGTTGTTACGTTAATCCAACTGATGCCTACATGTTTAGCATACTTAACTAGTTCGTCAAACTTAGGATGGACACAGGGCTCCCCTCCTGTGAAACTTAATCGAATAGGCTTACCCAATGTTACTAGTTTATCTATAGTAGATTTTAAAATTTCTATATCTGTGTGCTGGCTTGTGTTGTCGTGTATTTCACTAGGGCAGTAACTACAATCATAGTTACAGCGTTTGCCAAGATTCCATTCAATCTTAATACTACCTTGATGCGGCCAACGGCTAGTTACTTTAAACATAATCTTTAAACTCCATAGTAACATCTGTAAACGATTTACTGTTTCTACTAGCATCTAATTTACGATTAAATTCTACACAGTCTCCCCACAGGATACTTTGATCAACAGCGTTGATATAATTGATGTTATCTTGTATTTGCCCTAGAGTATACGCTAGTAGTTCCGGATGTTGTTTGACCATTTTAAATTCTGAAACACGTAATTTAACTTCTTCCAATCTTTGAATAGCCAGCGCCTTTAAAGGTTTAGGTAGTACCTGTACACTTAACACTTTAGGATAGGATACTCGATGAGTGTGAAACACTATGCCAAGGTCGTTTAAAAAATATTCTATTATTTGATCTAATACCAGTACGTTACTTACTTGAACAGTAACGGCTCCGACTATGCGGCTAATATTTGGTATAGTTTGTATCTGTCTAATATTGTTAATAAGTTCGGACCATCGAGCGTTAGAACGCACATATTCGTAACTATCTCGAATTCCGTCTATACTAACGTTAACTGCGACTGATTTAAACTTAGGCCAATATTCCCAAACAGTACGATTACTTTTCCCAAGCATGGTTAAGTTAGTTGCATATTTAATTTCAATTTGGTCACCGTACGGTGCAAGCATATCTAATATGCGATAATGTTGTGGATCCATTAATGGCTCGCCGCCGGCAAACTCAACGCGACGGAAATAAGGCAGTAATTTTTCTAGGCTTGCCCACCATTCTGGACTATCTTGGAATTTGTCCAAGTGTGGTTTATTTTCTAAATCATGTTCTTCGACAATGGCATACATGATATTGTTTTCTGCCTTGTAATACTCTTTCACCACACTCCAGTCCTTCCAACTGGTACTGTCCATCGGATGACACATACGGCAAGCAAGATTGCACAAATTGTTTAATTTTAGTTCTATAGTAGGAATTTCAAATGGCATGCTATAGTCGTCTTTTAAAGCGTCTAGCGCATTAGGGTACAAGTTAACCCTAGCTTCGGGTATTCGACCGATTATATGACGTTGTCGCAAGGATTCGACACCTTGATCTTCAAGGCTGAAACACTGATCGCACTCCGGAGGACGTATGTTAGTAAGCACTGACTTACGTATACGTTTCATAGTGTCATTGTTCCAAATTTCTTCTAAGGATTGCTGTTGTATAAAACCAACAGGATGACTACGACAGCAGGCTTGCACAGCGCCATCTTCTCTAGTAGCTAATCCTGTAAACGGATGCATACAAAATGTTTTACTTTGTTCCATTGATTATCTCGTATAGTGTTTCGGCAGCCTGTTGATGACTTGCTAGTCCGGGATGGCTATTATCCAACGCTTTATCTATCCTCGGCAACAGTTTGCCATTTATAAAATTTTCGGGTATTAGTGTAAAACTAGGCATTACATCGAGCACTTCTTGATGAGCACAAAAATGATGTTGATTTGATACTTTTGTTTTTAAATAAGATTCCGCGTGATGGATGTATAGTCCTGCTCTAACAGCCATGTCGTAGTCATTGTGTACATTAAAATAATTTTTAATAAATGCTGTATCTTTATGCCATGGACTAACTTTAATCGAAGTATCTATACCTAATATATTTTTCTTAAAAATACAATCCCTTACTACAAAAGTCCACCCAACTATTACAACATCTGTTTTTAATATATCAAAACTTAAAATATCTTGTAATATTTGTATATTGCTATGTCCCGGTTTTGATTTATTAATAACTTCAGTACCTAACATATTTCCTAATATTTGCGGCCATGCAAATTTACTAGGATTAGGTCCCGGCAGATCGGGCGGGATATGGCTGTCAGGTAATCCGTGCCCATACGTAAAACTATCACCAAACGCTATTAGCCTAGACATTTTCTAAATATCTCATAAGAGGACTAACGCCTACTGGATGACCATCTTTAAGTGCAAGGTAAATTGCTTTAGTAGGTGTTAGATTAAAGTCTCGACATATTTTATAATAATTTTCGCCGCATTCGTTCCACAAATAATCTGGTGGCAAGTTACGTATAAAATGTAGACCGATCATTACAGGCGCACGAAGATTCATGTTGAAATCATTTTGTATAGTAACAGCATCGGCATCTTTACTTTTAGTCCAACGTAAGCCTACACGATTCCATCCTAAACCTAAACCTTTGCTTAGACTTATCCCGACAGACCTAATCGATGGATGAGATACATCAAAGTCAATTCCGCGGCAGCAAGTATACCAAGCGCCGTCCACATGTACACTAATACCTTTGTCTCCCGCTTCATCTAATATCTCCTTCATTTGCGTGTGCGTATCGCCTGTACTAGGAAATGGCCATGCAATTACTAATTGTTTTTCTGCACTAAGGAACCCAGGATGAGTATACCAATTACCTAATCTAGCATGATATCTATAATCGCCTGCTAATACTTGCACAGGACCATTCATATAAGCAGTGTCTATAAATTGAGTACAACCATTAACAATGTCTACTCTATTAAAATTATCTAACCCTGTAATACGATTGAGTTTAGACTTTAAAACCCAACTGGTCATTTCTTTTTTAAAATTAATATACACCTGATCACTAATGTCTGTGTCTAATTTGCCAGATAGCACATCTTGTATCATAGACTCGATTTGGTTAGTTACTAGCGGCTGTGGTCGTTCCGTTTCTAGATATTTTGGATCGTACTCTGGTGCGATTTTAATTTTCATGTTTTATTTACACTATAATAGTAGCACATAAATATTTCATGCTGACTCCTACCAATTATACAATCGATCCACAAATATTTCAAGAGGCTTTGAGCCAACTACCCGAAGCAGGTATGCGGACTACTATTAATGAACCTACAGGTGATTTCTTCTATGACCCATGGGTTATCAAGGATGAGTACAAAGGTACAGTTTGGGAAACACTTTACAACAGCTTGCCTGTAGTTAAAGGTGAAGCAAGGATTATTATTTTGGATCCTAACCAATGCTATCAGAGACATGCTGATATAGATGATCGTTACCATTTGAATATTTTGGGAGAGAACAGTTACTTGATTGATCTAGTTAGAGATATAATGCATCCACTGGCTCAGGATGGCATATGGTATGATATGGATGCTAGCTTCTTGCATACAGCCGCTAATTTTGGACGTCGTGCTAGAATACAGTTAGTTGTTAGGAAATTATTGAAGAAGAACCAATTAAAGAATCCTGTTGATGTAGCTGTGACTACTACTATGACAAACGCAGATCATGCTAGACATATATTTGATAACACAGTTAGCCCTTGGCTCAACGGCGCTAACAAGGCAGGATACATAGTTAATTTTAGCCATTCATCTACTTTTGTAAAATTTAGTGTAGAACAAGACAAGATAGATTCATTAAAACATATACTACCTGACGAGTTCCGATTGGTATGAATCACGCACTATTTTTCAGCCTAACAGGTAAACGCTGGGAACGTATCCTGTGGACGCATCGAGTGGCCACGTTTTTAAGGCAACAAGACTGGGATGCCGAAGTTGTCGACTTTACTGCATTTTGGCAATTGGAAGAACTACAGGAGTTTGTAAGGTCACGAACAACCGACAAAACAGTTATGTTTTGTTTTGGAACAGCGTTCTTAAATCCTTGGAGTCCATACTTAAACGACTTTATCGATTGGCTTAAACAAGAGTATCCTACTATCCCCATTGTAGTCGGCGGCAACAATGCACTAACTACTCCTGCTAAGAATGTAGACTATTGGGTTGATAGCTACGGAGAAAATGCTGTACTAGCACTGTGCCAGCATCTTATTGGAACGCTAGGAGCACCACTAATGACTGACTCTGCTTTCTTTGGCAATAAGAAAGTTATTCGAGGACTGCATCATTATCCAAGTGCGCCGTTAGACAGTTATCTAGTAGACTACGAAACTCGTGACTTTATGATGCCGTGGGAATGTCCTCAGATTGAAACAGCACGTGGTTGTATGTTTAGTTGTAGCTATTGTAATTTCCCTATTATAGGACAAGCTAAAGACGTTAGCGTTAGCAAAGAACAATTCAAACTACAAATGCAAACAGGCTATGAAAACTGGGGTATCAAGAATTGGCGTGTGATGGATGAAACATTCAATGATCGTCCAGAGAAACTACAGAAGTATGCAGACGCAGTAGATGAACTAGGATACAATCCTTGGATATGCGGATTTGCTCGCGGTGACCTAGTGGTTAAACACAAGGAACATTGGGACACTTACATTAGACTAGGGTTCCTCGGCCATTCAATGGGTATAGAAACATTTAATCATGCCGCGGGCAAACTTGTACGTAAAGGCATGGATCCCGATAGACTACAACAAGGTCTATTAGAATTTCAAACATACACCGATCAACATGCCCCTAATCGATACAGAGCTAATATACAAATGATATGCGGCATACCAGGCGAAAGTGTAGAATCTTGGAACACATCATTAGAATGGCTTAATGCTAATTGGACTAGACAAAGCGCCAGCGCACACATACTAGAAGTACCCGACTATGACGAATCTCTAACTAACCAAAGTCGCTTTACTAAGGAATTAGTAAGCAATGGACTAGTTAAATTAGAAGCTAGGCAAAATCCAGGCTATGAAGTTACTAAGGACAGCAGAGGCAATGTCGTGTTCAAATCTACTACACCAAGAGGCGGTGGTGTAGGTAGTACTAGAAACGATATTGTTATTTGGAAACACAATACAATGGATTGGTATCAGGCAGAAACCCTTGTACAAGAGTTTTATAGTGATAGTGGCTTTAAAGGGCTACGTGGATGTAATCCATTCTTGTCAGACAGACTATTCGCTTTTTACGAAACAAACTCCTATGAAGCAATATATAATTACAAACTATCAGATATAGATACAGCTGACCAAAAGTTTAAAGATCAAGTACAATCTTATATCAGCAAAAAATTAAATTGGAACGCATAATGACAGATACAACTAACTGGGATTACTATTTTAAATTAAATCCAACCGGCACACCTTATCCTTCGAACTTATTATATACTCCTAGAGTCAACCCGGAGCAGACAGTAATGTGTGCTCACTACTGTATTGATCCTGAATATAGGCCTAATGAAGATATCCTAGTGCCGGAAGAACTAGTAGACTGGTTCTTTCATAGAGATGTTAAATTTTTAAAACAATTATCGCATCTTAAAACTACACCTGCATTATATGATGTAGATTTTGAAAATAGAAAAATTTTTATGGAGTGGAATAAAGAAACATTATCGCAAGTATTGTTTACCTCTGGACGAAACTTGGACGAGGAAGTTCCTAACTGGAAAGAACAAATGAAAGATTTCTTTATTTCAACTAAAGCAAACAATTTTTGGAAAGTATCATTGTATCCTAATTGTTTCTTTATTGCTAAAGATGGCCAATTAAAAACTATAGATAACTATGCTGTAATTCCTTATGAAGAAAGATTTATAGAAAGAAAAATAATAGAAGGCATTATAGGTAAAGATGGTGCTTATCGATTTGATCAATCAACAGATGAAAAAGGGTTCATTGATTTTAAAAAGTTTTTTGAAATTACTATAACAAAACATCTAAAAGAAAGATCATGGGGCAATACCGTGTTTGCTGATATATTTGAAGAAGTATATAATGATTGATTGGAACGCAGTTATATCTAATCTTAAAAACGGCAAAGACATTACTGTAGATCCTGCACGGTGGAATATGAGTAATCCAGAATATGCAGAAATATTAAAGCTATGGCAAGATAGTAATTTCAATACCGATAGTGTCAAGTGGACTAATTTCTACGAGACTAAGGATATTGAACTTGAACTTGCTAGTAGACTACATGTAACTCCTTTACGTAGTTGGATTAGTTGTGTAGAACCTGGCTATATGACTGGACACCATTATGATATTGATGACAACGAAAAGGATTATTTAAAGCATGGAGAGATAAAACGCTTCTCTGTGTTTATGAACACGCCTAGTACAGGACAATTATTCATACTAGGAAGTAACTATTATTACAACATGGAGCAAGGTACAATTATATCTTGGGTTAGCCATCGAGAATGGCACAATGGTATTAACGGTAGTCTAGCTAACAAGTATATGTTCCACTTGCTAGGTTACTAATTACTTCTTGAGCAAACAGTTTATGTGATTCCTCACCAGGGTGGCCATCTCTAGCTTTATCGGTTACTGTAAATTTAAGTATATCTAAATCAAATGCAGTTTTAACTAATTGGATAGTGTCTTGGTCCCAAGAGGCTAGTACAAGATTAATATTATTTGATTTGGCAATATCCATAATCCATTGTATTGCATCAATAGTTTGTGACATTAAGAACTGATCACTAAAATGTTGCAATATATCCTTTCTTACATTTTCTATTTCACCCGGTTCAATATCATAAGTTAACAAAATTGATTGTAGGTGATTAGTTTTATCAACATAATGAAATCTTGTATAAGGAGGTAAATTTATTACTGCCGTTTCAATGTCCCATATTTTTGTGGCGGCTGAAAAAGTTAAAGCTATTCGATGACACCCTGCTCCGGGTATTCCTAAATTTAGATATTGTTGATTGCGATGATTGGCAATTAGATTAGCATAAATGTTATCTTCAGATAATCCTTGTCCAAATGCTATACTACATCCTAGAAACGCTAACAATTTTTTATTATCTGTGTTAGGATAGTTACCTCTAAATCCTATATCGTTTATGAAGTAACCAACATCACTGTCCTCTACACTACTATTTTTTTCTTCTTCGGAAAAGTATTTGATCCATCCAAACTTACTGTACTCGTCTGCATATTCTTTGTAATACTGTAAACAACCAAACTCTAACATATCTGCCGGAGTTTTAACAAGTGAAGGACTTTTAGATTTTAAAAATGTTATTAAATTCTGATCTAACATTTTAATCGTTTAATGTTATTTGAAATGTGTATCGCGTGTTATAACCAATGTTAGCTGGTCCGTGTACTGACATAGGATCACTCCATTCATACATGTCACCAGCTTTATAGTTAGATATGTATTTGTCATCGTACACAAATATATGACCTGGTTCCCAGTCTTGTAAAAATATTGTATACCTTACAAGATTTTGTACGTCTAACGTGTGCGGATCAATATGCATACTTTGAAACTCGCCTGGATATAATTTTACAAACCACCAATTTGTATATGTGCGAGTTTCTGGAAGTTCTGGTAATTCAAATTTAAAATCTAAAATCTCAGGACTTGCTGGACCTAATTGATGAAAGAAATATTTGTTATTAGAATATCCAGGTCTAGCTAGTTCTTTGTACTTTTCTAACTCTGGATGATCAGACCATTTTTCAGGTTGCCAAATTGGAGCACGTTCTCCTTGCACCGAAGTTAAAAACTCCATTATTTTTTGTTCTTTAATCCAGTGTGCGTAGTTACCAATATAGTTCATTAATATGTCTCCAAATGATCAATACCTAAAGTCTTACGAAATTCTTCAGTGAACTTGCCATCAATTCGTAATCCATAACTTTGTTCCATGATACGCTCGCCGCCATGCCAGTCTACATCATTCCACCATGCGGCACGAGTGTTCAAGTATGTTTTATCCTTAGTTTCAGGATCCCACAAGTAAAACGCTTTTTTAGTATTAGGACGTATGTGTATAAACTCATTGCGATGCGGTTTAACTACATCAACTCCGTTTTTGGCATCTAAGTCTCTGTGTTCAAATGGAATGCCATCTGCTTCACAATGAAAGAATATAACACGGCCAATATCTTCAAACACTGTACCTACTAAACTTTCAACCCACTTAACTACATTAGGAAAGTACTCTGCTTCGGGAGTTAGTTTACGTGGCGCAGTACGGTCATCCCACGAACCTTCTTCCCACAAATAGTAGTAAATGTAAGGATCGTATGCACCCATAGCCATTTTCAAATAACGTGTAAACTTGTTACGTTGTTGGAAGTTTTTAAAATCTGTCGGCATTAATTTTATGCCAGCTTGATATATAGGATCGTCTTTAGGTAGTTCCATAAACTCATCCATGGACTGATAGATAGGTTTCCAACTGAGTTTGTAACTCATATTATCAAATGTAAACCCTGGTTTCATCCACGTGCCTTCTTTAGCGTACTCACGTGCTAGAGCAAAGCCTGTTAATATTTCAGGTTGTAGTTTATCAAACGTCTCCATGTCTAAGAACGGAGCCATATCTATATAAGTTTGTCCGTTAATCCCTCGCATCATATTTCCTTTGATATTTCTCTGGTATTGTATCATACAATGGTAAATTTTTATTTACAGCACCATCACGCAGTATAACTTGATGTACTAGTGGGCTGACTGGTTTACCAGGAAGCATATCTGCCCACGACTCAGTTTGATCTTCTTCTAGGTCAATTGTACGCACATCTGGCCATTGAATTATTTTAACTAATATGCCATTAATACGTAATGGATAATGTACACGTATTCCGTAAGACGGTTCGTACTTGTAGTCCCAACCTTTACGTTTGCATATTTCAATTACCATGTCTACTAATTCTGACAAGTATATTTTTTCTTCACCCGGATGGCGTCCTATGTCTGTACCTACACGCACTCTGTAATTGTGTGGACTAAGAGTTTTTCCAAATTCTTGTATTTCGTCTAGACAATATTCTAATTGAGCAATAGTTTCAAGTGTATAGCTAACATTCTTAATTGGCATGTTTAATTTCATGCAATTATCAATGCCTTCCATTTGTTTTTTTCTAACAGTATGCCCTTGATAGTCAGGATGGTTTAATCCTATCGTCCAAAACACATTAGACATATCTGCAAATTGTTGAGCATATTCATAGTCTGATAGATAAACTCCGTTGGTTAATATCATTATAGCTCGAGGCTTACCTGGTAACGATTGTATAGCACGACAAAGTTCAGGNAAGTCTTTTCTAGTAGTCGGTTCAGCACCCATTAGAGCAATAGCATAACCATCGTCTTCCCATACTCGTATAATATCTAGTATGTTTTCTATGCTAGGATCTTTGCTCATGTTATCTGGAATTTGATAACAATGTGGGCAATTTAAATTACAACGGTTAGTAATATCCAAACAGTATGTTTTGTTAGTTGGCCTATCATACTTGTAGTTAAGATAAAAGTTAGCATTAGGTTCAACTAGATGCTCACTTTCACCGTGCCATTTACATTTTTTTGAAAGCCATATAGATTCATCTCTTTCAAACAGGACAGCGGGAACGTGTCTGTAACAATGTTCACATACTGATGTTGTATCGTGTATTTTATTCATGTCTATATTTTTCAGGTACTGTATCGTACAACATCTGCCCTTTGTTAACTGCTTGATCTCTTAGTATAACTTGATGTAGCAATGGACTCATTGGTTTTCCTGGAACTATGCTAGCCCACGATTCACTTTGTACTTCCTCTAAATCGATAGTCCTCACATCACACCATTTAATAAATTTATGTTCAATTCCATTTATACGCACAGCATAGTGTGTGCGATTACCGCCTACGGGATCAGGCTCCCATGTCCATCTATTGTCTTGACAAAACTGTTCGGCAACTGCAACTAACTCAGACAAGTATAGTTCTTTGAAGTCACCCTCTGGCACGCGGCCAATCTCAACACCTAATTGTATTCTAGCATTGATCTTAAACTTTTGTACTTCGTGCATTACATCTGTTAGCTGTTCTAAATTGGCTAATGTATAGGTCAGTGTCTTAACATCTAATCCTAGCTTAATACAGTTTTCTAATCCTTCCATCTGCTTAGTACGTATCTGTCCGCCATTGTAGTCAGGATGATTAAGTCCAAATGTCCATTTTAAATTTGGTAATCCTTCAAAACGACTTACATAATCCCATTTGGCTAGATACACTCCATTTGTAACGATTATAACATTTCTACGCTTGATGGGCAAGTTGTGTATAGCTCGAACTAGTTCAGGCAAGTCTCTACGCACAGTGGGTTCAGCACCAACTAAACTAACTGGCAATCCATTGTCTGGCCAGCTCAACACTTCAGATAGCAAATAATCTATACTAGGATCCTTGCTGTTATTATCGGGCATTTGATAACAATGCGGGCAGTCTAAGTTACAGCGATTGGTAATGTCTAACCAATATGAACTTGGCCTACGTCTTTGATATTGTTGACCTTTATAGAAATTTGTGTTAATATCTAGTATTGCTTCTTGGTATCCGTGCTTCGGGCAAGTTTTGCCCAACATCATTTTTCCATCCTTTTCAAATCGTTCAGCTGGTATGTGACGATAACATGTTTCACATAAGGATAGTGTTTGATTTAGCATATTATTTTTTTGGTTATAAATTTATAGATAATTAGTTATATGAATTACGAATACTACTACAATAATGTTCCTGGTCAGGGGCTTTGTCGGAACAATCTTATTTACACTAGTTTAATCAGCCACGATAAAAAAGTTTTTGTTCAATGGTACCATAATGATACTGAATATCATAAAGATAAGAACCAAGTAGTTGATCCTGCTAAAATGGAAGAGAAGTGGTTGCGCGAAGTAAACTATTTGACTCAAATGCGTAATGCATATCCACATCTGGTTCCTACAATTAAGAACATAGATTTAGATGCTAGAAAGTTATATTTAGAAATAGACGGACCTGACTTTTGGGAGCAAGCAGGATGTGATATAGCAAACTATGACAGTGTGCTACCCGATTGGCAAGATCAGATGCTTGACATCATTAAGACACATAAACAATTAGGATGGCACAAGTACAGTATGCATCCTAGCAGTTACTTTGTAGTAGATGGCAAACTAAAAAGTATCAACTATTTCTTTACTTACAAAAATACCGAATCTAATATTAGTATACAAGATGTTGAAAGTCATATCTATTCTACTAGACAAGATGAAATGCGAAAACATTTAGACACGCTAGGAATTGAATGGAACAAACCTCAACCATGGGCAGTAATGGATCAACTATGCTGGGCAAGTTTTAATACAAACTATCCAACAGATTTTATTGAACGAGTAAAAGAATGTATAAAATAATTCCTTGGTCATCTGATTTGGATCTATCTGAATTTTATGCAGATGCTGGCCGTAGAGGATTTGTAAACAACTCAAGTCAAAAGGCAATGATAGATTGTTTTAAAAACGAAAAGCATTGGCAGGTCTGGATTCTTTATTACAACGATCGTGCTGTGGGAAGCGTTGCGGCACACAGCATGGAAGAAGGCTATCGTATCTGTGCTAGAACATGTGTACTATCTGATCTGCTACCATTAAACACGCTACGCACTAGAAATCAAATTATAACGCATCAGCATGTTACAGCACAGTATCTAATGCCAGCGTGTATAGCTTGGGCGCCACCTTGGGAAGATCTGTATATAACTAGTCACCCTAGCGAAGTAGGGACACAGCGACTAGTACATACTATATGGGGTCCTAGTCTAGAAAAGACAGGTGTATTAACTAGAGCCTTTGAAAAAGAATATCGCGGGCATTTACAAACATTTTGGAGATTGAATACCAATGTTTTCCTGCAACAACTAGATTCTGTACCTAAAATTTAATCAACGTATCCAAAGACCATTCTGTGTAGTAAGCGGTCTCTTATTTTTTCAAAAGCCCAACGTTTGTGTATTCCAAACCATTGGTCTCCAATTACTACATCACCGTCTTGCCAATCGTGGTGGTAACAATATTTGTCCTGTATTAAATGATCATGCAATGGTTTAGCTATAGCTAGACTTTCTTCTCTGGTCATTCCGTCATATCTTTCTAATTGATAAAAAGAATGATAAATTCCAAGTTTACCACTAGGATGCGGTATAACTACATTTTGTAATACTGGATTTGGATCAATCTCAATTCCGCCTGCTATAGGACCTCTAAAGTCTGCCGTAGCATAATAGATTCCTTTAAGATCTTTAATCTGATCCTTAGTGGTCTGATCGAGGTCATTATATCCTAGTACGCTGTTAGTATAGCTGGTTCTTGATCCTGCTGTACCAGTTACTCCGTATAACCATACTAGTGGTCCTCGTTGTAGCCCGTGATTGCTGTTGAGAAGATGCGGTTGGTTATTGTGCCATTCCATGTCGTCTACGTAGCCTGCTGTTCCTGGCTTACCATGTTCATTAAGAGAACCAGTTACTCTTGTAATATGTCCATTTGGATCGTTAACTAAATCAGCAGTTTCATTTTCAAATTCATCTTGCCCCGGAGCATACTCAGTAGTAACGTTGCCAAACATATATCCAACGTCTAATTGATCTTTCACTGTTAGCGATTGATTTCTAAAAACAATTAGTGTGCTGGCTTTTAATAGATCCGATGCCTGTTTGATATCATCTTTAGTTGCTGTTCTTAAATCAAAATCATCAACTATAATTGCCCAGCCGTTTTCGTGTATATGATGTTTCATTGAGTATTCTCTAATTTAATTATGCTACATTTTAATAAAGATATATAACTGTAGACAAACGTATTTATGATAGGAAAATAACATGGTAATGAAGTTTCGAACCGATAAGAAACAACCAATTGTGTTTTGTATTTTGGATGTTTCAGATAACTGCCAAAGTACAGAAGCTACAACTGTTTGCAATAATTTATCTGACTTTCTTATAAATCGGTTTGATCTACATGGCTATGATATTTTTATTAGTAAAGACGAAGATGACTTGCTTCAATCTGTAGCAACTGAAGATTATACTCACGCTATAGTTATTTCATCGGGCACTAGTTTAGGTTTGTCAGATAGACTGTTTGATGCTGTAGAAGATCAATGCAAAGAAGATTTCTTTATAGCCGGCCACATACTCGATAGAGGCGATCATCCCTACTATAAGAAAAATGCCTGTTTTGAATTACATCAACAATTTTATATAATTAATCTAGAACAGTATAAAGAAATTGGTTGCCCTAGTGTAGGGCAAGAAGAGTGGGTAGAGTACCAACAAATTGCACCTATTCGTAGTAAAGAATGCCTGTATGGTGATCCGGAGATCCCAGTATGGATGTCTAAGGGCACTGAGCTTAAAACATATTCTGTTAAGCTACATGGATGGAACATTTTAAATGTTGCATTAGAACATGATAAAAAACTACTAACATTGAATCAAAGAATTCGTGACAGCAAAAAATATCTATATTATGAATATGACCACGTGTTTTTACGACATCTAGCAGATATAAAACAATTACAATTTTTTGGAATGAATTTCTTTGCTGGCTGGAATTCTGATCAACTGCGTAAGGACTTACCGTTTGACGGACCTGTTGAACAGTACGCTAGTGTAGGCATTGGATTTAATTGGATTAAAAATTTAGAAACAGTAGGATTCTCAAACAATACCAAAGTTATCTTTACAGACATCAACTATAACTGTTTAATGTTTATGAGAAAGATGGTCGAAGAATGGGACGGCAAAGACTACGATGAATTCTATTGGACTCATAAACCTATGTTGCCCAACAATCCTCCGCACATTCCCCCTTCATATAAAGATCAAATAAAAGAACAGTGGCAAAAGTTTTTAACCACGATCGACGATTGGGATTCATTATGGAGCAAGGTCAAAAGTTTAACCTATGATTATATCCTTATAGACTACACAGCATCTTATAATTTTGATTGGCTAGAGCCGGGTAAGAAAACATTACTTAATCTGAGCGACCTGTACAATCATAGTCCATTTATTGCTACTACTAGTTTAAAATATCGAATCAGTGCAGAAAATAATTTACTCCAAAAACTTAAAAATAAAGATCCTAACATAACGCTGTTGATTACATCAAGAGCAGCCGACGGATTCTGGAAATCTAAAATTGAGCAACGTATAGATAAAGTTAGTAATTTTTCTTATACTGATATTACAGATTTAAAAATACCTAGTTGGCACGAACTTGACTGGAAACATAACAGTGAACGTCCACTAGGAGTCAACTGATGAAAGAATACTATCACTCAGACGGTCGCTATTTAAAATTAGATATAGCACTACCCTATAAAGAAATGTGTGCTGAGGCATTTGCATTACTTGATAAATTTAGTCCTCACAGAGGCGATGAAGATTCGCATGGGTGGGAAAGTTTAACTATACACGGGCTTGGCTGGAATAAACATGAGAATTATGACGTGTATGGATATAAGAAAGGTAAAGATGCTAGCAATGATATGCACTGGACAGAAATTGCAGACCTATGCCCTATAACAACTAAATGGTTAAAAGAAGTATTTCCTTCTAATAAGTACGGCCGTGTTAGATTTATGTTGCTACGTGCTGGCGGGAAAATTGCCTTACACAGCGATAGTAGTATAAAGCTGATTGAGAATATCAATGTTGCTCTTAATAATCCATTAGGTTGTAAATGGATATGGGGTGACGGTGAAGAATTAATTATGGAACCCGGAGGAGTGTATGCTATGAATCTACACTATCATCATTCTGTAATTAACAACAGTAATGAAGATCGTATGCATATGATTATTGCTAGACACGATGCTACAGATGAATGGAAACAACTAGTAGAAAAGGCAGCAGCCAACCAAGGAATTACTGGCCAATATATTGTTATTGACGAACTACCTTAATTTCTTACAAAAGCAATCATAAATGCTAGGCTAATTCTGTCTGAATTTACGGTGTTTGTTTTAACACCGTGTGCTAGCCATCCAGGGAATAATAATAATTTACCAACCTCTGGCTTATGCTCGTGTCGCGTTGTAAATTTTTGATAACACAATGATGACACTGCTGGGCTCACTGGAGTCTCAAAAAATATATCACCATCATTTCCAGTAGTTTGAAAATAGTAGCACCCAGCGATGTCATATTCTCCGTGACTATGTATATGCGTATGTCCACCAGTTGAATTTTTAACGATCCACGACTTTCTTTTATATTCTCTTTTTTGAAATCCAATTTCTTTACAGTATTGTTCAAGATGTTGATCAATTGCCTGTGCTAGATTATTCATTTGCTTTTCAGAAAGTATGTCGGCTTCGACACTTGTAGTTTCAAAAGTTTTGCCCCATTGATAATAATTAACAGAATCATCATATTGAACATTAACTAATGCATTAGACATTTCTGTTTCTACAGCATCTTTGTTTTCTAAAAAACAACTATATATAGGGGTCGGAAATAGATTTTCAATTTTGTAAGTCATCTTACACTATCATTCCTGTTTTACGTTTAAATTCGTCTGTAAAATATCCGTTTATTCGTAAGGTATAAGTAGGGCGCCAAATAGGTAATCCGCCATGCCAATCTCTTTCATTCCAATAGGCTACCCTAGTATTCATAAAAGTACGTTCGCCCGTTTCTGGATTGAGTATATAAAATGGTCTATCAGTATCAGTTTTTACATGAATAAATTCTGGTAAGAACCCGGGAGTTTCGTAGCCGTCAGCTGGATCGTAATGTTCCCACGGAATGCCGCCTGCATCTACTGATATTAAATTTACGCTATGCAAATTTTTTAAAATTCCAGATGTGACAAATCCCTGCACCCATTTTAATAACCCTGGAAAATGTTTAGTGACGTTCTCATTAACTCCATCTTCATTAATCAATTGAAAGAGACGATAGTAGTCATATGCTCCGTAGGCATTTTTTAAATAGTCAGTTAATTGATTATATGTTAGATCTTTTCCTGCTATTTTAAATGGATCATCATCTGGCAATGCTTTCCAATTATCAGTTACTTCAAACAATGGATTAACTTTATAACCTTGTGCATGAGGATGCATAGTGCCATTAGGTACTGATTGTAGTCCATCATATGCAAAATCTCTAGCAAGAGCTATTCCCCTAGAAATTTCTAAATGTAAAGAATCAAACCCTGTTAAGTCTACGTGTTTTTCTAAATCTATATAAATTTGTCCGTGTATCATAACTCTATTTATTAGTCACAACACACGTTAAATTTATAATAGATTTTAATTATCTAACTGTTTCCAAACAGTACCGTTATAACCATAGAAATGGCTGTTGCTACTGTCAAAGATAATCATACCAGCCGTTGCTGGTGAAGGATACAAGCCCGATCCTGCATATGAACCAGTTTGAATAGTGTTTGCAGAAAGTGTTCCTGCACTGTTTAAAATTGCCTGATTAATACCACTGCCGCCTGCGCCTGATATTAACGCAACAGAAGATTTTGGTGAGCTGTCAGAAAGGTTTGCACCTACTTCCCAACCAGCACCTACTGCACCTGCAAATTGATATAATGTTCCTGTATAGCCTTTAATAGACACTACCATGCCGCTTGGTCCAGTAGNTACTGATGTTGGACTTCCAGCTGTTCCATTATAATAATTTACTGAGAAACTGTTTCCAAGTTTAGTACCAATTTGTAATCCAAGACTTGCATCAGGTACTGCAATCGCCGCTGTGCCTAATGTAGTAGCATTAACTGTTGTTCCTGTAACAGTTCCGCCAGTAATAGTACCAGTAGTAGTTATTCCACCTGCAATACTAATAGCTCCTGTACCGGAGCTAGTAATATTATAGTTTCCGATTGCTAAGTTTCCGCCTAATGAAGGGCTAGTATCGTTAATAATGCTAGTGACACCGCTAGCAGTTACGTTCATTACATGATTAATTGAATCATAAGTAAAATTAATTCCAGTATCAGTTCCGCCTGCAGAATAACTTGTTCCAGTAATTGCGCCAGTAGTTAGACTAGTAATCGCTGTGCCAGCCATTGCGTTAGCTAAAGAACTAGCTAGTGTAATAGTTGTTGAAACTACACTTACTACGTAATAGGTACCAGCTGACAAGCCATTTCCGCCTGTACCTGATACAACAAAACGCTCACCTTGTACCATATTACTAGGTGCTACACTTACTGTAATTGATCCAGTAGCAACTGTACCGGTAATCGTACCTGTGCCAGTTGGACTTCCAACTGAAGTAAACAAGCTAGCAGCCGCATCTTGTGCTCGCTGTGTTGTAAAATATTTGTTTGATCCTTCGCTTACTACGCTGGTTGTAATTCCTAAATTTTGTGTACTGAAATCAAATGCCTGTGTTGTTGCGTTAAAAGTAACGCCAACACCTGCTGAAGTAGCTAGAATATTAACTCCGCCCTGTGTGATTCCATCACCTACGTATAGTTTCTTAGTATCGTTAGTATAGACAATTTCGCCCTGATCAAATGTAAGGGTTTGTCTTTGGGCGTCAGTTCCTCTTCTTATGCGTAGCGACATCGTGCTATCTCCGTTATTCTATAGTGTATTTATTAAAATGAACAGAACGCATAGTCAAAAAAATAGGGCCCTAAGGCCCTATTTAACCACTACTATTATTACATAGTAGGGCCATTTCCGTTCTTAAATCCTACACTTCCGCCCTCTGCTTCGATGTTCTTAATGACATCTTCAAACAAAATAGGAGCAAAATCAGGGGTTTGTTCTACGCAAACGCAATGATAACGAACATCGTTTTCATCGCTGTATAGTACTTCACCAGTTCTAGCATCAACTCCTCGAGCTTTCTTAACACGATTTGCATGTAAGTGTCCGTGAATATTAACACCAAAACGTCCAAGACTTTCTGCGTGAACAGGAATATGGCTAAGGATCATACCATTCATAACGTGATAAGCTCTAAGTTCTCTAAAGTACTGACGATAGTCCTCATCTTTAAAGATATCGTGGTTACCACGAATTAAAACTTTGTCGCCGTTAAGTCTGCGCATGATGCTTAACGCTTTACGATTGATGACAACATCGCCCAAATGATAGACCTTGTCAGTGGGTTTTACCCGTTCGTTCCACGCCTCAACCATTGCTTCGTCCATTTCATCTGCATTGTCCCATGGACGAAGTTTTGTAACACCATCGTTACGTGTAAAGCGACATACACCAGCATGTCCAAAATGCGTGTCGCTAACTAAAAATACACTTGGCATATTCGCCTCCTTTCATTGTTTAAGTTATAATTATACTACCAAAAACTCAATTAGTCAACACTTCTAAAAGTGCGCCAATCGTCGATGTTGGGCTTTTCGTCCGGGTCATAGGTCCAACCCAAGGCTTTCATCATACGATGCTTAACGAGCAGATTAGGGCTTCTAAAACGCTCTGTATCACTGAATCCAAGCATTACACCCACTTCGCATACAGCACCCGAACGACAAATGCCTGCAAAGCAATGAACAACAACATTCATTCGATTTTCAAGTGCGTGTTGTAAAAGAGCCACAAGCTGATTGGCTTGTTCTTGACTGCACTTCATTTCTTCTTCTAGAACCTCATCCTTTTCCTCTACATCCAAAAATTCAAAGTTATGAATTTCTTTGAATTGGTGTTTTGGAGTAGGCCGCCAACTTGCTGGATCAACAATGCTGATCAGCATACTGTTTGGCCCGGCATCGTGATGAAAGCCTATTGAAACATCACTAGCCGCTACATTCTCAATCCACGGCATAATGATGCCCTCCTTTAATGTACGCTTTCTTTTGCGTCTACTTCACATTCTATAACCCAATTTTCAAACTGGGTAAACTTGTTTACTTCGACACCGAGTCCAACAGCTTCATTTACAAAGTGCTGTAACAAGGCATTGTATAATTCGTCGGGCATAGTGTCTTTATCAAATTTAATTTTCATGCTACTACCCAATCCATTTCTTCTTTAATTTCAATGCTTTCGCTTCCATCATATTCGTGTATGCGAAAGGCTGTTCCTTGCGGAACCCAATGTACTACAAGATCCTCAACACCGCCTCTGTAGGCTTCTGGAAAGCGCATATTAACGTAAGTTAATGCTTCATCCATTTTACCTTCATCGACATACGCGGCCAATACCGGATCAAAAAGCATTTCGTCACCGTAGTGAACATTATTCCAAGTATACCAGCCAGCCCCAAATCCCGGACTGTAAATTACTGCTACTTTTCCATCGCGTATTAACTTTTCCATCAAAATCTCCGTTTCTTCCAACTATATTCAACACCATCTGGGCATTTACCGTCTACAACACTATCTGCGCCAAAACGGCCTACAAGTTCCATACCATTGACTTTAATAGTAACGAACTCTCCCGATTCTTTCGCCCAATCCATTGCTTGGGTTAGAGTATCAAACTCTACTCGTACCTCTTTATGTTCTACTGTTATCATACTAGTATTATAAGCTCAAACAAAAGCCCTGTCAAGCAGGGCTTATGTAGTTTTTATACAACAGATTAAATCTCTGTAGTTGTTTTGCTAGAATTTATATCATGATAGGAATTATACCTAGTTCGTATAACATCTTCTTGATAGCGCAATACCTCATCGTTTATAAACTCAAAATAATTCTCTCGAGTTTTGAAAACTAGTGTTTTAGTTTCAGTTGAATAGTCTTGGCTTATGCTAGTTGACATACTGACTAATTTGCCATTATCTTGAAAATTCTTTTGGATATGCTCTTTTATTCCTAGGTCAGCATTAAAAAACTGATGCACTACTGCTTTATCTAAACGTCTTACACTTATTGTCTTCAATTCTATCATGTATAATCCTTAACAAAATTAACATCAAGTTTTGGACAAGATTCAAATAATGTGGCCCTAGTCCAATCCCAATTATGAGCACTATTTGGAACTAGTCTATTCCCTATACAAATAAACGTCCTTACAGGAAAGTCGTCATCATTTTTAAGTTCTGCAAATTTATCGTAATCGATATGCAGGTAATCTTGCAATTCTCGCACCCGAGGATCATGATAGTCTAGGCTATTTTGAAATGCGAGGGCATATCCTCTTTTCAAAACCTCCATACCTAATTTTGAATAAAATCTTCCTAGATTAATTAATGCTTTACCGTCTGTACGATCTATCGGAGGAAGGACAATAATTAATGGTGCCCAAAAAGATGGAAGTTTGTATTCACCGTTATATTCGCCATCTCTATTCCAGATGCTAACATAATAAAGTTTTTTAATAATTTCTTTGTCTTCGATTATACTTTTATGTGCAATTGGATTTACATTTAGAAATTCATCTATCATGTTACTTAGATATGCTATTGTTTCAGCATCTACAGGAGTGTCGATATCAAATGATCGATTAGCATGTGATAAAGTATGATTTAGTTCAAGATTATACATTTACTAATACCTCAAAGTATGTCGGCGAATTAGATTCATCTATAGTATAGGGTATATTGTTATTTTGAAAAAAACATTCTAACGACCCTATAGCGATTCCAGTATGATGATGACTTTCGTAAAAAGAAAAGGGCTTATCTAATATCCCCTCGTCGTCTTTTCTATCATCAATTTCAAAATACTCAGTTGTAGGTAAAAATTTTACCTTAATTGTATCGTCTACTTTGGTTATTACACAATCAAAATACACTCTACCGCATCGTGCTGGCGAATTTTTAACTACGTTTTTAATTGAATCAACTAGATTAGGATATTTTTTCATAAAAATATTTAGTATGTAATCTAATATTTTTTAATATTATTGAATTACTTACGTCTTTCTGAGTAAGTTTGGCAATCAATGCACATAGTACAACCGCTGACAGCTTGTTGGCGAGCTAGTGGAATTTCCTCTCCACATTCGTTGCAATGGCTTAGACTCGGACCTCTTGGAATCGCGGCCCGTAGTTTTGCCACAGCATCGGCACTGGCAGTTACTGACAATAGTTGGGCCATATCGCTTTCTTCAAGATTATCGCCTTGAATGCTTTCGTATTCTCTCATAGGTACTCCTGTCGCTCGTTAATTAATATACTTAGTATTATACAGTCAAAAAGTGCAGTTGTCAATTGAATTATTGGAGCAACGGGAGGGATTTGAACCCCCGGTTTTACGGATTTGCAATCCGTTGCATTGGACCTCTCTGCCACCGTTGCATGTTATTTAAAAACACAATTAAATGTGTATCGAAATGGTGCATCCGAACTTATACAAGCCGCTTTATGGTTTATACTGCTGTCAAACAATACTAGTCGTCCAGGTTTGTAACTTATACAAATTTCGGCTTCCCCATTTTCATCTGCAAAAATAGTTTCGCCACCCCAATAATCTTTCCATTCTAAATTAACATAGTATAACATACTGTATGCTGAATCTGTTTCGAGATTAACATCGGTATGATAGTAGATCTTTGTTGATAGGTCTGAAAATAATAACCACGCTCTATCTATTCTTCTAGAGCCAATCATTTTGAAAACTGGCTCTATTTCATCTGTATCAAAAAGTTTAAAATTTTCTAAATCTTTTGGACCAAATCTTGCTAATAAAAATCTATCAGGGTGTTCCCAAGCTGTGGTACTACGACCTTCAGGACGGAGATAACAATCCTGGGCAAAGTCCTTAAACCAGCGACGCTGTGTTAGTGTAAACAAATCATCAAAAATGTGTATTTGTTTTCCAGAACTTAATGTAAGGGTTTTCATTTGACTCGTTTAAGATATTCCTTGTCGTACTTGCCGTCTTGGAATTCTTTTAAGGCCGTTATGGTTGTATGTAAATGCTCAAACTTTTCACTAGACTTATGCTGTCTACGTACTTCTCTAGCACGGGCACTGGCCATCACTACTAGTTCATATCGATTGCCGCCTGCGTTTGCAACGCACATTTCTGTATCAATTTCTAATGAACGACTATTGACCTTATTCATAACTTTCCTTTAATTGTATGGTTGCGGATGATGGACTCGAACCACCGACTGGAGCTTATGAGACTCCTGAGATACCTCTTCTCTAATCCGCGTCAGTTGTAATCTATATCTGCCGCCAATATAAACCGATATTGGCTACTTTGCACAATACCCGGTCTATGCCATATTTTACTAGGATATATCGTCCATGTAAAGTAACTTGGACGAATGTAAAATTTCCCATCAGATTCTGGTCCATTTGGCGCCATTTCGGTTCCGCATGTATCAAAGTCTTTGACATCATCTGGAATATGCAAGTACATGATTCCACTCAAACCTTGTCCAGAGTGTTTGTCATGATGATGCCAATATTTGTCTCGATCTTCTACAGTTCTTAAGTTTGTCATAAATGACCATGCCATCATATTACTAACACGGGCTTCATGCCCTAAATATAAGAATACGCTAGTTAAAAATGTCATTCGATATTTTAACCAAATAGCTTCTGGTCTAGCAAACAAATTTTCCTGTGTTTGGAAAGGTGGACTATTCTTAAAGTAGTTGCCGCTATCAATGATGCTCCTGATAGTGCTTATAGCTGTGTCGTTGTCTGCGGCAGTAATTAAACTACTGTAATCATACTTACGGCAAAGATCGTTAGAATCTACTATCATCCAGTACGGTGAATCAAATGAAATCCAAATTGTGTCTGCACTGGTCGGCTAATCTCTCCAATTGGAGTCGCTAGCGTAGCATCTTCAAACGGCTTGACCATCATTCCTGGACCAAACTCGCCTAGATCTCCGCCACGTGCCTTACTAGGGCATGAGCTGTGTTGCTGTGCTAAAGATCCAAAATTCAAAGGATTAGCTTCTGCTAAGATCGCATCAGCTTGTTCTTTTGTGCTTACTAAAATATGACTTGCTTTCATTTATAATTCCTCTTTTAAATTAAATTTCAGTATCGGGTGATGATATATTTCCGGATACACTAATACGGTATCCGTCGCTAGTATAAAATGGATACACACAATGATTTAGACTAGCTGGAAACATCAATACAGTTCCTTCCCATGCTTTTTCTACAGGAAACGATTTCATTGCAATATCGTGAGTTGTTCCTGGATAAACAAATTGAAAGCAGGACGTTACATTAACTGTACCGTTGTTGTATAATTTTTGTTCTTTCTTTATGTCGTATGGAACTTGTGCCCATATAACAAAACTAACTATGCCATCGTGATGATGTATAGGATTAAACTCGTATTTTTTTTGAAAGTTGACCCACAGCTTGCCAATCTCTACTTGATCGTCTGTACCAAAGTCAACATGTTTTTCTGTACCAGAAATGTTTTTAAAGTGATCTATGTATGCACCATACATGTCATCTAAAAAGTATAATACCTCAGGAACTAAAGTTGGATCTACAGTGTATTCTTCTTTGATAGCACCGGCTAGGTATTTGTTATGACTTACTGGCCTATTACTTTTTATTTTTAGAAGAGCTGTTTTTAAATCAGCTAATACCTTAGGTGATAAATTACCAGCCATTACTGGTATTGTGGCATTATCTTCTAATGCAATTTGCCGAAAATTTGGGTTCATAACACTCCTATTAATGGAGCGGGACAGGAGAATCGAACTCCTAACCGAAGATTGGAAATCTGCTGTTTTACCATTAAACTAGTCCCGCACTTTAATCAAATACACTTATGGCTTTTTCTAAAACGATGGTGCCCTGTCCTTACTACTTACACTAGATGTAAGTTAAATGTATTTGATTAAAGTGTCTAGTTACACTCTCCCGAATGCCCTAGACTAGGCTTAGTATCCGTACTGCATTTTTCCATTTAGACAGTTGGTGCTCTGCCTTTGTGATTTCTCAAGTCGCTCCTAGAGAGAGCCTTGCGGTAGATCCAATGCACCGTACAGTTCTCGTTACTGTAATTACGCTACTTAGGTTACGGCCAGTAGTTCCGGGAAACTAATAAACATATTATGGTGTATTGAGTATGTGGGCTATGCCTATCACAGTGACTGGGATACCAAACCTGATCTTTTTACAGATTCTAATATGTTTAAACTTGGTGCCCCTTGTCCGACTCGAACAGACCACCTATGGTTTACAAAACCATTGCTCTACCAGATGAGCTAAAGGGGCAATTAATTACTTAAATGTTTCTACAACTTTATACTTACCTACATGTAGAATCTTCTTTAAAATTTTAACACGATTTAGAATCTTAGCCTTGTCTTTTGGGCGACTTGATTTCTCAAGCATTTCGTTTAGTTGATTTAGGCTCAGTGGTCCCAGACGTGTCTTTCCTGTCTTTGTCATCATCGGATTTGATTTGTTGCTCTTTGCTGACATCTGAATTTTCCTTTTTCTTAAAAATCATGTCCCATCTATTATCGAATACTTCTTTAGGAACACTAAATGGTCTTGCTTTACTTCCTTTTCCTGCCATATCATTCTCCTACTATCACTTGGTGGAGGCAACAGGACTCGAACCCGCCACCTGATGCTTGCAAAGCACCTGCTCTACCAGATGAGCTATACCCCCATGTACTACTGACGTTCTAAATAATGCACTATACTATGACAGTTATGGCATAATACATCGCATTTATCTAATTCGTCTTTGATTCTATCAATAGACCAATTATTTTGTTTCATTCTTCCCCAGTTGATATCTTTTTCAGCTGGATCTCTATGATGAAACGCATAACAGTCCGGTATTGGTTCATCAAACCCGCAACGTGTGCATTTCATTCCGCCTCTATAATCTAGTGCTTTTAGCTTTTTATTTTGCCTTGCCCTAGTTACTGCTTTTGATTGCCACGCATTTCTATCAAATGTAGGACCGCCTTCTTTTTTTCGACTGTTGTGTTGAATACCGTATTCTTTAATATATTTTCTTAAAGTGCTATATCCAATTCCTAACTCTTCCGATGCTGGTTTAATATTCCAATGTTTCTGTAATGCTTCCTCTACTCTCTGTTTTGATAACATAGCTCACTCCGTACATATAATGTATTTATACAGAGTGAGCTAAATTGGCTCCCCAAGATGGGCTCGAACCACCGACATAGGCATTAACAGTGCCTCGCAACTACCAACTGTGCTATTGGGGAATAATCTTTACTGAGCTATTGGGGAACAGATATTACTTATTCGCCTGTCGTAGTGTAAGCGTGACTTCCGGTAGTACCTGCAGGACCGGTAGGTCTACGTTGGCCTTCATTCTTCGGAGTCTTTATGACTATTGCCGCTGATAGCTCGGCATCGATCATCATGCGTTTCCACTGTCCACGAGCATGCGAATCTGTGAACTGTGCTAAGATACGCTTACTTGTTTTACTTAAATTAAACGTCTTACCTGGTTTTAACATATTTTTCCTTTTTTATTAAATGCTGAATAATTAGTTCAGCTAATGCTTTGTGAAAATCTATTCCGTAATGAAAAGTATGTTTTGAAAATTTATTTTCAATACACCATACTTCGGCATTTTTTCTAGGATTACCCCAATCAATTGAATTATCTATATCAGGAACTTCGTCAAAATTATCAACAGTGAATAATGGTATATGAACAAAATTTGTTGCATACAATTTGCATATAGAATCAACGCAAAACATTATTTCTTTAAGATTATTATAAGGGCGCACAATTTCTAAATATTTTCTGTTTATATGCAAGTCATAGTTATTAGGACCTGTTTGAAAAAAATTGTCTTGGTCGCAACCTAGTCCGCCTTCGGGATGATAAAATTCAGTTCTGTTAGTAGGACCATAACCAAATAATACTAAACTATTTGGATGATCTTGTACTGCTTGTGTTAGTAATCTTAAACTTCGATTATTACTTCCACCAGTCATCGCATAGTTGTAACAAGGAACACCAAAGTGATCTGCTACAATTTGTGGGTACGCTAGCAGTTTTCCCGGAGCATCTACGTCCCAAATTGAAATCTTTCCAGTCATGTATTCTCTGGATCTAAAATCTTCTAAGCCTACAGCTAGTTCACACCCTGAGGGTGTGCTATCGCCAAACGCTAAAACAGATTCAAAATTCATCATCTAACTATTACCCTTAATTTGGCGGTGAGCAAGAGATTCGAACTCTTGATACAGGTTTTGGCCCGTATGCCTTCTTAGCAGGAAGGTGCCTTCGACCAACTCGGCCAGCTCACCATTATTCTTATCTTGTTACCTTACGTATTAATTTATACCAGTAATATTTTATGCCTCTCCATCCTGGCACAAAATCAAAATCAAACGAGTAACCTACTTCTTTTGGCATATTACCGTATGCCTTGTCTAGAGTTTCTTTTGGTGTTGACATACAGCTCTCCTTTGTTGTTGGTGCGACTGGCCGGAATCGAACCGGCACGACTTTCGTCGGCAGATTTTAAGTCTGCTATGGCTACCTATTACATCACAGTCGCATTTTTTAATACTATTTCTTTTAGTTGTTTTAAATCATCTTTGGACATACAATCATTAGGTTTATTTTGATATTCATATACTGCTTGAATATCTAAAATACCATCTAAAATTTGATCATCGATAAAATTTCCTACATCAATATCTACTCCTGGAAATAATTCCTTTCCCTCTGTAGAGATTATTAATCTAGTTGGTCCATTAAACAACAAATGCTCATAAGAAAAATTTTCATCTGCATTAATAGTAATTTCAAAAGGAACTGTTTTCAGTTCTCCATTTTTTATTACAGCGACTGGTTCAGCGATAGGTTGAATCATAGTTGCTGTTCCATTTACATCATTAAAAATTGCGGGATACGTAGCAGTACAGTGTGTCATAATAATAAAACCGGTATTAACACTGATTGAAATACTATAACTACCATGAACTGTTGTACTGGTTATAAATGAAAATAGTTCATCAGTACTGTTGTCTATTACCTTTCCATTTATTACAACAATGTAATCAGCATCGGCACTTTTAAAACCATGCATTTTTAATGTTCTAAAGGTATTCATGTATTCCTTAAACTTGGCATCCCCCCAGGGATTTGAACCCCGACCAACAGTTTTGGAGACTGGTATGCTGCCATTACACTAGGGAGACATTAACTAAAACAGGATACATTTTTCTTCATTTGCAGTGAAATAAAATTACTGTTAGTATCCTAAAACTGGCGGAAACGGTGAGATTCACCTTTTCCTAATTTGGCGGAGGGCTAGAGAGTCGAACTCTAAAGGCGCTATTAACACTCGGCGGTTTTCAAGACCGTTACCGTCACCAGTCGGTTTGGCCCTCCAGAACTATTCATACTTTCCTAAATTTGGTTGCGGATGATGGACTCGAACCACCGACTGGAGCTTATGAGACTCCTGAGATACCTCTTCTCTAATCCGCGATAACTTGGTGCCCCAAGAGAGACTCGAACTCTCACGCTTGCGCACTGGCTTCTAAGACCAGCGTGTCTACCAATTCCACCATCAGGGCATAATTCTTTACCATATAGGTGCTCTCTGTGGCGCTTGAATCCACGATAGCCCTACTCTTCCTGGCACCTCTCACCGTTCTGCAGAATGAGTGAGTTCAGTGTTGTTCCAGTGTAGCTATTCAGAAAGCATTTATATGGCGCTCGGTATGGGAATCGAACCCATCTTACCAACGTGAAAGGCTGGTGTCCTAGACCGATAGACGAACCGAGCATACTAAATTTAAATTGTAAAAGAACATGTGTTAATTTCTTAACATGTGTATATTATATAGCCTTACCTTGCTTTTGTCAACCACTAAATGGCGGGCCACACAGGACTCGAACCTGCAACAACTAGTTTCGAAGACTAGGACTCTATCCTTTGAGCTAATGGCCCATATTTGGTCCGGCGTAGAGGAATCGAACCTCTATTCGCACTTTAGAAGAATGCTGTCCTATCCATTGAACGAACGCCAGTTAACCTTATTATACTATCTCTTGGTGCTCAAGTCAAGAATCGAACTTGAAATACAGTCTTACCAAGACTGTGTTATGCCATTTAACTACAAGAGCAAAGAAAAACCCTGAACTAGTCAGGGCTTAGAAATTGGTGTGGGTGTTTGTACAGTACACCCAACTAAACTGATTACAACTTGTAACGATCACTCATTACAGTCTTAAGCATGATGCCTTCTGGAGTGAATTGATCCAAATCAGCGGCTAGCAAGCTAGTCATGATTGATGGACTAAATCCACTTACCAAAGCGGCACCACTCTTGTCTGCCTTAACAGGTACGTTGTCTGAACTGTTTAGGTTCCAGAAAACAATCTGTGGCACAGTGTAACCTGCATCTGCGAACTTGCGTTCAATCATTTGCATTGCGCTGTCGTCGTAACGGGCGCATTGGTTGAATTGCATGTCTGACAAGATTAGCAACATGGCTGGCATGTCACTTTGTGGAACTGAGTTATTAACTGCAACGTCTAGAATCTTGTTCATAGCCGCATGTAGGTTAGTGCTCATGTCCCAGTTACTCTTAGACATTTGATCAACCTTTTGAACGATGTTACCCTTTAGAGTAACAAGTTCTGGCTTGTCTGAGAAAGTCAAGAATGTATCCTTGAACACACCCTTGTTCTTGTCTGCTAGGTACAAGCCCAAGCTGATCGAAACGTCCATGCAAGTTACGCCAGTGTTCTTTCCTGCTGGGCAAGACATAGAACCTGAAACGTCTACGATTGGCATGATGCTAGCATCTCCAACGTAGTTTGGCAAGGCATCCCATTGTGCGATCACATGGTCTGTTTCTGTCTTGTCAAAATTTGCACGGTAGCTACCAATCACACCCTTCAACACATCATGTGGAAAGATTGCAGAGGCGTTAACCTTAACAGTCTTATCACCACTTACTAACTTGGCAACATACTCAGCGAACGCTGGGCTGTGACGGTTGAATGCCTTCTTATAGATTCGAGAAGCTACAGAAGGAACATGACTGAAGTTGATGTTGTCCCAATCTCCTGCACACATTTGGGTTTCAACAACCTTTGTAAGAGCCACAAGACTCTTACGGTATTGCTTTGGAGTCATGCCAAAGAAGGCACGAACTTCAGCGGCAATTTGACCCTTACGAGGAGTCCACTTTGCAGCCAAGCCGTTCTTTTCACGCAAGGCATCGCCAAGCATAGTGTAAGCGGCTGACTTTAGAACTGGGTTTGAGAAGACAAAGATGTCATCCCAACGACCAACTTCTGGAATCTTCTTTAGAAGAGCCAAAGCGGCGTCTGGGTCACGCTTTTCTAGATGTACTAGAATATCGCGGAACAATTGACGTTCACCTGCACCACCGCGGACATCACGTGCCCATAGTGCGATACGCAGTGCTACATCGGAATTTTCTACATAAGCGGCTGTAAAGTCGCCTGTAATGTCCTTACCACGGCTTGCGCCGATGTTATAGAACAAGTCAACTGTAGCCTTGGCTGTTGACTTACGAGCCTTCATACCATTAGAGGTACGAGCTTCTTGGTTTGCTACTGCTTGAACAAATGCGTTCATGATATTTCCTTTACAGAATGTATTTTGGTTTCAGATTATGGATTGAAATTAAAAGTTGCTGTTAACATTCTAAATTTAACAGGATGGACGGGACAGTGAAAGTTTATCGACTAGCCCCTATCCCCAGTATATCGGTTCAAGTCCCACTAGTCTATTC
>TBL_comb48_EPIDRAFT_1000188_pt1 | contig 47544 bp, 48 predicted proteins | sample TroBogEpilimnion_37_FD_10681 | JGI IMG/M metagenome (IMG submission 10681) | reverse complement strand
GCCTCTTTGAGATCAGGTTCCAATAGAAATGCCAGTTCGCCCGACGTTCTCGTGCGTTGGTCTATGGTCTCGCGCAGCATCGGTAGATATGTACGAATTCTTCTGCGCCACTGCTTATTCGCATCCACGGAAACGTTGACGGTTAAATCTTCATTACCTTGTATATGTCTAATGTCCAGAAGCCCAAGTATGACCTTAATGTCCCCACGGGAAACGGCCTTCGTTTCAGCTCGGGTGCGGATTGAGTAGTCCACGGCGCGCCCTACGCTCCACAATGGATTGAGCATCGCCTTGATAAAGGCGCTCAATTGATTTTCGGGTAGGCCTACATGAATGAAGACGATATCTAAATCCGAACCTGGAGCTAATTCTCCACGCCCAAATCCCCCAACAGCTGCCAGCGCAATCTGTCGATCAGAGATTTCAGAAACGGCTAGAGCGCCGTGAAAGAGATCTGCGAGTTCACGATCACTCGCATCTGATCTTTCGCGGCGCTCCCTTGTACCCATGGTGGTAGCCTATTTAAGAACCAACTTAAATCGCGTCGACTCCACGCTCGCCGGTACGAACGCGAACGATATGGTCGACAGGAACTGACCAGACCTTTCCATCGCCAATCGCTCCAGTGGAAGCAGCCTTGACGATCACGTCGATGACCTTGTCGGCATCTGCTGAGTCAACGACAACTTCAAGACGAATCTTTGGGATGAGATCAATCGTGTATTCAGCACCGCGGTAGACCTCGGTGTGGCCACGAGTTCGACCAAATCCCATGGCTTCAGAGACAGTCATACCCGTGATTCCGAATGCATTGAGCGCATTCTTGACATCATCCAACTTGAATGGCTTGATGATTGCTGTAATGAGTTTCATTTTTGCCCCTTAGTGGATTAGTTCTTGGTAGCGAAATTAGAGAGAAAACGAGAGCCATCGCTAAATGTGGCTGACTCGTAAGCAGTTTCAGCGTGCTGTGAAAGATCCAAGCCAGCGGCTTCATCCTCTTCAGATACTCTCAAACCTACAGTCTTTTCGATGGCAAGAGCCAAAATGTAGGTGACTACGAATGAGTAGGCAACAACTGCGACGACTGCAAGAACTTGATGGCCCATGAGAGCCCATCCACCCTTGTAGAAGACACCGTTTGCACCGTTGATCATGGCGCTTCCAAAGAGACCGATCAAAAGCGCGCCCAAGATACCGCCTACGAGATGAACGCCCACAACATCTAGAGCATCATCAAACTTGAAGATGTTCTTGAGGCTTGTCGCCAAGCAACAGATGATTCCAGCGAGGATACCGATCACAATGGATGCCATTGGGCTGACGAAACCACATGCAGGTGTGATTGCAACTAGACCAGCAACAGCACCGGATGCGGCTCCAAGAGTCGTGGAGTGACCATCGCGAATCTTCTCGGTTAAAATCCAACCGATGAGAGCGGCGCCGGTGGCGGTGTTTGTATTAACGAATGCATACGCAGACAAAGTATTGGCTGAAAGAGCAGATCCGGCGTTGAAGCCAAACCAGCCGAACCACAACAAACCTGCTCCAAGAAGTACATATGGAACGTTGTGCGGACGCATACGCTCTTTAGGCCAGCCCTTGCGCTTGCCAACAACGAGAATTACGGCGAGAGCAGCGGCACCAGCGTTGGCATGAACAACAGTTCCACCAGCAAAGTCTTCTGCGCCCCGCTTTTCCAACCAGCCGGCTGGAGAGAAGACCCAGTGTGCAACGGGTGCGTAAACAAGAATCAACCAGAGAGCCGAGAAGGCCACCCAACTACCAAATTTGAGTCGGTCTGCAGTTCCCCCTGTGATGAGCGCTGGAGTAATTATCGCGAACATCAGTTGGAATGCGACGAAAACGATTGGTGGAATTGTGAGAGATAACCCAGTTGGTTGCTCCCAGATGTGGTTAAGACCAAATTGATGCAGGTTGCCGATCAGGCCACCCGTTCCATTAAATGCTAGCGAATAAACGCCGGTGATCCATAAGATCGAAACTATTCCCATAGTGACAAAGTTCTGTGCAAGCATGCCGAGGACATTCTTACCGCGAACCATTCCGCCGTAGAAGAAGGCGAGCCCAGGAGTCATGAGAAGTACAAGAGCAGACGATGCCAAGATCCAAGCTGTATCGGCATGGTTTGTCGCATCAGTTGTTGTAGCTGCAGCGGACACAAGCGCGCCCATAATGAAATGCATAGGGTCTCCATTTTTTGTTTAAGGTGAGGAGATCTCATCATTGAGAGGTTCGAAGAAAGCTGGCCGACACTGGCACGGACTTATTCTTCTTACGAACGGCGATAATTTAACAGAGAAAAGCCTTATTCGGAACTAATTAGCCCAGAAATATAGGCGTCGGCGTCAAACGCCTTGAAATCATCGGCTCCTTCGCCGGTACCAATGAATTTGATGGGCAACTGGCTCTCTCGCTCGATCGCGAGGGCGACTCCGCCCTTCGCCGTGCCATCCATCTTGGTCAAAATTAGACCCGTGACCCCAACGCTTTGCGTGAAGTGGCGAGCCTGGATGATCCCGTTCTGACCCGTTGTGGCATCAACCACGAGCAGAACTTCATCGACTCCCCCCGCCTTTTCAAGCACCCTTCGAATCTTGGAAAGTTCATCCATCAGATTCGATTTCGTATGTAGGCGACCTGCGGTATCAACGATCAAATAATCGACCCTCTCATCTGCGGCGCGCTTTGCGGCATCAAATACCACCGATGCAGGATCGCCCTGGAATTTTCCAGCGACGACGGGCACGCCAATCCTTTCACCCCAAGTCTGTAACTGTTCAATAGCAGCGGCGCGGAAGGTATCCGCTGCTGCTACCACAATGGTCTTGCCTTCGCTATTGAGCAGGTGCATCAACTTGGCGACGGAGGTTGTCTTTCCAGTTCCATTTACGCCGACTACCAGAATTGTTGTGGGGCGCGAGGTTGCCAGTGCCAACTCTCGAGGAGCCTGGGTCAGCGCACCTTTTAGTGCCGAACTAATCGCAGCTTCCACTCCATCATATTTATCACTCTTTGCAATTTCAATTAATTCATCGCTGAGTGAAGCGCCTAGATCCGCCTGTATGAGAGAAGTGCGAAGTTCGTTCCAGTCCGAAGCGGTGACAGAACCGCCACGAAGTTTGGCAAAGATCTTGCTAAAAAGCGCCATGACCAGAAACCCTTAAGTTAAACGGATTCAGATTCGCGCAAGCGCTGTGAAATAACTTCTGAGACGCCATCACCACGCATCGTTACACCGTACAACGCATCCGCTATTTCCATGGTGCGCTTTTGGTGGGTGATAATGATCAGCTGCGATTTCTCACGAAGTTCTTCGAATACGCCAAGCAGACGGCTGAGGTTGGTGTCATCCAATGCTGCTTCAACTTCGTCCATCACGTAGAAAGGACTTGGGCGGGCTTTAAAGATAGCAACGAGCATCGCCACGGCAACGAGTGATCGCTCTCCACCTGAGAGCAGCGATAGCCGCTTGATGCGCTTTCCAGGAGGGCGAGCCTCAACGTCGACACCAGTCAGCATCATGTTATCTGGATCTGTCAAGATCAATTTTCCTTCTCCGCCAGGGAAGAGGCGAGCGAAGATCAATTCAAATTCCCGCGCGGTGTCATGATAAGCATCGCTAAAGATTTGGACTACCTTGTCATCTACTTCCTTGATGATTTCGAGAAGATCGCGCTTGGTCTTCTTTAAATCTTCTAATTGCTCGGCTAAATATTTTAGGCGCTCTTCATGAGAGGTGTACTCCTCGAGAGCAAGAGGATTAATCTTTCCAAGCATTGCCAGTCCGCGTTCTGCCTGCGCCAAGCGCTTCTCTTGCTGATCACGACGGTACGGAATGAGATCTCCGGGGACGAAATTACCCTCTTCATCTTCAACAACGGTAGGGACATCTTTATCAGGGCCGTATTCGGCAGTAAGTGTTTCAACATCAATGCCTAGCTCTTCGATGGCGCGAGTTTCTAGTTGCTCAATTCGAAGTCGTTGCTCGGCTCGCACAATTTCATCACGATGCACACTTGAAGTGAGGTGGTCTAGTTCGGCGGTGAGCTCACGAATCTTTCCGCGCACATTGAGGGTTTCGCCCTCGCGATCGGTGCGTGAGGCTTCCAATCGCTCGCGCTCTGCAAGCGCTTTAGCGAGAGTGACTTCAATCTGAATGAGAGCTTCGTAGGCCAGGTCGGCGATTTCGCGAGCTTTGGTTGCTGCGACAGAACGTTCTGCCATTCGAGCTATCGCCTTCACGGCGCTGTCGCGCTCGGACTGCGCACTCTGCTCTAACGTCTTTGCTCGATCGGCCACTGCCGTGATGCGCTCTTCCATCGTGCGCAGCTCTAATCGAGCTTCTACTTCAACAGCGCGAGCAGCAGTTACGCGTGAGCGAATTTCTTCCAGCGCTTTGAGATCGGGGTCCGCCGGCGTTTGATGTGAATCAAATTGAGCAATCGCCACTTCCAGATCACGTTCATCGGCAGATCGCTGGTCGCTCGCAGCAGTCAAAGATGTATTGAATCGTTCTACCTCTGCTTGCGCGCTCTTCACATTTTGACCTGCCACAGCCATCTGCTCGGCCAGGCCAGACATCTTTGCGTCGGATTCATTCAACCCAGCAAGGGCGTGGTCGTGGGCTTTCTGAGCCGCTTCGACTGCCGTTAAGGCTTTTGCAAGTTCAAATTTCAACGCGTCGCAACGCGTAATAATTTCATTGAGAGCGGTGCGGGTCTTTTCGATGAGCGCTGAGATTTCGATCGCATTATTTGAACTGGCAGAGCCACCGCGTACGCGATTACGACTAATAAGGTCACCATCTCGAGTAACTGCAATAAGTCCAGGATTCTGCGAAACCAAACGTTCTGCTGATTGGATGTCGTCAACTGCAACTACTCCCCCAAGCAGGGCTTCAATCATCTCTTCTAGTCCATCAGATTTAATCAAAGATGCCAACGAAGCGAAGCCCGATGGAATCGAATTGCGAGATGTGAATTCACCATCAACGACCAATAGCTCTGACTGGCCAGCTGCTTCGGATTTAAGCATGGAGAGCGCGTGAACAGCATCTGCTAAATCAGAAACGACGATCGATTCTGCTAGTGGGCCGAGGGCAGCAGCTACAGCAGCTTCCCAACCTGAAGCGACAGAGATCAGCATGGATAGACGACCTCGAGATTTGGCGCCACCTCGACCAGTGAGAATTGCTTCGCCGCCATCGCGCTGCAAAAGAGATTCTTCCAGAGCAGCCAGTCGAGCAGTCAATCCAGCGCGATCCCTGCTTGCGCTCTGCTCGCTCTCTAAGAGAGTTGCATGTGCTGCATTAACCGTGGTGAGTCCTGCTAGGGCCTTCTCATAATCTGCATCGAGCTCTGGTTCGAAACGATCTACTCCTGCAATTTCTGCTTCAAGGGTTGCAAATTCTGTTCTAAATCCGCGCAACCTCGTCTCTGCGTCGAGGCGAGCTGCGGTAAGCCGAGTGATTTCAGCGTTCGTGGCATCGATTCGCGCCCGCAAGCCGTTGATATGACCTTCCTGGCGGGCGGTCCCTTCGCGGGCATCTGCAATCGCGCGTAGCGCCGCTGAAACCTGATTCTCTTCGAGGGCGAGTTGAGCTTCAGTGGCTCGTAGCGCTTCTGTAATTTCATTGAGTGATGCGCGGGCGGATGCACCTTGTTGAACGAGGGCAATCTCTTCTTGGCGAAGGAGGATCGCTTCGGCATCCATGCTTTCGGGATCGCGGCCATTAGCACGAGCCTCGTCGCGCTCCTCTGAAAGGAAGCGGGCACGTTCTGCAGAAAGCGATTGAATTCCTCGGAACTTCTCACGTTGGGCTGTTAGGCGATAAAAATTCTCTTGAGCTTGAACCAAGAGTGGATTTTCAATGAGTGCGGTGGCATCAAGTTGTTCCTCACGAGCACGAGAATCTGCGAGGGCGGTTTCTACTTGATCGCGACGAACACGAAGTGAAGTTTCATCTGCAACCTCGGCATCAAAACTCTGGCGGAGCGCAATCAAATCATCGGCCAAGAGGCGCAACTTTGCATCGCGTACATCAGATTGAATTGTTGAGGCGCGACGTGCAACTTCAGCCTGCTTTCCCAACGGCTTAAGTTGGCGACGAAGTTCTACTGTGAGATCTTGAATGCGAGCAAGATTTGCCTGCATTGAATCGAGCTTGCGCAGCGCCTTCTCTTTGCGCTTACGATGTTTCAAAACTCCCGCGGCCTCTTCAATAAATGCGCGACGCTCTTCAGGGTTGGCGAGCAAGATTGCATCCAACTGTCCTTGACCCACGATGACATGCATCTCGCGACCGATACCGCTATCGCTCAGCAGTTCTTGAATATCGAGCAGTCTGGTGGTCTCACCATTAAGTTGATATTCGCTGGTGCCATTACGAAAGAGAATTCTTGAGATCGTTACTTCGGCGAAATCGATAGGAAGTACATTGTCTGAATTATCGATAGTCACCGAAACTTCAGCTCGACCTAGCGGAGCGCGGCCACTGGTGCCGGCGAAGATGACATCTTCCATTTTTCCGCCACGAAGAGATTTGGCGCCCTGCTCACCCATTACCCAGGAGAGAGCATCGACCACATTGGATTTTCCAGAGCCATTCGGACCGACCACGCAGGTAATTCCACGCTCAAAGAGCAGGGTGGTCGAGGATGCAAAGGATTTAAATCCTTTGAGGTTTACGCTCTTCAAATACACGGGGAAAACCTATCTCTATCTGAGGGTGATTTAGGCCAGGCTCATCGTGCGACGCTCATTCTTGAACCACACCCTCCACTAGTCATTGAGGGATGGGCACTACTTTTAAGAGTGACGTGACTCCAAGACTTCGAGCGCAAACTTTGCAGCAACCTGCTCGGCTTCGCGCTTGCTCTTACCGCTGCCTGCAGCAAAACGCTCATGAGAAAGTAGAACAACCGCCGTAAAGCTCTTATCGTGATCTGGACCAAACTCTTCAATTTCATATTCAGGCACGCTCAAGCCACGAGCAGCGGCCAGCTCTTGCAACGCTGTCTTTCCATCAATCCCAGCACCTTGGGCATTGGCAGATTCGATTAGAGGGCTAAACCACTCTAAAACTTTCTGGGTTGTACTGATCAATCCATGTTCTAAATAGATGGCACCAACTAGCGCTTCTAGAGAATCGGCGAGGATGGAATTTTTATCGCGACCGCCAGAACTCTCTTCACCCTTACCTATTCGAACATAAGTTCCAAGCGAGAGTTGCCGCGCGATAACTGCTAAGGCTTTTGTATTTACAACGCCAGATCGCAATGGCGATAGGCGACTTTCGTCGAGATTCGGAAATTTCTGGTAAAGCTCTTGGGTGATGATTAATCCAAGGACGCTATCTCCCAAGAATTCCAAACGTTCATTCGTTGGAATACCGCCCGATTCATATGCGAATGAGCGGTGGGTTAATGCGAGTTCGAGCAGGTCGGCTGATACCGAAATGCCGAGGCTTTCGGTGAGACCGGCGGACAGATCAGACCTCGATAACCTGACGGCGGTTATAAGTACCGCAAGTTGGGCATGCTGTGTGCTGCAATTTTGGCTGTTGGCATTGACCGCAGAGTGATGTTGCGGCAGGAGTTGTCTTCCAGGCGCTACGACGTGAGCGAGTGCGCGAGCGCGACATCTTTCGCTTTGGGACTGGCATGGTTTTGCTCCTTCTAAATCGAAAAGTTAATCGTTCACACTGTAATTAGCGGCGACCGCTAGGCGGTTGCTTCCTTAAGAGGAAAAGTATCCCCCATAGGCCCAAAATAGTAAAAACGAGAGAAATCAGGAGTTTGGACCCTTCCAATCGGTAAGGCCAGCCCAGCGGATATCCGCCGCCTCATGGGCGTGATCCTCGGGAAGTTCGGCCCACTTAACCCCACAGGTAGGGCAGAGCCCCTCACAATCCTCACTGCACAGTGGGTTCACAGGCAGGTTCAGCACGAGTGCGTCACGAATGGGGCCGTCGAGGTTAATGAGGTCTCCATCCATCTCAAGAAGTTCATCCTCGTCCTGGACATCGACCTCTTTGGATTTAGATTTATGTCGGTAGTCGACCTCGTAGTGAAAGAGTTCTTGAAAGGTCTCATCAATATCGAAGGTGACAGGATCCAGACAGCGGGTGCATTCGCCGATCGCTTCGCTAGAAACTGATCCAGTAGCGAGCACGCCTTGGTCAACTGCTTCTACGCGGAGATCAAGATAGATAGCTCCGTCTCCGGGGACCATGAGGAGTGGAACTCCGATCGGCTCGTGGTCGTCATAGGTGAGCTCATAGGCGCGCATCTCCCCCGCGCGACGCGGAAGATCGTGGCAACTGAAGAGGAATGGATTCTTAATCGTCACGATCGGTTACTCCTGAAAATCGGAGAGGATGTGCTTATCATCGAAACCTTGTAATTTTTCTCGGCCGCGATGAACGGCATCGAGAGTTTTATTCAAAATTACTTCAAGAGTTGCTAAACGGGAATCGATGTACGCCTCTATCTCTACACGTTCAGCATGTGCATCCTCTTCTACTTCTGCAAGAATCCGCTTCGCTTCTGCATGTGCTGCCGAAACAATGTTGGTCTGCTCAATCATTCGTGAAACTTCTTCGCGCCCATGAGTGATCAAAGCATCAGCGCTGGCCCGCGCCTCTTCAAGGATCTGTTCTCGAGTTTCAATGATCTGTTGCGCTAACGCGAAGTCCTGCGGAAGCGAATTTCGAGCTCCGTCGAGTAGTTCGAGCAGTTCGCCACGATGCACAACGCAACTTGCTGATAGAGGAACTCCACGCGCATCTTCAACGAGTGAAATGGCGCTTTGAACGCGATCAACAGCTTCCATTAGTTACCTCCATGTACGAGTGCAAGCCGAGCCTTGAGCTTCTCTAAGAGAGAGGCAGGGATGTAATTTGAAACGTCGCCGTCATAACTCGCAATCTCCTTGACGAGAGATGATGATAAGAATGAGTGTGCCGGTGCAGTAGACATGAAGAGAGTCTCTACTCCCTTGAGCTGAAGATTGATCTGCGACATCTGGAGTTCGTAATCGAAATCGGTGATGGCCCGCAAACCTTTGACAATAACCCCAATTTTATTCGCTTCGCAGTAGTCCACCAGAAGTCCAGACCATGAATCGACTCGAACGTTAGGAAATTTAGCCGTCACTTCGCTAATCATTTCGATTCGCTCTGGGACGGTAAACAGGGTCGCCTTGGTCTTGTTGACCAGAACGGCTATCACGACCTCGTCGAACATCTTGCTAGCTCTTTCGATGATATCGAGGTGCCCAAAGGTGATGGGATCAAAGGATCCGGGGCATACGACGCGTTTCACGGTAAAACGCTAGCAGAGTAGCCCCCGTAGTAGATACTTCCCTGACCATATGAGCGCACTTTGATCTCTTCCATCCCGGTTGGCCACGTGAACGGCGAACTCTTGCTTTCACGCTCGATCGCAACAATTCCCCGTGGCTGCAGAAGTTCGCGTGAGGCAATTAGTTGTAACAGTTCCTCAACTGCGAGGTTTGAGAGCTCGTATGGTGGATCCATAAAGATTATGTCGTACTGACCTTTCTCGCGGGCTTGATCTGATTCAAGGAAGCGCTCAGCCTTAGTGTGAAAGAGTCGGAATTCGCCACCTGCTGGTTTAACTAATTGAAAGTTGGAGATTGCAATATTTCCCATATCTCCATCGGATTCGATCGCATGGACAATCGCAGCTCCTCGCGACAAAGCTTCAACACCGACCGCTCCGCTACCCGCAAAGAGATCCAGAAAGTGCAGCCCCATCAGTGATGAAAATTCAGAGACGAGCGATGAGAAGAGCCCCTCACGTGCACGATCCGAGGTGGGTCGTGTCCGATCATCTGGCGGAGAGATCAAATTCTTTCCTTTGGCACTGCCTGCGATGATTCTCAAATGTTTTCCTAACTTAGTTATCCCTTATCGACAAATGAACTTGACTCTGTGGCGCGCAATGTGGCGACGGCAGCCGCCAGTTCGGGGTTGCGCGACAAGGTTGGATCTTCATCCACGAGTTTAGTTCCAACTAACCGAGCCTTCTCGATCAAAGGTTCATCTCTCAGAACCTTTAGAAGCCGTAAGTGTGAACGAACTCCTGATTGCGCCTTTCCGAGCACATCTCCTTCACTTCGTTGATCCAAGTCAATGCGGGAAAGTTCGAAACCATCGAGAGTGCTGGCGACTGCGTTTAACCGGACCATCGCATCCGAATCTTCGGCAGCGGTGGACACCAAGAGACAGAGTCCGGCGATGCCGCCGCGACCCACTCGACCACGCAACTGATGCAACTGCGAGACGCCGAATCGATCGCCATCCATAATCACCATCATTGAGGCATTAGGTACATCTACACCAACTTCAATAACAGTGGTCGCGACCAATACATCAATTTTACCTTCGGTAAAGGCTTGCATCGTGGCATCCTTCAACTCAGAGCTCTGTCGCCCATGCAGCGGTGCGACGCGTAGACCTTTAAGCGCACCCAAGGCAAGTGCAGGAGCTAGATCTTCTACTGATGCGAGCGGGGTCTTCTCCTCTTTTTCACCATCCATGATTTTGGCAATGGCACGATCGAGATCGGTCATGCCTTCGGGTTCGCTCTCGCTGGCGCTAATACGTGGAGCAACAATGTAGGCCTGGTGCCCTTTAGCGACCTCTTCGCGAATGCGTTCCCAAGCGCGGTCGAGATAGCGCGGTTTTTCCAGAACTGGTATGACGTGAGTTGTGATCGGAATTCGCCCCGAAGGCAATTGGCGCAAGGTTGATATTTCAAGATCCCCAAAGATTGTCATCGCCACCGTCCGGGGAATAGGCGTTGCCGTCATGACTAGAACGTGTGGTGGGACCTTGGCTTTGGTGCGCAAAGCATCGCGTTGCTCCACACCGAATCGATGCTGCTCATCGACGATCACAAGGCCGAGGTCGTGAAAAGAAACGCCCTCACTCAACAGCGCATGTGTTCCAATCACAATTCCAGCATCGCCTGATGCGATTTTGGAATTAACATCTCGCTTCTGTGCAGCACTCATCGAGCCAGTCAGTAGGACGACTTGTGTGCCTGCACTATCCCCGCCCAGAGTTCCAGCGTCTGCGAGAGGTCCCAATAATCTAGTAATGGTCTTAAAGTGTTGTTGGGCCAGCACCTCGGTGGGTGCCAGAAGTGCAGCTTGTCCCCCAGAATCAACAACCGAGAGAGCAGCACGTAGTGCGACCACCGTCTTTCCCGAACCTACCTCGCCTTGTAACAATCGATGCATCGGATGAGTTTGTGACATATCGGATTCAATTTCAGCCGATACTTCAAGCTGTCCATCTGTGAATGTAAATGGCAGGATAGTTTCAAACCTCGAAACCAACCCACCACTTTTGATACTCCGCGAGATTGCTGGCATCGAACGATATTGTGCACGGCGTTGCGCGAGCAAAAGTTGCAATAGCAATGCTTCGTCAAAGGTAAGGCGTTGGCGAGCGAGCGCAGAACTTTCAAGCGATATTGGCGCATGTATCTCTCGCAATGATTCGGTGATACTCGGGTAACCCAGTTCGCGAAGAAGTTGATCGGGAAGATAATCTGGAACTTCTTCTAACCCATCGAGAACTATCTCAACGCACTGCGCAATTTTCCACGAAGGAAATTTGGCGGCGGATGGATAAACAGAGAGAAACTTTCCTGCAAATCCAGAGACGGCTTCATCGACATCATCACCATCTGGAATCAATTGATAATCCGGATGCGAGAGTTGGCGTTTTCCATTGAAGAGTCCAACCTTGCCCGCAAACATTCCGGTACGCCCCACGCGCAGTTCCTTCTCGCGCCACGGTTGGTTAAAGAATGTTAGGTACAACTTTGCAGAGCCATCGGTAACAACAACTTCAAGGATGGTTCTCCCGCTCGCCCGACGCAGGTGTGCCGAGGCGATTTCAGCTAAAACGGTTGCCTCCTCGCCTTCGGCCAACTCCGAGATATTGCTGAGCTCCCCACGCATGACATAGCGTCGGGGATAGTGGCGCAGGAGGTCACCTACCGTCTCCATCCCAAAGGCTTTGGTGAGCGCTGTGGCAGTCCTATCCCCTAACTCCTTCTTAAGCGGGGTTTCCAAGGTGGACATAGCGCCATTCTGCCAACTACCTGGGCTTGGATTAGCCTTTTAGGCTCGTGGGGCGGTAATCTTCCGACCTTAGCCGTACTGGAATTTCACCGTACCTGAATTTAAAGGAGCCATCGTGGCATCAAACTGCGACATCTGTGGCAAGGGCCCGAGCTTTGGCAATAACGTCTCGCACTCAATGCGTAAGACTCGCCGCCGCTGGAACCCAAATATCCAACGCGTGCGCACCCTGGTAGCAGGAGCAACCAAGCGTCAGAACGTTTGTTCTTCATGCCTCAAGGCTGGAAAGGTAGTCCGCTAGCCCACTCTTCTTTAGAGTAGGTGCGTGGCCCCTTTTTCTAACCCTCTTATCTACGCCCATCGTGGGGCTTCTTTTGACCATCCCGAAATGTCTCGCGAGGCTTATATGGCCGCGGTCGAGCAGGGAGCCGATGGATTTGAAACTGATCTGCGCTTAACCAAAGATGGTTCAATCGTCTGTTGGCACGACGACGATATGAAACGCGTGGCCGATTGCGACCTATTTATCGCCAACTCAACATTGGCCGAGATCCGAGCCGCCTACCCAATCCTCACCCTGGCCGATCTCCTCGAGATCGCCCTGAAATTCAAAAAACACCTCGCGCTGGAAACGAAGCACCCGGTGCCAACGCGCGGTGCGATTGAAAATGAAGTTATTAAAACCCTCAATGCCTACCAAGACAGAATTTTAAAGGCTGGAATTTCGGTAAGCATTATGTCCTTCTCGTGGTTCGCAGTTGCTCGACTTCACACCTCGCCTTGGAACACCGTCTACTTGATTCCACATCGCTGGTTTGCACTCTTTAATCCGGGGCGTTCTATTGGACCATCAGTGGATACTCTCGCAAAGCTGCACCAATCACGGGTTGCGCCTCGCAAGATCTTTGCATGGACCGCAAATAGCGAAGAGGAGATTCTGCTCTGCAGAAAACACGGTGCGAACGTCATGATGAGTGATCGTCCCGCCTTCGCACGATCTATTCTGGAAAGTGCGTAAAACCTTTATGTAGGGCCAGTTCGCCATTGATGCGAACTCCCTTGCCAAATACAACTTTGCCGATTTCAATTGCCTGTCTAGGAAAAGGTAGGTGCGGTGAAATAGTTGCTACAAAAATATGATCTTCTCCGCCATCAAAATCGATTGCCTCATCAGTGCGTATCTCGATTCCAACTCCCGAAGCGCGCGAAATATGAAGTAACTCCGAAGTTAGCCCATCGCTGACATCGCACATCGCCGAAACCCCCGCCAACGAAAAATCGCGGGCAGCCGAGTAATCAACTATCGGTCTACGGTGAGGCAAGGTTCGCTCATCATTGATTCCGTTTTTCAGTAACTCCCAAGCGGCAGCGGCCTTTCCGGGTAGATCACTAATAATCACCAGATCGCCTACCTGAGCTCCACTTCGCAAGACAGGATCTTTAACACTGCCGTACACCGCGATTGAAACTACCAAAACTTCGGAGGCTGTTAAATCCCCGCCCACGACTCGAGCCCCCACCTTGCCTGCTTCATCCACAATGCCTCGAGCTAGCTCTTGAATTTCTGCAACTGTAAATCCTTCAGGCAACGCCGCGGCAACCAACAAGTACTCTGGGGTTCCGCCCATCGCATAAATATCGGCAAGGTTCGCAGCGGTGATCTTTGCACCGATTTCAAAGAGAGAGGACCACTTTCGGTTGAAGTGAACACCCTCGACAGCAATATCTGTGGCCAGAGTAACCTTCCCTTTAGGTTGGGAAATAACTGCAGCATCATCGCCGATCCCAACCAAAACTCTTTCGTCGGAAGAGCCGGCCGATTCGAAGATCGCCTGTACCGCGGCGATGAACGAGGATTCGCTGGCCATATAAATTCTCTTCCCTTAACCCTAGGTTCTGGGAGTAGCCTAGAGCCCGTGCGGGCAAGCCTCGCCAGTAACTACGATAGGTCAAAGGAGTCAATATGTCAGTTCAGGTTTATATCTTGATCCAAACCGATGTCGGCAAGGCTTCCAGCGTTGCTAAAGCAATCTCGCAGATTGCAGGCGTCACATTGGCTGAAGGCGTAACTGGCCCCTACGACGTCATCATGCGCGCAGAGTCCCCCAGCATGGAAGAGCTCGGCCGCGGCGTGCTCGCCAAGGTGCAGGCAGTTCCTGGCATCACTCGTACCCTGACCTGCCCCGTGACCTCGCACTAAGGCATGGCTGAAGCAAAACCAATAATTCTCGCCATTCAAAATGACGAGACTGATGCTCCGCATTTAGTCGGGCGCTGGCTCGAAGAACTCGGCTTTGAAATAAGAGTCTTGCGCGCTTTTGCAGGCGAAACCGTTCCGACCCAGGTTCCCGATTATGCAACAGCACTACTCCCCCTCGGCGGTCACATGAATGCGACAGAAGATCATCTCCACCCATGGCTTGCTCCAGAGCGCGCGTTGCTCAAAGATGCTATCGAACGCGACATCCCTATCTTCGCCATTTGTCTTGGCACTCAACTACTTGCAGTGGCCGGTGGCGGACGCGTTGAGCGAGCAGAACTAGGTGAAGTTGGCATTTACTCTATTCACGGCCTTGGAGTAGCCGATTCAATTTTTACATTTGATTCAGAATTGCCCGTTGCGCAGTGGCACGAAGATCAGGTGACGGCACTTCCGATTGGAGCGACACTTTTGGCATCGAGTGAGTTGTGTGTCAACCAGGTCTATCGCTTAGGCACCAGAAGTTATGGCGTTCAGTTCCATCCTGAGATAGATCTTGAAGTTGTGAAATGGTGGGAAGCAGAAGCAGATAACGCCTTTATCGATTCTGGTAAGTCAACTATTGCTCCAGAATTCGCTGCGGCAGAGGAAGATCTCATCGCTACCTGGAAGCCGATCATTCAACGCTGGGGCCAATCTCTTCTGGAGAAATAACTAAGGGGCCCAACTTTCTGGACCCCTTAGTTATTAAAAATTTATTGCTAGATGTTCTTGATTGGTCCTTTGAACCACTTCTTTACTGAGAGGTGCCACCAGATCCACAAGAGGATAAGTGCTCCACCAGTGATAATTGGCGCGTAGTTCACCGAGGTCCAACTAAATCCCTTGCGGAATGGGATTGCCGATGGGTAGAGAGGCAAGATGAAGTAAACGGAGATCACGATGATCTCTGTAACTGCAACCAAGTTCATCCACTTGTACTTGCTACCCAGAGTCCAGGCACCTGGCTTAAAGCTATCGCCAGCTTTCCAACGCAGATAGATCGGAATCATAAATGCGAGGTAGAGAGAGATAACGCAGACCGAAACAACAGCATAAAACGCTGTTGGAGCGCCAGCTGAGCTCTTGTAGAGCGCTGGAAGGGTCATTGCGACTCCAGCTGCTGCTGAAATGAGAATAGCGTTGATCGGAGTACCAGAGCTATTGACCTTGCTCCAGTGCTTGCTTCCAGGAAGGGCGCCGTCGCGAGAGAATGCATACATCATTCTTGAACATGATGTAAGGCATGCTGTCACGCAGAAAAGCTGCCCAATGGTTGTGATGAACATGATCAACTTAAAGAGTCCTCCATCTCCGCCAAGAGCAGAGTAGAAGATTGCGATTGGACTGCCTTGGCCAAATGGATTTACCTTTGGATCGGCGGAGTTGATGATATCGAATTTAGATGCAGCCCAGAGGAACGAGAGAAGCAGGATGTATCCACCAACTGCAGAGTAGAAAATGGATTTCCAAATTCCTTTAGCAGCATTGATATGAGCTTCATGTGTCTCTTCCGAAAGGTGAGCCGATGCATCGAATCCGGTAATTGTGTATTGGGTTAACAAGAACCCCAAAGGCAAGATGAAATACCAGAAACTTCCACCGGTACCAGCAAATCCAGAGTTATTGATGTGCTTAAAGAAGAAACTTCCGGAGGCATGCTGCTTTGGAGCAACCAGAAGAACCCCAACAATGACAGCCACACCAAAGACGTGCCACCAAACAGAAATATTGTTCATGAGCGCTAGAAGATGGTGACCATAGAGGTTAATGAGAGTGACAATCACAATAACGATGAGGAACAAGGCGAACTGCTGCTTGATGTAATCGCCACCGAATGAGTTGGTCCAGCTCTTTACATAGAAACCGAGAAGCTGATTGATGTAGAAGGTCGATCCATAACCAACCGAAGCGGTTACCGAAACTAAGCCAATGAGGTTGAGCCAACCTGTGTAGAAACCAGCTTTTGCTCCGCCTAGTTTAGAAGCCCACCAGTAAATGCCACCGGAAGTTGGGAAAGCAGATGCTAGCTCGGACATTGAGAGTCCAATAATAAGAATGAGGGTGGCGACTATTGGCCAACCGACAGTGATCGCGAAAGGTCCACCGAAGTTCCATGCCTGGGCGAATGTTGTGAAGCAACCCGAAAGAATGGAGATGATAGAGAAGGAGATTGCAAAATTTGAAAACCCAGACCAACTGCGAGTGAGCTCTTGTTTATATCCGAGTTCGGCTAAGCGCCGCTCATCATCTGAATGAATTTGGGACATCTTTGTCATTCCACCCTTCTAGAAGTTGGCGAAAGTCTGCCTCAAAAAGTGTGACTTTGGAAGGATGCGGAAGTGGTTTCATAATGAATTTTCGCTCCCAAAATGGTCATTGTGCGTGCTGACCTGCACGAGTAACCTGTATATGTTCAATTCCCAGCACTTAACTATCGGAGGAATAACAAGTGTCTCTCTCCCTGGAACAGTTAAAAGCAGATGTAGCAAGTGGCAAAATCGACACCGTCGTGGTCGGTGCGACAGACATGCAGGGCAGATTGCAGGGCAAGCGGATTCACGCGCCCTTCTTCGTTGCTGACACCATTAAGAATGGCACCGAGGGGTGTAACTACCTGCTGGCAGTAGATGTAGATATGAACACCGTTCAGGGCTACGACGTTTCGTCCTGGGATACGGGATACGCCGATATGGGTCTCCACCCTGATTTCGACACCTTGCGCTATCTCCCTTGGCACGATGGCACCGCCTTTGTGATCGCCGACTTCGTCGACCACCACAAGCATGGGGTCTCTGTCTCGCCCCGCACTATCTTGAAAAATCAGTTGGCTCGCCTCGATGCTGCCGGAATGATGGCGCTCTGCGGGACTGAACTGGAATTCATCGTCTTCAATGACACCTTTGAAGAGGCCTGGAACAAAGGTTACAAGGACCTCATCCCTTCCAACCAATACAACATTGATTACTCCCTCATCGGCACCGGCCGCGTCGAAAAGTTGCTCCGTGCAATTCGTCTAAATATGGATGGTGCTGGCTTGATCGTTGAATCAGCTAAGGGTGAGTGCAACCTTGGACAGCACGAGATTGCCTTCCGCTACGAAGATGCATTGAGCACCTGCGACAACCACTCCATCTACAAGATGGGCGCCAAAGAGATTGCAGCGCAACAAGGCTGCTCGCTCACCTTCATGGCTAAGTTCAATGAGCGCGAAGGAAGTTCATGCCATATCCACCTTTCATTCCGTGGCAAAGATGATTCTGCGGTTCTTGCTGGAGATGCCGGCGATGGCATGTCAAAGCTTGGTCGCCACTACTTGGCAGGAATTCAAGCCCATATGCGCGAGCTCAGCCTCTTCTTTGCACCAAATATCAATTCTTACAAGCGCTTCCAATACGGCACCTTCGCTCCAACCGCTCTCAAGTGGGGTCGCGATAACCGCACTTGCGCTTTGCGTCTAGTTGGACAAGGTCATTCCTTGCGCATCGAGAACCGTGTTCCGGGTGGAGATGCCAATCAATATCTCGCCGTCGCTGGCATGATCGCCGCTGGTATAGATGGAATTGAAAATGAACTCGAACTCGAACCTATCTTCCAAGGCAATGCTTATGCCCTCGAAACTTCTCGCGTTCCAACATCACTCCATGAAGCTCGTGACCTCTTCGCCAATAGCGAATGGATTGCCAAGACCTTTGGAATCGATGTCCAAAAGCATTACACCCATATGGCAGATACCGAATTAGATGCCTATAGCCGCGCAGTCACCGACTGGGAGCGTTTCCGCAACTTCGAAAGAATGTAAGGTAGTTATTTATTATGAGCACATATACCGTTATTAACCCTGCCACCGCGACTGCCGTCAAGGATGTTGCCCTCGCTGATCTTGCGACCACCGATGCAACTATCGCTAAAGCCAATAAGGCCTTTGAAACCTGGCGCCTCGTTAATCCAGGCGATAGAGCTAAGTTGCTTCGTAACTTTGCTCGCGTCGTCGATGAGCATCTAGAAGAGTTGGCTCAACTGGAAGTCCTAAACTCTGGCCACACCATCGGCAATGCCCGCTGGGAAGCCGGCAATGTGCGCGACTGTCTTAACTATTACAGCGCTGCTCCTGAGCGCCTCTTCGGTCGTCAGATTCCTGTCCCCAATGGAATCGACATCACTTTTAAAGAGCCGCTGGGAGTTATCGGAATCATCGTCCCGTGGAACTTTCCTATGCCTATCGCTGGTTGGGGCTTTGCTCCTGCGCTAGCGGCCGGTAACACCGTCGTTCTCAAGCCAGCCGAGCTCACCCCCCTCACCGCTATCCGACTCGGGGAACTAGCACTCGTTGCAGGTATTCCAGAGGGAGTCTTCAACGTAATTCCGGGCAAGGGAAGCATCGTTGGCGAACGTTTCGTAACCAACCCACTTGTTCGCAAGATCGTCTTCACCGGTTCCACTACGGTCGGTAAAGGAATCATGCGTGGTTGCGCCGATCAGGTAAAGCGTCTGACTCTTGAACTCGGCGGCAAGAGCGCCAACGTCATCTTCGCCGATGCCGATATCGAAAGAGCTGCTGCAGGCGCACCAGGTGCGGTCTTTGATAATGCTGGACAAGATTGCTGTTCTCGCTCGCGCATCCTCGTTCAACGTTCCGCTCTCGATTCATTTATGGAGAAGTTCGAAGTTGCTGTAAAGAAGTTCCGCGTCGAATCTCCAGAACTCGAAACCGCAGAGATGGGTCCACTTATCTCGGCAGGACAATTAGAGCGCGTGCGCGAATATGTTCCAGCAGGAACAGAGATTGCATTTACCGGTTCGATGCCAACTGGTCCAGGATTCTGGATGGCTCCAACTGTCCTGCTTGCTAAATCAACATCCGACCGTGCATACCGCGAAGAGATCTTCGGCCCAGTCGTTTCAGTCATCGCCTTTGAAGATGAAGCCGATGCAATTCGTCTTGCTAATGACTCTGAATACGGTTTATCAGGTTCAATTTGGACCCGCGATTTGGCAAAGGGGGTCCGCGTCTCGCGAGCTGTTGAAGCGGGCAACCTCTCGGTTAACTCCAACTCATCGGTGCGCTACTGGACCCCATTTGGTGGTTATAAGCAATCCGGACTTGGACGCGAGCTGGGACCAGATGCTCTTGATGCATTTACCGAGACCAAGAATGTATTCTTCGATACAAATAATTAAGGGAGAGTAATTAGGAATGTGTCGCTTGATGGGTTTCGTCTCTGCGGATAAGCAGACTCTGGTCGAGGCAGCAGGAAAAGAGTTCGCAGAATTTGCTGCGCTCTCAGCCCGCCATGGAGATGGCTGGGGAATTGCAACCTGCAATGTTGAAGCCCATCCAGAACTCCTCGTAGAACCAACCCGAGCATCGGTGAGCAAAGCCTTCGATCAAGCCTCTCATAACCTCAAATCAAGCGGAGCTCTTCTCCATTTACGTTGGGCTACTGGCGGTTTAGCGATTAATGAGGGAAACACCCACCCATTTACCTATCGCGACTATTCCTTCACCCACAATGGAGCGCTTCTGCCACCAGAATCGATCGACCCATTCATTGACCCTAAGTATGTGGCTCTTCGTCGCGGGCAGACCGATAGCGAGAGTTACTTCTATCTCATCGTTACCGAAATCGAGAAGTATGGCGTTGCGCGCGGCCTGCGCTCCGCTGTAAATATCATCCGCAAGAATTCGGTTTACTCCAGCATAAATTGCATGTTCTTAACGCCTACCGAGTTTTTTGTGGTCAACGAACATAATGACGAACGTATTCCGCATGGAGAACTACCAGGCTATTACGATCTCTTCTACCGCGCTGATGGCAAAGAGGTCTTGGTGGCATCTAGCGGTTGGACGCAAACTGATTGGCAAGAGCTGCCAAATCATAAAATTATGAAAGTAGACCGTGCTTCTTTAGCAATCGAGATCAGTGACCTTAACGAGTAACGTGGCCCGAACGTGAAAGGGCTGCATCAACGAGTCGTGTAATAACTTCAGAATATGTGACTCCTGCGCGTCCCCACAATTTTGGAAACATTGATGTAGGTGTGAAGCCAGGCATCGTGTTGAGTTCATTGATTACGATTTCGCCAGCATCGGTATAGAAGAAATCCACACGGGCTAGCCCTTCACAGCCGAGAGCCTTAAATGCCGTAACCGCTGCGCCTTGAATCGCCGTTTCTACTCCAGCGGGCAGATCCTCCGGAAATACCACCGTTGTCGCGTTGTCCAGATACTTTGCTTCAAAATCATAGAACTCGTGGTTTCCTAGAATTTTGATCTGCCCAATCGGAGATGCATTGGCAGAACCAGAACTTTCTAGAACTCCACATTCGATTTCGCGACCCACGATCGCTTCTTCAATCATCACCTTAGTATCGAACTCGAAACCATGATCGATTGCCGCGGCAAGGCCGTCAAATGATTTCACCTTCGTTGTTCCGCGGCTGGAACCACTGCGCGCAGGTTTTACAAAGACTGGATATACCAAGCCTTCGATTTGTGCCGCGCTCCATTCTCCCTTTGTGAGCACCACACCTGGCGCAACCTTTAGGCCATTGGCTTGAAAGATCGGTTTTGCAAAGGACTTATCCATAGCCACCGCACTAGCGAGGACTCCAGAACCCACGTAGCGAATTCCAGCCATTTCACATAAACCTTGGACCGTGCCATCTTCACCATAAGGGCCATGTAGCAGTGGGAAGAGAACATCGATATTGAGTGCTTCACCCTTGTAACTAAATCCGTGAATATCGGCGGTAATCGCAGGCAGGGATTCGTCAACCTCTGGAAGCTTTCCATCTTTGATCGCGAGTACGCTGGATTGATCAACAAGAACCCATTTACCAGAGCGAGTAATCCCAATCAGAATCGGATCGAAGCGCTCACGATCTATAGCGCCAAGAATTCCGCCGGCAGATATGCACGATATTTCGTGTTCAGAGGATTGACCTCCGAAAACTATCGCGACCCGCTTCTTGCTCATCATAGTTCGGCCAGGGTACTGACAGACATGAGTCGCTCCATCGCTTGATCTGGAGTTATTGAACCCGTCACCGCATCGGCCATAACTTCAATAATAGGCACTTCTACACCAACTCTGTGGGCCAACTCGCGAATGGCGCAGGCCGATGCGACTCCCTCAACGGTTTTTGCAACCTCTAGGCGCGCACCTTCGATGCTGCCGATACGCCCAAATGCTTCACCGAACTGACGATTGCGAGATAGCGCAGAGCCACAACTTGCAACGATATCGCCCATCCCCGCTAGTCCTAGGAAGGTCAGTGGATTTGCTCCGTAGCTCTGACCGAAGCGAGCCACCTCAGATAGACCGCGAGTAATGATCATCGCTTGGGTATTTTCACCGAGATTCATGCCGATTGTCATTCCAACCGCAAGGGCGATGACGCTCTTTGCCGCGCCGGCGAGCTCGCACCCGATCAGATCATCCGATGGGTACACGCGAAAATATGGTGTTGTAAATAGGTCAACNATTAACATCTGTATCGACGCGCTGGTCGATGCTGCAACTGCACCGGCTGGTTCACGGAGAGAAAGCTCTCCCGCCAAATTCGGTCCAGTGATTAATCCAATATATGCAGGATCTGTATCTAGCTCTTCAATGATCACTTCGGTCATGCGAGACATCGAGTCGGCTTCGATTCCTTTAAGTGTCGAGATGATGGGACGCTCTTTCGGAAAGCCAACTTTCCAATTCCGTAGATTTTCCCGCAGACTCTGTGCCGGGATGGCGAGGACCAGTGATTCTCCAAAGTGAAAGGCGAGGCCAATATCGGTAGTCGCCTTTAGATTTTCGGGGAGATAGATCCCGGGTAAAAATTTATGGTTGCTTCTTGACGAATTTATCTCTTCAACAACGTTCTCGTTGCGACCCCAGATCAGAACTTCGTGTCCTGCATCGCAGAGGACCTGGGCAAGGGTCGTCCCCCATGCGCCTGTTCCTAAAACAGTTACGCACGCCATTATTTATTCTTCCTCTTCTTGTAATTACCGATACGTGGCAGATCTGATCCATGTGGATCGAAGATCACTACAGGTGCCGATTCTCCTCTGATTTCACTTAAGAGAGTAGTTACTGCCTTCATTGCATAAGCCGTGGCTTCAACCATCGCTTCGTGATCATCTTCCTTGCCATACCATTGTGAAAAATCTAAGGGCCTTCCCGCGATGACCGTCACCTTAGTTCGCGGCCAAAGCTTCGGGCGCTTGCTATATGTGGGCAGAAGCTCAGCAGCGCCCCATTGGGCACAGGGAACCACCGGAGCCTTGGTCATGACCGCTAACCGAGCCAATCCAGTCTTCGCGACCATAGGCCAATGGTCTTGGTCTCGAGTCAGAGTGCCTTCGGGATAGACGCCCAGACAATGACCCGCCTTGAGAAAGGCAACCGCATGTGCCAGGGCCATGGCGCTGGAACCCTTAACCTCGCGCTCGACTGGAACTTGTTCGGCGCTGCGCAATATCCAGCCTAGAACCGGAACCTTAAAGAGAGATGCCTTGCCGAGGAATCGAACGGCACGTCCGTTGCCATATAAGAAATGGGCGAAGATCAATGGATCTACATAAGAGATGTGATTACTGATGGCGATCACAGCTCCTGATTTGGGAATGTTTTCAGTGCCACGCCAATCGGGCTTGGTGATCAAATTAAGGAGAGGAATAACTATCCAAGCGCCGAATTTCCAGGTGGCGTTGCTGCCGAGAGGCCGGCCGCTTGGAGGCAGATATACCGGAGCAAGATCACTCCCTTGATTAGCCACCAACCGAGTTTAGTCTCTCTTTATGCGATACAAATAAAATAAGGGGAGGCGATTTCGCCTCCCCTTATTTATATTAATTACTGAATTAACGCTTTACTGCCTTCTTGACAACCTTCTTGGCTGGAGCCTTCTTGGCTGGAGCCTTCTTGGCTGGAGCCTTCTTGGCTGGAGCCTTCTTGGCTGGAGCCTTCTTGGCTGCAACCTTCTTAGCCGGAGCCTTCTTGGCCACAGGCTTAGCAACAACCTTTGGAACTACCTTTACAGGTGGCTTTGGAGCTGCCTCGAGCTTACGTACGCCAGCAATGATCTCCTTGAGAGCTTTCGCAGGCAAGAAGCGAACCTTCTTGCTCGCCTTAATCTGAATGGTCTCACCGGTAAATGGGTTGCGACCCTTACGAGCAGGACGGTCAACCTTCTTAAACTTACCGAAATCATTAATCATGACATCGTCGCCCTTTGAGATGTTGCGGACGATTGCGTCAAAAACTACGTCGACAGCGCGTGCTGCCTCTTTCTTGCTATCTCCGAACTGTGGAGCCAAGTATGCAATGAACTGGGCCTTGTTCATAAATTCCCCTTAAATACGTGATTTATTAGGCATTTGCCTACATAAAAGAAATCTACGCGCCTAGAAGTAAAAGTGGCTCTATTAATTGCGGTGTGTCGCAAGTGAAAAAGTGCACTATTTACGCGTAAAAAACTCTATATCAGCGGTCGAGAGTTATCGTTCCACTCAAAAGAGATGCGAATTATGAGCGCGCTGGAAGGGTTTTAGGCTTGTACGAAGGGCGAGAGCTCTCGTAAGCAGTCACAAAATCTATATTTTTCAGCGTTAAACCGATGTCATCGAGGCCCTCCATAAGGCGCCAGCGAGTGTAATCATCGAGTTCAAAGGGGTAAACCTCATTGCCCAGACGCACATTCTTCGCTTCCAAGTCGACAGTTACCGAAGCAGTTGGATCTTCTTCAATGGCAGCCCATATCTTCTCCACATTTTCTTGGGGCAAAATAACGGTGAGCAAGCCGCCTTTGAGAGAGTTGCCGCGGAAGATGTCGGCAAAACGGCTAGAGATGACAGCTTTAAAGCCATAATTTTGTAGCGCCCAGACAGCGTGTTCCCGAGATGAACCGGTTCCAAAATCCACGCCTGCTACCAGAATGGTTGCCGCCTTATATTGCGGCTGATTCAAGACAAACTCTGGATCATTACGCCATGCGGCAAAGAGACCATCTTCAAAACCGCTCTTAGTAACGCGCTTGAGGTAAACAGCAGGGATGATCTGATCGGTATCAACATTCGAACGTCGAAGTGGAATTGCAGTACCGGTATGTGTCACAAATTTTTCCATGATGCTCCTTAGAGATCTGCAGGTGATGAAAGAGTTCCGCGGATTGCAGTAGCTGCGGCTACAAGTGGGCTCACCAGGTGAGTACGACCACCCTTGCCCTGACGACCTTCAAAGTTACGATTTGATGTTGATGCAGAACGCTCACCGACGGCCAATTGATCTGGGTTCATTCCAAGACACATAGAGCAACCTGCATTGCGCCACTCTGCACCGAAATCGATAAAGACCTTATCTAAACCCTCTTCTTCTGCTTGCAAACGAACGCGAGCTGAACCGGGAACAACAAGCATGCGAACCGAATCTGCCTTCTTCTTGCCTTTTAAGATAGCCGCAGCTGCCCGCAGATCTTCGATGCGACCGTTGGTGCAGGAACCAAGAAAGATAGTGTCGACCTTAATGGACTTAAGCGGCACGCCAGCTTCAAGACCCATGTAGGTGAGGGCACGCTCTGCAGCTCCTCGCTCTTCAATGTCAGCGATTTCTGCTGGGTTTGGAACCGATGCATTCAGGGGCAATCCTTGTCCGGGATTTGTGCCCCAGGTGACGAAAGGTGCTAATTCCTCGGCCTTGAGGGAGATCTCAACATCAAACTTTGCATCGGCATCGGTAGTGAGCGTCTTCCAATACGCAAGGGCGGCATCCCAATCGGCACCTTGAGGTGCATGTGGCTTGGTCCGTACGTATTCAAAGGTCTTCTCATCAGGTGCAATCAAGCCAGCGCGAGCGCCTGCTTCGATCGACATGTTACAGATGGTCATGCGACCTTCCATAGAGAGGGCGCGAATGGCAGAACCGCGATACTCGATTACGTAGCCCTGCCCCCCGCCAGTGCCAATCTTTGCAATGATCGCCAAAATGACATCCTTTGCGGTGACGCCATCTGGAAGTACACCATCCACGTTGATTGCCATCGTTTTAGGGCGAACCAAGGGCAGAGTCTGAGTTGCCAGTACATGCTCAACTTCGGAAGTTCCAATTCCAAATGCAAGTGCTCCAAATGCGCCATGGGTCGAAGTATGCGAATCGCCGCAGACAATTGTCATTCCAGGTTGCGTGAGTCCAAGTTGTGGACCTACAACGTGAACAATTCCTTGCTCGGCATCTCCGAGAGAGTGGATGCGAACCCCAAATTCTGCACAGTTTTGCCGCAAGGTATCTACCTGCAATTTAGAGACGGGATCGGCAATCGGCAGATCAATATTCAAAGTTGGCGTGTTGTGATCTTCCGTGGCAATGGTGAGATCAGGGCGGCGCACTTGGCGGCCAGCAAGACGCAATCCATCAAAGGCTTGGGCAGAGGTAACTTCATGAATCAGGTGAAGGTCGATGTAAATGAGGTCTGGCTCGCCCTGCGCGCTACGCACAATATGTTCGCCCCAGATCTTCTCGGCTAGAGTTTTGCTCATTCCCACTCCTTCGTTTGACGAAATTCATCCCAGATCTTGCATCTCAAAGTCTGAGATGGCATTATCAGAGTATGGACACAAAGAATAGCGGAGTCGGCGTATTAGACAAATCTGTGCGCATTTTGGCCACCCTGGAAGCGGGGCCCCATTCACTCGCCGAATTGGTTGCCGCCACCGGGATCGCCCGTCCGACTGCGCACCGATTAGCTGTCGCACTAGAATTCCATCGCCTAGTTACGCGTGATCTGCTGGGTCGCTTTGTACTTGGTGCCCGCTCCGCCGAATTAGCCTCTGCCGCAGGCGAGGATCGCCTTCTCTCTGTGGCCCCACCAGCGCTATCTGCCTTACGCGATGCTTGCGGTGAAAGCGCTCAGCTTTATCGTCGCCAAGGAGATTTACGAATCTGTGTAGCAACTGCAGAGCGGCTATCTGGTCTGCGAGATTCAGTTCCGGTGGGAACCGTCATCACTATGCAGGCAGGGTCGGCCGCGCAGATTCTCTTGGCGTGGGAAGAGCCCGATAAATTGCATCGAGGATTAACAAATGCAAAATTTACTGCCTCTACCCTTTCTGCGGTCCGTCGCCGCGGTTGGGCGCAATCCGTGGGAGAACGGGAAGTTGGCGTCGCTTCCGTAAGCGCGCCCGTGCGCGGTCCCAATAACAAGGTAATCGCTGCGGTAAGTATCAGCGGCCCAATGGAACGTCTAGGTCGGCAACCAGGGCGCGCTCATGCGGCCCAAGTTATGGCTACTGCAGCACGACTCAGCGAGTATTTAATTCAAGCGAAAGATAAGTAAATTAGCGCGCGTAGACCGCGAAGAAGTCACGACTACTCTGGCTGAAATATCGTTTTGCCGGGCGCGTAAATGCGACTAACTTAACTGGGTCTTTCATGACTCCAGATTTCGTTGTTGGGTACCACATGTAAGAAATCCACTGTTGGTTTATGTCGAGTTCCATAGCGCGAACCGCTCCTGCGGTTTTCAGAAGGTCTGCCAAACTTTGCACAGATAGTGCATTTCCAGCTACGTAAATTACATTTCCGTTTGTATCGACTCCAAGGCCAGATCTCCACACCAGGTGCGCATTTTTGACTGTCCAGCCCCACTTTTGCAGGACGCTCTCGTTGAGATTTGGGGTGATGACGCCATGATCAATTAACATGCTCAAATTTTGACGAGCGGAGACGACAGTTGAATTCATAGAAACTTCGCTCCCCCACGATCCAATATCGAGGTGACCATCTGAGTAGATAACAAGACTTGCTTTTCCATCTACAAGTGGCTTGAGGAGAACACCGTTTTGATAGTAACCACCAAGAGAATCTTTGATCTTAAAAGCGCTATTGAATGTTGCTGCTAATCCGGTGAGATCAGATCCTTGGAGAAAATCGGTGGATCCCAGCTTGGCCAACTTGCCGGGTTCAGAAAAACCTGGATGCTGCACAAATCGCAGGAGAGAGCTCTGCATGATTGCTATCCCGGCCAAATATGAGGTGTGCTGTTGATCTGGACGTAAAAAACCCACTTGAATCGCTGGTTGTCCATTGACCTTATAGACCGTCTTTAGGTCGCCCTCGCCTGGCAATGCGGGAGTGACAACGCTAGGAATAGTTTTCCCAATATGAAGAGCGTCTTGCGCGAGCAATTGTGCGGCACTTTGATCAAGCGCGCCGCCAACCTTTGGTTTCTTTACGTCGTACTGAACGTTTTCCAAAGCTGTGATTACCGATCCAAGATAATGATTTCGGCCCCATTCGGCTAACCGGGCCGATACGGGATCGGTACCTGGAGCGAGCAAGGCGGTGCTCACAGACCAGAGAATTACGACAAGAAAGAGAGAGGGGGCTCCGACCGCTATTCGCTTTAAATTGCTCGCCTTCTTTACCCACTGTGCGATAAGCGATGAACGTTGTTTAGTCCATTTCATACAGCGATGATACCTGTCAACGTTGAGAAATCTTGCGGAAAATAGCTGGTGGCATTGTCGCAATTACCATAGCCACATATTTAAGTATGGAGGGAGCCCATGTGACCACTTTCTTTGACGAAATTGCTCTCACTCCATATTGAGCGCATTCCTCTGTAGTTATAGAGAAAGGAGCAATGGCCATTCCTGCGGTCATCTTGCTCTTAACAAATCCTGGACGCAGAATTTTTATCTTTACACCGCTGCCATGCAATTTGGCAGCGAGCCCGCGCGCATAAAAATCGAGACCGGCTTTTGTGGATCCGTAAGCAAAATTATCATCACGAGGGCGAACCTGAGCGAAAGAGCTAATAATCAGAATCGTTCCATGTGCTTGGATCTTCATGCGCTCTGCGATCAAGGCAAGAAGATGTACCGTTCCTAGGTAGTTCACACCCATCGCATCAACAAGATTTTCAGTATCACTTTTCTCGGGGTTATTGCCAAGAACGCCAACGGCGATAATCGCCAAGTCAAGATCGCCCTTATCAAAAATAGCTTCGACTACCCGCTCGCGGGCGGCCCTATCGGTTACGTCAAGCGCATACTCCCCGCTTCGACCAACCAGAATAACTTCACGCGATTTATCTTCCGGTAGTTGTGAAACGATCGCTAAGCCGATTTCACTCTTAGCGCCAATCAAGGCGATACGTCCGGGGTTCTTAAATCCATTTAACATAGGTGAAGCCTCCTGGCTTGATCGGATTGCCATAACCCCGTGGGATCCATGGTACGTCTAATATCGCGCCATTGATTAATCTGCGGATACATGAGTGGTATTAACTCCGGACTTACTCGTGAATCTTTGATTAAGTAGACGCGCCCACCTGCTGCCACCAACTCTTCATCAAATCCTCGAAGAAACTGCTCAAGTCCTGGTACTGCCATTGAATAATCGAGAGTGAGAGTCCATCCCGACCGAGGGAAACTGAGTGGAGCCTGCGATGCGTTTCCGAATTTCTTCAAGACTCCAAGGAAAGAAGCCGCCTTTAAATCGCGCAATCCACGGAAGAGGCGATCAAAGATTTCTTCCTTGCCAATATCAATGACAAATTGGTATTGCAAAAATCCTGTATCGCCATAAATACGGTTCCAATGGCTGATGCCATCGAGCGGGTGCATGTATTTGGTGAGGGCTACCGCACCATCTTTCAGCGGTTTGCGGTACCAGATTTCATTAAACGCACTCACGGTGAGAGGTGTTATAAAATTCTTACCCGCGAGAGAAGGCAGAGATGGTCCAGTCGATTCTGATTCTTTGGCTTTGACTGGTGTGGACCCGTAATTACCAAGGCTCACCACTCCCCTGCCGCGATAATCTCCCGAGAGATCGATCCAAGCCACCGTGTGCTCGTAATCATTATCGGAGCGATTCAGCAACTCGATCATTTCACTTAAATTCTTTACCCGATGCTCAATAACATCTACCGAATTGGATTGCAGCGCGTGTAGTTCAATTTCAATTTCTATTACGACTCCCGTGAGACCGAGTCCGCCAACCGTCGCCCAAAATTCTGGGTCATTGGGGGTTAAATTCACGATCCCCCCTGATGCCAGCATCAGGGTTATTCGCCGGACGCATTGCGAAAACGAACCTGTTCTATGATGAGACTTTCCATGAATGTCGGCGGCAATCGCTCCACCCATCGTGACAAAACCCGTTCCCGGGACTACCGGGGGAAAGAGGGATTTCTCTAGTGCAGCACGCTCCAGGGCAGCCACAGTGACACCCGCGCCAACGACCGCGGTCCTGCTTTGCATATCGATGCTTATCCCATTAAATGCGGCGAGATCAATCAGCGTTCCACCAGAGTTCAGTGCGGAATCTCCGTAGCTGCGATGCAGTCCAATTGGCAGCAGGCCTCGAACGGATTTAGATGTTGAAACGAGTTCTTGTATCTGCTCGACGGTTGAAGCCGCTGCGCGCGAACTCAATGAGTGGAAATTGTTTCCCCACCCCGACGTCAACTGGGGGCTATTTATTTGCATAAACCGTAAGGATCAAAAGCAGCGCAGTAGTGGCACCAGCTCCAAGGAAGTACCAATCGTTAAACATAACCTCCTCGGGCGATTCGCCACTATTCTTCGCAACTGCAAGTATGTAGCGAAGAAGCGCGAAGGTCACAGTGATGACCGATATCTCTGCGTAAGGGTGGGTGCCAGTGAGCGAGAATGCCCACAGGCTGTATGCGGTTAATGTAACCCCGATGGCAACGGTAAGTACTAGCCGTAAAAACTCACTCGTATATTCTTCTATGACGGGGCGAACAGTTACTGCCGATTGATTCTGCTTCTCGGCGATCCGCTTGGCGGTGACAATCACGAGTGGACCGAAGGTTGCAACAACTAGGAACCAACTAGAACTAGGTGTATGGGTAGCAGTCGCCCCTCCAATAGCACGTAACGCAAATCCGAAGGAGACGATGAGTAGTTCAACGATTGGCTCGTGTTTTAGCCCAAAGGAATAGAGCAGGGTAAGGACAACATAGATCGCTAGTGTTAATTGGAAGGCCCCGGGAAGTAAGACCGAGAATCCAACTGCAATAATCGCATTGACCATGGCGAGCGCCCACGCTTCACCCGGCGATATCCGTCCAGAGGCGATGGGTCGATGAGATTTCTTCGGGTTAGTGCGGTCTCGCTCGACATCCCGTAAATCATTGATGATGTAATTAAAACTAGCGGCGAATGAAAATGCCAAGAAGGCGTAGAGGATCTTGCTCAATATCGTGAAATGAAATACATCCCCGGCGGCAAAGGGTGCGACCATCACCAAAAGATTCTTGCTCCACTGCTGGATGCGCATTGCTTGCAGGTATTTCATTACCCGAGAGCTCCCGATCAATTGCGCATTCTCAGTAAACTCTGACGCAATACGCTCAATATTAGCCCAGTACCGCCTTGCTACCCACGAGATACCGTGCGGTAACCTAACCCAATGAGTTTTCGGGGTCGGCACAAGCGCCAGCTGGCTTGGGCTCTAACCTCTACATCTTTAGCTGCTCTGCTCGTGGTCACTGCCCCTATCTCAGATGCGGCGCAATCCATCGCTGCGGTGCAAGCTCAAGTAACAACGCTCCAGATTCAAGCCTCGGCTATCGCAGAGGCGGCGCAGGCCTCCCAGGTCAATCTCATCGCTTTAACGCGCTCTCTCAATTCGGTCCAGGCTCAAGACGGAGTTCAAACTTCTATCCTCACCGCCTTGAAGAAAACCATCGGACTCTTGGCGGCAGAGCAATATAAGAATGGATCGCTGGGTCAAGGAATGACCCTTATGTTCTCTTCTGATCCCACGCGTTACTTAAATAGTGCGCAGTCATTGAGCGTCGTTGAGACGCAAAACGCAGTACGAATGCGCAAATTCGCCGCTGCCGACATCGCCCTCAAAAGCACAGCTCTCACCCTGAATCAAAAGGTCGCACTCGTTGCGGCGGCGAAGGCCAAGTACCAAGCACAAGAGATCGCCGCTCAGGCCAAGTTGGCACAAGCTCAAAAATTGCTTGCAGGTTTAACCAAGGCTGAAAGAGCGCGACTAGCTGCGCTACAGGCTTCGCAAGATAGCGCCTATCAAAAGAAATCATTAGCCCTGGCTAAAGGCAAGATTGCAGCTACCGGAGCCGAAGCGATCGCTTTAAAGTATGCCCTCAAACAAATTGGATCGCGGTACATGTTTGGTGGAGCAGGAATGGTCTTCTGGGATTGTTCTGGCCTGACGATGAGAGCCTTACAGCAGGCTGGAATATCAATTCCCCACTCTGCTTCTGCCCAGACCGCATATGGCAAGCGAGTTCCACTCAATCAAATTCGCCCCGGAGATCTAGTCTTCTTTGGACAACCAATCTCTCATGTAGGTATTTATTTCGGCAGTGGCCAAATGGTCGATGCACCTCATACTGGTGCTCGAGTTCGGATCGAATCCTTTGGCAATTATTTTGGTGGAGAAAAGTTTGTGGCTGCTCGTCGCTTCTAGCTCTTATTTACTGACTGATGCAATTTGTTCGACAGCTTCCACTCATGCAAGGCAAGATCCGTGAGACATGCATCTGATAATGCATAGACTCCGGATGAATCTCTCTCAATAGAGCATCTTCAAAACGGGCCTTAATATTGAGGTCAATTATCAAAACCAACTCCAGAAACCAAGAGATCCATGAATAGGCATATCCGGCCATTCCGCACCCAATAAGGATTACTCCAAGGTACATGGGATGGCGCACACGCCGATAAATTCCATTTTCAATGAGTGGAGAATTATCCTTGGGAATCGGCGAGATTCGCAGAGATGGGCGAAGCGCAACACCAGCAGAAGCAATAATCAGTAACCCGAGTGCGACCAGACCGATCTCCATGCCGAGATAGGTATGAGCTTTCGCATGCACTTTTGTTATTCCAACTATTGCGATTGCCGCCAGCATAAAAAATTGAATGGCTACAAGAGTTTTAGCGATCGCATCCCTTGTGGCAACCGATAGCTTCTCTACATTCAATTTCTCCAGATTCAATGGGTATCCCACCAAATTGTTGCGAGCTTCCGGCTCTCCTCGCGCGGCGCAGAAGTCAGAAATTCCAGTACTTCACCCTCGCGTTCTACAGGCAAGCAGAGTCTAATTCTGGAGTAATGAGCCAGTTGAGCTAGATCACTCTCTTGGCGCATCGATCCCTCCCAGAGCTCCACATGTGCATCAAATTCCAATTCTGCAAGGACTTTCATGAGATCTTCAGGAGTTGGATCCACCGGACGATCAAGGCTCCAAAAGTGTTTCCACAGCGCCGAGGCGTTTGCCAACGGATGGTGCTGTGGCATCTCTAAGACGACTCGCTGCGTAGCGTGAGCATTCATAGCAAGTAGGAAGTCCTCGATCTCTGGAACGTTGTAGACGACATGGTGCGCAGTGGCAACATCTGCCACCGGCACGAGAGGTGAAACTGCAGGCCAGAACCCTTCAAATACCTCTGAGGTGAGCCCTCGCGTGCGAGCATTTTGGGAAAACATCGACAACATCTCGGGTTGATGGTCAACCCCAATTACATGCGCAGCCGGAGGCGAAACTGCAAATGCTGCGATTCCCCCGCCACACCCAATATCTAAGAGGGTTCCGCCTATGACAAGTGATTCACGGGCGCGTTGATGTGAAATCGAATCGGCAATATTTTCTGGGATTTGAAAGAGTGCAGCCGGATGAATCCAAGGATTTTCCGGGGCCTGATCCAAAATTGATTGTGGAATGGCCGATTGCGCCAAAGCTGCTCGCCATCGACTACCAGAATCAATCTGCACTCGATTGACTTTTCTCTTGGGCGATCTCGGCTTTAATGGATTGCATATCGAGTTTCATCACATTTTGAATTAACTCTTCGAAAGCAGCCGCAGGAAGTGCACCCGGCTGGCGAAATACCAAAATGCCATCCCTAAATGCCATCAGAGTTGGGATAGAGGTGATGCTGGCAGCCGCCGCGATCTCTGATTCCGAATCGGTATCGACCTTAGCGAAAGTGATTTCAGGGTAGGTATCAGAGGCCTTCTCGAAAACCGGTGCAAATGATCTACATGGGCCGCACCAGGCAGCCCAGAAGTCGACGAAGGTAATTCCACCTTTGAGAACTAAAGCTTCGAATTCAGAACTAGTTACATTAACAGTTGCCATTTCGCCTACTTTCCTGGGACCCACGCTGATAGATCATCATCGCAATGACAACGCTGCTCTTCTGAAAAAGGTGCCAGTGCTTCATCAATGTGCTGACCGCATCCAGACCAGGTGGCCTTGCCGCAACGGTTACAACGAACTGCGCTACACATATTTTCCCCTTCTACTTCTTACTAAATAGGCGAGAGAAGAGACCTGGCTCTTTGGGATCGTTCTGGTGGCCCTGGCAGCGTTGAGATTTAGGAATGCCGCGCATGACTTGCTCGACATGCTGCCCACAACCGGACCATGATGCTTTGCCGCACTTGCGACATGTTGTTTTGCTACACATTAGTTATTTACCTTTTCTTTGAGTTGATTGTTTGCTGGAGAATTGCTCCACGTCATATAACCGCCATCTAGATTGATAGCTTCATAGCCCATCTCTCTTAATAGTCTCGTAGCGGCGTGGCCCCGCTGACCGACCTGGCATGTAACCAAAATATTTCCAGTAGGAAGTTCATCTTTGCGTTCGCGAATCTCATCAATCGGAATATTCAGAGCGCCGGGCAGAGTCCCACGATCGACTTCCCCTACGCTACGAACATCGAGAATTGTGTAACCCTCGGCGACTTTCGCTTCGACTTCGTTCCACTGTGCGGTGGGAGTCAATCCAGAAAGTACATTCTCTGCGATATAGCCCAACATATTCACGGGGTCTTTCGCTGAGCTAAATGGTGGTGCGTAGGCGAGTTCGAGATCGGCAAGTTCTGGTGCGGTGATCCCGCCTCGCATTGCTGTCGCGATTACATCAATTCTCTTATCAACGCCGTCTCTTCCCACTCCCTGTACTCCGAGAATTTCGTAACTCTCTGGATCTACCAGAAGCTTCAGTGACATTCCTTGAGCACCCGGGTAGTAACCCGCGTGCGAGGCAGGGTGGTTGTGGATCGCAACATATGGCCGCCCAACTGCAATCAGACGCTTCTCGTTCCAGCCCGATGTTGCCACCGTGAGTTCAAAGACTTTAACGATCGCGGTCCCTTGCGTAGTTACTCCGCGAATTGCCTTGCCGGCAATATGGTCGGCAACTATACGGCCGTGACGATTGGCAATATTTGCCAATGGGACCAGCGTTGCTGAGCCATCAAGGGCATCCTTCTTTTCCGCAGCATCGCCTATGGCATAAATGTCTGGATCGCTGGTGAGGTTGAATTCATTGACAGATATACCGCCCCGCTCTCCGATCACAAGGCCGGCACTTTTTGCCAAACTTGTCTCAGGACGAACTCCAATAGCCATGATCACCATGTCTGCCGGAACAACAGTTCCACTTGCGAGAGTCACGCTCTTCTCGTCGATAGAAGCTAGGGCATCTCCCAAGTAGAGGTTGATCTCATTCTTGCGAAGTTCCACAGCCACAAAAGTGGCCATCTCGGGATCGAGCGGTGCCAGAACTTGATCGAGCGCCTCTACGACCGAGGTTGAGAGACCGCGGTGGCGAAGATTTTCGGCGAGTTCAACCCCAATAAAGCCGCCCCCAATAATTGCAACGCTCTTTGGGTGGTGCGATACGGCAGCATCCATCGCCATCACATCTTCGATATTTCGAAGCGAGAGCGATCTTTCGATTCCAGGGATATTAGGACGTATTGGTGCAGCTCCTGGGCTCAGTATTAGCTTGTCGTACGTGAGCTGATGAAGTGCGCCTAGGTGAGAATAGGTAACGGTCTTAGATTCGCGGTCAATCGCGGTAACTTCAGCGCTTACTCGAACATCGAGTCGAAAACGCTTGAAGAGACTTTCGGGAGTTTGAAGCAGCAGCGCCTCTTCGTTCTGGATGACCCCGCCAACGAAGTATGGCAAACCGCAGTTCGCGTAGGAGACGAACCCGCTCTTTTCCAGAATCACGATCTCCGAGGTCGCATCTAAGCGACGTAATCTGGCCGCAGCTGACATTCCACCAGCTACGCCACCGATAACTACATATCTCTTCATTAATTATTCACCACAGGATTCCCGGCGCTCTGCCAATTATTGATTCCACCATCCAAATTGAATATGGATTTAAATCCATCTTTAGCCATAATGGCTGTTGCCTGTCCAGATCGATTACCACTGCGGCAGTAAACGGCGTACGTCTTAGCCTTATCTAACTTAAGAATGTCTGTCGCAAACGTTCCAGATTCAAAATCGACATTGGTTGCGCCGGCAAGGTGACCACTGGCAAACTCTGATGGAGTTCGGAGATCCAAAAGAACTACTGATTTATCAGTGATCTTCTTGGCAAAGTCTGGGACATTCATGGTTGTCACGGATACCCCCGCCGTACCGCACGCGGTTAAGACGAAGAGTGAAGATACAAGTACTGCCATTAGTTTTTTCATGTTTATGCCAGACTTAAAAATAGTTTTTGGAGTTTCTCGGATACTGCCTTCTGATCGCTGCGCCCTTCAAGAATGCACTCTTCCAGGCTGGCAGAAATCAATGTAAATGCTGCGGTATGTACCGCTTTGCTTACTGCCGACATCTGGGTGACGATTTCATCGCAGTTGCGACCCTCTTCTAGCATGCGAACGATTCCACCTAGTTGCCCCTGCGCGCGCTTGATGCGCACCATGATCGCTGCCACGGTCTCTTCGTCCTGCAAAATATGAGTTGGTGTCTTAGCTGTCGCCATCTATTTGACCTTCCGTTCCATTGGGTGGTGACCTTTACGAATCATTTTGATCATTTTCAGATTGATGGCACAAAACCGGATGCACTGTATAAAGAGGTTCTTACGTTGCGCCAGCGTCTTCTCAGTTGGGAGCGGTGCACGAGCGATACTTTCATTTGGATTTTCCATAGCCATTCCCCTCACTCCGGAATCAAAAACCAGCCGAAGCGGGCCTTTGCCTTGTATATGAACATGTAATGGAGCGCCAGTTTGATCCAATGGCCTGCTAAGCCGATCTCGCCAAAGGTGTCATCGACGCTGCGACCAGTGTTTGGGTAGGCAACATAATCGGGAACGACCGGATACATTGTCATTGATGCAGCCGAGCCGACCCGTAACCCCGAACCAGCTGAGGCAACGCACGCGGCGCCCATATCGGCCATCGAGGCAGTACCTACAGTGGCTGTTGGGCCGTTCTTGATTAATTCATTAATGTTGATAACTGCCAATTTACCCATGATGCCCGACGGCATACCCGTGCGTGGTGGTGATGGGGCAATGAGAGTGCCATTAGGAGATTTGCGTGGTTTGGAAATCTGATGAGGTGGAGCAAAAGCAATGCCTACTGCAAAGATATTAGGATAGAGCGGGTTCCGATAGGTCTTGGGCCAATCAAAGGCTAACCACTCCTCGTATGGCTTTCCAGAGTAATCTGCATCGACCTTCATAAATCCTGAAGGAGCAAAGAGTTTATCCGAGATCTCGTTGCCGGCTTTATCGAAGGCCTTGAGATCTACTCCCCTAAATGGTGGAAGCAACATGGCAAAATCAAAGTTCAAAATACCTTTTGTGCCATCAACCAGTTCATAGTGAACTTCGCCCGGCTCGATCTTCTCGACATGCGCTCCGAGGATCGCCATAATTCCTCGCTCACGGAAAAGCGACTCAGTCCACAACTTGCTCGTGGTTTGAAAACCGGCTTGTGAGAAGACCAGACCGCCGACTCCAAAATCACCTAACTCATACTCATTTGTTATATATGTAATATCGGCTAAGTCGCGAACGCCAGCGGCTCGGAGCTCATGTTCGACGTTGAAGGTGTACTCAAATGCCGCGCCTTCGCAGGTACAAGTACCGTGACCCACTCCAATGGCAATTGCTTGGCGCTTGCCAGATTTCATCACAGCAATAACTTCTTGAAGTGATTTTGCAGCTTCGGTGGCATGCCCATAAGTGCAGACCGAAACGGTATGCCCATCTGGCCCTAGCCCTGGAGTCGCCGCAAAGTTCAACTTTGGTCCAGTGGCATTCACTAAAAAGTCATATTCAATATTCGCGACTTCGCCGTTGCGAGATGCATCTGTATATGCCACCTTCACATATCCAGAGTTGGTGCTCGCATCGCCCTCGGGATGAATCTCCTGCGCTAAAGCCTGATGGAAGGTAATACCCTTTTTCTTATATACGGGTGCTAGCGGGAAGGTTACTTTCTCGGCTGACATACGACCAACACCCACCCAAATGTTTGAAGGAATCCAGTTGTATTTTGAGTTAGGCGAGATCACGATGATCTCGTTCCCCTTGCCCAGCATGCGTTTGGCATGGAGCGCGGCGGTATGACCCGCAACGCCTGCTCCAAGTATCACGACTCTTGCCATAACCGGCTTCTCCCTCTGAGCCAGATTCTCTGACCCCGCATTAGGCACTATACCCCAGGGGGTATCCGAACGCAAGGTCACACCACTAGAGGGCTAAGCCTGGTAACTTACTTTCCAATGCGGATGTAGTGAAGTGGTATCACGTCAGCTTCCCAAGCTGACAGTGCGGGTTCGATTCCCGTCATCCGCTCGAAAAAGGCGGGATATTTAAGTGCGCAATAAGATACTTCGTATGAACCGTCAAAACTTCACGCTGACAGATGGTCGCAATTTCGAATACATAACCAATGATTTGCACTCAGAAAGCGCCGTGATTCTCCACGCGGGTACCATGCAAGATATTGAAGGTTGGCCAACGTGGTTGGCGAAATTCGCAGAAAATGGAGTCCGTGCCATCGCGATCGGTCGTAGTGGCTACGCAGGCAGCACGGCGAAGCCGGGACGTGTCACGGTAGATATTGCCCACGATGTTGCCCAACTCGCAACTGCCCTGGGAATAACCAGATTCGTCAGCATTGGATTATCTGGCGGTGGACAGCATGCAATTGCTACTGGAATTGATGCGAGATCCGTAGGTGTCGTCACCGTCGGAAGTTTGGCCCCATTCGCCGATTTAGGCGCCGATTTCTATAAGGGCATGCAGCAGATAGATATCGATGAATATGCCGATGCACTGAACGATATCGCAACTCTCATCAGACGTTTTCAGGGATATCAAGAGGGAAATGCCGCCGACATTATCGGCGGAAATACCGACTCGGAACGTGATCGGATTGCTCAACAATCGCAGAGTTGGTCGAACCACATGACATCGTGTGACTTCACCATGAGTCAAGGGTGGGATTGGGTTGCTGACGATTACAGCTCTTACCTCAAGCCTTGGGGATTTGATCCTCGAGATATTCAAGTCCCTGTTGTCGTGTGGCAAGCTGGAGAAGATAAAAATGTGCCGGTCGTGCACGGTGAATGGCTATGCCAGCATCTTCCCAAAGCAACTCTTGAATTCCGAGCAGATGAGAGCCATCTTGGTTTATTTGTAAATTATGAAGATGAAATCATAGAAAGCGCTCTCAAACTTCTGCAATCGTAATTAAAGTGTCTTTGTTACTTTAGAAAGCCCTTCGGGAGAGTCAGGGTTAAAACCAAATTTCTTGGCGAATTCCAGGGCAAATCCCTGAAGGGATATGGCGTCAATAATCGATGAGGTAATTTCATCGCTGCAACGCGAACCTGAGATGCGAATATCTGTTCCGGAGCTGGCGCCACCTTCGCCAATCCAAGTGATGTGATCAACGTGCTTTCTAATCTTCACAAGTGCTTCAGAGATGGAATTTGCGGGCATATTGTGCGGTGCCACGATGTAGAGTTGAGTGGACTCCCTAAGGGCAGAAATTGGGCCGTGAAGGTAATCTGCAGTGGAAAGACCTTGCACAGAAAGTTTGGATGTCTCTTGCACCTTAAGGGCTGCCTCGCGAGCATTGGCATAGGAGAATCCGCGGCCAAGAAAGAGCATCTCACTCTCCCTGGAACTGGCGGCCACCGCCGCAGAGTTTATGTGTGTATTTGCGACCAGTTCTTCGGCTTGATCAACTATCTCTTGCCCTGTAACGGTTGCGCCTGTCCAGGAGGAGACCAGCAAATAGGAGACCAGCAGCTGCGCGGAATAACTTTTGGTGGCCGCTACGGCAAGTTCTGGGCCAGCCAACAGCGACAAGTGATGATGAGCTAAGTGCGCGAGAGGCGATGACTCATCATTTGTCATCGCAATCAGGTACCCACCAGAACGCTTTGCGGCATCGGCAAATGCCACTAAATCTGGAGATTGGCCACTCTGGCTAATCGCAATTACCAAGGTTCCATCGTAGTGAAGCTTTGAATTGTAAATTGTAACTGCAGATGGAGATGTCAATCCACATGGCAAACCCATTTTTACTTCAATTAAATATTTGAGGAAGTGAGCTGCATTATCAGAGGTACCGCGCGCAAGAATAAGTACAAACTTGATCTTCTTCTCTGAAATGATATTTTTTACACTATCGAATTGGCTTTTGGCGTCGAGGATGCTTTGAAAGACGGATGGGGTCGAAGCAATTTCCATCTCCATAATTGATCCGTATGAACTCATAAAAGTCTCTCCATGTGTAGTAGTTTGAGCCACCTATTAAAGAATCATTTCCGTTAAATTGAATGTGGGGAATCAATGCAGACCATCGTATTTATTGGAGATAGCGTTACCGATTGCGATCGACTAACGATTCCTCCGTATGGAAATGGTTATGTCTCCCTCATCGCAGCATCGGCGGAAATCAAAGCAAATGTCATAAACGTAGGAACCAGCGGACACCGTTTGGTTGACCTGGAAAAGCGCTGGAATGCAGATGTCCTAGAGAATAACCCCAACATTCTTTCAATCGCAATAGGAGTAAATGACACCTGGCGCAGATATGACGACAACGACGTAACCGACGTGGTCGACTTTGAAAATCGATACCGTTCACTGCTGACAATCACGCGCGCGGAATGTAATTCAAAGTTCGTTCTCTGTGAGCCATTTCTGCTGCCTGTGCGCGAGGAGATGAACCTCTGGAGAGAGGATTTAGATCCCAAGATCGAGGTTGTCCATAGATTAGCAAAAGAATTTGGCGCACTTTTGGTTCCATTTGATAGTGAATTCACCCAGCGCAGCGCTCTATCTTCGATGGCAGAATTAGCAGAAGATGGCATCCATCCGACTGCCGCGGGGCACGCGCTGATGGCAAAGCTTTGGTTAGACACGGTGAGCACTTACTTGTGACTCTTTAGCTCAGCTGCCAATTCGTTGAGCGGTCCTTCAATCTGATCGCCAAAGAGGTGCTTCTGGGATTCATCGAGACGTTGAATCAATCCTCGAAGCGTCTCCTCAGAATCATTTGGACCAACTATGGATTTGTTCTCAGCATCAAATGAGCAGGTGAGCAAGAAGTCAGCAAGACCCTGAAGCGTTTCTCCCCCTAAGAGATACTTCTCCAGCCATTCGGAGATCTCCTGCGCGAGTTCTGGATAGCTGAAATCGAGCGCCGTCAGAACTTTGTAATGGTTCTTTATGGACTCCCCTTCTGCGCGAAATACCTCCGCGGCTAGGGTCATATCCCCAGCACGCCATGCTGTAACTCCAGCGCGAAAGACTTGGCGTAGATCAGGAGCTGGGTCTCCCCCAACGCATGAGCCCATCGAGGTGCGATACATGGCTCTTAAAGATGCGCGGGCGCTCTCGGATGGATACAACTTAATAAGGTTCTTCTCCCAAGAAATCTCGGCGTCATAACGCTCGGTATTCCAGAGATAATCGCCAATCGTTGCCAGCGGTAGCAGCGAAGCTTCAAATTGCAGCATGGGATTTGATAACAACCCGGCTGAATATTTGTGAAGACCCTTCTCACGCCCTCTCAAGGGAGCGATAAAGAGGCTCTTTTGGAGTGAACCATCGTTGACGGGGAAGTTATCCCAGTAGAGAGCTGGACGCAACGCACTTCTTTCGAAGATGACGGCATCAGATACATCGAGGTACTCCGAGCAAATCTGTCGGCCAGTCCACATGAGATTGATTCTCGATTTAAGTTCACGCCCTAAGTCGACAAGATATGGCTCATTGCCGCGGCCCGAATACTGCATCGGGCAGACGGTCAACTGCACCTTATTGTTATCTGCCGAAATGGCATTCCAAACTTTATTGGTGAAATCAGCATGCGCCTGGGCAGTCGTGGCATAGCGCGCGATATCTTCAGGGTGCTGTAATTCCCAGGCAATGTCATCCCACAAGAGGCCAAAGTGCACTGCACCTAGCTCCATGAGCTGCTTAAAGCGGGTCACGACAGCATCAACATCGCCTTGATCTGAATACTGCACCGAAAGTCCGGGCGAGACGCAGGCGACGAAATCGACCCCGTGCACATTTCCACGTTCGATCAACTCCTTGGCCGTTACTAGAAACTCAACTCCAAAGGGAGATCTCCAGTTGAATCGCTGCAGTGGATCATCCTTCGGAGCCAAGAAATAGGTATTCATACCGAAGTCTGCGAAAAATTCGATCCCCTTCAAGCGCTGTGCATGGCTCCACGGCTTTCCATAAAATCCTTCAACGACTCCACGAATAGGAAAGTGCGGACCATCTGTCAGCTCTAATGGCTGCTGTGAATCTAATCGCAACCAATCAAGTACTGCGTTTAAGGCATACCGCACAGCCCGATCAAGCGTTACGCCGATCTCTACTGTCACGATATTTTCTTGACGCTGCGCTCTCAGCTCGAAACCTTCGACACTGGCGTGGCGAAAATTATGAACAGAAATAAGCATCTGGTACTGACCCGTTATGTCTACATGCCTTTGTAAGAAAGCATCGATATATCCCGCTTGATGAGCGCTCGCTCCACTTACTTGAATATTCACAGTCCAACCCTCGTCCCTATTTGCGCTTGCAGAGTTTCATAAAATTCTTGATTTGTTCCACCGAAGTGCGAAATTGCTGCATAGACAACGGATCCAAATGCCGGAGAAATCTTTAAGGTTTTCACCGATACTCGGTTCGCGATGGGAGCAAGTCCTAAGGTAAATGCTTGATCAAAAATTTGGTTTTCGGCGACATGTAGTCCCCCGGACTTAATCACATCGATAACACTCACTTTGAAATCTAACTTTTCGATGATTGTAATTACATCGATCGCGTGCTGGTTTGCGACAGTTGCAACAATTTCGACTGCATCACTATCTCCAAAAGAGGCAAGTTGGAAGATCATGGGGGCGATGCTCTCACTCAACAGGAGACCATTGCGGGCGTAAGCGTGGAAGAAATCGGCCAGGCTTTGTTGCTTAGTGAAACTCAGAACTATCTCCGCCAATGGAGAGACGCCTTCACCTCGGTGGTATTGACGGGCAAGCGCATTGAGAGTCAGAGAGATGACTTGGCCTGCACCAGCGCCTTCGCCAATCGACATACCCATGGTTTGAACCGAGCGAACCCCATCATTTCCTACCGTTTTTCCGCCGGTGCCTGCAATGGATACGATCCCCAGGCCATCGGACTTTCCTGCATAGAGCGAAGCCAGGCCATCATTAATAAATAGACCAGGCTTCTTGAATTTGAGAGAGTCAGAGAAATCAAAAAAGAGATCGGCATCTGCGGGCCAGTCAATGCCAGCTAACGCAAAGGTGGCAGCAGAGACCTCTTTGCGATCAACTGCCGCATCAGCCAGAAGCGTGCTAACGACCTCACGGAGAACAGTTTCGGCGCCGACCCAACCAACGCGCTCCCAGTTAGCCCCGGTGCTCGTCGCAGTAGCAAGGATTCTTCCAGATGTATCAACGAGGCAGCCATGAGTTTTGGTTCCTCCAGCATCGATGCCGAGAATGTACTCACTCATTGAAAAGCCCAATCATTCCTTGATTTTCCTTTCGGATAAGTTTCCAAACATCCGCAACTTCCGAAATATCTGGGCCGAGCGGATTGGTCAAAAGGGCGAGAGTTGCGCTTCTCTCATTTCCGGTGATTGCTGCATCTATCGTAAGCATTTCAAAATCCTTAACCGTGGAGACAAGAGAGTGCATCTCGGGTGCTAATTCGTGAGTACCAATGGAATGCGCGCCTGCAGATGTGATCGTCGCTGATATCTCGAGAACTGCATCATCAGGAAGTCCTGCCACTGCGCCATTGTTAAGGGTATTTACGATATGAACGGTGCCAGCATCTTGATAGATATCTGCCATCAGTTCCGCTGCCGCATCAGAATAGTAGGCCCCGCCGCGCTGCATGAGCTCTGCTGGCTTGGTGACTAATGACTCATCTGCAAACTTTGCCATGAGCTCGGTTTCGATCTTCATAACTTCGCTGGCACGTGTCGGATGACCTTTTTGATATTCAATCCATGGCTTTTGGGCAAAGTAATAAAGCAGATAGTAATTTGGAATAGCCTGGAAAATATCCACATCACTCTGCAACCAGCTAGGGGAATCCCCTGCGATTGCCTGGTTTATGGTCAAATTGCGAAAAGCGGCTAGTGCTCGCATCGAGATATCTTCATCGCGATGAGTCACTCCGCGCACCCAAGAAAGATGATTGAGCCCCACGTAATCCAGGGATAGTTCTGCTGCAGGAATCTCCAGTGCTGTTGCTAATTCCATCTTTGTATTCCAGGGCACGTTGCATAAGCCAATGGAGTTCACATGTGGCACATGAGTCTTTAGCATCTGCGTTATTAGCCCTGCAGGATTTGTAAAATTGAGCAAGATTGCCTGCGGTGCCACTTCGGCAACGACTCTGGCTATTGAAAGAGCGACTGGGATGGTTCGCAGCGCTTTTGCAAAACCGCCAACACCAACCGTCTCTTGACCTATTAATCCGAAGTGTCGACCCAGCATCTCATCGTTGTGGCGGGCAGTTTGCGTACCGACTCTAAATTGGCTGACCACATAGGTAGAACCGTTGATAGCTTCCCGCAGATCCGTTCCAAATTCCACGACGATCGAACTTCCCGACACTTTGACCATCCGTTGCGCAAAGGCCGCAATCACTTTCACCCGGTCCAGGTTGATATCGACAAGGTGTATCTCGGTTATCGGGAGGCGATCTTGTCGTCGCAAAATCCCATCGATCAACTCTGGTGTGTAGGTAGAACCACCACCTATAACGGCGATTTTCAAGAGGATGCCTTGGTTCGTTTTTCAAAGACACGATCACAGGCTTGCGCAGAAGCTAGGTCAAGAGCGCCAATCAAGATTCCTTGGTCACCTAGTTCACTCACCGCGAGACGAGGTGGGTAAGGCAATATCTCCTTTAAGAGCGCTTCAATCGGCTTAATAAAGAATTTAGCTTGTCGCCCGATTCCACCAGCCAGCACTACAACTTCGACATCGACAACCGCGGAAATTCCAGCGATATAGAGTGCAATGCGATCTGCTTCGAGTGCTACCACGGCTTTGCCTAGAGAATCCCCTGCCTTAGCGGCGTTGAGGATATCCACCGTTGAATATGGCTCCTGCAGAGTTGAATCCGGATGAGCACTAGAAAGTGAGCGAGTGACAAATGCGATGCGGTCTCCCGAAGGATTGGTCGATGTGCGTTGTCGGTCAAGCGGATCTCCGAAGGGGATATAGAAAACTTCGCCCGCAGCGCCGCTATGTCCGCGATGTAGTTTGCCGTTGAGGACTAGCCCCGAACCCAAACCAGAACCCACCGAGAGCACTGCAAAATTTGAAATGCCCTGTCCAAAACCGGCGACTTGTTCCCCAACTGCCACAAGATTAATGTCATTTTCGACGATGGGAGCAATTTTAAAGAGTGACTCGATCTCTGCAGCGAGGTTTACACCATCCAGCGCACCGATTGTGCCGGCGATTGCGATCTTACCCGTGGATTGATCTATTACTCCTGGAGTACCCACCGCGATTGAAACGATATCAAGCCGAGTAAAGCCGGCACTCTTGAGCGATTGATCCACACTGGACTCGACGATTTCAAGCAGAGACTTAAGAGAATTTGAGGTATTCGGCAGGGAAATTTCACTTCGGAGAACTCCATTGAGGTCCCCCACGGCTGCGCGAATATAGCGTGACCCAATATCAATCGCGACCGAAATCTTGATGTCAGAGACCGCGGCAAAGATGTTTTTTGCTCTATGCGAATCATTTTCTCCGGGAGAAAGTTCGCAGATCAATCCACTTTCCACAAGTGAGCGCAAAATATCTGAAGTCGTAGGTTTAGAAATACCTATCAGACGCGCAATACGAGCAGCATGCATCGCACCTTGCGCCCTTAAGAGATCAATTACTGTCCGCTCGTTTATCTCGCGCAATAATGAAGGGATAGCTCCGACAGGAGTTTTATCCATTTATCCCTTGACTCCAGTCAGAGTTATGCCTTCTATGAATACTTTCTGCGCGAAGAAGAAGAGAATAATAACCGGTGCCATAAAGAGCACCGAAGCAGTCATCATCATGTTGGAATTCACATGGTGAAGCCCTTGGAAGGCATTGAGCCCGATACCTAGCGTCCACAAATTTGGATTTTCGACGATATAAAGCAGTGGCCCAAAGAAATCATTCCAAGAACCAAGGAATGAGAAGAGCGCAATCGCCATAATGGCAGGTTTAGCAAGCGGCACAATAATTCTCATCATCAATTTGAATTCACTGCACCCATCAATGCGGGCGGCATCAGAAATCTCATCCGGAATGCTAACAAAAAATTGGCGTAACAAGAATATCGAAAACGCATCAGCAAAGAAGGATGGGACGATCAGAGGGAGAAAAGAGGGTATCCAATGCAGTTTCGCGAAAATAATGTAGACCGGGATCATCGTTACTTGGCCCGGCAACATCATTGTAGAGAGGATGATAACGAAGGTAATTCCACGCCCACGCCATTGCAGTCGAGATAGAACATAAGCAGGTGGAACACTTGAAAGCACAGTGCCGAGAGTTGATAGCGAAGCAACAAACATGGTATTTAGAGTCCACTTGAGAAATGGAACTGCAGTAAAGACCGTTAAATAGTTATGCCAGACAAATGGGTGCGGCCAGAGAGATCGAGTTTCGGCTTGACCATGATTCATCAATGAAATGACAGTCACGAGAAAAAGCGGGAGCAGAAAGACCGCCGAGAGCGAGATCAATACGGCGTGTTGGCCAACTGCATGGAGAAAAGCATTTACCTTCTTCTTGCGTTTTGCGGCAAGGGCATCCAAATAGTATTGCGACTCGGTCCCAGTTAGTTTTTGTCTCATTTGAAGAGGGATCCGTTCGGATAGTGAACCCAACGCTTTTGGGTCTTCAAGATAATTGCGGTGAAGAAGAGTGTTATAACGAGTAGCACCCAAGCTAATGCAGATGCGTAGCCCATCTCATAGGCCTGGAAGGCCTCGTGATAAATGTGAGTTGCATAGAAGTACATCGAATGTGAATAGTCATTTACTTGTCCAGAGGCTACATACGCCTGGGTGAAGTACTGGAAGCTTCCAATAACTCCGGTAACGCCAGAGAAGAATATGACGGGGGTGATCATCGGAAAGGTGACATATCTAAATGATTGCCACGCAGTTGCTCCTTCAAGGCTAGCTGCTTCATAAAGCGACCTAGGCACATCCAAGAGACCAGCCAGGAAGATGATCATGGTATCGCCGATGCCCCATAGCCCGAGAATGATCAAACCCCACTTAGACCAATGTGGATCCATAAACCAGAAAGGCGGATTCTTGATTCCCACTGCCTGCAGTCCCCTATTGATCGGGCCGTAGGCTGGATTGAAGATGTAAGCAAAGACCATGGTGCCTGCAACTGCTGGAACCATTGAAGGCAGGAAGAAAATTGTGCGGTAGAAGTTACTACCTCGTTTTGGCTTGGTCAAAATCCACGCTGCAAATATTGCGAAGGCGATTCTGAGTGGGATGCTAATTACCGAGATCCACATGGTATTTCCAAGAGCTTTCCAGAAGAGAGGATCTTGGAAGAACATGCGGTGGTAATTTTGCAATCCCACCCATTTTGGCGATTCGATCAGATTGAACTTTGTGAATGATTGATAGAAACTCGCGATCATGGGGTAAAGCGTGAATCCAAGCATTCCAAAGATCCAAGGTGATAAACATAAGAAGATAAAGAGCCGTGGGCGCTTGAGCCTCTTGTGTTTAGGCTCGCCAGCAACACTCCCCCCACTTCGTCGTGGAGAGAAAAGTGTTGCTGGTGAGATACCCATT
>TBL_comb48_EPIDRAFT_1000182_pt1 | contig 48116 bp, 52 predicted proteins | sample TroBogEpilimnion_37_FD_10681 | JGI IMG/M metagenome (IMG submission 10681) | reverse complement strand
TAGACAGTAATTTTGCTGATATGGCGAATATTGGTGGAAGAGCAGGGGGCAGTATTACTGCAGCATGTTTTTTATCTAGATTTGCAAAAAAATATAAATGGGCTCATTTGGATATTGCAGGCACCGCATGGAAATCTGGAAAAGCTAAAGGTGCTACAGGAAGGCCGGTTGGATTATTAATCCAATATATTTTAAGTAAAATGAATTAAGTCTTCATGACCTATATAGATTTTTATTTTAATGTAGAAAATAAACTCAATAAAATTCATGAAATATTAGAAAGAGAAATTTTTCGTAAAAGAAAAATATTTATCTCAGTAAATGATTTAAATGGCGCTGAGGCATTAAGCGATTTTCTTTATACAGCTTCAGCCACTTCATTTCTGCCACACATCATAGGGCATCAAGAAGAAAGAGCCCCTATTCATATTGGCTGGGATTACAAGTCTGTGAGTGATGATTTTATGATTAATTTAAAGTCAGATATTACATCTTCTTTTTCAAGATACTTAAGACTTATTGAGATTGTGTCTCAAAATGAAGAAGATAAAAAAACAGCAAGAGATCGTTTAAAGTTTTATCGCGATCGCGGTTATGAAATTCAATTAATTGATGCTACAAAAGAAATATAATTAGCGAGTAAGTTCGTTATATCGAGAAGCATCTAAAAAAAGTTCTTTGTTATCAATATCGTCTTGAGAAGATATTTTACAAATCCAATTTTCATAAGGCTTATCATTAATTAATTCTGGTGATTTTTGAATGTTGGGATTAATTTCAATCATTACACCATTTAGCGGGCCCATTAGATCAGAGGCAGTTTTGACAGACTCAACCACTCCAAAAGCTATATTTCTTGAGATCTGACTTTGTAATATAGGCAATTCAACAAAAACGATATCACCCAAAAGATTTTGCGCATAATCAGTAATACCAATTTCATAAGTATTTTCACCGATGGATTTAATCCAGAGATGTTCGGGCGTATAAATAAGTGTATTAGGAATGTTCATAGTAAATTAGTCGATAGCAATTTTATCTTTAAATACATTAAGTTAATGACAAATATGATTTTTTTGTTTATTATCGCGTAAATTTAGTGTGAATAGGAGATTACCGAGTGAGAGAACGTATAAGACTTTTTTTCATCCTAAGCTTAACCTCTTTCTTTCTTTTGGCTTCAATCTCAGTCGAAGCAAATCAAACAAGATCTAAAAAACCTACAAAGGCAGAATTAGCCCGTATATCCGCAACAGACAATAAAACTAATAAAGACGGTCTGTTAAGAGTGGCTTCTTCAAATGCATTAATCGTGAATCAAAATACAGGTGAAGTTTTATATGCTAAAGATACAGATGCGCAAACATCTATTGCATCGGTAACTAAGCTTATGACAGCTATGGTCACATTAGATGCAAAGCTTCCAATGGATGAAGAAATCACCATTACTGATGAAGATGTTGATACTTTAAAAAATTCAAGCTCAAAATTACCTGTTGGAACAATATTGCCTCGTTCAGAACTTCTTAAAATTGCTTTAATTGCTTCTGATAATCGAGCTGCTGCTGCCTTAGGAAGAAATTACCCAACAGGAAAGACTGGCTTTGTAAATGCGATGAATATTAAAGCATTACAACTTGATATGACTCGAAGTGAATTTGCAGATCCTACAGGACTTAATAACCATAATATGTCCACAGCAGAAGATCTTGTGAAGATGGTAAAGGCTGCTTATCAATATCCTGAAATTCGAGAAATCACAACGACAGCTTCTTACGAGGCCTACGTTAAAGGCCATCGTGCACCAGTTAACTTTAATAATACAAATGGATTGGTTAGAAAAAGTGATTGGGTGATTGGCTTATCAAAAACAGGTTTTATTCAAGAAGCTGGAAAATGCCTTGTCATGCAAGCCATGATTAGTGGACAACCTATGATTATTGTATTACTTAAATCTTATGGAAGTGCTACTCGAATTGCGGACGCAAATAGAATTCGAAAATGGATTGAAAAAACCTCTTCAATTTCTTATTCAGATCAATTTAAACAAAATAGCTAAACTTCTTTAGTTTTTCTGGTTTTCTTCTTTGCTGCAGGTTTTTTTGTAGCAACTTTTTTCTCAGATGTTTTCTTGGCAGTTGTTTTTTTAACTGCCGTTTTCTTTTTGCCTTTGCCTGAAGCTTCTTTGTTACTAATAAGAATCAAGGCCTCTTCGAAAGTAATTTTTTCAATATCTTGATCTTTTGGAAGAGTAACTTTAGTCGACCCTTTTTGGAGATATGTACCATAGCGACCATTAAAGATTTCAACCGAAAGATTTGTTTCAGGGTCATTACCCAGTGTTCTTAAAGGTGCATTTTTAGCGATAGCTTCCGCAATGAGCTCAAGTCCTCGTTCGAGCGTTACATCAAAAATAGACTCTGATCTTGGAATAGATTTAAATTTTCCATCATAATTTACATAAGGCCCAAAGCGTCCAATATTAACAATCACTTTCTTCCCCGTGTCTGGGTGAAGACCTAGTTCTTTGGGAAGTGATAAAAGATTTAATGCTATATCCTCACTGAGATCACTTAATGATATTTCTTTAGGAACGCTTACGCGCTTTGGTTTCTTTTTGCTATCTTCCTCTTGAACGCCAACTTGAAGATAAGGTCCGTAGGGGCCGACTAACAGTAGAACATCTTTTCCAGTTTCGGGATCTTTGCAAACAAGGACAGGTTCATTTGGAGTGCTTGAGTCACCATTAACATTTCTTGTGTAGTCACAATCAGGATACCCAGAGCATCCAATAAATTTACCTCTTCTACCTAATCTAGAAAACAAAGGCTTACCACATTTAGGACAGTCTTCATGAATTGCTTCTTGTGTAATTTCAGCTCGATCTATATTTGATTTTTCAATAATAGTTTTATTGAAATCATCCCAAAAGCTTTTAAGAAGCGGGACCCACTCTTTGTTATTTTCTGCAATTTCGTCTAAAGAGCTTTCAAGACCAGCAGTAAAATCATAATCAACATAACGAGTGAAATGTTCAGTTAGGAATTTATTAACAACACGACCTACATCAGTAGGCATGAATCTCTTTTTATCAAGAATGACATATTCGCGATCTTGGAGTGTTGAAATAATACTCGCGTAAGTAGAAGGTCTTCCGATGCCGTACTCTTCAAGAGATTTTACTAAGCTAGCTTCTGAGTATCTTGGCGGAGGTTCAGTAAAATGTTGATCACCATAGATTTTATCGACTGTAAGAATTTCACCAGTTTCAAGTGGGGGCAATTTAAGAGAGTCTTCATCTTCATTTGAAGCATCATCTAAGCTCTCAGTATAAATAGCGATAAATCCAGGAAATATAAGTGTTTGACCAGTCGCCCTAAATAAATTTGCTTCAGATCCAATAGCAAGATCTACACTTACAGCATCAAATTTTGCCGGTGTCATCTGGCTTGCCAAAGAACGCTTCCATATCATTTCATATAACTTAAATTGCTCGGGAGATAGTTTGCCAATAAGACTTTGAGGTGTTCGGCTGATGTCGGTCGGCCGAATTGCTTCATGTGCTTCTTGAGCATTTTTTGATTTTGTCTTATAAAAAATAGGTGCTTTAGGTAGGTAATCTGCATCGAAATTAGACTGAATGTAACCTCTAATTTGATTCATTGCTTCATTTGAGAGTGTGAGTGAATCAGTTCTCATGTAAGTAATTAAACCTACAGTCCCGCTCCCGATATCAATACCTTCATAAAGTTGCTGAGCAATTCTCATGGCTCGACTTGTTGTGAACCCAAGTTTTCTAACCGACTCTTGTTGAAGTGTTGACGTGGTAAAAGGAGGTGCGGGGTTGCGTGTTCTTTGTTTCTTTTCAACACGTGTCACTTTTGTTTTGCCAGCACTTTCTAAAATTAATTTACCAACAACAGATTCATGGTTCTCTTTTGAAGTAATAGTAAATTGTTCAACTTTTTTATTATCGAGCTGAATAAGCTTTGCTTGAAATTTGTTTTTAGATTTTATGGAGTCTAAATGAATCGACCAATATTCCTGGCTGATAAATTTTTCGATTTCAATTTCTCTTTCGATAATAAGTCTTAGCGCTGGACTTTGAACTCTTCCTGCAGACAAACCCCTTCTAATTTTCTTCCAAAGGAGAGGAGATAAATTAAATCCAACAAGATAGTCGAGCGCTCTTCTTGCTTGCTGTGCATTAACAAGAGGCATTGAAATGTCTCGCGGATGCTCAATGGCATGTTCGATAGCTGATTTTGTTATTTCCTGAAAAATGACGCGTTTAATTAATTTGTCTTTAGTTAATTTTTTTTCATTAAGTATTTCTAGAATATGCCAAGAAATAGCTTCTCCTTCTCGGTCCGGATCGGTAGCGAGATAAACTTCATCTGATTTTTTTACAGCCTTTGCGATTTCATCAACGTGTCTGGAGTTTCTTTCAATAATTGCATAATTCATTTTGAAATTATTGTCAGTTTCAACGGCACCTGTTTTTGGAATCAGATCGCGAACATGGCCATAAGATGCCAAAACTTCAAATTTATTACCAAGATACTTTTTAAGAGTTTTGGCTTTAGATGGGGATTCAACAATTAAAAGTTTAGACATTGGGGGTTTCTAGATCAAAAAATTTTGATGAATAATAAATTTAAATCTTGTTATGTACAAGATGTCTATACTAACTTACTTAAATAAATTACGTTAATTAAATTTAAATAATGATTTTAAGAAGCAATATTTTCAGCGAATGAAGCAATATTAATTAAGTCAGTATTGAGATTTCTGATTAAATCTTCCGTAAAGATAAGTTCATCGTCTTTTTCTTTGATGGATTGATTAAGATTTTCGAAGTCATAAAGTTGCCGGTCTCCTAAATGAGAAAGTTCTATATTTGAGATAGCTCCGTATATATTGTTAATGCGCCCCGGCTGCTCTCTTTCCCATGCCATCAACATTTCTTTTATTTTTTTTCTTTGAAGGTTTTCTTGTGAACCACATAGATTACAAGGGATAATCGGAAAATTCATACGAGATGCATAGCTTGAGATTTCTTTCTCTGAGCAATATGCCAAAGGTCTAATGATAATATTTTCACCATCATTAGAAATTAATTTAGGTGGCATAGCTTTTAATTTGGATCCAAAAAACATATTAAGAAAAAGCGTTTCAACAATATCGTCACGGTGATGGCCCAAAGCAATTTTATTGATATTAAGTTCTTTTGCCGTTCTATAAATAATGCCCCGCCTTAGTCGAGAACATAAAGAGCAAGTTGTCTTGCCACTTGGGATTTTTTCTTTAACAATTGAGTAGGTATCTTCGGTCACAATCAGATGTTCAATACCTAAATCTTTTAAAAAATTGGGTAATACATCTGCAGGAAAGCCTGGCTGTTTTTGATCTAAATTCATTGCAATGATATCAAAGTGAATAGGCGCCCTTTCTTTAAGGGCTAGCAAAAACATTAATAATGAATATGAATCTTTACCACCACTCATACATACTAAAACTCGATCATTATTTTCAATCATATTGAAATCAGTGATTGCTTTGCCAGTTAACCCTATAAGTTTATTCCGTAACTTAAGAAAGTTATTCGTTGCATCTATTGGAATTTGGGGAATCATAATGAGAGCGATCTTCCTCCATCGACGGCTAGAATATGACCTGTAATAAATGGAGCATCTAGTACTAAAAATTTGACAGCCATAGCTACATCTTCTGGCCTACCCATTTTTTTTAATAATGTTTGAGAAATGACTCGTTGTTTATAAATATCATTAAATTCTTCATTATTTTCAGGCCATAAAACTGGACCTGGGGCAACGGCATTAACTCTTACATCTGGACTCAGTTCTTGAGCAAGCGATTTTGTTAATGTGGCAAGACCTGATTTAGCAATGCTATAAATAATATAATTTTTTTTTGGCTTGTCTATGTGGGTATCTGTGATATTTATGATACAGCCTTTAGTTTTAATAAGTTCATTCGCTGCAAGTTGAGATAAAAATAAAGGTGCTTTTAAATTACTTCCAATGAGATCATTCCAATTCTTTTCATTCATTTTTCCAATTTCTGTCGGGTAATAACTAGAAGCGTTATTTATAAGAATATCTAATCTGCCGTAAGTCTTGATTGTTTCTTCAACAAGATTTGGCAATATACTTGTATTTACAAGATCACCTTGAATGATACTTGCAGAGCCTTTACGGATTTTATTTAAATCTTCTTTGAGTTTTTTTGCTTCATCGGCTGAATGACGATAATGAATCATTATGTCTATATCCGATTCATGAAGCAGCTTACAAATCGCTTGTCCAATTCTTTTGGCGCCACCAGTAACAAGAGCAATTTTTCTATTAGATTTCATAGGTTTATGTATAAATGAATTGACTCTATTATAATCTAATACCTATGCTATCAATGCCTTCAGCTCCTCAAAATGAAATTGATTTAAGTGAGCAATTAAAAACAAAAATCGTCCAATTCATTCATTCCAATCAAGGATGGATAAGCTTCGATCGATTCATGGAGTTTGCACTTTATGATCCTGAATTAGGTTATTACACTGGAACTTTAAGAAAGTTTGGTGAAAAAGGCGATTTTGTTACAGCATCTGAAATATCGATTTTTTTTGCAAAAACACTATGTATTCAATTCAAAGAAATCTTCCAATCAATTGCAAGAAGTATCATTGAAATTGGGGCTGGATCAGGACAGTTTGCACTTCAAGTAATTCAATCATTGAGTAGTGAGAATGAAAAAATAAATCATTACCTTATTCTGGAAATAAGTCCTTCATTAAGAAAGCAACAATATGACCTCTTAATAAAACATTTACCCTCACATTTATTTAGCAAAATTCAATGGATTGATGAGATCCCGAAAGAATTCGAAGGCATTATTTTTTGTAATGAGCTTTTGGATGCGTTACCGGTAGACTTAATAAAAAAAGAGTCAGGTATGTATTATCAAAAAGGTATTGGCATTGAAAATGATGTATTAATTTGGAAAGATAAGTCATTAGAGGATATATCTAAATTCGACGAAATCGACTTAAAAAATCTACCAGATAACTATATTGTGGAATATCCACTTTATATTAAAAATTGGCTTAAAAAAATTAGCCAATCACTTAGCAAAGGCATTGTGTTCATCATTGATTATGGTTTTAACCATACAGAATACTTTCACGAGCAAAGATCTCAAGGAACATTGATGTGTCATTTTAAGCATTATGCCCATGACAATCCTCTTATCCACCTCGGCATACAAGATATTACAACCCATGTTAATTTTAGCTATGTTGCAACAGAGGCTTCAAAATTAGGTTTAAATATTACTGGCTTTATATCTCAAGCAAATTTTCTTATTAATTGTGGCATATTAAATTTTCTTGAAACAATAAATTCAGAAGATAGGATTTTATATATGAAATCAGTATCTGAAGTGCAAAAATTATTATCTCCCTCAGAAATGGGCGATTTATTTAAGGTCATGACACTAGAAAAAAATATAAATATAGATCTTTTAGGGCTCAAGCAAAACAATAGAGTCACAAAATTATGATAGGGGAAAATAAAGAAGATATTAAGAAGCGACCTATTAGAAGTTATATTTTAAGACAGGGTCGAATCACTGCAGCTCAATCAAAAGCCATTGAAGAGAACTTTCAAAAACATGCTGTTATTTTTGAAAATAAATTAACAAATTTGGGCGATTTATTTAAAAATAAAAATAGTGAACTCATATTAGAAATTGGTTTTGGTATGGGAACTTCAACTGCAGAAATTGCAAAATCTAATTTAAATAAAAATTATATTGCAATTGAAGTTCATTCTCCTGGAGTAGGCAATTTACTAAAGCTAATTCAGGAAAACGACATTCCTAATTTGAAGATTATTCAACACGATGCAGTAGAAGTTCTTAATTTAATGATAGAGAATGATTCTTTGGATGCTATTCATATTTTCTTTCCCGATCCTTGGCCCAAAAAAAGACATCACAAAAGAAGACTCATTCAATCAAATTTATTAAAACTTATAGCGCAGAAAATTAAAAAATCAGGTTACCTTCATATTGCAACAGACTGGGAAGATTATGCTCTGTGGATTATTGATCTTTTAGATAAAGAAGAATTATTGCAAAAGACGTCTGATGATTTTTTCAAAAAACCTGATTATCGCCCTTTAACAAAATATGAGAATCGAGGGATTAAACTAGGTTACAGGGTTTGGGATATGATCTATAGGCGTATTTAACCACTTTCCGATGATTGTCTCCGCCTCATCAGCACCCTGTTTTTTTAAGCTAGAAAAAAGCTGAACCGTGCATTCAATACCAAGAGTTAATCCCCATTTTTCATTAATTTCTTTTTGAACGGCATGAAGTGTTTTATGAGAAGCTTCTCGAGAAAGTTTATCTGCTTTGGTTAATAAAATATGAATCGGTTTTTTATTTAACGAAAACCACTCTAACATTTGTTGATCAAGAGGCGTGAGTGGATGTCTAATATCCATAACTAAAACAAGGCCAAAGAGACAAGAGCGTTCAGATAGATAAGTAGCTAAAGTTCTTTGCCAATGATCTTTGATAGCTTGAGGGACTTTGGCATAACCATACCCAGGTAAATCTACCAAGAAACGATTATCACCAAGCGAAAAGAAGTTAATAAGCTGAGTTCGACCGGGTTGCTTACTCACAAAAGCAAGGCGATTATGATTTGCGAGCGTGTTAATAGCGCTTGATTTCCCCGCGTTTGATCTTCCAGCAAATGCAATCTCAATCCCAGTAGGGGGAGGCAAATCACTTAAATGGTGAGCAGATATAAAATATGATGCGTTTTTAAAAATAGCCATGCGCTTTACCTAAACCTGTTCAATCCAATCAAAATGCTATCACGAGAATGGGATTTTAGATAAAATGAAGACCTTGTACATACTTTATATATGGAGCTTTGCGCAATGAGTGGTCGAAATGCTTTTTTTATTCTCATCTTGTCTTTTTTTGCTTCAAGCAATGCAATGTCTGCAACGATTGAGCATAAAAATCCACCTAAAGCAGTTGCCAACGTATGCGCAGCATGCCATGCAATTGATGGTAATAGTGTTATTACTGCCAATCCAAAATTAGCAGGACAACACGCAGAATATCTTTATAAACAATTAACTAATTTTAAATCGGGTGAGCGAGCAAACGCAGTAATGTCCGGAATGGCAGCGATGCTATCAGATGCTGATATGCACGTTGTGGCTGAGTACTTTTCAAAGCAAACATTAAATCTAGGACAAGCTAAAACAAATGGTGCCGGATCTTTAGGTGAAAAAATTTATCGTGCAGGTATTCAAGCTAATGGCGTGCCAGCTTGCGCTGCTTGCCATGGACCTGCAGGCGATGGCCTTCCGGTGAAATACCCACGTTTAGGAGGTCAACACACAGAGTATGTTTTAAATCAATTAAAACAGTTTAGGCTCGGCGCTCGCGCAAACGATGAAGCAAAAGTAATGCGAACGATTGCTGCCAAATTAACTGATCAAGAAATGGAAGCAGTAGCTGATTATATTCAAGGCTTAAGATAAGCCGTTCTATCTTTTGTTATCAATTGAATTGCTGCAACTTCCTTGCAGTTTTCGTAGTCAAAACATGTCATTTTTAAAATGAGTCATTTTGAAATCTACATATATTAATTCCAAAAAAATAAATCAATTGTTAAGCTCAATGAGCTTCGCAGTATCGATGCTTGTATTTCTCGGCATTGCATCAATCATAGGAACAATTCTTAAGCAGAATGAGCCCTATGAGAATTACATCATTAAATTTGGCCAATTTTGGTTTGGATTTTTTGAGAAAATTGGCCTTTATGACGTCTATCACAGCGTTTGGTTTTTAACGATTCTTCTTTTTCTAGTTTTATCTACAACCCTTTGCATTATTAAAAATACACCCGCTATTCTTAAAGACTTTTTAGTGTTTAAAGATTCTTTAGAGGAAAGATCGCTTTTATCATTCACACATCATTTCGTTATAAAAAATAAAAAGGGTGTGAATATTTCAAAAATTCTTCATTACTTAAAACAAGCTAAATTTAAGACCAAAGAGAAATCCAAAGAGAATGGTGATGTTTTAATTATTGCTAAGAGGGGCAACTACCAGCGCTTAGGTTATATCTTGACGCATATTGGAGTGGTAGTGATTTGTTTAGGTGGATTATTGGATGGTAATTTGATTTTTAAAGCTCAAGAAATATTTGGCTATAAAAAAATAGAAACATTAGATATACCCGCCTCAAAGGTTCCGGAAGTTAGTCGATTGGGTATAAGCAACACTTCATTTAGAGCAAATATGACTCTTGCTGAGGGCTCTTCAGATAATGTTGCATTTGTGAGAATGAAAGATGGATATCTTGTACAAGATTTACCTTTTAAAATAACCTTAAAAGATTTTAGGATTAATCACTATTCAACCGGCATGCCAAAATCCTTTGAAAGCGATTTAGTGATTTCCGATCCCGAACTTTCTCAAGATATAACACAGACAATTAGCGTTAATCATCCTTTTACTTATAAAGGCATTGCAATATATCAATCAGATTTCCAAGACGGAGGCACAAAACTAGACATTAAATTGCGAAGCTTGTTCAGCTCAAACACCTCGCAGAAAATAGATGGGAAAATTTTTGATAAAGTTAAATTAGATAAAGATCAAATCACTTATGAATTTAATGATTTTAAAAAATTTAATGTACTGCATTTAAAGGAAGGTGAAAAAGAAAAGCCTCGCAATGTAGGTCCAAGCGTCACTTATAAAGTTAGAAATAGCTCAGGACAGGCCCGTGAATATCTTTCATACCAATATGCTATGCCAATTGATGGACGCACATTCTTTATTAGCGGTATGAGAGAAACCCCGCAAGAAGAATTTAAATATTTAAAAATTCCTGCAGACGCAAAAGGTTCAATTGAAGAGTTTATGTTATTTAAAGATGCGCTTCAAAATAAAAGGTTGATTGAGCATGTTGCAAAAAAAATGGCAAATCAATCAGCGAGCGCAGATAAGAATAAAGACGTCAAAGAATCATTTGAAAAGAGTGTTAATAAGTTAATGACTTTATTTGCACAAGGCGGATTTTCTAATATTGCTAAAAATATAGATAAAAATATTCCAGATAGTGAGAAACAAAAAGCAGTACAAACTTACTTAAAAATCATTGATATTGCATCAAGCGAGATTTATAAAAATCGATTTCATTTAGCAGATAAAGAGCTCAATCAATCAAGAATTTTATTTATTCAAGATGCGCTAAATGCATACAGCGATATGTTTTTTTATGGGGTGCCGTATTATTTTGAGTTAACAAGTTATGAACAAAAAGAAGCAAGTGGACTCCAATTGACTAAGTCGCCTGGACAATTTTGGGTTTATCTTGGATCCTTAAGTTTAGTCCTTGGTATTTTTTCAATGATCTATTTGCATGAGAGAAAGTTATGGTTGCTTATTAAAGCAAAAGGCGGCGTTATACTTGCATTAAGCTCTAATCGTAAAAATATAGATTTTGAAAATGACTACAGGAAGTTAACTCAAGAAATTAAGAAAATTATTCATTAATAGGTGAAATATGTTCAATAAATTATTTAAATCTTCTAAGGCTACGTTTCAAACACTCAATGTTTTATACCTTGCTTTGTTATTAGGCGGTGCATTATATGCACTTAAAACATTTCACAATTATATGGATATCTACGAAGAGGTAATTTTATTCGGAAGTGTTGGATTTTTTAGTTGGCTTGGTTGGGGTTGGAATCATTTTAAAAAAATCATGATATTAGTTTTTGCAACTAGTCTTTTTGCAATTCAATTATATCAAGGCGTGTTAAATAATAATGAACACGTCTTTTTATTGAAATACTTAATAGCAAGTCAATCAGCTATTATGTGGATGAACGTTTTTTTCGTACTTTCTCTTTTATTCTATTGGTTAGGACTGCTTACAAAAAATAATCTAATAGACGATATTGCATCTTCTTTCACATCTGTAGCAGTTTTGTTTGGTTTTATTGGACTCCTTGTTAGATGGTATGAATCTTACTTAATAGGTCTTGATATTGGCCATATTCCGATCAGTAACTTATATGAAGTATTTATTTTATTTTGTTTAATTACTTCTCTTCTATATTTATTTTATGAAGAAAGATTTAATACAAAAAAATTAGGTGCTTTTGTATTGATCGTTATTAATGCGGCTGTAGGATTTATTTTGTGGTATACATTTGATCGTCATGCAGATGGCGTTCAGCCTTTAGTACCTGCCTTACAATCTTATTGGATGAAAATACATGTCCCTGCAAATTTCATAGGCTACGGATCATTTTCATTAGCAGCTATGGTGTCAGTTGCTTACTTACTTTCAAGCAAAAAAATACTAACTTCTTATTTACCAAAATCAACAGTCCTCGATGATCTTATTTATAAATCAATCGCAATTGGATTTATCTTTTTTACTATCGCAACGATATTAGGCGCTATATGGGCTGCTGAAGCTTGGGGAGGTTATTGGTCATGGGACCCTAAGGAAACATGGGCACTAATTGTTTGGTTAAATTATGCAGCCTGGCTTCATTATCGAATCGTGAAAGGTTTAAGAGGGTCTATTTTGGCTTGGTGGGCATTGATTGGACTCCTTGTGACTACTTTTGCTTTTTTAGGTGTCAATATGTTTTTATCAGGGCTGCATTCTTATGGCCAGCTCTAATTCCATGTAAAATGAATACTTAAAATTTACATTCAAATATGACTCAAAAAAATATAGTTGAGATTAAAAACTTATCTTTTGGCTACGGCAATCGTATGCTGCATAAAGACATCAATATGGTTTTTCCTCGCGGCAAAGTCACGGCTATCATGGGTGGAAGTGGCTGTGGTAAAACGACTATTCTTCGTCTAATAGGTGGCCAAATAAAACCTAAAGCTGGTCAAGTGACCGTAGATGGAAAGATTGTTCATAAGCAAGATAGACAAGGTATTTATGAATTGCGCAGGAAAATGGGTATGCTTTTTCAGCACGGCGCTCTTTTTACTGACTTATCTGTATTTGATAACGTGGCATTTCCAATGCGTGAACACACTAAATTACCTGAAAGCATGATTCGCGATTTGGTGCTTATGAAACTTAATGCCGTTGGTCTTAGAGGTGCTCATAAACTTATGTCTACAGAACTTTCAGGTGGTATGGCAAGACGAGTAGCGCTTGCAAGAGCAATTGCACTAGATCCCGATATTATTATGTATGACGAACCTTTTGCGGGATTAGATCCTATTTCTATGGCGGTGATTTGTGATCTTATTAGAACGCTTAATGATGCATTAGGAGCCACTTCGATCATTGTGACGCATGATGTCGAAGAGGCCTTTTCTTTTGCTGATTATATTTACTTTGTTGCAGATGGTACGGTAGCCGCTGAAGGAACGCCAAAAGAATTATCAAAATCTAAACTTCCTTTCGTTCATCAATTTGTGCATGGCGAAAAAGATGGGCCCGTTCCATTTCATTACAATGCGCCTAGCTACAAAAAAGATATTTATGAGCGTGTTTAACTTATGAATCCAATTTTTAAAATTTTAAGTAATCTAGGTAATCAAGTTACTTCAAGAATTTGGCGCTTAGGCTCCGCAACACGACTATTTTTATTAACTTTAATTTACTCAGCTGAAAGTTTTAAACGTATTCATTTAACCATTCGTGAAATCTACTTCACAGGTGTAATGTCTTTAATTATTATCGTAGTATCTGCTTTCTTCGTTGGTATGGTCTTAGGGTTGCAGGGTTATTACACATTACAAAAATATGGCTCGTCAGAATCTATCGGTGTTTTAGTAGCGCTAGCTTTATTAAGAGAACTCGGCCCAGTAGTTACTGCACTTTTATTTGCAGGTAGAGCAGGTACTGCAATCACTGCTGAAATCGGCTTAATGAAAGCTACTGAGCAATTATCCGCTATGGAAATGATGGCAGTAAGTCCAATCGCAAGAATCATTGGTCCGAGATTTTGGGCTGGCGTTATTTCAATGCCTATACTTGCTTCCATTTTTTCAATGGTAGGTGTTATGGGAGGTTATTTAGTTGCAGTACCAATCATTGGTGTAGATCACGGTGCATTTTGGTCACAAATGAATGTGAATGTAGATTTTAGATTTGATGTGATTAACGGACTTATTAAAAGTTTTGTGTTTGGAGTGGCTTGTACCATCATCGCTCTTTATGAGGGATATGATGCGCCTCCAACAGCAGAGGGCGTGAGCAGAGCTACAACTAGAACTGTAGTCACTTCCTCACTTACTGTTTTGGGATTAGATTTTATTTTAACTTCGTTTATGATTGCGCATTAATATAGGATTGGATTAACTATGGATAAAACAACATTAGATATTTGGGTAGGTTTATTTGTGGCAATTGGGATTGCTGCTCTGATGGGCTTGGCTATGAAAGTAGGTAATCTTACAAGTAATACCTTAGGTGAAACTTATTCAGTAACAGCAAATTATGAAAATATTGGGGGCCTTAAACCAAGGGCGCCAGTTAAAAGCTCAGGTGTTGTTGTTGGTCGCATTGATAATATTAAATTTGATACTAAATCATATCAAGCAGTTGTAACCCTAAAAATAGATAAAAGGTATCCATTCCCTAAAGATACTTTTGCAAATATATATACCTCTGGTTTATTGGGTGAACAATATATTAGTCTAGAGGCAGGTGGTGACGATCATTTCCTAAAAGAAGGAGATCGTATTTCTAAGACTCAAGATGCAGTTGTATTGGAAAAGTTAATCAGTCAATTCTTGTATAATAAGGCGACTGAAGAGCCAAAGAAATAATTTAAATTTAAAGGGATTTTAAAGCCATGAAAAAGTTTTTATTAGTAATTTTAAGTTTATTCATCTCAATGAGTCTATTTGCCGCAGAGGCACCTGATCTTTTTGTTAAAAAAACAGCCGATGAAGTTTTTGAGATTTTAAAAACAGATAAAGATTTAAAAGCGGGCAATAAAGAAAAGGCTTATAAAGTTACTGAAGAAAAAATACTTCCTTATTTTGATTTTGACCGAATTGCTAAACTTGTCCTTGGTAAAGCTTTTAATGGAGCAACAAAAGAAGAACAAGAGGCATTTAAAAAAGAATTTAGAACGATGCTTGCTAAAACTTATGGAAGTGCATTGTTAAGATTTAAAGATCAAACACTAAGTTATAAGCCAGTCAGATTTGAGCCTACAGACGAAGAAGTTTTAGTAAAAACAGAAATTATACAACCAGGTGTACCACCTTTACCAATTGATTACATGCTTGAAAAGGACGGTAACTCATGGAAAGTTTTCGATATCATTATTGAAGGCGTGAGTTTAGTTACAAACTATCGCGGCCAATTTGGTAATGAAATTAGACAAAATGGCATGGCTTCTCTTATTTCAAAGCTTGCTGAAAAGAATGCTAACTTTGATAAAACGACAGCTAATAAATGATCGTTTTTGAAAAAAATCAATGGCAGTTAAGTGGGGATCTTACAATTGAAAAGATACCAGCTATTATTGAATTGATTAATAAACAAAAATTAGACAAAAAAACGACGATTGATTTTTCAAAAGTGACTTCTATAGACACTTCAACATTAAGTTTGATTTTTGAACTGCAAAGACAAGCAAAAAAAACACAATCACAATTTGTTTTTAAAAACTTACCAAAAAATTTAAATAGCCTCGCAAAACTATATGGAGTGGAAGATCTTGTATCTTCCCTTCATTAAGATTGCATCCTTAAATTTCATTTAAGAAACCTCCACATTCATTCCAATGAAAAAAGCCATCGTATTTAACAAGGTTAAAAAGAACTTCGGTAAATTAGAGGCTCTCAAAGGCATTGATCTTACAATAGAAGAAGGCGAATTTTTTGCACTTTTAGGACCTAATGGTGCGGGTAAATCAACCCTTATTAATATTCTAGCGGGGCTAGCAAAACCTTCGTCAGGCTCAATTAAAGTTATGGGTTATGACGTTATTCAAGATTATCAAAATGCGAGAAGATCGCTTGGTATTGTCCCCCAGGAATTAGTATTTGATCCTTTTTTTAATGTGCGCGAAATGCTTCGATTTCAAGCAGGCTACTTTGGTAAAGGTCGGGAAAATGATGATTGGATAGATGAAGTCATCGAAGGTCTTGATCTACAGGACAAGGCCAATACAAACATGAGGATGCTTTCTGGCGGTATGAAAAGAAGAGCATTAATAGCCCAGGCGCTCGTGCACAAACCTCCGGTAATTGTTTTAGATGAGCCGACAGCAGGCGTCGATGTGGAGCTTAGAAAAAAGCTATGGCAATTCATCAAAAAACTGAATCAAAAAGGTCATACGATTGTTTTAACAACGCATTACCTAGAGGAAGCTGAGACGCTTTGCAGTCGAGTTGCCATGATGGATCAAGGGAAAATTGTTGCGCTAGATAAAACAAAAAGTTTATTAAAACGTTTTTCAGCAAAAAATTTAAATCTACGCTTAGATTTAAAAGATAAAAAAATTCCTGTAAGCATTCAGAAGCTTATGAAAAATTTAGATCATCATTCGATCAGTTTTTTAATTGAAGAAATTGCAGAAGTAGAATTTATTATAAGTGAATTAAAAAAATCAAAAATTAAAATACTGGATATGGAGCTTACCAATTCCGATTTGGAAAACGTTTTTCTAAAGCTTACCGGAAGTAAAAAATGATAAATTTTAAAACCGAATTTATAGGTACATGGACACTTCTTAAAAAAGAATTATTGAGATTCTGGCGTGTTGTTTTTCAGACGGTAGCTGCACCTGTTATCACCGCTGTCCTTTATTTGCTTATTTTTTCTCATGTCTTAGCAAACCATGTAAAAGTTTATGACAATGTTGAATACACAGCATTTCTGATCCCAGGTTTAATCATGATGTCTTTATTGCAAAATGCTTTTGCAAATAGCTCGTCAAGCTTGATTCAATCTAAAGTCATGGGGAATATTGTATTTATTTTACTAACACCTATTACCCACCTTCAATTTTTCTTAGCATTCTTAATAGCTTCAATTGTGAGAGGTATTTTTGTAGGCGCTTGTATTTACTTATTTGCTCTTCTATACGTAGATTTGCCTATGTTGCACCCATGGGTTATTTTTGGATTCGCGATGATAGGTGGTGCATTACTTGGTACATTTGGAATTATTGCAGGCATATGGGCGCACAGATTTGATCAAATGGCAGCCTTCCAAAATTTTGTGATTATGCCTTTGTCTTTCTTGTCGGGGGTGTTTTATTCCATTCATTCTTTGCCGCTTTTTTGGCAAAAGGTATCGCAACTTAACCCTTTCTTTTACATGATTGATGGTTTTCGATACGGTTTTTTTGGGCAGTCTGATGTAGCTCCATTATTAAGCTTCTCAATCGTAACCTTCTTTTTCGTTGTGTTGGCTTCCATTACCCTGGGAATGTTAAAATCCGGCTATAAATTAAGAAGTTAAAAGATGACAGCTAATGATATTAGACAATCGATTCTAGAAAAACTTGAATGCGAGTTTATCGAGATTTTAGGTGAGGATGGCACTCATTTTGAAGGCACGATTGTAAGTGGATTATTTGAAGGATTAAACCGTGTTAAACAACATCAAATGGTATTTAATGCTTTAGGCGACAAGATGAAAAGTGAAATTCATGCTTTATCTATGAAGACTTATACACCAAATGAATGGAGTCAATTAAAAACGTAATATTGAGGAGCGATGCATGAGTGCGCAAGAGAAGATTCAAAAAACGATTAATGAGCATAATGTAGTTTTGTATATGAAGGGAAGTCCTAAATTTCCTCAGTGCGGTTTTTCGAGTTTAGCAACTAAAATTTTAGATGCATGTGATGCTGATTTTCATGCGATTGATGTGTTGCAAGATCCGGAAATAAGAGAAGGCATCAAAGCGTTTGCCAATTGGCCAACCATTCCTCAGCTTTATATTCGAGGAGAATTTATTGGTGGTGCCGACATTATGAAAGAGATGTATGAGACTGGGGAGTTAGTAAAGTTATTAAAGGCTAATTCATAACTTGGATAAATTAGTTATTCAAGGACAGTCTCCCCTTCATGGCGAACTTGAAATATCAGGCGCTAAAAATGCAGCTTTACCTATACTTATCGCTTCCCTTCTGACTGAAGACACATTGTCATTAACACATGTGCCTCACCTTCAAGATGTAAATACAACCAAATCTTTATTAAAGTACATGGGCGTAGATATTCAGTTCAGAAATGATTCAACTGAACTGACTGCAAAAGAAATTACTAACAAAAATGCACCTTATGAACGTGTAAAAACAATGCGTGCTTCTATTCTTGTATTGGGCCCTTTGCTTGCAAGATTCGGTGAAGCTCGAGTTTCATTACCAGGAGGTTGTGCTATTGGATCAAGGCCTGTCGATATCCATATCAAAGGCCTGCAAGCGATGGGTGCAAAAATAGATATTCATAATGGTTATATTGAAGCTTCGACGCAACACTTGCCGAAATCGAAGTTACAAGGCTGTAAATTTTATATGGATATTGTTACTGTCACAGGAACTGAGAATTTGATGATGGCGGCTTCATTAGCTAATGGAATTACCGTTTTGGAAAATGCTGCCAAAGAACCTGAAGTTGTAGATCTTGGCGAATGCTTAAATAAAATGGGCGCCAAAATTAAAGGTTTAGGCACTGATGTGATTACAATTGCAGGTGTAGATTCCCTTCATAAAGCAAGTCACGATGTGATCTTTGATAGAATTGAAGCAGGGACATATTTAGCTGCTGTTGCCATGACAGGCGGCGATGTGCTTTTAAAAAATGTTCAGTCCAAATGTTTAGATGCAATTACACAAAAATTAATTGAAACTGGCGTTAAAATTGAATCGCATGAGAATTCAATTCGCATTAAAAGCGATGGGAAATTGAAAGCGGTAAATGTAAGAACCGCACCTTATCCTGCTTTCCCAACAGACATGCAAGCACAAATGATGGCTTTAAATACTATTGCAGAAGGTGTATCAGAAGTCACTGAAACGATCTTTGAAAATCGTTTTATGCATGTGCAGGAGCTCATTCGTATGGGAGCGCAGATTGATATCAGGGGGAATACGGCAATTATTAGGGGTAAAGCATACTTGGAAGGCGCCTCTGTAATGGCAACAGATCTAAGGGCTTCTGCAAGCCTTGTTATTGCAAGTTTGGCAGCAAGAGGACAAACTACAATCGAGCGTATTTATCATCTTGATCGCGGATACGAAAAATTAGAAGATAAATTAAATCAATTAGGCGCCAATATTAAACGGATTCATTAAGATGAAAATTACAATCGCTTTATCTAAAGGAAGAATATTTGAACAAACCATCCCTCTTCTAGAGAGGATAGGTATTACTTGTAATGAAGATCCTGAAACATCAAGAAAACTTATTTTAGATACTAACCAAAAAGATATAAAACTTATTATTGTAAGAGCTACAGATGTGCCAACTTACGTTGAATATGGCGCAGCCGATATTGGGATTACAGGTAAAGATATTCTTGATGAATATATGGGAGAAGGACTTTATCAGCCCATTGATCTTAATATTGGTCGCTGCAAAATGATGGTAGCGGCTAAACAAGATTTTGATTATGCAGGCGCCATTCAAAAAGGTGTACGCTTAAAAGTCGCGACAAAATATGTAAAAGTGGCTAAAGAACATTTCGCAAAAAAAGGCATGCATATTGATTTAATTAAGCTTTATGGCTCAATGGAATTAGCTCCACTTGTAGGTCTGGCAGATGTGATCGTAGATTTAGTGAGCACAGGTAAAACTTTGAAAGCTAATAATCTCGTTGCAGTTGAAGATATTTCTGACATCAGTTCACGATTGATCATTAATCAAGCATCATTAAAATTAAAAAGAGAACTCTTGCAGCCTATTCTTAGTCAATTTGAAAAAGCACTCAAAGCATAATCATACTTATGATTCAAATTAAAAAATTAAATACCCAAGACTCAAACTTTAAAGATCAGTTAAGTCAGCTTATTTTCTTTGAGGCTGAAGAAAATACTCAGATTGAAAAAACGGTCGCAGAAATTTTAAGTGATGTGAAAAAAAGAGGCGATCAAGCCGTAATTGAATATACAAAAAAATTTGATCACGTAGATTTTTCTCGTATGGAAGAATTTGAAATCTCTAAAAAAGAACTAAATTTGGCTTTGGAAAGCCTTCCTATAGCATCAAAAGATGCGCTCGAAGAGGCTGCTAAAAGAGTTTTTGATTATCACAATAAACAATTAATGAGCTCATGGAGCTATACCGAAGATGATCAAACTTTACTTGGTCAAAAAGTAACTTCTCTGGATCGAGTAGGTTTATATGTTCCTGGAGGAAAAGCAGCTTACCCCTCTTCGGTGTTAATGAACGCAATTCCAGCAAAAGTGGCAGGCGTTAAAGAAATTATTATGGTGGTCCCATCTCCTCATGGAGAAAGAAATCAGTTGGTTTTAGCTGCCGCAGCGCTCGTTAAAGTTGATCGTGTATTTGCAATTGGCGGCGCTCAAGCAATCGGTGCGCTTGCTTACGGCACGCAAACGATTCCTCAGGTCGACAAAATTGTAGGCCCGGGCAATGCTTATGTTGCAGAAGCCAAAAGAAGAGTATTCGGTGTGGTTGGAATTGATATGGTCGCAGGACCTTCAGAAATACTTATTATTGCAGATGAAAAATCGAATCCAGATTGGATTGCGATGGATTTATTTTCTCAGGCTGAGCATGATGAGTTAGCACAGTCGATTTTAATTAGCCCAAGCGATGCGTTTTTAAATCAAGTTCAAGAGAGCATTAATAAACTAATTGATACCATGCCAAGAAAAAAAATTATTGAGACTTCTTTAGTAAATAGAGGCGCAATGATCAAAGTAAAAACCTTAGAAGAGGCAGCCGAGATTTCAAATTTTATTTCACCTGAACATTTAGAGCTTTCAGTAGATGATCCAGATATGCTCGTTAATAGCATTAAACATGCGGGCGCTATCTTTATGGGAAGAAATACATGCGAAGCCGTTGGCGATTATTGTGCTGGCCCGAATCATGTTCTGCCTACATCAAGAACAGCAAGATTTTCTTCGCCACTTGGTGTTTATGATTTTCAAAAGCGCTCAAGTCTAATTAAATTATCTCATCAAGGCGCTCGCAAGCTTGGAAAAATTGCCTCGGTTTTAGCTCATGGCGAAGGACTTCAAGCCCATGCGAAATCTGCGGAATATCGTATAGATAATGAGTAAATTCTGGAGTAAGGTTGTTCATGGCTTAACGCCATATATTCCTGGCGAACAACCTAAACTCAATAATTTAATTAAATTAAATACTAATGAGAATCCTTATGGACCAAGCCCAAAAGTCATTGCAGCAATTAAAGAATTTACAGATGATACTTTAAGGCTTTACCCAGATCCAAATTCAGAGGCACTTAAGAAATCAATTGCAGATTATTTTAATGTTAAAACTAATCATGTTTTTGTAGGCAATGGTTCGGATGAAGTTTTAGCGATTGCTTTTCAAGCGCTTTTAAAACATGACGCGCCAATTTTATTTCCTGATATTTCTTATAGCTTTTACCCGGTATATTGCAAACTATACGAGATTGATTTTAAAACTATCCCCCTTAATGATTCGTTTGAAATCGCATTAAATGATTATTTGATGCCTAATGGAGGCGTTATTTTTCCCAATCCAAATGCGCCAACCGGTATACCACTTAGTTTGAAAGAGATTGAAATATTTCTTGAAAAGAATAATGATTCTGTAGTGATCGTAGACGAAGCTTATGTAGACTTTGGAACGGAATCCGTTATTTCTCTTACGGAAAAATACAATAATTTATTGGTCACGCATTCATTTTCTAAATCGAGATCATTGGCGGGATTAAGGCTTGGTTACGCCATAGGTCATCCGGATCTTATTGAGGCTTTAGTGAGAGTGAAAGATAGTTTTAATTCTTATCCAATTGATCGATTAGGATTGATTGCAGGTATTGAATCCTTTAAAGATGATTCCTATTTTAAAAATACCTGCCATAAAGTTATTAATACAAAATTAAATTTTGTAGATAAATTGAAAAATCTTAATTTTTCAGTCTTACCCTCGGGCGCCAATTTTGTTTTTGCTAAACACAATTCTGTTGACGGAAAAATCATAGTAAGTAAATTAAGAGATCATGGAATTGTAGTGAGGCGCTTTGATAATCCAATACGAATTGCTTCTTATATACGATTTACAATTGGTTCGGATGAAGAAATGCAAGTATTGCTTGAGAACTTAAAACTTATTGTAAGCTCATGAAATAATTGATGTTAATTACATTTTTAATGGGTTAAAATATCTCATCTACTTTAAGTAAAAAAATATGACAAGATCCGCATCTGTTTCAAGAAATACGAATGAAACTAAAATTGAGGTAAGTATTAATCTTGATGGTCAGGGGAGTGCAAAACTCAATACTGGCATCGGTTTCTTGGATCATATGTTAGACCAGGTAGCGCGTCATGGCATGTTCGATCTAGAAGTGACAGCAAAAGGCGATCTTCATATTGATGCACATCATACTGTTGAAGATGTTGGTATAGTTCTTGGTCAGGCCTTCAATAAAGCAATCGGAGATAAAAAAGGCATTACCAGATATGGCACAGCCATTATCCCTTTAGATGAGGCATTATCTAGAGTTGTGCTTGATATCTCAGGTAGACCCGGGCTTGAATTTGATGTTGAATTTAAAAGAGCTGCTATAGGTGAATTTGATGTTGATTTAATTCACGAATTTTTTCAAGGATTCGTAAATCATGCAAATATCACAATGCACATTGATAATCTTAAGGGTGATAATGCGCATCATCAGGCAGAAACAATTTATAAAGCATTTGGAAGAGCCCTTAAAATGGCCGTTTGTATTGATCCAAAAATTTCTGGCATAACCCCCTCAACCAAAGGCAGTCTATAAACCTTTTTTCATCAAAATAATAATGATCGCAATCATTGATTATGGAATGGGAAATTTAAAGTCAGTATTTAATGCCTTTAAACAAGTATCGCCCGAAGCCGATATTAAAGTTACAAGTAATCCTGCCGATATTAAAAAAGCACATCATGTAGTTTTTCCTGGTCAAGGGGCTATGCCTGACTGCATAAGAGAACTTGATGAAAGAAATTTAAGATCCTCCGTAATTGACGCAGCTAAAACAAAACCTTTTTTAGGAATATGCATTGGTTTGCAAATGCTGTTTGATAAAAGCGAAGAAGGTAATGTAGAAGGCTTAGGATTATTAGGTGGCACTATTAAGCGATTTAATAATCAAAATACAGCAGACGAAAGTGGTCATAAGTTAAAAATTCCTCATATGGGATGGAATGAAGTTTCTCAGACAAATCATCATCCTTTATGGCAAAACATTAGTAATAACGATCGATTTTATTTTGTTCATAGTTACTATTTAGAATCTAAAGATAAAAATATTGTGTCAGCTGAAACTTCATATGCACAAAAATTTTGTTGTGCTATTGCGAAAGAAAATATTTTTGCAGTGCAATTTCATCCAGAAAAAAGTTCGACAGCTGGCTTACAACTTATCAAAAATTTTGTTCAATGGTCAGTATAGGTTTTTAGTTTATGTTAATTATTCCAGCAATTGATTTGAAAGACGGTAAATGCGTTAGGCTTAAACAAGGCTTAATGGAAGAATCAACAATCTTTTCAGAAAACCCTGGAGAAGTTGCAAAACAATGGACAGATCTAGGGGCTCGAAGACTGCATCTGGTTGATCTAAACGGCGCTTTTGCAGGCAAGCCTGTTAATGAATCCGCTATTAAAGCCATTGTAAAAGAAGTTGATGGGGCGATTCCAATTCAATTAGGTGGCGGCATTCGTAATCTCGATACGGTTGAAAAATATCTTAATAACGGTGTGGATTACATCATTATAGGTACAGCCGCGGTTAAAAATCCCGGTTTTCTTCACGAAGCTTGTTATGCATTTCCTGGGCAAATTATTGTCGGCCTTGACGCAAAGGAAGGGGAAGTGGCTATTGATGGATGGGCGAAATTAACAGGACACAATGTGATTGAGCTCGCAAAAAAATTTGAAGGTTATGGTGTTGAAGCTATTATTTATACAGATATTGGACGTGATGGCATGTTGAATGGATTGAATATTGAAGCAACTGAGAAATTAGCCGAAGCACTTACTATTCCCGTGATTGCTAGTGGTGGCGTGACTAATCTAGAAGATATTAAAAATTTATGTTCAATTGCATATTCAGGCGTCAGCGGAGCAATTACAGGTAGAGCTATATACGAGGGAACGCTTGATTTTAAAGCAGCACAAACACTCGCAGATGAGCTTATCAAATAAATGTCACTCGCCAAAAGAATTATTCCTTGTCTAGATGTGACTGATGGCAGAGTTGTTAAAGGGATTAATTTTTTAGAATTAAAAGATGCAGGTGATCCTGTAGAAGTTGCAAAAAAATACAATGAGCAAGGTGCTGATGAACTAGCTTTTTTAGATATCACTGCAAGCTCAGATAATCGAGGTTTAATACTTCACATTATTGAGAATGTTGCCAAAGAAGTTTTTATTCCACTGACTGTAGGTGGCGGCGTTCGAACTCCTGAAGATGTAAGAAACTTACTCAATGCAGGCGCTGACAAAGTCAGTATTAATACCTCAGCAATTGTTAATCCAGATATTGTTTATCAAACTTCATCTCGTTTTGGTTCCCAGTGTATTGTGGTTGCAATTGATGCAAAGTTAACGGTAGAAGGAAGCAAATCTTTTTGGCAAGTATTTACTCATGGAGGTAGAAATGCCACTGGATTAGATGCGGTTGAATGGGCAGCAAAAATGGCTTCATTGGGGGCAGGTGAATTATTAGTTACAAGCATGGATCGAGATGGGACAAAAAAAGGTTTTGATCTCGAATTGATTAAGGCAATATCTGATAAAGTGGATGTGCCTATTATTGCTTCTGGAGGTGTTGGTGATCTGCAGCACCTTGTAGATGGTGTAAAAATAGGTGGGGCTGATGCGGTCTTAGCGGCAAGCATATTTCATTTTGGAGAATATACGATTAATGAAGCGAAAGCGTTTATGAAATCTAATCACATCGAGATTCGCCAATGAGCTGGATACAATCTATCAAATGGGACAAAGATGGACTTGTCCCAGTCATTGCTCAAGACTATAGAACAAATACAATTCTTATGTTTGCATGGATGAATCAAGAAGCTTTAGAACTTACACAAAAAAATAAGAAAGCTTTTTATTGGTCAAGATCCAGAAAAAAAATTTGGGAAAAGGGCGAAGAATCTGGACATGTGCAGAATGTCCATGAAATAAGACTTGATTGTGATGGCGATGTCATCCTACTTAAAATTGAGCAAATTGAAAACATTGCTTGTCATACAGGTCGTGAAACTTGTTTTTATCAAAAGTTAGATGACAAAAATATGTGGGTTACTGATTATCCTGTCATAAAGGAACCTAAAGATATTTATAAGAAATAATTAATATGAATACGATTTTAAAAAAACTTACAGAAACACTGGAAGCTAGAAAAAAAGACGACCCTAGTAAATCATATACAGCTTCTTTGTATCGTGACGGATTGGAAGCCATTTTAAAAAAAGTAAATGAAGAAGCTTTTGAAACAATCATTGCCGCGCGTCAAGGGGATAACAAAGAGCTTGTCCATGAAGTTGCTGATCTATGGTTTCATACTCTAGTATTAATGGCGTATAAAAATTTAAGTGCGGAAGATATTTTGAATGAACTTTCTAGAAGAGAAGGTACTTCAGGTATTGAAGAGAAAGAAAGTCGCCCCCGAAAGTAAAATAATATGACTTGTATCTTCTGTAAAATTATTGAGGGCTCGATACCGAGCAAAAAAATATTTGAGAATGATGAATTAATTGCTTTTCATGATATTCATCCGATCGATAAAGTTCATTTTCTAATTACGCCTAAAAAACATATCGAAAATTTAATGACCTGTAGCGAAGTGGATAAAGAAATCATATCGAATATGCTTTTGTTGGCACCCAAATTAGCAAAAGAATTGGGATTAAAAGGCTTTCGAACAATGATTAATTCTGGTGCCGAAGGCGGTCAAGAAGTTTTTCATATGCATTTTCATGTATTTGGCGGAAGTTCAAAACTAGTAAAAATTTAATAGGGAGTTATTATGGGATTTTCAAGCATCACACACTGGCTAATCGTTTTATTAATTGTTTTTTTAATATTTGGTACAAGCAAATTGAGAAATATCGGAAGCGATTTAGGCGCTGCTGTTAAAAATTTTAAAGATGCAGTCAAAGACGAAAATACACCTAAAGCTAAAACAATGCGTCGAGGAGTTTCAAAAACTCGCGTTAGAAAATAAGTTTTATGTTTGATGTTTCTTTTTCGGAGTTGGTTGTTATTTTTTTTGTAGCGCTTATGGTTATTGGCCCAGAAAAGTTGCCTAAAGTAGCCAAGGTCTTAGGTAAGCTGACCGGAAGAGCGCAAAATTATATTGGCAAGCTCAAAGAAGAAATTGAGCGAGAAGAAAAGTTTAAAGAGCTTCAAAAAATTCAGCGTGAAATTAAAAAAAAGTCGATTAAATCTCGGTGACTCACTTTAAACCTTTTATTCAGCAACTCATAGAATTAAGAAACACTCTTTTCAGAAGTGTGATCAGTTTTATTGTCATTTTTGTATGTTTAAGTTTCTATGCAAATGATATTTATAGTTTTTTTTCAGCACCCCTCATTTCTAAATTAACGGATGGTAATAAGCTAGTGAGCACTGGGCTAACTTCAACTTTTTTAGTGCCAATTAAAATTACAGCCTTTATTTCTTTTTTGCTCTCACTCCCTTTTATTTTTTATCAATTTTGGCGTTTTATTTCTCCTGGACTTTATAAAAAAGAAAAAAAATTAATTTTATTGTCATTCGTAAGTGGCTTCATATTGTTCTTTGTAGGAATGGCTTTTGCTTATTACCTAATTTTTCCAATCGTATTTAATTTTTTTATACTGATGACACCTTCAAACGTAAGTTTGATGATCGATATTTCTAACTATCTAGATCTTATTTTATCTTTGCTTATTTCGTTTGGATTGGCATTCGAAGTGCCCGTGATTATTCTTATATTAGTGACCCTGGGATGGGTGAAAGTAAAAACTTTAGAAGAGGCAAGGCCTTATATGATCGTTATTGCATTCGTGATTGGTGCTATTTTGACTCCGCCTGACGTAATCTCGCAATTTTGCTTAGCCATTCCATTATGGTTTTTATATGAATTAGGCCTATTAGTATCCAAACAAATTAACTTGAAGCCTTCATAAGAGGTAATTTAGCACTGCTCCTATTTAGATTTCGAATGAAATTTTGTATAATGAAGCAACTTTCGCAGGGTTAATTTCTCTCAATCATATTAATTTCATAAAAGCATACTTACATAAGATCATGGCAAATCATCAAGACGATAAAATAGATAAAAAGAAAAGAAGTTTTTTAATTGCAGCTACCACTGTGACTGGTGCCATTGGTGCAGGGGCGATTGCCGTTCCCTTCTTATCAAGCATGACACCAAGTGAACGTGCAAAAGCAGCTGGAGCGCCTGTTGAAGTCGATGTAAGTAAAATTGAAGTAGGGTCTATGATTACGACCGAATGGAGAGGCCAGCCAGTTTGGATTATTAATCGCTCCAAGGCAATGTTAGACGGCCTGAAAAAAAACGACCCTAATCTTTCTGACCCCAATCTTGATGTAATTTCTCAACAGCCAAGTTATTGTAAGAATGCGACAAGATCACTAAAACCTAATTTACTTGTTTTAGTTGGTATTTGCACTCACTTAGGTTGCTCCCCTTCTGCTAAATTACAAACCCAAGGTGATATGGGTGAAAATTGGAATGGCGGATTTTTCTGTCCATGTCATGGCTCTAAATTTGATTTGGCTGGCCGAGTATTTAAAGGATCCCCAGCACCAATTAATCTTGTAGTCCCTCCACACAAATATATTAATGACAATACCCTCTTAATTGGCGAAGACAATAAAGGATAAGGCTGGTTTAAAAGTATGAAAACAAACATCAAAATTAAAAAATCTAAAGGCGGGTTAATGGCTTGGGTAGACGAAAGATTCCCTTTGTCTTCTCTTATTACAAATCATCTCACAGAATATTACGCACCTAAAAATTTCAATTTTTGGTATTTCTTCGGAGCCCTTGCTCTATTAACGCTTGTTCTGCAATTGGTTACAGGNCTTTTATTGACAATGCATTATAAGCCAGATGCAGAATTAGCATTTGGATCGGTTGAATACATTATGCGAGACGTTTCCTTTGGATGGTTAATAAGGTATATGCACTCTACGGGGGCATCTTTATTCTTTGTCGTCATTTATCTCCATATGTTTAAAGCTTTAATTTATGGATCTTATAAAAATCCAAGAGAGCTCTTATGGCTTTTTGGTGTAGCTATTTTTTTATGTTTGATGGGCGAAGCTTTCTTTGGATATCTTTTGCCTTGGGGTCAAATGTCTTATTGGGGTGCGCAGGTTATTGTGAACCTTTTTTCAACTGTACCGTTTATAGGCCCAGATTTATCCGAGTGGCTAAGGGGTGATTATTTGGTTTCAGATGCAACACTAAATCGCTTCTTTGCATTTCATGTGATTGCGCTTCCTATAGCGCTTTTAGGCCTTGTATTCGTTCACCTAGTTGCTCTTCATGAAGTCGGTTCTAATAACCCAGATGGTATTGAAATTAAAAAGAATTTAGATAAAAAAACAAACATTCCTTTAGATGGCATTCCTTTTCATCCTTATTACACAGTAAAAGATTTAATAGGTGTTTCGGTATTCCTGATCGTGTTTGCTTTAATTATTTTTTATTTGCCAGAAATGGGCGGCTACTTTTTAGAGGCTAATAATTTTATTCCTGCTGATCCATTAAAAACGCCTGCACATATTGCACCGGTTTGGTATTTCACACCTTATTACTCAATTCTTCGCGCTGTACCCCCTATTATGAATTCACAATTTCCGGGTGTTGCCGCAATGGGATTATCTGTGCTCGCATTTGCATTTTTACCTTGGCTAGATAAAAGTAAAGTTAAATCTATTCGTTATAAAGGTAATTTGTTTAAAAGATGGATTGCATTATTTGTTGTGAGCTTCTTTATTCTAGGATATTTAGGCACTGTGCCATCAAACGTTTGGGGTCAATTCTCAAATGCAATCCCCCTGATTGGCGGCGTTGATAAAGCTACTGTAGTTGCTCGAATTTTTACAATTACTTATTTCTTATTTTTTGCGCTGATGCCTTATTACAGTAAAAAAGATAAAACAAAACCAGTTCCTTCAAGGGTCAGTTACAAATGAAAATTTTAACTAAATTATTTTTAATATTTATTTTTGTCTTTTCAAATGCTGGATTTGCGAATGAGCATTTAATTTTAGATAAAGCACCTATCGATTTAAATGATCAAGCGTCTCTTCAAAGAGGTGCTAAAACATTTATCAATTATTGTTTGAATTGCCATAGTGCAAACTATATGAGATATAACCGTTTAAAAGATATCGGGTTGTCTGACAATTTGATTAAAGAGAATTTGCTTTTCACCGCAGAAAAAGTTGGCGAGCCTATGAAAATTGCAATGAATAAAAAGGATGCCAAGGCTTGGTTTGGTGCAACTCCACCAGACCTTTCTGTTGAAGTAAGAGCGCGAGGTGCGGACTGGATTTATAGTTATTTAAGAGGGTATTATCGTGATTCATCAAGACCTACAGGGTGGAATAATACTGTTTTTGATAAAACAGCAATGCCTCATATTTTGTGGAAATTACAAGGCGATCAAAAGTTAAATGAAGAGCACCATACTTTGGAGCTTGTGAGACCAGGCACACTTTCTGTCAAAGAATATGATGCGCTTGTAGGGGATCTTGTAAATTATCTTACATTCATGTCCGAGCCTTCAAAGTTAAAAAGACTTCATATGGGTTATTATGTTTTGTTATTCCTCGGCTTGTTATTAGTTTTAACAGTCAACCTTAAGAAAGAATTTTGGAAAGATATTAAATAATTATGATGAAATTATATTCAGGATCGATCGATCCTTTTAGTCACCGCTGCAGGATTGTTTTATTTGAAAAAGGCATGGACTTTGAAGTTGTTGATGTTGACTTAGCAAATAAGCCAGAAGATTTAGCTATATTAAGTCCGCACAATTCTGTTCCAGTGTTAGTGGAAAGAGATCTCGTATTAACAGACGCTAATATTATCAATGAATATATTGATGAACGTTTCCCTCATCCTCAGCTGATGCCAGCGGATCCAGTGATGAGAGCTAGAGCACGTTTATTTTTAAGTGATTTTGAAAAACAATTATTTGTCCATATTCCAGCTTTAGAATCAACAGATGAAGCAGCCAAAGAGATTGCAAGAAAACATGTGCGTGATAATTTACTTTTGATTGTCCCTATTTTTTCTAAACAACAACATTTATTAAGCGATGAATTCTCGATGTTAGATGTTGCGATTGCTCCTTTGCTATGGCGTTTGGGTCATTATGGAATTGAGCTTCCAAATCAAGCAGCACCTTTACTTAAGTATGCAGAGAAATTATTTTCAAGACCACTTTATGCTGATGCAATGACTCCTTCAGAAAAAGCGATGAGAAAATAATTTAGTATCAATGGCAAAATCGGCCTCGACCAAACCTTATCTTGTAAGAGCGATTTATGAATGGTGTGTTGCTGAACAATTCACACCTTACTTACTTGTAAAGGTGGATCAAAATACCTTAGCACCAAAAGCTTTTATCAAAGATGGAAAAATTCTTCTTAATTTAAGTCCTGAATCTATTAAAGATTTGCTAATGGGGGGATGAAGCAATTACCTTTACAGCAAGATTTAATGGAGCGCCTGAAAATTTATACTTGCCTATTTCGGCTGTTGAGGGCATTTACGCCAAAGAAAACGGTGAAGGATTATTCTTCGAAGTGAAAGAAGATCAAGAAATAAGATCAAAAGAGACAAAAAAATCACCCAATAAACCTAAATTAACCCTAGTTAAGAGCTAAAAAACTAGTTCAAATTTAAATAAATTGGTATAGTAGCGCCTCCTGATAACGCCGGATTAGCTCAGTTGGTAGAGCAGCGCACTTGTAATGCGAAGGTCGTCAGTTCGATTCCGACATCCGGCACCATCTTAGTTCGTATTTATTCCTTATCTATAAGTCCCTCATTAGTTTGACAAAAATCAAAAAAACCAACATAATTTAGGGTTCGGTTTGGAGGGGTGGCCGAGTGGTTAAAGGCGACGGACTGTAAATCCGTTCTCTCTGAGTACGAAGGTTCGAATCCTTCCCCCTCCACCATGAGTAATAGCCTCTTTTGAGGCGACGTGGAGATTAGATCCATGGGTGTGCGGGTGTAGCTCAGCTGGTAGAGCATTAGTTTTCCAAACTAAATGTCGCGAGTTCGAACCTCGTCGCCCGCTCCAGATATTTTGAGAATTTGGACACGCCCATGTGGCTCAGTGGTAGAGCACTCCCTTGGTAAGGGAGAGGTCGCGGGTCCGATTCCCGCCATGGGCACCAGTAGATTATTTTGAAGAATGTAATTAATTAAGGATATAACATTATGGCAAAAGGCAAATTTGAACGTACCAAACCCCATGTGAACGTTGGCACAATTGGTCACGTTGACCATGGTAAGACAACACTTACAGCGGCAATCACAACGATTCTTGCTAAGAAATTTGGTGGAGAAGCTAAAGCTTACGATCAAATTGATGCGGCGCCAGAAGAAAAAGCACGTGGTATTACAATTAATACAGCACACGTAGAATACGAAACAGCGAATCGCCACTATGCGCACGTTGACTGCCCAGGCCACGCTGACTATGTTAAAAATATGATTACAGGTGCAGCGCAGATGGACGGCGCGATCCTTGTATGTTCAGCAGCTGACGGCCCAATGCCTCAAACACGTGAACATATCCTTTTAGCTCGCCAAGTAGGTGTGCCTTACATCGTGGTCTTCTTAAACAAAGCAGACATGGTGGATGACAAAGAATTATTAGAACTCGTTGAAATGGAAGTACGTGACCTTTTAACGAAGTATGACTTCCCAGGCGACAAAACTCCGATCGTGATGGGTTCTGCAAAATTAGCACTCGAAGGTGACCAATCTGAAATTGGTGAACCATCAATCTTTAAATTAGCTGAAGCACTTGATAGCTATATCCCAACACCAGAACGTGCAATCGACGGTGCATTCTTAATGCCAGTTGAGGACGTATTCTCAATCTCAGGTCGCGGTACTGTTGTGACAGGTCGTATTGAGCGCGGTATTGTTAAAGTGGGTGATGAAATTGAAATCGTAGGTATCAAACCTACACTTAAAACAACATGTACAGGCGTTGAAATGTTCCGTAAGTTACTTGACCAAGGTCAAGCAGGTGATAACGTAGGTGTGTTGTTACGCGGTACAAAACGTGAAGAAGTTGAACGTGGTCAAGTATTAGCTAAATCAGGTTCAATCACACCACATACAAAATTCACTGCAGAGATCTATGTGCTTGGTAAAGATGAAGGTGGTCGTCATACACCATTCTTCAATGGTTACCGTCCACAGTTCTACTTCAGAACAACAGACGTAACAGGCGCTGTTGATTTACCAGCAGGCACAGAAATGGTGATGCCAGGTGACAACGTGTCAATTACAGTCACACTGATTGCACCAATCGCGATGGAAGAAGGTTTACGCTTTGCGATTCGTGAAGGTGGCCGCACAGTAGGTGCTGGTGTTGTTGCTAAGGTGATTGAATAGTTTTAGAGATAAATTTTATATTTAGGCCAGTAGCTCAATTGGTAGAGTATCGGTCTCCAAAACCGAGGGTTGGGGGTTCGAGACCCTCCTGGCCTGCCATTAAAAGAAAGAAGTATTAATGACAGATAAGTTAAAAATTGTTTTTTCATTCTTACTTTTTGTAGCAGGAATAGTTGGGTTTTATCTATTAAGTGATCAAGCCTTAGTATTAAGAATACTAGTCATTCTTGTTGGGCTTGGATTAGCAAGTATAGTTTTTTGGAAAACGACTCTTGGTCAAAAAACATTTGGATTTATTAATGAATCCATTGTTGAAGCTAAAAGAGTTGTATGGCCAACAAGAAAAGAAACAATACAGATGACCATTACTGTGTTCATTCTTGTTGCTGTGATGGCAGTTTTCTTGGCATTAGTAGATATAAGTTTTTCATACATGATTAATTGGTTATTGGGACGGGGTTAGTAATGACGATGCGCTGGTATGCTGTCCAAGCTTTTTCTGGATATGAAAAGTTAGTTCAAAAAGGACTTTCTGAAAGAATTGAGCGATCAAATCTTCAGAATCTTTTTGGCGATATTTTGGTACCTGTAGAAGAGGTTATTGAAATGAAAGCTGGCCAAAAAACATTAAGCGAAAGAAAACTATACCCAGGTTATGTTCTCGTTCAAATGGAAATGAATGATGAGAGTTGGCATTTAGTTAAAAGCACGCCGAAGGTAACAGCATTTATTGGTGGAAGCGCCTTAAAACCAACACCAATTAAAGATAAAGAAGTAGAAATTATTTTACAGCGCATGGATGAAAGCAAAACTAATCCAACGCAAAAACTTACTTTCGAAAAAGGTGAATCGATTCGCGTTATTGACGGACCATTTAAAGAGTTCTCAGGAACGATTGAAGATATCAATTACGAAAAAAGCAAACTTAAAGTATCAGTGGTTATTTTTGGTAGAGCAACACCAGTTGAGCTTGAGTTTGGTCAAGTAGAAAAAGAAGTTTAGTAGTACAGCAGTAAAAATTAACTAGGGAGCTTTTTAAAAAAGCGCTTGTACCTAATTTAGGAGAATGAAATGGCAAAGAAAATCGTTGGCTATATAAAGCTACAAATCCCAGCCGGCAAAGCTAACCCAAGTCCACCAGTGGGACCTGCGTTAGGTCAAAGAGGCTTAAACATTATGGAGTTTTGTAAAGCATTTAATGCTGCTACACAAACTTTTGAACCCGGATTACCTATTCCTGTTGTGATTACCGCTTTCGCAGACAAGAGTTTTACTTTTGTTATGAAAACGCCACCTGCATCAATTCTAATTAAGAAAGCAGCGAAATTAGAAAAAGGTTCACCAAGACCGCATACAGATAAAGTTGGAAAAATTACTAGAGCGCAAGCTGAAGAAATTGCTAAAACAAAAATGGCAGATCTTACAGCGGCTGATATGGATGCTGCAGTGCGAACAATCGCAGGCAGTGCGCGAAGCATGGGTATAGAAGTGGAGGGTGTATAAGATGCCATTAAATAAAAGAATTACAACACTAAGATCTAAAGTTGACCGTGATAAATCTTATCCGGCACAAGAAGGTCTTCAACTTGTTAAAGAAACAGCAACGGCAAAATTTGATGAATCAGTAGATGCAGTTATTAATCTAGGGATTGATGCTAAAAAATCTGATCAACTTATTCGTGGTGCATTAGTGCTTCCAAATGGTACAGGCAAAACAACACGTGTTGCAGTATTTGCTCAAGGTGCTGCAGCTGAAGCTGCAAAAGCAGCGGGTGCAGATATTGTTGGATTTGATGATCTCGCTGAAAAAATTAAAGGCGGCATGATGGATTTTGACGTAGTAATTGCAACGCCAGATGCTATGAAAGTTGTTGGAGCATTAGGACAAGTATTAGGCCCAAGAGGTTTAATGCCAAATCCAAAAGTGGGCACGGTAACACCAGACACAGCTGCAGCAGTTAAAAATGCAAAAGGCGGACAAGTTCAATATAGAACTGACAAGGGCGGTATCGTGCATTGCACTATTGGCCGAGCATCATTCTCTGTTGATCAATTAAAAGGTAATTTAGCAGCATTAATTGATGCAATTAACAAAGCTAAACCACCAACAACAAAAGGTATTTTTGTAAAAAAATTATCGGTTTCTAGCACGATGGGTGCTGGTGTAAGAATCGATTCAGCAAGTTTAGTGTAAAGAATTAAAAGAAAGCGAAAGCTTTTTTAAAAAGAACTTTGGGTTCGCTGATACGAAAATATCAGTGAAGCTTTCAAAGACCGTAGGTGCTAACAAGTCTAATTCTAGTGATCTTTTGCTAGAGCCTACGCAGATGGCGGTACCCCTGAAGGATAGCATCCTGATAGAGGTCGCCGTAATGTTGGTATTAAGTTTACTTAATGCTTAATTTAACGGAAGGAGAAGACCTTGAGTCTTAATCTTGAACAAAAAAAGGCAGTGGTTGCTGAAGTTAATAAGCAAATCGCGGGCGCTCAAGCAGTTGTTTTAGCAGAAAACCGAGGTATCGGTGTAAGCGAAATGACAGCGTTAAGAGTTCAAGCCAGAAAATCAGGAGTTTATCTTCGTGTCTTAAAGAACACATTAGTTCGAAGAGCCGTAGATGGAACTGCATTCTCTGACTTAGCCAATGAAATGGTAGGTCCAATAGTTTATGGCATCTCAACTGATCCAGTTGCTGTTGCTAAAGTACTAAATGAATTTGCCAAATCAAACGATAAGTTTGTTATTAAATCAGGAGCAATGCCGAATAAGGTAATGAGCGCTTCAAATATTGAAGCATTAGCATCATTGCCAAGTCGTGAAGAATTACTCGCAAAATTATTGGGAACAATGCAAGCACCGATTGCGAAATTTGTTCGTACGCTTAATGAGGTACCAACAAAATTTGTACGTGGTTTAGCAGCAGTTCGCGATCAAAAACCTGCGTAATTTTTAAACGATTAATTTAAATTTTTTATTAGGAGTATTAAATGGCTATCTCTAAAGCTGAAATTTTAGATGCAGTAAGTGCAATGTCAGTTCTTGACTTGTCAGAACTTATTAAAGATATGGAAGAAAAATTTGGTGTTTCAGCTGCTGCTGCTGCTGTTGCTGTTGCTGCTGCACCTGCTGCTGCTGGCGGCGCTGCTGCTGCAGAAAAAACTGAGTTTACAGTGATGTTGACTGCTTCAGGCGACAACAAAGTAAACGTAATTAAAGCTGTTCGCGAAATTACAGGTCTTGGCTTAAAAGAAGCTAAAGATTTAGTAGACGGCGCACCTAAGCCAATTAAAGAAGGTGTTGCAAAAGCTGCAGCTGATGAAGCACTAGCTAAATTAAAAGAAGCTGGCGCTACAGCAGAACTTAAGTAATGCTAATTAGCATGGCTGACAGCTTGCTGTCAGCCTTTGCTATTTTTTGTTTTAGATAATTAATAGGTTAAAACTTATAAAAATTTATAAAACAATATTCTTAAATATTAAAAGTTTATTGTTTTATGAAAATTACACCAGGAGACGCAATGAGCTATTCCTTTACTGAAAAAAAACGTATTAGAAAAAGTTTTGCTAAAAGAGAGCGTGTGCAAGATATTCCATATTTGCTTACCATGCAGCTTGAATCTTACGCAGCTTTTTTACAAAAAAATACGCATCCTGAACAAAGACTAAGTGAAGGTTTACAGTCTACATTCAATTCAGTATTTCCTATCGTAAGTCACTCTGGCAATGCAAGACTCGATTTTGTTACTTACAATTTAGGTGAAGAAGCGTTTGATGTTAAAGAATGTCAACAGCGCGGATTAACATACGGTGTTCCATTAAGAGTCAAAGTTCGTTTAACTCTCATGGATAAAGAAGCATCAAAACCAACAGTTAAAGAAATTAAAGAACAAGAAGTGTATATGGGCGAGATTCCGCTTATGACAGATAACGGCTCGTTTGTTATTAACGGTACTGAGCGAGTTATCGTATCCCAACTCCATAGAAGCCCTGGTGTATTCTTTGAGCATGATCGAGGTAAAACACATAGCTCTGGCAAATTATTATTTTCTGCAAGAATCATCCCTTATCGTGGTTCTTGGTTAGATTTCGAATTTGACCCCAAAGATTATTTATATTTCCGTGTAGATCGTCGCAGAAAAATGCCGGTCACAATTTTGTTGAAAGCTTTAGGCTATTCACCAGAACAAATTCTAGAAACATATTACGACTTCGATGCATTCAATGTGACTGCAAAATCAATTGAGTTTGAATTAGTTCCTGATCGCTTAAGAGGTGAAATTGCTAAATTTGATATCGCTGATAAAAGAGGAAATGTAATTGTTCAAAAAGACAAACGCATTACTGTTAAACATATTCGCGATATGGAAAAAGCAGGCGTAAATAAAATCACAGTAGATAAAGATTTTATTTTAGGCCGTAAGATTTCAAAAGCAATTGTAGATAAAAATACAGGCGAAGTTATAGCTAATGCAAACGATGAAATCACAGAATCAGTGTTAGATAAATTTATTGAAGTAGGCGTAGGACAAATTCATACGCTCTATTCAAATGATTTAGATCATGGCGATTATATTTCTCAAACACTTACTTCAGATGAAGTGCCTGATCAATACAGCGCTAAAGTTGCTATTTATCGAATGATGCGACCTGGTGAACCACCAACTGAAGACGCAGTTGAGGCTTTATTTAAAGGATTATTCTTTAATGAAGATCGATATGACTTATCTAATGTAGGTCGTATGAAATTTAATCGCAGAGCACATCCAAAAGTTTACGAGCAACATGCAAATTGGTTACAAAGATTTTATAAGCGCGTTGGTCCTCAAGGTGAAACTGGTGCAAACATTTTATCAAACGACGATATCTTGGCTGTGATCGGTGTACTTATCGAGTTGCGTAATGGTCGCGGTGAAATAGATGATATCGATCATTTAGGTAATCGAAGAATTCGTTCAGTNGGTGAGCTTGTGGAGAATCAATTTAGAACAGGACTTGTTCGTGTTGAACGAGCTGTTAAGGAAAGATTAAGTCAAGCTGAGGCAGATAATTTAATGCCGCACGATTTAATTAATTCAAAACCTATCTCAAGCGCGATTAGAGAGTTTTTTGGTTCGTCACAATTATCTCAATTCATGGATCAAACTAACCCATTATCTGAGATTACACATAAACGCAGAGTGTCAGCATTAGGCCCTGGCGGTTTAACAAGAGAGCGTGCTGGCTTTGAAGTGCGTGACGTTCACTCAACACATTATGGACGTGTATGTCCAATTGAAACACCAGAAGGTCCAAACATCGGATTGATTAATTCGCTCGCACTTTATGCAAGAACAAATCAATACGGATTTTTAGAGACACCTTATAGACGTGTTGAAAATGGAAAAGTCACTGCGAAGATAGATTACCTTTCTGCAATTGAAGAAAGTGAATTTGTAATCGCCCAGGCGAATACTGAGCTTGATAATAAAGGACACTTTCAAGACGACTTAATTTCATGTCGTCACCGTAATGAATTTACGATGTCATCAGTAGATCCTATTCAATATATGGATGTGGCGCCTGGACAAATTGTTTCTGTAGCCGCTGCACTTATTCCATTCCTAGAACATGACGATGCAAACCGTGCGCTTATGGGTGCAAACATGCAACGTCAAGCAGTACCTTGCTTAAGAGCAGAGAAAGCTGTTGTAGGTACAGGTATTGAAAGAACAGTAGCAACTGACTCTGGCACAACAGTTCAAGCCAAACGAGGCGGTGTTGTTGATTATGTTGATTCAAGACGTATTGTGATTCGCGTAAACGACGATGAAGCTGCAGATGGAGAAGTTGGTGTTGATATTTACAATCTAACTAAATACACAAGATCAAATCAAAATACTAATATCAATCAAAGGCCACTCGTAAGAATTGGCAACAAGATTGCAAGAGGTGATGTGATTGCTGACGGCGCATCGACTGATGTGGGTGAATTAGCGCTTGGTCAAAATATGCTTGTTGGATTTATGCCATGGAATGGTTATAACTTCGAGGATTCGATTTTAATTTCAGAGCGCGTAGTAGCTGAAGATCGATATACATCAATTCATATTGAAGAGTTATCTGTAGTATCTAGAGATACAAAATTAGGCCCAGAAGAAATTACACGCGATATTTCAAATCTTTCAGAAAGAATGCTTGGAAGACTTGATGAATCCGGCATTATTTATATCGGTGCTGAAGTTGAATCAGGCGATGTGCTTGTAGGTAAAGTGACACCTAAAGGTGAAACACAACTTACACCTGAAGAAAAACTTTTAAGAGCAATCTTTGGTGAAAAAGCTTCTGATGTAAAAGATACAAGTTTGAGAGTGCCATCAGGTATGTCTGGCACAATTATTGACGTTCAAGTATTTACTAGAGAAGGTATTGATAGAGATTCAAGAGCACAACAAATTATTGATGATCAATTAAAACACTTCAAACAAGACTTGGCTGATCAATTAAGAATTGTAGAAGATGATACTTTTGGAAGAATCGAAAGATTACTTACAAACAAAGTTGCAACTGGCGGCCCAAAAGGCTTGAAAAAAGGCGAAAAAATCTCTAAAGATTTTCTAGCTTCAATTAATAGATACGATTGGTTTGATATTCGTTTAGGTAATGACGACGCTTCAAAACAATTAGAAACATTGAAAGATAATTTAGCGGTTGCTAAAGAACAATTCGATAAACGTTTTGAAGAGAAAAAGCGTAAATTAACACAAGGCGACGAACTTCCTCCAGGCGTTCAGAAAATGGTTAAGGTTTACTTAGCTGTGAAACGTAGAATTCAACCTGGCGATAAAATGGCCGGACGTCACGGTAACAAAGGTGTGGTTTCAAAAATCGCTCCTGTAGAAGATATGCCACATATGGCTGATGGCACACCTTTGGATATTGTATTAAATCCATTAGGCGTTCCTTCCCGAATGAACATCGGTCAAATCTTAGAAACCCATCTTGGATGGGCAGCTAAAGGGTTAGGCGTTCGTATTGGCGAAATGTTAAAAGAAGAAGCGAAGATTACTGAAGTTCGTAAATTCTTAGATCAAATTTACAACGATGCTTCTGGTAAAAAAGAAGATATTAAATCATTAAACGATGAAGAAGTTGTAGAGCTTGCCCAACACTTAAAAAATGGTGTTCCATTCGCTACATCAGTATTTGATGGTGCATCTGAATCTGACATTAAATATATGTTAGATCTTGCTTACCCAGATAACGATCCAAAAACAGAACTCTTGCAATTTTCAGCAAATAAAACGCAAGTTAAATTGTTTGATGGTCGTACAGGCGAGGCATTTGAAAGACCTGTCACAGTAGGCTATATGCATGTACTTAAATTACATCATTTAGTCGATGACAAAATGCATGCTCGTTCAACAGGACCTTACTCTCTTGTAACGCAACAACCTCTGGGCGGTAAAGCGCAATTCGGTGGACAACGTTTTGGTGAGATGGAAGTTTGGGCGCTCGAAGCATACGGCGCTGCTTACACCTTACAAGAAATGTTGACTGTTAAATCAGACGACGTTGCTGGTAGAACTAAAGTATACGAAAACATAGTGAAGGGTGAGCATAAGATTGATGCGGGCATGCCTGAATCATTCAACGTGTTGGTTAAAGAAATTCGTTCACTAGCTATTGATATTGACCTCGATAGAAACTAAGGAGATCACAGATGAAAGCTTTATTAGACCTATTTAAACAGGTTACACAAGAAGAAGAGTTTGATGCAATTAAGATTGCATTAGCATCTCCAGAAAAAATTCGTTCATGGTCTTATGGTGAAGTTAAGAAGCCAGAAACGATTAATTACAGAACATTTAAACCTGAAAGAGATGGTTTATTTTGTGCAAAAATATTTGGACCTATTAAAGACTATGAATGTCTTTGCGGTAAATATAAGCGACTTAAACATCGCGGTGTGATTTGTGAAAAATGTGGCGTTGAAGTTACGCTATCTAAGGTGCGTCGTGAGCGCATGGGCCACATTGACTTAGCAAGTCCAGTTGCGCATATTTGGTTTTTAAAGAGTCTACCAAGTCGTCTAGGTATGGTGCTCGATATCGCTTTAAGAGATATTGAACGCGTTCTTTATTTTGAAGCATTTATTGTTGTTGATCCTGGCATGACTCCTTTAACAAGAGGACAACTTCTTACGGAAGATGACTATCTTGCAAAAGTAGAAGAGTTTGGTGACGAATTCACAGCGGTGATGGGTGCAGAAGCAATTAAAGAATTGCTTAAATCACTTGATATTAATAGTGAAATTGAAAAATTAAGAACTGAATTAGCTGAAACAGGCTCAGAAGCAAAAATTAAAAAAATTGCTAAGCGCTTAAAAGTGCTTGAAGCATTCCAAAAATCAGGTATCAAACCTGAATGGATGATTTTAGAAATTCTTCCTGTACTACCTCCTGAATTAAGACCATTGGTTCCTCTTGATGGCGGAAGATTTGCTACATCAGACCTTAACGATTTGTATCGTAGAGTGATTAACAGAAATAATCGTTTAAGAAGATTATTAGATCTTAAAGCACCAGAAATTATTGTTAGAAATGAAAAGCGTATGTTGCAAGAAGCGGTTGATTCACTTCTTGATAATGGCAGACGTGGCAAAGTTATGACGGGCGCTAATAAACGACCATTAAAATCTCTTGCCGATATGATTAAAGGTAAGGGCGGTCGTTTTAGACAAAACCTTTTAGGTAAGCGTGTTGATTATTCTGGTCGTTCAGTAATTGTTGTTGGACCACAATTAAAACTTCATCAATGTGGTTTACCAAAGAAAATGGCACTTGAATTATTCAAGCCATTTATTTTCCATAAATTAGAAGTATTAGGCCTTTCTACAACTATTAAAGCTGCAAAGAAAAAAGTAGAAGAAGAGGGACCAGAAGTTTGGGATATCTTAGAGGACGTAATTAGAGAGCATCCTGTTTTATTAAACAGAGCGCCAACATTACATCGCTTAGGCATTCAAGCTTTTGAACCTATCTTGATTGAAGGTAAAGCAATTCAATTGCATCCGTTAGTTTGTGCTGCATTTAACGCCGACTTTGACGGTGACCAAATGGCAGTTCATGTGCCTTTATCTCTAGAGGCTCAGATGGAAGCAAGAACCTTAATGCTTGCATCTAATAACGTTTTATCTCCTGCGAATGGTGAACCAATTATTGTTCCATCACAAGATATTGTGCTTGGTCTTTATTACATGACACGAGACAAAATTGCTGCACGTGGTGAAGGTATGAAATTTACTGACGTGGCAGAAGTTCATCGTGCTTTTGATAGTGGCTTAGTTGATATTCATGCGCGCGTAACAGTTCGCATTAAAGAAACTGAATTAGGTTTAGATGGCACAACTACTGACAAAGTAAATCGATATGAAACTACAGTTGGTAGAGCAATACTTTCTGAAATTCTTCCAGCAGGACTTTCTTTTGATTTAATTAATAAAGCATTAAAGAAAAAAGAAATTTCAAAATTAATTAATGCAGGATTTAGACGTGTTGGTATTAGAGAGACAGTAATTCTTGCTGATAAATTAATGTACATGGGTTACACCTATGCGACAAAAGCAGGTATCTCAATCAGTATTCATGACATGCTTGTCCCGCCAGAAAAAGAACAGCTTATTGAAGCTGCTGAATCTGAAGTTAAAGAAATTGAAGATCAATATATTTCAGGTCTTGTGACACAAGGCGAAAGATATAACAAGGTTGTTGATATCTGGGGTCGTGCAGGTGACAAAGTTGCTGATGCAATGATGAAACAACTTAAAGAAGAGCCTGTTAAAAATGATGCTGGTGAAAATGTGAAGGGTAAAGATGGTAAAGATCTTTATCAAGAATCATTTAATGCAATTTATATGATGGCTGATTCTGGTGCGCGAGGATCTGCAGCTCAAGTAAGACAGCTTGCAGGTATGCGAGGTTTGATGGCGAGACCTGATGGCTCAATTATTGAAACACCAATTACAGCTAACTTCCGTGATGGTTTAAATGTGCTTCAATACTTTATTTCTACGCACGGTGCGCGTAAAGGTCTTGCAGATACTGCATTAAAAACAGCTAACTCAGGTTATTTAACAAGACGTTTAGTTGATGTGACGCAGGATCTTGTGGTGACCGAGCATGATTGCGGCACAGAAGATGGTTTAGTTACTAAAGCGCTTGTTAAGGGCGGTGAAGTAGTAGAGCCATTGCGCGATCGTATTTTAGGCCGTGTAAACGCGCTTGATATTATGAATCCAGAAAATCAAGAAGTGGTTTATCCAAAAGGTACATTGCTTGAAGAAGATCACGTTGAAAAAATTGATGCACTTGGTATTGATGAAGTCAAAGTAAGAACTGCACTGACTTGCGAGACAAGACATGGTATTTGTTCTCAATGTTATGGTCGCGATTTAGGTCGAGGTAAATTAATTAGCCAAGGTGAGTCTATCGGTGTGATTGCAGCGCAGTCTATCGGTGAGCCTGGTACACAATTAACGATGAGAACCTTCCATATTGGTGGCGCAGTTTCTAGAGCAGCATCAGTGAGCCAAGTTGAAAGTAAATCAAACGGCGTTATTCAATTTACTTCTACAATGCGATATGTAACGAACGCTCGAAATGAGCAGGTAGTTATTTCGCGTAATGGTGAATTAATTATTCAAGATGAAAGTGGTCGCGAAAGAGAACGTCATAAAGTGCCTTATGGTGCAAATCTTGTTGTTCAAGATGGTAAGCCAATTAAGGCCGGCGGTGTTCTTGCAACATGGGACCCACATACACGTCCAATTATTTCTGAATATGCTGGACAAGTTAAATTTGAAAACGTTGAAGAAGGTATTACGGTTGCAAAACAAATTGATGATGTCACAGGCTTATCATCTCTAGTTGTAATCGATCCTAAGCAACGTGCAGGCCAATCAAAAGGCTTGAGACCTCAAATTAAAATTTTAGACACTTCAGGTAATGAAGTTAAATTAGCAGGAAGTGATATATCTGTTAACGTAACTTTCCAACTTGGTTACATCATTACAGTTAAAGATTCTCAAGAAGTTAAAGTGGGCGATGTGATTGCGCGTATTCCACAAGAATCTTCTAAGACAAGAGATATTACCGGCGGTCTTCCAAGAGTTGCTGAGTTATTTGAAGCAAGATCTCCAAAAGATGCAGGTATGTTAGCTGAAAGCACAGGTACAGTTTCATTTGGTAAAGACACCAAGGGTAAACAAAGACTTGTGATTACAGATCTTGAAGGTGTTTCAAAAGAATTTTTAATTCCTAAAGACAAACATGTAACAGCTCATGACGGTCAAGTGGTAACAAAAGGTGAAGTCATTGTTGACGGACCTGCGGATCCACAAGACATTCTTCGCCTTCAAGGCAGAGAAGCTTTAGCAAGATATATCATTGATGAAGTTCAAGATGTGTATAGATTGCAAGGCGTTAAGATTAATGACAAACACATCGAAGTCATTGTAAGACAAATGTTAAGACGCGTTCGTATTACTGATGCAGGTGATACCTCATTTATTCAAGGCGAACAAGTTGAAAGAGCTGAAGTATTAACTGAAAATGAATTGGTGTTGTCACAAGACAAAAAACCAGCAGAATATGAGTATGTACTTTTAGGTATTACTAAAGCATCATTATCAACAGATTCATTCATTTCAGCTGCTTCGTTCCAAGAAACAACCCGCGTTCTCACTGAAGCTGCAATTTTAGGTAAGCGTGATGACCTAAGAGGGCTCAAAGAGAATGTGATTGTTGGTCGATTAATTCCTGCAGGTACGGGCTTGGCTTATCACGAAACAAGAAAAGCTGCGGCTGCTGGGGAAGATATCGATCCTGTTGAAGTCCCACTCGATCAGATTGAAGCTCCAATTGAAGAGGCTCAAATTAGCCCTGAAATTGAAGCACCGACTGAATGATAGGTTGACATTATGCAGGAACCAAAATACAATTTGCGGCTTTTTGAGATCTTCGCGTTCGTCGCGAGATTTCAGAGAGTCATCATCAATAGTAAGTTAGAAATTTAAGGATTTAGGCGATGCCAACAATTAATCAGTTAATTCGTAAACCACGAAAAAAAGTTGAAAGTAAGAGCAAAGTTCCAGCTCTAGAAGCTTCACCTCAAAAAAGAGGTGTGTGTACGCGTGTTTACACAACAACTCCAAAAAAACCAAACTCTGCTTTGCGTAAAGTGGCTAAAGTTCGTCTGACGAACGGTTACGAAGTGATTAGTTATATCGGTGGTGAAGGCCATAATTTACAGGAACACTCTGTAGTTTTATTAAGAGGCGGTCGTGTAAAAGACTTACCAGGTGTTCGATACCATATGGTTCGAGGTAGTTTGGATACTGCCGGTGTTAAAGATCGTAAACAATCTCGATCTAAATACGGCGCTAAACGCCCTAAAGAAGCTTAAGTTTTTAGAATACTAAATTAAGGTAAAAAAATATGCCAAGACGTAGAGAAGTTCCCAAAAGAATCATCCTTCAGGATCCAAAATTCGGAAGCCAAGAGGTTTCTAAATTTGTGAATGTATTAATGACGAGCGGAAAAAAATCCGTTGCCGAAAGATTAATTTACGGTGCATTCGATCAAATTAAAACGAAAAGTGGTAAAGATCCTATTGAAGTATTTTCTCTCGCATTAACGAATTTAAGACCAGTTGTTGAAGTAAAAAGTCGACGAGTAGGTGGTGCTAACTACCAAGTGCCTGTCGAAGTTAGACCTTCAAGACGTGTTGCTTTAGCTATGAGATGGCTAAGAGATGCAGCTCGTAAAAGAGGTGAAAAATCAATGGATTTACGTTTAGCAGCAGAAATTGTAGAAGCTTCAGAAAATAAAGGCGCTGCAATGAAAAAACGTGAAGAAGTTCATAGAATGGCAGAAGCTAATAAAGCGTTCTCACATTTCCGTTTCTAAACATAATAATTAAAAGGTAATTCAAAGTGGCTCGTACAACCCCCATTAATAGATACAGAAATATAGGAATTAGCGCGCATATTGATGCAGGTAAAACTACAACAACTGAGCGTATTCTTTTTTATACAGGGGTAAACCATAAAATTGGTGAAGTGCATGATGGCGCTGCAACCATGGACTGGATGGAACAAGAGCAAGAGCGAGGTATTACTATTACTTCAGCGGCAACAACTTGTTTCTGGAAAGGTATGGCCGGACAATTTGATCAACATCGTATTAATATTATTGATACCCCAGGACACGTTGACTTTACTATCGAAGTAGAGCGATCAATGCGCGTTCTTGATGGTGCATGCATGGTTTACTGTGCGGTAGGTGGTGTTCAACCTCAGTCAGAAACTGTTTGGCGTCAAGCAAATAAATACAAAGTCCCACGTCTTGCATTCGTAAATAAAATGGATAGAGCTGGCGCAAACTTTTTTAAAGTTTACGATCAAATGCGTTTACGTTTAAAAGCAAATCCAATCGCACTTCAAGTACCTATTGGCGCTGAAGAAAAATTTGAAGGTGTTGTTGACCTCGTTAAGATGAAAGCGATTTATTGGGATGATTCATCTCAAGGCATGAAATTTGATTATCGCGATATTCCAGCTGATTTAGTTGATACATGTAAAGAATGGCGCGAAAAAATGGTTGAAGCAGCAGCTGAAGCCAATGAAGAATTAATGAATAAGTACTTAGAAAATGGTGATCTAAGTGAAGAAGAAATTAAAAAAGGCTTACGTCTAAGAACAATTAGTTTTGAAATTGTGCCGATGTTATGCGGCTCAGCTTTTAAGAACAAAGGCGTACAAGCCATGTTGGATGCGGTGATTGAGTATTTGCCTGCACCTACGGATGTACCTCCAGTACCTTGTGAAGATGCTAAAGGTCAACCTACAACTCGCAAAGCTTCTGATGAAGAGCCTTTTGCAGCGTTAGCATTTAAAATTATGACTGACCCTTTTGTGGGCCAATTAATTTTCTTCCGTGTTTATTCTGGCGTAATTAATTCAGGCGATACAATTTACAATCCAATCAAAGGCCGTAAAGAACGTATTGGTCGTATTCTTCAAATGCATGCAAATCAGCGTGAAGAGCTTAAAGAAGTTCGTGCTGGAGATATTGCAGCAGCTGTAGGACTTAAGGAAGCAACGACCGGTGACACATTATGTGATGTCAATAATGAAGTTGTTCTTGAAAGAATGATTTTCCCTGAGCCTGTAATTCACGTTGCAGTTGAACCTAAAACAAAAGCTGACCAAGAGAAAATGGGTATAGCTTTGAATAGACTTGCTCAAGAAGATCCTTCATTTAGAGTTAAGACAGACGAAGAAACAAATCAAACCATTATTTCAGGTATGGGCGAACTTCACTTAGAAATTCTTGTAGACCGAATGAAAAGAGAATTTGGCGTTGAAGCTAATGTAGGCGCACCACAAGTGGCATACAGAGAAGCAATCAAGAAACCAGTTGAAATTGAAGGTAAATTTGTTAAGCAATCTGGCGGTAAAGGTCAATATGGTCATGTATGGCTCAAAATGGAGCCAAACGAAGCCGGTAAAGGTTTTGAATTTATTGATGCAATTAAAGGCGGAACAGTACCACGCGAATTCATTCCTGCTGTTGAAAAAGGATTGCGTGAAACACTTCCTGCAGGTGTAGTTGCTGGTTATCCAGTGGTAGATGTCAAAGTGACTTTGTTTGATGGCTCTTACCATGATGTTGACTCAAACGAAAATGCATTTAAAATGGCAGCTTCGATGGCATTTAAAGACGGAATGCGTAAAGCGGACCCTATCCTTCTTGAGCCTATGATGGCAGTAGAAGTAGAAACTCCAGAAGATTATATGGGCGATGTGATGGGTGACCTTTCATCTAGACGCGGCATGATTCAAGGTATGGAAGATAATGCAACTGGCAAAGTTATTCGCGCCGAAGTTCCATTAGCAGAGATGTTTGGATATTCAACAACGATGCGTTCTTTATCTCAAGGTAGAGCAACATACTCAATGGAATTTAAGCATTACACAGAAGCACCAAGAAACGTAGCAGAAGCAATTGTTAATAAAAAATAAGTTAAAAATCTAAGGATAACATTATGGCAAAAGGCAAATTTGAACGTACCAAACCCCATGTGAACGTTGGCACAATTGGTCACGTTGACCATGGTAAGACAACACTTACAGCGGCAATCACAACGATTCTTGCTAAGAAATT
>TBL_comb48_EPIDRAFT_1000180_pt1 | contig 48731 bp, 49 predicted proteins | sample TroBogEpilimnion_37_FD_10681 | JGI IMG/M metagenome (IMG submission 10681) | reverse complement strand
TGTCCGAGGCGACAAGCCGGGCCTCTGCGAGCTTGGAATCTTTCATGCCCTTAGCTTCGCCTTCGAGGATGCGGACAATCAGGGAGCAAAGCAGGTCATGTTCGTTGCCACCATGTTTCGCGATGTCGTACCCCTCGAGCAGGGCTTGTTTGGCCTGACGCAGGGCAGCATCGGCGTCATCACTCTGCTCTGGAGTACGAGGATTTTCGGGCTTGGAGACTTGCACAGCCGCAGTCTCATGTTTTGTCATCATAGCCTTTAAATCTTGGAGGTCGCGCCCCAGTGTCTGATGCAGGGTCTCCAATTGTTCCAATCGCTTACGTAGTTCGTTTACATCCATGGCGAACTCATTTTTATCTACTAAAATTATATAATAAATCTAATTAAACTTTTGGGCTGATTTAACTTCAGCTGCATTAGAACCTTACTTCCCTAAAATTAACTCGAGGGTGCGGTGGGTGGCACCGCGGTTTTGTTGGTGCCAGGTGAGGGCATGTTGGCCAGCGGCAAGGCGTTGGTCGGCGTGGACGACGAGTTCCGTGAGGGCGGTGATGGCTTCCTGCCCGTTGGTAACCTTGCGGGCCGCTTGGGCGTTTTCGAGCCCTTTGCACGCATCGCGGAAATTTGTCATGCGCGGCCCATAGACCATGGCGACGCCTGCCGCCGCGACTTCAATCGGGGTCTGCCCGCCTTCATGCGGTGCTAGGCTTTTACCAATGTAAGCGACATCCGCCGCACGTGTTAAATCGCGCAACTCTCCCGTGGTGTCGGCCAAATGAATGAGGGTATCGGCCGGGGCTGCTGTCCCGGTGGAACGTTGATGCCATGCAAGCCCGCTGGCTTTGAGCTCTGCGATGATCTCGCCACGTCGTTCGGAGTGACGGGGTACTAAGAGCAAGCGCGCGTCGATGTGGTTCGCTCGCAGTTTCTGCAACGCTTCAATCAGTAAGCTTTCTTCACCGCTCCAAGTTGAGGATCCTAAAATGACCACGGTGTTCGCATTGGTGCCAAAACCGAGGCTTTGCCGTAACGCCAGTTTGGCTGACATTTCGAGCGGCCCAGTTGTGGCGACGTCGAATTTTAAATTTCCGGTGACGATAGGCTCGAGTCCTAACGTGCGAAAGCGACGTGCATCTTCTTCGCTGCTGGCGGCGATGAGATGAAAGCGACGGAATAAGGCGTTCGAGAATTTAGACCACGCTTGGTGACGTGCAAACGAGCGATCGGAGAGTCGCCCATTAATTAAGTAAGCGGGCACGTGATGGGCGCGCGCTTGCTGTAAGTGTTCCGGCCAGAGTTCGCCTTCGACGAGTACGATTTTGTCGGGTTGAATCCGACTCCAAGCCGTTGCACTGCAGAGCCAGAAGTCGACAGGGAAGATGCCAATCGCGAGCGTCACCTCGCTGTAGCGCTGACGAGCTAGGGCGTAGCCAGTGCTCGTGGTAGTGGTAAGGATGAGTTCGACCTGACCTGAGGCGGCGAGTTGTTTGAGTAGGGGACCGATGGCTTCGATTTCGCCGACCGATACCGCTTGGACCCAGATTCGCGACTTCGCTGGGTTTTTAGCCGGTAAGCGGGGGAAAAAGCCTAAACGTTGCCCAAATCCCTGTCCATAACCGCCCCGACGCAACATTCTCCAAGCATAATATGGGGAGGCCAGGAGGAGTAGAGGGAGGAAAAAAATGCGGTAGAACCAGAGCATTTCGAAAGGCCAACCTGCGGGTATTTAGGCTTCCTGTCAGTCTGAAAGGTGGGGTAGGGGGTTGATTTTCCCGCTTGCACATTGTCAGGGGACTTGTTTGAACAAGATTTCCTTTGTTTGAAGCGACCGCCGATTGCCTCAAACTTCCAACCCAAAACCAGTAAACCTTTTTGATCCAATGTCCCCTCCTTCGGCAGGAAACGGGATACGGAGCCAAGTTTTTCCCATGAACATCACCGTAAAAGACCTCCTCGACGCTGGCGTCCACTTCGGACACCAGACCCGCCGCTGGAATCCCAAATCCCGTCCGTTTATTTTCGACCACCGCAATGGTGTTTCGATTATCGACTTGGAAAAGACCCACAAGTGTCTCGCTGACAGTGTGGCTTTCCTTGAAGATGTAGCCTCCAAGGGCAAAGAAATCCTCTTTGTCTCTACCAAGCCTCAAGCGCAAGAGGTCGTCCGCCAAGCCGCTAAGTCGACTGGCATGCCTTTCGCCGTTAACCGCTGGCTCGGTGGCACGTTGACTAACTTTGCAACGCTCAAGCGTTCGCTCGATAAATACCGCACCTACTTGCGCATGGAACAAGATGGTTCCTTGGCCAAGATGCACAAAAAAGAAGGTGCCGCGGTCCGTCGCGAGATGGCTCGTATGCAACGCAACTTTGAAGGTCTCCTCGAGTACCGCGAATTACCCGCGGCGATGATTGTCATCGACACTAAGCTCGAAGAGATTGCCGTGAACGAAGCCAATCGCCTTGGTATCCCCGTGATTGGTCTCTGCGATAGCAATTCCGACCCAACGTTGTTGAAGTTCCCGATTCCGGGCAATGACGACGCCACGAAGTCGATTCGCATCGTGATCGAAGTTTTAACGCAAGCCGTCCAAAATGGTTTGGCACGTCGTAAGGTTGAGAACCAACCTCGCAAGACGATCATCCCCATTGAGCGTAATAACAATGGTGACGTCGCTCAGCCTAAGGTCGAACTCTCTGCTGAACTCACCAAGGCCAGCGAGAAGGACGAAGAGGGCGAAGGTTCCGCTGCTAAGCCTTCCCGCGGTCGGAAGTCTTCGAAGTAATCTCTAACATTTTTTACTATGTCTGCGATTACTGCTCAAACTGTCAATGAACTGCGCCATCGTACTGGCGCAGGTTTGATGGATTGTAAGAAAGCCCTGACGGAAGCCGCCGGGGACATGGAAAAAGCGGTTGAAATTTTACGCATCAAAGGCGTCGCCACGCGCAATAAGAAGGCCGATCGTAAGGCCTCCGAAGGTATCTTGGCGGTGCAAGTTTCGACGGACGGTCGTTCGGCCGTACTCGTGGAACTGAATTGCGAAACCGACTTCGTCGCCAAAAACGAAGCCTTTGTGGCTTTGGCGAAAGACCTCGTGAGCCAAGCTGCGGCTAAGGGCGTTGATAACCTCTTGGAGCAACCCTACCACGCTGATGCTTCGCGTAAGGTGAACGATTACTTGAATGATCAAGTGTTGAAGATCGGTGAGAACTTAAAAGTCTCCCGCGCTTTGAAGTTTGAAGCCTCGGGCGTGGGCCGCGTGTCGGCTTACGTACACACCGGTGCCAAGATTGCCGTCTTGCTCGAATTAGGCTTGAAGACCCAAGCGGCCGCGGGCCATGCCGAAGTGGCTGACCTAGCGCGTCAATTGGCGATGCAAGTCGTTGCAAATAACGCCCGCTTTGTTCGTCGCGAAGATGTTTCGGCCGACGTGGTGGCTAAGGAACGCGAAATCGCTGCGGAGTTCACCAAGTCGGAAGCCGATAAGGCGATCGACGAAGCCAAGCGTGTGGTCGAAGACTACAAGGCTCAATTGGTTGAACAAAAGGCTGCGAATAACGCCGAAGCCATTGCTGAATTAGAAAAGCGCATTGCGACTTCTGAGAAGCAAGTGATTGCGGCGGAAACGCGTAAGAAGGGTCAATTGGCTAACCTCGAGAAGATCGTCTCGGGTCGCGTTGATAAGTTCTTTGCTGAAGCCTGCTTGTTAGAGCAGTCCTTCTTCCGTGATCCCGAGAAGAAGATTCAGCAATTGCTCGTCGAAGCGAAGGGTAAAGTTGGCGAAGAAGTCTCCGTGGTGCGCTTTGTGCGTTTCCAAGTAGGCGAAACCGCTGCCGAGTAAACTTCTGCTTAAGTTTGATGGACCAAGGGCTAACCCAAGCGGGTTAGCCCTTGTCTTTACAGGGATGCAAAACCTGCTAGGCTCTAACTTATGCAGTTTCGCCGCGATATTTTTTGGCGTTCATTTTCGGGTCGTTGTGTGAATTGCGATCAATTGCTGCGGACCGAGACTGGCCTCAAGGGGCTTCAGTTAATGAATATCCCTGATGACTGCCCACATTGCCACATGGTTTTACGACGTCGCGACGGATTTTTCCTCGGAGCCATTGTTTGGAATTACGGCCTGATTGTTTTTGGGGTCTTACCTTTAATCCTGCTCGGCTATCATTGGGATTGGTATACCGGCAAGACGGCGGTGACGTTGAGTGTTGGGGCCGCTCTGATTTTACCCTTCCTCATCCACAACTTAGCCTGGCGAATTTGGATTGGGCTTTATTACGCCTTCTTGCCGGAACAATTACCTAAGTTGTGCCGGCGCACGGACGACTAATTACTTAGAGCGATCGGCCATTTGACGCACCAAGGTGGTCAAAAAATCTACTTCACCGGAAGTACCAGCTAAGTGAGCTAGGGCTTCGGTGGTGAGCGTTTGGATACGCGCTTTTGTGGCAGGCACTCCATGCAAGGAGGTGTAAGTGAATTTTTGATTTTGGGCATCAGCTCCCACCGGTTTGCCCAACGTGGCAGCATCGGCGGAAAGGTCCAAAAGGTCGTCGACTAATTGAAACGCAATGCCGGCTGCTTGCCCTGCTTGACGAAAGGCTGCGATGTCAGCTTTCGATGCCCCACCTACCATGGCACCCATGGAGAACGAAGCACTCAGCATGGCGGCAGTTTTACCCCGCAGGATGAATTCTAAACGATCTGGGTGACGGTCTGCCGCCAAGCCGCCCATGTCTTCGGTCTGTCCCCCTACGAGTAAGGTGGACCCAGCGGCGTGGGCTAGTTCATCAATCAGGCTGGTGGCCAAAGCGGGCTGCGTGGCGTAGCCTTGGGTTAGAACCTGAAAAGCAAGTGGCAGGAGGGCATCGCCAGCGAGCAGGGCCGTCGCTTCATCAAACGCTTTATGGCAAGAAGGTCGTCCGCGTCGTAGGTCCGAATTATCCATGCAGGGTAGGTCGTCATGGATGAGCGAGTACGTGTGAATGCACTCTAAGGCCACCGCGGCGGGCTCGGCGGACGTATTGGATTTAAAGGCGGCAGCAGCGGCGAGGCAGATGACAGGGCGTAGGCGTTTGCCACCTGCTTCTAGGGAATAGCGCATCGCCTCGTGGAGGCGGGCGGGTCGCGTGGTCGCCGCAGGCGTTAGCGTGCGCAGGGCCGTTTCAACCCTTTCCAAATAACCAACGTTTAAAGCTTGGAAGCGGGCGGAGTCCATCGGACGGCTAGTGTTTTCCGAGTTTAAAGAAAGTGGCCGTACGGCCGACGCTACCGATGACTTCACTCTGTGTTAACTTGGCTAATTCTTGGGCTTGAAGGGCCATCGTATCGCGATCGGCGGTAAAGCGTACTTTGATTAAGTCCGCTTTCTTGAAAGCTTCTTCTAGCAATTTCGCGATGCTGGGGTTGACGCCGCCTTTGCCCACAAAGACCTTGGGATCGAGGTTTTGGGCCAGGCTCCGTAATTTACTACGCTCGGCACCGGTTAAGTGCGGTTGATCGGCTGAGCCAGGGTTATCCATACCCCTACTATCACTTTCGCCCCAGCTGTAAGTCAATGGACTACTCTGGACTTGTGCCCAGCGTGCCGGCGCGGGGAGGCGTGGGTAGGGGATAGCCTTTCTTAAAGATTTAAGTAAAAAGACCGTGCGTTGGGTCCTATCTTTCCGGCTTGCTATGTTGGGGGGAGTTGGTCATTTCCAAAGGTCAACTTCGTTAGGGAGAGGGGCGGAGCCCTTCTCACGCTGGTCGGCAAGCGCAAGCTTGTTACAGACGGAGAGCCTGGCCTTTCGGCGGGGCTTTCGGGAACAATTCCCAAGTCGACCCCCTCCAAAAAACCAAACTCACCACACACAGTTATGTCTATCGACAAGTCGGATATCATCAAGACTCACCAAAAGGGCGCCAAAGACACCGGCTCCCCTGAAGTGCAAGTCGCCCTCATCACCGCCCGCGTGAATCACCTCACGGAACACTTGCGCTCACACCGCAAGGACTTCCACTCGCGTCGTGGTCTGATCATGCTGACGAACCGTCGTCGCAAGTTGCTCAATTACCTCAAGGCGACTGACCTCGACCGGTACAACGCCCTGATTGGTAAACTCAATCTTCGTAAGTAAACCCTCCGCCCCTACAGGGTGAAGGTTTACGATGCGTCCCAGCCCAGTGCTGGGACGTCCCTTTTCCACCATAACCCAAAAATCGCTGAGCAATTCCGCTTAGCACAATCCAAAAAACAACATGAAACAACAACACTCGGTGACCATCGACGAACTCGGTATCACCATCAGCACGGGATCGTTGGCACGTCTGGCCAATGGTTCGGTAACTATCAGCAAGGGCGAAACGACGCTCTTCGTCTCCGCGACGGCAGCCGAAGATTTACGTTCGCCTGACCAAGACTTCTTCCCCCTCACGGTGGATTACCGCGAGAAGTTTGCGGCCGCAGGTCGCTTCCCCGGCGGTTATTTCCGTCGCGAAGGTAAGCCCACGGATAAAGAAATCCTGACGTCGCGTTTGTGCGATCGTCCGTTGCGCCCGCTCTTCCCTGAAGGTTTCTTAAATGAAGTCCAGGTGATCGGTTTGCTGCTCTCGGCTGACCAAATCAACGACCCCGATATCTTGATGGTGAACGGCGCTTCGGCCGCCTTGCTCTGCTCGGACATTCCTTGGAATGGCCCGATTGCCGGCGTGCGCGTTGGTCGCATCAACGGTCAATTCGTCGTCAATCCGACGCACGAAGAACAATACAACTCGGACCTCGATTTAATCTACGTCGGTAATGAAAACGACATGATGATGATTGAAGGTTCGGCTGACCAAATTTCGGATGCTGACTTCATTGCGGCTCTCGAGTTTGCCCATCGTGCCATCCAGCCGATCATCGCGGCCCAACGTCGTTTGGCGGCCCTCTGTGCCAAGGCTAAGCGTCAATTCCCCCTCGTGGTGTGTGAGCCTCGTGCCTTAGCCATTTGCGAACGCGTGGCGGCCGAAGGTGCACAACTCCAGAAGGCGATTTTCTTGGCTTCGAAGAAAGAACGTGGTGACGCCGTCAAGGCCGTGGTCGAGAAGGCCAAAGCCGCTTGCCAAGCCGAGCTCGGTGAGGCTTTCGATGGCCGTCAAATCAAGATGGCTTTCGAAAAGTTACAAGAGAAGGTCTATCGCAATGCCATCATTGAAAAAGGCCAACGCGCCGATGGTCGCGGTACCAAGGACCTCCGTCCGATCTCCTGCCAAGTCGATGTCTTACCTCGCGTTCACGGTTCGGCCATCTTCCAACGTGGCGAAACTCAAGGCCTCGTGTTGGCCACGCTCGGTACGTCGAAAGACGCTCAAGAGGTGGACGCCATCACTGGCGGTCCGAAGACGAAGTCCTTTATCTTGCACTACAACTTCCCGCCGTTCTCCGTAGGTGAGACGGGTCGTTTCGGGATGACCAGCCGTCGCGAGACGGGTCACGGTAATTTGGCAGAGCGTGCGTTGCTCTCCATTCTGCCTTCCGAGCAAGACTTCCCTTATTCCATCCGCTTGGTTTCGGAAATCATGGAGTCGAATGGTTCGACTTCTATGGCTTCGGTTTGCGGTGGTACCTTGGCCTTGTTAGACGCCGGTGTGCCCATCAAGGCTCCCGTCGCTGGCATCTCCTGCGGCTTAGTCACCGAAGAGCAGTCCGGTAAGATTGTACGTCACCGCGTGTTGACGGATATTATCGGGGCGGAAGACCACTACGGCGACATGGACTTCAAAGTCTGTGGTACGCGCGAAGGCATCACGGCTTTCCAACTCGACTTAAAGATCCACGGTCTGCCGATTGAAATCGCCAAGGAAGCGATTTATCAAAACAAGACCACCCGCGACCAGATTTTGGACGTCATGTCCAAGACCATGCCTAGCACGCGTCCAGAATTGAAGTCCTGTGCCCCTCGCACGCACCGTATGAAGATTCCTTCGGACAAGATCGGTGCCTTGATTGGTCCTGGCGGCAAAAATATCAAGCGCATCACCGAGTATACCGGTTGCCAAATTGATATCGACCAAGACGACTCTGGTTGGGTCACGATCTTTGCCACCGATGGCGAAGCTTTGGCTCGTGCCGTCAATGAAGTTAACCTCATCTCCGCCCAAATCGAAATCAACAAGACCTATAAAGGTATTGTGCGTTCGGTGAAGGAGTTTGGTGCCTTCGTGGAATGCTTACCTGGTCAAGAAGGTCTCGTGCACGTTTCGGAATTAGCCGACCAACGCGTTGATCGCGTTGAAGACGTGGTGAAGCTGGGCGACGAAATTATCGTGAAGTGCGTTGGCATCGACGATAAGGGCCGCGTCCGTCTCTCGCGTCGTGCGGCGATTGCCGAAAAAGAAGGTCGCGAGTATACGCCCAGCGCTAAGCCCATGGATCGCCCTCGTCCTGAGCGCCGTCCGTTCCGCGAACGCGGTGGCGACAGCGAAGGCGGCCAAGGTTAAGTCGCCCTTCATGACAAAGCCCCGGTAACCCCGGGGCTTTTTTGTGCCTAAAACTAAAGGGTAGGTTTAGCTTTCGACCACGACTTGGGTCTTGCTCCAAAGGTCGTGCCAGGTGCGACCGTCACGCCGAAAGAGGGGTAAGTGAAAATTAATAATGCCGAGCACAATCGTGATTGGGTTAGGCAGGGTGAAGAAGGCTGCTTTCCAAGCGGAGCGTAAGAGGCACCCGATAAACGTTGGTGGGTTTTGGAAAATGACATCCACGGTGCGGATATGCAGGATGCGTTTGCCCAAAGACTGGCCTTGCATGAGCCACTCTTGAAACGTCAGGCCTAAGAGCATGACAAAGAAAGAGACGGTGCCTTGGAATTCGCCCCAAAGTGCGATGGCTTCGATGTCTTTTTCTTGGGGATGCATCGCCATGTCCATGACGGCTTGTAAATCGCGCGGGGAGTTGCCTTGGAGTGCCCGGAGGTACTGATCGATGAAGTGGTGCATCCATTCATCAGAGCGTTTCAGGGCCGCCAGTTCTTCTGGCCCTGCGAGCCATTTAGCCGCCACCCAGCCTAAAATCATCAACGGGATGATGTCGGCTAAACACGCAAAGGTGCGACGCCAGTAGCCGGCAGGTGCGGCGGGAATGGGAGGGGGGTTAGGCACGAGGCTGAGCGCGTTCGCAGGCTTCCAAGGTGTTTTTCATTAACATCGCCACCGTCATCGGGCCCACGCCGCCAGGGACAGGGGTGATGGCTTCGCATTTAGGCGCAACCGCTTCGAAATCGACATCCCCAACAATGCGGTAACCCGTTTTCTTGGTGGCATCAGGAATACGATTGATGCCGACGTCGATGACCACCGCTCCGTCTTTAACCATGTCAGCTTTGATGAAATGAGGTTTGCCGATAGCAGCGACGATGATGTCCGCTTGGCGTACCAAGGCGGCGAGGTTTTGCGTGCGAGAGTGAGCCACGGTCACCGTGCAATCACACCCTTTGGCGAGCAGCAAGGCTGCCGCGGGTTTACCTACGATGAGTGAACGACCCACGACCACCGCGTGTTTGCCCGCTGTGGCAACGCCAGAGCGACGTAGCAGTTCAATGACACCCGCAGGGGTGCAAGCAGCGAACGCTCCGGGGATTTCTTGAATTAAGCGACCGATACTTTGGGTGCTAAAGCCGTCGACATCCTTTGAGGGGTGGACGCGATTAAAAACGTCGGTCTCGGATAAATGTTTGGGGAGGGGGGCTTGAATTAAAATCCCGTGTACGTTCTTGTCCGCATTTAAGGCATCGAGGTGGGCGTAGAGCTCGGCTTGCGTGACGGTTTCAGGAAAGACTTTTAACGTCGCTTGAATGCCAACTTCGGCCGCGGTTTTCTGTTTCTTAGTTACATAGGAGACCGAGGCGGGGTCTTCGCCGATGCGGACGAAGGCCACTTGAGGGACCGTGGGAGCAAGCTGGCTCACGCGGGCTTTGACTTCGTTGAGAACCTGTTGGGCAATCGCATTACCATCGATGAGGCGCATAAGAGTGGATTGGGGTGTAAACGAGTCCTTGCCCGAGGGCGAGAAAAGTTCTTCGCTTCGAATGTATTGATTATCTCGCCCTCGGACCAAAAAGACTCCAAGGGTAGGGTGTGTCTGAAGAAGGTCCCATGCGCATCCATAAGTTCCTCGCTTCGGCGGGGGTGTGTTCGCGTCGTGAAGCAGAACGCCTGGTGGCTGAAGGGGTCGTGACGATTAATGGCAAAGTTGCCGCGGTTGGGCAGCCCGTAGACCCGGCTAGCGATGCAGTGCGTTGCCGTGGTCAATTGATCAAGCCTCTGGATCGCACGGTCGTTTTGATGATGAATAAGCCACGTGGTTTTTTGTGCACCAATGACGATAGCCATGGTGGACAAACCGTGTTCGACATGGTGCCTCCCGAGTACGGTCACTTGCGCCTCTTTTGCGTCGGTCGTTTAGATAAAGACTCAGAAGGTTTATTGCTTCTGACGAATGATGGAGATTTAGCGAATCGGGTCATGCACCCGTCGCATGGCGTCATGAAGCGCTACGAGGTCATTTTAAATCGAGCTTACGACCCTACGTTAACCCCACGGTTGCTGAAGGGGGCCATGGAGGAAGGGGAGAAACTTCGTTTCCGTAAAGTCATCCGTTTGCCCGATGACCCTGCCCATTTAGAGGTTCACTTAGATCAAGGTCGGAAGCGCGAAATCCGCCGCTTGTTTGAGATTTTCGGTTTCCACGTCAAAATGCTCCGCCGTTTTCAAATTGGGGCTCTCGTTTTACGTAAGATGCCGGTCGGCGATTGCCGCCCCCTTTCCCGCAAGGAAATCGACCTTATTTTCGAAAATTAAGCGCCTGCCGAGCGCTTGATTTTTAGGTTCGGCTACTTAGTCTCAGAAGGGTACCACCCCGCACTTTTCGTTGACCTAAAAATTCACTCACTCCCCATGCGTGCTTTATTATTATCATTTTTAACGTTCACCGTGGCAGTCTGGGCCAACCCTCCTTCGTCCGCGATGAAGGTCGTGTTCAGCGATGATTTTAACGGGGACACGCTCGACGAAACGAAATGGACTTATGAAGGTAATAAAGAACCGATTACGCTGAAAGGGGGTAAGTTGGTCATCAGTTTAAAACAACGCCCTGATGGTTGGCAGGGTTCGGGTTTAAGTACTCGCGATAAGTTCAGCCAAGTACAGGGATACTTTGAAGCCTCGGTGCGGTTCAATGGCACGAAAGGCCACCACGGGGCTTTTGTGGTAAAGAATTTAGATAAAACTCCCGCTCCTGCGGCAGCCCTTTATTACGAGTGCTTCGGAGAGGATCGGATCAGTGTTTGGGCCAAGATTGCCGATAGCCATGGCGTGCGTGAATTGCGTCCGCCCAAGACGGGTTTGAGCCTGACGCCGGGGCAAGCGACGAAGAAGTTTAACACCTATGGCATGCTGTGGAATGAGCGCAGTGTGGTTTGGTATTTTAACGACCGCATTATTCATAAGATGGATAAAATTGAGGCGAAGGAGCCCATGGTCGTGACGCTGGGGCATTGGGTTTCGGATTTTGAATCCAAGGACTTAGTCGCCGCCAAATTACCCGATGATTTTGAGGTGGATTGGATTAAAGTTTGGAAGTGATTTAAAAATACCCTTGTTGCCTGCGGGCGAAATTAGTCATTGTTAGGGGCTTCATATGACCGCTCCTTACGATAAGAATAACCCATTCTTGGCTGCCTTGGTGGACCGTCGTCGCTTGAGTTCTCCGCAAAGCCAAAAGGACACGCAACATTTTGCGGTGTCGCTGCAAGGGAGTGGTCTCACTTACGAATGCGGTGATTCGCTTGGCGTATTTCCGACAAACAATCCCAAGGAAGTCCAAGCCCTCTTGTCCGCCGCTGGCTTCACTGGTGAAGAGTCCATTTTAATTCCCAAGGACCCGGCCCCCATCACGCTCCGTGCCGCCCTGAATCAACGCCTCGCGTTGAACGGTCCGACTTACAAATTCGTACAGCTACTTCATGACCGGGCGACTAATGCCGACGAGAAGGCTCTCTTGGCAGCACGCCTTGCTGAGGCTGATCCGGAAAAGAAAAAAGCCTGGTTAGAAGAACGCGCCTTCATTGATTTGTTCGTTGAGTTTCCCTCGGCCCGCGTGAGTGCCCAAGAACTCATCGAGGTTCAACGTCGCCTCATGCCACGTCTGTACTCGATTGCTTCCTCGCCCGCCAAATATCCCGACGAAATTCATCTCACGGTCGCGGTGGTGCGTTACGAGACCAATGGACGTCAACGCGAGGGCGTGTGCTCGACTTTCATGGCTGACCGGGCGCCCCTACAACAGCCAGCGTTACCCGTCTTTGTGACGAGTTCGCACTTCCGTTTACCAACGGATGACACGATGCCTGTCATCATGGTTGGGCCTGGTACGGGCGTGGCTCCGTTCCGGAGTTTTGTGATGGATCGTGCTACTCGCGGGGCGAAGGGTGACAACTGGTTGTTCTTTGGCGATCAACGTCAGGAACACGATTTCCTGTATGCTTCGGAATGGGCTGACTATCAAAAGCAGGGCGTCTTAACGCGTCTTGATACCGCTTTCTCGCGCGATCAAGCGACGAAGGTATACGTCCAAGATCGCATGTTGGAGCAGGCCGTCGAATTGTGGCGCTGGTTGCAATGCGGGGCCTATTTCTATGTTTGCGGTGATGCCAAGCGCATGGCCAAGGATGTTGATGCGATGTTGCACCGGATCGTCGCCGAGCAGGGGAGTATGACTCCCGAGGCTGCGGTAGCGTGGGTGAAACAGTTGAAGCAAGACGGCCGTTATCAGCGCGACGTTTACTGAGTGCCCTTATTTTCGCCACTTGCCACTTTAAGGTTTTTCTCCCACATCATTCCTCAATGCACCTTACGCATCAACCGCGCGTTGCTTTAGTCACCGGAGCCGGCCGTGGCATTGGTAAAGCGATTGCCGAACGCTTAGCCGCTCATGGCCATACGGTCTTGTGTGTGTCGAAGTCTGACACCTGTGTCGCCGTGGCCCAAGGGATCTTAGATAAGGGTCAAAAGGCCAAGGCTTACCAAGTGGACGTCGCCGACCCCGTGGCCGTCGCTAAAGCCTGCGAACAAATCATTGCCGAGTACGGTGCGGTCGAAATTTTGGTGAACAACGCTGGGATCACTCGCGATAAACTCGTGATGGCCATGTCCGAGGCGGAGTGGAATGAAGTTCTCTCGACGAACCTTTCTTCCGCTTTCTATTGGGTTAAAGGATTGGTCCGCCCCATGACCCGCAAGCGCTGGGGTCGGATTATCAGCATTTCCTCGGTCACTGGGGTACAAGGTAATGCGGGCCAAGCTAACTACGCCGCCGCCAAGGCTGGTTTACATGGCTTGACGATGACGTTGGCACGCGAGCTCTCAGGCCGGGCTATCACGGCTAATGCCGTGGCCCCTGGTTTTATCACCACGGACATGACCGCCGAGCTTTCGGACGAGATTAAGCAAAAAATCCTCAGTTTTATCCCACTAGGCCGTTTTGGCTCAGTGACCGATATTGCTGCTATGGTGGATTATTTAGCCTCTGAAGAGGGGGGATATATCACCGGGCAGGTCTTTTCGGTTGACGGTGGGATGGCTATCTGACACCGAGAAAACACTTAAAAACCCTTTCCTATGCCTGAAAATATCGAAAAACGCGTCAAGGACATCATCGAAAAGCAACTGGGTGCTAGCCAAGACCAGTTGACCGACAGCGCCACCTTCCAAGGTGACCTGAAGGCCGATTCCCTTGACTTGGTGGAAATGATCATGGCCTTCGAAGACGAATTCGGCATCCCGTCGATTCCTGAAGACAAGGCAGCCTCGATGAAGACGGTCGGTGATGCGATCTCCTACATCAAGGCCAACGCCACGAAGTAATTTTTGTGGGTCCAAGTGACCCTCATCTGTGAGTACTGAAAACAAAAAACGTCGCGTCGTCGTCACGGGTATTGGCACTCTGACCTCTTTAGGTCAGGACGTGGCGACATTTTGGGATTCCCTTACCAAGGGGCGCTCCGGCATTAGCCGCCTGACGCGTTTTGATCCCACGGACTTCCCGTCCAAGGTCGGTGCCGAAATCAAAGATTTCGACCCCGCTAAGTTCATGGATCCGAAGGAAGCTAAGCGCAATGACCGCTACACGCAAATGGCGGTCGCGGCGTCGCGTTTGGCTATTGAGGATGCCAAACTGGATGTGACCAAAGTCGACTCCGAGCGTTTCGGGGTCATCATCGGTTCTGGTATCGGTGGGATGGAAACCATCGAGAACCAAGCACGTATCCTCGTGGAGCGTGGCCCTTCGCGGGTTTCGCCTTTCACGATTCCCTCTTTAATTGCGAATATCGCTTCTGGCGTTGTCGCCATCGAATTCCAAGCGAAGTCAGTTAATTTCGGCGTAGTCTCGGCCTGTGCCTCGGGCTCGCATGCCCTCGGTGAAGCCTTGCGCCACATCCGCGATGGTCATGCAGACATTATGCTTTCGGGTGGTTCGGAAGCCGCCATCACCCGTCTCGGTTACGCTGGTTTTTGTAACATGAAGGCGATGTCGACGGATTTTAACGACACGCCTGAAAAGGCTTCGCGTCCCTTTGATAAACTGCGTGACGGTTTCGTGATGGGTGAGGGTGCAGGCGTTCTCGTGATTGAGACGCTGGAGCATGCTCAAGCTCGCGGTGCCAAGATTTACTGTGAACTCGCTGGCTATGGTGCCACCTGCGATGCTTACCACATCACGGGCCAAGACCAAGAGGGCAAAGGCCTCGCCTTGTGCTTGAATCGTGCCTTGGCGGAGTCCGGCATCGATAAATCTGAAGTGGATTATATCAACGCCCACGGCACCTCCACGCCGATTAATGATCGCTGTGAGACGTTGGCGATTAAGCGTTCCTTTGGGGAAGCAGCGACCAAGCTTTCGATTTCTTCGACGAAGTCCATGACCGGCCACCTCCTAGGGGCGGCGGGTGGTATCGAGGCTGCAGCTTGCTGCCTGGCGATCCATCATGGCGTCATTCCGCCGACGATTAATTACGAAAACCCAGACCCTGATTGTGACCTCGATTACACCCCGAATGTGGCTAAAAAGCGCCAAGTTCGAGTGGCTATTTCGAATAACTTAGGCTTTGGCGGGCATAATGCCTCGTTGGTTTTCCGTAAGCTCTAAGGACTTTTTAGGAACTTCCGGGTTCACTTGGGGTTTTAATTTGCATACCCCTTCATCATGATTGTCCGAGGTCTTCTCCTACACGGTCTCGCGCTGAGTCTCTTGGCGCAAGAAGCCCCGCCTCCACCTGAAGCCCCTGCACCCGTTCCTCAAGCGGTCACGCCGGCTCAGCCCGTGCCTCCGCCTTCGAATTTGCCAGTAAGAATCCGCGCGGTGTTCACGAAGCAGGATGAGAGTGGTAAAAGTGAAGTCCTCAGTGCCCCCATGGTGACGGTTCCTTCTGGAGCTGAAGGTAGAGTCCAGATTCAAGGTAAGCCTGATGCTTCTGGTAAACCGAGTGAATCCATTGACTTAACTTTTTCGCCGACGATTGGTACCGACGGCGTTGTGAATTTAGCGTTTCACTCCTTGCAAAACTCCAAAGCACCCGATCCCAAGGCTGATGATAAAACGGACGGTAAAGCAGCCGCTGGGGGAGATAATAAATCTGAGCGTCGTCGTTTTAAAGGCGGTTGGAATCGTGATGGGGCGGTGAGTACGGTGAGCCGAGAGGGGTTACCCGTCTTCCATTCTTTTTCTCCGTCGGACGGTTTGTTTTCTTTAGAAGATAGTAATGGTAATCGCCAATGGGTCACAATTGGACGCACGTTTGACGGGTGGAAGTTGGAAGCGTTTAATCAGTCGCGGCAGGTTCTCTTAATTTCGCAAGGTAAGTTCCGCCAGGAGTTGCCCCTTTACAAGGCCGTCGTCGAAGCCACGGCGAGTGAGATTAGTACCGTGGTGAGTTTGCGCTCTGGAGAGACGAAACATATCGCGGGCGTGAATGGCGTCGACGTCGCCATCACCGTGCAAGTCGGTCCTTAAAGTTTCCCGAGCATTTGTTGCCACTGACTAGCTTCTGACGGGTGTCCGTGTTGAGCGAGTCCGTGGGCGATGTCTTCTACACTGGGTTCACGGACGAGGTGTCGTTCGTCGCAATCTAACTTAGGGTTAGCCTTACACACCACGGCCCAAGCGGCCCAGGCTCGCCAGCGGATAAGGCCTGCCCGGGGTCCGCGGACGCGGTCCGCGAGGTGCTGATAATGCACGCGGGCGTTGCCGGTAAAATGCTCGGTGGGCTGTTGCACCATCCAGGCAATCGTGGCGTAGGGAAGCGGGTAATCCTTGAGACAGGGGGCCGAGGCAGGGACGTTGGAAAAGAGAGCCCGGTCGACCGCTAAGAGGGCCCGGGCGGGGAGGTTTTTAAGCCATAGCTGTTGTCCATAGGTCAGACAATTCAGGTAGAAGGTCTCACCTTGGTCCTCTCGCCAAGCAGCCAAATCTCGCCAAGACAGCGCCACATCGCCCGCAGGCGGCAACCAAGGGCAGGGCGCAGTCACTTAAGGTCGGGCGTAGGGGTTGGTTTGTTTCTCTTGCCCCACGCTCGTGCTGCCGCCGTGTCCAGGGAGTAACACCGTATCGTCTGGCAGGGTGTAAATTTGTTCGCGAATGGATTTTAGCAACTGCGGCCAATTGCCGTTGGGTAAGTCGGTGCGCCCGACGGAACCTTCGAAAATGGCATCTCCTGTAAAAGCGATTTTGGCCTCGGCCACGTAAAGTAAGATGCTGCCAGGGCAGTGACCAGGCACGTGACGCACCTCGAAGTGATAACCTGCGGCGTCGACCGAGTCGCCCGTGTCTACCCATTGGGTGACTTTGACAGCCCGGAAATCATTGTCTGTTAGCATGGGCAGGAAGGATTGGTAGCGGGCTCGAAATTTTTCAATCTGCTCAATCAGCACTTCGTCGTCGCGGTGTGCAATCACGGCTGCCCCCGCTTGGGCAAAGTGGTAGGCATCACAGGTGTGATCCCAGTGACCATGGGTGATGAGGAGGTGGGTTAGTTTGAGACCCCGCTGTTGAATGATAGGGAGCAGCGCGTCGGCGGCACCTTTGGGGGCGTCGATGACTACACAGGTTTTACCATCGGGCGAAGTGACCAAGTAGGTGTTGGTCGCGACGGGGCCGAGGGCCATGGATTCGATTTTCATGAGAAGTAACGTTGGAAGGCTTGAGTCAGGTTTTCGGGCGGACGCTGGGCTTTGAAGGCACGATTGACAAAAGCGTGTACCGTAAACCCTTCGACGATTAAATCTGTCCCGCGATGTACTTGGTAGTGTAAGCGTAGACGTGCACTGGGTTTTTCGCGCAGCTCGACGGTGATTTGCAGACGGTCGTCAAAATGTGAGGGCAGATGATAACTCAGGCCTGTTTCGAGCACGGGGAGCAGGTAGCCTTCCTTTTCGAGTTCGCGGTAGGGGCAACCGACTTGATCGAGCAGGGCGACGCGTGCCATTTCAAACCAAGGCAGGTAATTACCATGGTAGGTGACCCCCATGGCATCTGTTTCAGCAAAGCGAACCCGAGTTTCTACCTTGGCGGTAATCATAGCCTAGTTTTGGCCTAGGTTGCCTGCTTTTCCAATGACAAATCGACCTTAAAAAGGCTTCTCCTTGCGCTATCTGGATTCTTTGTCAGATAAGTGACATGGGTCAGCGTGAACGATTTGTCGTTTTTTTAGTCGGGGCGATGATGGGTGTCGGCATCCTCCTCGCAGGTCGTTCTTGCGGTCATGAAAAGCAAGACCAGCTCCGTCAGGTGCGCACGGCCTTACACCTGCCTCCGATGATGTATGACTATGCGGTGACCCATAAAGGTTTCTACGGTCATTATGTTTTATTTGCGAAGGTGACGACTACGCCGACGGCGCAAATCCGCGAAGTGGTCACGGGCGGCTCACGCCATTACGATGCCCAGGGTCGCGAATTGCCGGAGGAGTATTTGTGGATCACAGAGACGTATGACCTGGGAACGCCGCTTGCTGAAGCGGGTCCCGTGAAGTCCTATTTGTTTGCCTACGCCGATCGCGTGCAGTTGACCCTGCGGCCTGGGCATAAGGCCTCCGAAGTGACTTCGCCTAGCGGCGAAGCCGCTCAAGAGGTCTCGGGCCATCCCGAGCAAGCCCTGCTTTCGCTCCGTTCATGGCTGAAGCAATCTGGAAGTGCTCCCTGGGCAAACGTCCCTGGGTTTATCACTTCCTTGTCGCAAAACCCTGCTGTAGCTTCGGCACAATGGGTTAAAATCGATTGGGAAGCCGATGCGGACCTGATTCGGGCCAACACGGGTAAAGTACGATGAGTGAACTTCAGCAAAGAGGCGTCCGGATCACGGTCTGGAGTTTTGCACTCAATGCGGTTTTGGCAGCGATTAAACTGACGGTGGCACTGACGGCTTCTTCGCAAGCCTTGTTGGCGGATGGAATTCATTCTTTGGTCGATATTGCTGGCGACCTCGCGGTTTTAATTGGCTTAAATTTTGCGCACATCCCCAAGGATGATGATCACCCTTATGGTCATCATCGTTTCTCGACTTTGGCCACGTGTTTGATTTCGGGGTTGGTGATTTTGTTTTGCGTGGGTTTGGCTTGGACGTCGCTCACGGGCTTAATGAACGGCACGGCCACCACCGTACCCGGCATTGCCGCTGCGTGGGTGGCAGGTATTGCGTTGGTGCTTAAAGAAACCTTTTACCAATACGCTCAACGCCAAGCCAAGCAGCTGGGCTCGAGTCTTTTGATGGCCAGTGCGACGGATCACCGGGCCGATGCGGTGGGTTCATTGTTAGCGCTGATTGCGGTGTTATTAGCCCACTACTCGCCATCGCTAGTGCTATTAGATAAAGTCGTCGGCTTGGTCCTCGCGGGTTGGTTGGGGGCCGAGGGGATTCGGTTGTTTAAAGGGGCCTGCGAAGACTTGATGGATACGGCTCCTGCACAAGGGGTCTTAAAGGATTTGAGTGAGCATATTTTTGAAGTTCCGGGAGCGAAGGGATTTCACGCTTTTCGGGCTCGTCGCTTGGGCGATCGGTACGAAGTAGATTTCCATTTGCAGGTAGAGCCTACTGCCACCGTGGCCGAAGGGCATGCCATCGCGGCGCAGATTAAAGCGACCATCTTGCGGTTACACCCTGAAGTCATTGCCGTCTTGGTGCACATTGAGCCCGATCATCCCGAGCATCATAAGCCAGAAGGTCACCACGGCCGCTCGACTCATTCTGGGTAAGGATACTGCTGTGTCAGCCTCCTTGGAGTGCGTTGCGTAGGGGATGGATGTGCAGACGAACATCGCTTGGCGAAGCGGATGGCATGGTAATGCCATCCCTGCCCGATACCCTTGGCGTCTTAACCTAGGTGAGGTTTTGGGTAGGGACGTGATTACCATCACGTCCGCTGGCAAAGACCGACGTTGAGGATCGTGAAATCCTGAAAGGTGTTTTTACGCGTAACGGTAAAAAAGGACGATGACGCAGCATCGTCCCTACCGGATACAATGCCTTGGGTAGGGAGGCTGCTGCGTCAGCCTCCTTGGAATCACATGCGTATCGGATAAATTACCGCCAAAATACACGAAGCATCAGGTCTAAGGAACCAACTACCAAAATAATAATACTAAAGATACCCATAATTTTTTTAGAATTTCGTTCCGCCTCCAAAGACTTCTCTAATTCTATGATACGGGCGTATAATTTATGGGTATCGGTTTGGTCGTTATTCATGCAGAAAATTGAAAATTAAATATTTGGCTAATCAACAAGAATTTAAGATCGCGCCACTGTTAGCCACATCGACTAGATTTTTCTCTGTATAAAACTGCTAATGGATGTGGTGGTAATATCGATACATTGCCTTGGGTAGGGAGGCTGCTGCGTCAGCCTCCTTGGAGTGCGTTGCGTAGGGTGTGGATGTGCTGCCGACATCGCTTGGCGAAGCGGATGGCATGGTAATGCCATCCCTACCCGATACCCTTAGCGTCTTAACCTAGGTGAGGTTTTGGGTAGGGACGTGATTACCATCACGTCCGCTGGCAAAGACCGACGTTGAGGATCGTGAAATCCTGAAAGGTGTTTTTACGCGTAACGGTAAAAAAGGACGATGACGCAGCATCGTCCCTGCCCAGACATCCTTTAGTTCGTTGAGGAATAAACTTTCTTGGTATACTTCTGCGTCAGCCAAGTTTGCAGGGCTTTAAAATCTGCGGGTGGCTCGACCGAAATCACCAAGGGCTTACCGGTATGAGGGTGCGTGAGCGTGAGGCGATGAGCGTGCAGCATCACGCGAGGCATGGGCCATTCGGTGTAAAATGGCGTATCAAATTTACCGTAAGTGCGGTCGCCTAAAATCGGGTGACCTAGGTGAGCTAAGTGGACGCGGATTTGGTGCGTACGTCCCGTATGGGGGAAGGCCCGCACTAAGGCAGCTTGCGCTCCATATTTTTCTTCCACGCGCCACTCGGTACTAGCGTCCCGTCCATCTTCACGTACCGCCATGCGCACGCGGACCGTACGGTGACGATCAATCTTCGCTTCGCACAATCCAGAGAGGAGGCGAGGGGTCTTGTCTACTAACGCTAAATATTCCTTTTGCGCCACGCGTTCGGCGAATTGACTCACAAGGGCATGGTAGGCCTTGTCGGTCTTAGCTAAGACAATCACGCCCGACGTTTCTCGGTCCAGTCGGTGTACTACCCCTGGACGTGGAGCACCGCCAGCAGGAGCCAGCTTGCCCTTGGTGTAGTGGAGAAGTCCGTGTACGACCGAGACTTCATCCGAACCCTGTACGGGGTGGGTGAGTAGGCCGGCGGGTTTATTGATGGCAATCAGATGGGCGTCTTCAAAGAGTACCTCAATTGGCATTTTAATCGCCCGTGCCGTCGGCTCTTCTTGTTCAGGTAAACTGAGCGAAATCGCATCACCAATTTGCACGACGGTGCGGCGATCCGCGACCACGCCGTTGACCTTGACTAAGTGTAAATCCAAAGCCTTTTGCACGCGCGAGCGGCTGACGCCTTCAAGCAGTTGGGCTAAGACTTTGTCGACGCGCCCAGCTTCTAAAGTGTCGGGCACGCGTGTGGAGATCACTTCCACAGGAGCCGTGGCAACGACTGCGGGCAGTTTCGTCGGTTTGAATTTGGCGGGAGTCTTGGCTTTCCGTGGGGCGGCTTTTTTAGGAAGACGAGAACGCGTCGACTTCGTTGGCTTACGTGCCTTTTTAGGAGCAGCCATTTTAGCGCGCTTTTTGGTTGAGCAAGTAATCCGGATTCAGCTTTTGCAAAGCCTTCGGCACGAACAAGCCATCGCGGCGAATCACCTTACCGTCGAAACGAATTTCGCCACCTCCGTATTCAGGACGTTGGATGCACACCATGTCCCAGTGAATCGACGACGCGTTGCCGTTGTCGGTGGTTTCGTAGCACTTACCAGGCGTGAAGTGGAAGGACCCCGCAATCTTCTCGTCGAAGAGAATGTCTTGCATGGGTTGAGGATGTGGGGGTTGAAGCCAATGGCGAATTCCCCGATAAAACGAGCCCCACCGTCGGTATCGAGGATTTCGTTGAGGCGCTTGGTGTTGTTGGCAGTCGCTTCCACAATCTTACCTTTGCGGAACACGAGGCGGATGTTTTCAAACGAGACACCTTGGTAGATCGTTGGGCAGTTATACTGCAGCACGCCGTTGACGGAATCTTTGATGGGGGCCGTGAAAACTTCGCCGTCGGGGATGTTGTATTCGCCGCCGCAAGGGATGGCGTTCATGCCCTTAATGTTAAACTTTAAATCAGTCCCAGGGCCGGTGATGTGCACATCGTCGGTGGCCATCATGGCTTCGCTCAGTGCTTTCATGCCAGGAATCATGCGCGAGTAATCGAGCGTGCAGACGCGGAAGTAAAAGTCCGTAAACGCTTCGGTGCTCATCTTGGCCTGTTGAGCCATCGAAGCCGTGGGCCAGCGCACGACGACCCACTTGGTCTTGTTTACGCGCCAATCTAAAACGGGGCGCATGATTTCGCCTACTAACTTGGCTTGGGCTCCGGGGACATCGCTCGATTCAAAAATATTATCCGCCCCGCGCACGGCGATATACGCCTGCATTTTCTTCATGCGAGTTAACTCGTGGTCGCTCGCGAGTTTAAACTGTTCGGCATTGCCGCCCTTGACCATCTCACGACCAATGCGAGCACGCTGCACGTTGACCATTGGGATGGCCCCTTGGTCGCGGGCGGCTCGAATCAAAGCGATGACGAAATCATCGGGGATGTCGAAAGCGTCGATTAAGACTTTTTCGCCCTTTTTGAGGCGAGTTGAAAAACCGCAGAGAACTTGCGCGAGTTGGCCGTAGCGTGGATCCATGTGCATGGAAGTTGCGAAGCTTGAGAGGCTTTCCAAGCGGAAAGGAGCGCTTGCGTGCTTTCGGTCATGAAGGTAGGTTGGAGCGATGGACGGCCTTTCACCTCTTGCCCAAGCGCAAGCCCTCGCGGATGAAGCTTCATTTGATTTTGCCATGGGCGATGAAGCTTTGGCTTTGCAGAAGCTCGCCCAAGCGGTCGCCTTGGATCCCACGAATTTTGCTGCTTGGTTAGCTAAAGCCGAGGTGCACTTTGCGTTACGTCAATGGGACGAAGCGTTGCGTGCCGGCGAAATGGCCCTGAGTTTACAACCGAAAGACATTCACGTGCACACCTCGCTTTCGCGCATTTGGATGGAGCGCGGCGATAAGACTAAGGCCGAACACCACGGGGCGCAGGCACGGATTCTAGGTTGGGGGCAACAGCTGAAAGAACCTGAGGGTAAGCAACCAGGGGAGATTGCAGGGTAGTGGACCTGTTGGGATAAGGGCTTAACCGGCTGACAAACCCTGTCCCAAGCGTGCCAAGACTGTGCCAAGGGCTGTGCCAGCCTGTCACCCTGAATTACCCACTTTTTAGACCTCCAACCCTTGAACTCCGAGTTTTTCGGGTAAAATACCCTAAATCATTTGCTAATTTCGCCCAAAGCGGTTTTGGCATTTGTTCTGCAACCCCACCCACGTCATTCCTGACAACCATCTCCTAACTACATAACTATGGCAAAATCCAATAAACCCTCCGTTAAGCCTCTCGCTGATCGTGTGCTCCTGCAACGCATCGAAGAAGCTGAAGAAATCAAAGGCGGGATTATCATCCCTGATTCCGCTAAGGAAAAACCCCAAGAAGCCAAAGTCATCGCCCTGGGTACTGGTGCGGTCGACAAGGACGGTAAGAAGATTCCTTTCTCCGTCAAAGTCGGCGACAAGGTGCTCATCGGTAAGTACGCTGGCACGGAAGTGAAGTTAGAAGACGACACTTACTTGCTCTTGCGCGAAGAAGAAATCCTCGCGGTCGTCGAATAATTTTCCCGTCACCCTCTAAACCCAAAATACTATGTCTAAGAAACAAATCCTGTTTGATGAAGCCGCTCGCCGCAAGGTGTTGAACGGTGTTTCCACCTTGGCTCGTGCGGTTAAAGTCACCTTGGGGCCTAAAGGTCGCAATGTGATGATCGATAAGAAGTTTGGCGCTCCTAAGGTCACCAAGGACGGTGTCACGGTCGCTAAGGAAATCGAATTGGACGATCCCTATGAAAACATGGGCGCCCAAATGGTGCGTGAAGTGGCCTCGAAGACGGCTGATAAAGCTGGCGACGGTACCACGACCGCTACGGTCTTAGCTGAAGCCATCTACAAAGAAGGCCTCCGCTTCGTCGCCGCCGGTGCGAACCCCATCTTCGTCAAGCGTGGCGTCGATAAGGCTTCGGAAGCCATCGTGAAGGAGCTCGCTAACATCTCGAAGAAGATCAAGACCCGCGAAGAAATTAAGCAGGTCGCCACGGTCTCGGCTAACTGGGATGCTTCCATCGGTGACATCATCGCCGAAGCCATGGACCGCGTGGGTAAGGACGGTACTATCACCGTGGAAGAAGCCAAGACCATCGAAACCACCCTCGACGTCGTCGAAGGTATGCAGTTCGACAAGGGCTACCTCTCGCCTTACTTCGCAACGAATGCGGAAACCCTCGAAGCGATTTTAGAAGACGCTTACATTCTCCTCTACGAGAAGAAGGTCAGCGCCATGAAAGATTTGCTGCCCTTGCTCCAAGAAGTGGCCAAGACCAGCAAGCCTCTCTTAATCATCGCCGAAGAAATCGAAGGCGAAGCCTTGGCAACCCTCGTGGTTAACCGCCTCCGCGGTACCATCAACGTTTGCGCCGTCAAAGCCCCTGGCTTTGGTGATCGTCGCAAAGCGATGATGGAAGACATCGCCGTCTTGACCGGTGGTCGCTTCATCACCGAAGACCTCGGTATCAAACTCGAATCCGTTAAGGTCGCTGACCTCGGTCGTGCTAAGCGCATCGTCGCTGACAAGGAAAACACCACCATCATTCAAGGTGCTGGTAAGTCCGCTGATATCCAAGGCCGCGTGAAGTTAATCCGTCGTCAAATCGAAGAAACTTCTTCGGATTACGATAAGGAAAAACTCCAAGAGCGCTTGGCGAAACTCGCCGGTGGCGTCGCCGTCATCCACGTGGGTGCTGCAACGGAAACCGAATTGAAGGAGAAGAAAGATCGCGTCGATGACGCCTTGCACGCCACGCGTGCGGCCGTTGAAGAAGGGATCGTCCCAGGTGGTGGCGTTGCCTTGCTCCGCACGGTCAAAGCCATTGACGCCGTGATTAATCATCTCGAAGGCGACGAAAAGATTGGCGCCCAAATCGTCCGCAAGGCGATTGAAGAGCCTCTCCGTACGCTTTGCTCTAACGCGGGCGTCGAAGGTTCCTTGATCGTTCAAGAAGTCTTGTTGAAGCACAAAGCTGGCAACGGTTACAACGTGGCCACGGGTGAATACCAAGACCTCATCGCCGCTGGCGTGGTAGATCCTACCAAGGTAACCCGCACGGCGATCATCAACGCCGCTTCGGTGGCTGGTCTCTTGCTCACGACCGAGTGCCTCATCACCGACTTGCCCGAGGAAACCAAGCCTGCGGCCGGTGGTGACCACCACGACCACTGAGCCTAGTCTCCATGGTTGAAGCACGGCACCCTTACGGGTGCCGTTTTTTTTGCCCCGATGGGAAGTTTATGACGATTTTGCCATCCGAGGGGTTCGAATGGCGAATTAGTCTCAAAAATATGTTTTCTGTGTATTGCCTTTCTTGAAGGGAGAAGTGTGCTGAATCTTACCCTGACCCCATGCGTACCTTCTTGAATGGTCTTCTCTTTTCGTGCCTAGCGCTCGTTGCTACGGCCGCGACGGGCCCGCTTCGCGTGCTTTACGTCGATGTCGATGGTACTGAGCAAACGGCGGTGGGGCCTCTGCACCCCCTGATGGCTGCGCTGGGTCGCGATGCCATTTGGTTTGATTACCGTGCGGGTAATTTGCCCGATGCCGACACCTTGGCGCTCTATGATGTTGTCGCCATTAAGCCCAAGTCTGATGGTGCCGTAGCAGCACTCCCCGCTGGGGTTACCTTGCCCGTTATCGTGATCAAGGGCGAGGTCGCTCCCGATGCCTTTAGCAAAGACCTCCAAGAAAAACTCTCGGCAGCTCGTTTGACCGATTGGAAAAACTTTTTAGCGCAACGCGAACCCGAGCAACGGGAAGAAAATCCTAATGTCGCCAATTACGAAAAGCGTCCGAAGGCCCTAACGCTGCAACTTCCGTTTTCGGTGAAGGGCAGTATGGAGCGCACGCAAGTTCCTGCGGACATGAAGTTGGAGCTCTTTGCGGCTGAACCCGACATTATGAAGCCCATTGCTTTCGCTTGGGATAATCGCGGTCGCCTCTGGGTAGCGGAAACGGCGGACTACCCCCACGGTCTGGTCAACGACCAACAAGGCCATGATAAGATTGTGATTTGTGAAGACACGAAGGGCACCGGTCGTGCCGATAAGTTCACGACCTTTGCGGACCATTTGAACATTCCAACGAGTTTCACCTTTGCCAACGGCGGGATTATTATTTCGCAGCCCCCCAATTTTCTCTTCCTGAAAGACAGCCATGGTGGCGATCATGCCGACATCCGCGAAGTCATCATGACGGGTTGGGGCGTCCGTGATACCCACGCGCAAGCGAGCAATTTGTCGTATGGTTATGATAATTGGCTCTACGGTGCCGTGGGCTACAGTGGTTTTAGCGGCGACATCGGGGGCGAAAAATTAAACTTCGCTCAAGGCAGTTACCGTTTCAAAGCCGATGGCTCGAAATTGCAGTTCTTGCACCAGTTTACCAATAATACCTGGGGTCAAAGTGCCAATGCCGCTGGGGACGACTTTGGGGGTACGGCCAATAATGCCCCGATTTTCTACGGTGGCATTCCGCAATCCATCGTGCCTCCAGGCGTACGGGCGATGACGGCGAAGAAGATTAATGTCGTCGATAAAGCTCACACCATCACGCCGAACTTCCGTCAGGTCGACGTCATGGGCGGTTACACCGCCGCGGCCGGAAGCAATTTCATTTATTCGAAACAATTACCTCCACGGATGCAGGGCATGGCGATGGTCTGCGAACCTACCATGAAAATCATCTCCCTCATGAACGTGCAGCCTGACGGCGCCGGTTATGTCGCCAAGGATGGTTACAACCTCGTGGCGAGTTCGGATGAATGGATGTCGCCCGTCTATGCTCGGGTCGGTCCTGATGGCGCCATCTGGTTCGCAGATTGGCAGAACTTTATCATTCAACATAACCCCACTCCGAGCGTCGATCGCGGTGGCTATAATGCTAAGACGGGCGTTGGCGGGGCACACGAAAACCCCTTGCGCGACCACAGCCGTGGCCGGATTTACCGCGTGGTTTGGAATCATGCTGGGGCGACGACGAATCCCGCTCAAGAGACTTCGGATCAAGCTCTCTTGGAAGGCTTGGCCGGTAGTACGCAGTATGGCCGTCTGCGGGCGCAACAAATCATTGTAGAAGGCAAGAAGACCAGTCTGGTTGCGGGCTTAGTGAAGATGGTGACGCAAAGCCCCGTGGACGTGGGTGCGATTCATGCTCTTTGGGCTTTGCAAGGCTTGGGTGCATTAGATGCTGAGACCCACAAGAAGGCTTTATTAAGCTCGGATGCTGCTTTGCGTCGTAATGCCATTCGGGCCTTAGGCACGGATGAAGCCTCGCAGAAGCTTTTCTTCGGTTCGGGCGTGGTGGCGGATAAAGATCCCACGACGCGTTTAGCAGCTTTGGTTAAACTTACGGAATTTAAGACCACCCCTGAAATTCAAACCCTCACGCGCCAATTGGCCTCAGATCGGGCCCTGCAGGGCGACGAGTGGTTGAAGGAAGCGGTTAAAGTTTTGGCGAAGAAGCACAAGACGCAGGTCTATGTCGAAGGCCCGAACCTGCTACCTAATCCCGGTTTGGAAACTATTGGCGAAGATAAATTGCCTGTGGGTTGGAAGCGTCGGGATTATAATAACAGCCCGGTTACCGTGGGGGCGAAGTGGGAAGTCGTGTCTGGTCCTGGTCAAACGCACAGCGGCCAACATGCCTTGCGCTGTATCACCTTGGGCAAGAAGGGCAGTGATGGTAATGGCGATACCAGTTTCTATGCAGATGTTAACCTGAAGCCCGATACGGAATACCGTCTCAGCGCTTGGGTGAAGACGCATGCCTTACGCGGTAAGGCCAGTTTAAATGATCATATCGGTCGGGCCGAAACAAACACTCTCACGCGCGATGCGGATTGGTCGGAAGTGGAAGTGACGTTTAATTCTGGTAAGAACCCGAAGGCATCCATCAACCTCCTCCACGTTGGCGTGGGCGATTCGTACTTTGATGACGTCAAACTTTGCGAAATCACGGTTGCCAGTGAAGCCCCGGTTGTGGCGGGCGTGGCGGCGCGCGGAGAAGAAATCTTCTGGAAGCATCCCGTGGCCGCTTGCGTCAATTGCCACATGCTCAAGGGCAAGGGTAGTACCGTCGGTCCGGCCTTAGATGGCATCGCCACGCGTGCCACCCCGGCCTACATCGAGGAGTCGCTTTTGGAGCCCAATAAGGTTTTAGCCAAGGGCTATGAATACCTAGGTGTTTCTCCCATGCCCCCCATGGGATTGATCCTCAAGCCTCAGGAGTTAGAAGACGTCAAAGCGTTCTTACAGACTCTTAAATAAGTGCGGCGGTGGCTCTAGGGTTGCCTGGCAGCCCTAGAAAGCTTCATTGATGGGCATGGCTGTCAAACTCCAGTCCGAAACCAACCCCATTGTGACGTTACTTTGGTTGCTCGTGATTAGTTTCGCGACCTTCATCGTGATGTACATGGGCGTGCCAGGCACGGGCTTTAATGGTCTGCGCGCAGGGGTGTTCTTCGATATGGAGACGGGCTTTGAAGACGCTCGCTTCATGGATAACCGCATTGTCTGCGACAGTAAGGAAGCCCTGCNCNACATTCAGGCCGAGTTATTAAAAATTAAACNAGATTATCCCATCGAGCGGGTCACATTGCATTTTGATAANTACGCTGCGGGNTATAAATATCAGGTNCGTTANGTGACGTATTACGCCCAAGCGATTAATTTTGGCGGCGAAGGGCGTTTCTTCCGTCGTGGGGCCCAAGTGGGCGANCCAGATTTAGACAAAGAAGTGAAGGCTAAGGATGAGGCTTTGGAAAAAGCCATTCGCGGTACTTTAGAACGGTATTTTAAGTCCAAGGGTGCCCAGTAATGCTCGCTTGGTCGTGGCTTTCGGGTTGGCAGCACGCTGAGGTTCTTTAGGACAGAGGGATGCTGCGTTGTCTCTGTTCAGGGCTGGTAACTTTTCTGTTGGGGTCAGTCGCCCTGTTTGCGGCGGTGCAAGATACCGAGGCCTTACGCTTGGCCGAGGGACACCGCTTGGCCGCTGGACGCGAAATGCGGACCTGGAAATTTACCGCGATGCCGGAGTCGGTGGCGACTTGGCCGACTGAGGTGAAAGGTGCGTTTATGGAATTGCGCTGCGAAGATCATGAATTTTCGGCAGCTACGCTGATTTTATTACGCGATGACTATCGGCTGCGGAGTTACCCCGCCAAACTTTTGACCCCGGCAGATCGAGCCTTGGCGGAGAAGTTAGAACAAGCCCGTCGGCAGGCACTCAGTCCTAAACTGGCTACCGAGTACCCGCTCGTCATGAAGCCCTATACTCCAGCCACCGCAGACGTCACAAGCAGTCCGCACTTTGCGTTTTATACTGGGCATGACCAGACCGGCTCGGGCCAAAAAGCCTTCACGCCGGGTTTTCTCGATCGGCAAAAAGACTGGTTTGAAAAAGTCTGGACGCACCTCGACCACTTGGGAGCTCCGATGCCCATGGCACATGACCCTGCTCCTCATAAGATTAATATTTATATCACAGGTACGGGGCTCAAGCAGCACTCCGACGGTTTTGCTTTTGGCGGGGCAGATGTCATCATGCACCCGAATGCCTTAGGCGACGGCAGCAGTGTGGTGATTCATGAGTTCACACATTCGGTGCAGTTTTATTCTAAAGGGTTTCGCGATTCTCCGCTCGTGGGATGGTTCTGGGAGTGTCACGCCAACTGGAGCACGCAGCAGTTCATGCCAGCTTACCCGCCCGTGTTAGTGCATTATACGGAGCGTGCTCATTATGAATTAAACTCCAGCCGTCATAACTACGGCTCGTGGCCCTTTCTGCAGGTCTTGGCTGAAGACCCACGGTTTGGTTGGTCTTTCCCTTACGACATTTGGCCCGCCTGCAAGCGCAACAGCCACGATGGTGCACTGGAAGATCCATTCCAGACCATCATGCGTTTAGGCGTAGAGCGTAAAATTTGGAAAGACGGGGTGGAGGGTTTTGGCGATACCATCGGTGAGTTAGCGGCACGGATGGTAGGCTGGGATTTTCAAAACCAATTCTTTTACCTGCGTGATCTTCGGGGGCATGAAACCCATGCAGATTATGTGACGAGTCTGGCGACGGTTTTAGAGCAAGGTTACGACCAACGCTGGTATCCTTTGCATTCACAGGCGCCTAAACAGTATGGCGTGAATATCGTACGCTTAGAACCCGAGGCGGGGGCTGCCAAGGTGGAGGTGGATTTTGCGGGGATTGCTGACCCCACTGAATTTGGCGATTGGCGGGTGACCCTTGTTGCGGTGGATGCCCAAGGGCACTGCCGTTATAGCCCGACGGTGCATGGTGGTAAGGTGGCTTTAGACCTTCACCCCCAAGAACAAGTGGCGCTGGCGGTGGCCGCGACTCCGACCAAATATATCCCACAGGAATTCCGACCAGGTTTCGCTGTCAAACGCCGCTTTCCTTATGCGGTGAGCCTCGTGGGAGCCGTTCCCGCCGCTCCTTATCGAAACTTGGCTAACCCGAAGGTCGCAGGTCATCGTCATGCCAATGGGGGAGGCTGGGTCGCGGTTTCGGCTCAAGTCGACGACACCGCTTATGTCGGACCTGATGCGATGGTTTTAGAGGCGGCACACGTCAAAGGTTATGCCCGGATTGTCGGTAAAGCGGTCGTTCGTCAAAGTGCTCAAGTCAGTGACCATGCGGTGATCTCGGGGTATGCCCGGGTGGGGGAGCAGGCTCAAGTCAGCGGCCAAGCCCAAGTGGGCGGTTACGCGAAGCTAGCGGGCAAAGCCAAGCTGACCGGCAATGCACGCTTGATGGAGTATGCCACGGTCGATGGGGACGGCATGGTGTCTGGTGATGTAATGATTCGCGGTTTTGGCGAAGTACATTTAACGCCCACGGTTGCAGTGACCGGTACGGCACAATTTGCGGAAGACCTCGAAGTGCATTTTACGGGCTGCAAGGTCGCAACGTTTGACCATGGTCTTTTTTATGGTTTTATGAGTGCGGACTTATTGAGCAAGCCCAAGGAAGTGGCCGATGATCATGGTCTGTATGCGTACTGGAAATTTGAAGACACGCATGCACCCGTGGTGCGTGACTTAGTCGGTGATGCGGATGGGATGCTGAGTGCGGGCGATAGTAAGGCATTGGTCCAAGAGTCGGCCGCTGGAACTCACCCTAAGTCTTGGGGGACTAAGGCCTCCTTTAGCAAAGAGGGCAAAGTAGCTTGTTATAAACCTTTAAGCCCAGGGTGCGAAGTGGAGGGGCATGTTTTAGCCACGCAGAACTTAGGCTTTGAGGCTTGGGTTAACTTAAGCTCACTGGGTGCGAATTTAACTACTCGTGCCGCACCGGGCTCGCTTTTCAGTGCACATGGACCGGGTGCTGATCTGGACTTTTCGCTGAATAATAATCGTTTGGTTTTAAAACACCGCTCGGGGTCGAATCCTGTCGTGGCCGTAGATGCTCCGATAGCATCGCTCCCGGGAACTTGGGTGCGATTGGGTTTCACGATTAAAGAGGGCGAAGTCACTTTGTATTTTGATGGTAATAAAGTCGCAGCGCAAACCGTGCCCCTTGCGTTAACGGATTATTTCTCACAGGGTACTAGCCGTAATCCTGCGGCGGGTCCTCGGGTGCTTTTGCTAGCAGGCTTCCCAGGTAAAGTCGCCGAAGTTAAAATTACCCATACGGGCCTCTTGCCGAGTAAGCTTACTCCTACGGCTAAGAGCCCCGCGGTGGGGAATTAGTTGCCGTAAAAGGGGAGAGCCGCAGCGTTAACTGCGGCTCTCAGGTTTTAAGTGGGGTGATTGAGGGGACTTGAACCCCCGACCCTCGGTACCACAAACCGATGCTCTAACCAACTGAGCTACAACCACCGTAAAGAGGTTTTCCTCAAAGGAAGGTCTCTAATGCAGTTAAACTCTCCCGATTTGTCAAACCCGGACCCAAAGGGGCCTCCGAAAACCGGCGAGATGCTAATCTTGCCACCGCGGCGAAGATTCTTTCGTTTATCCTTCGCTTTTAGACAGTTTATCGCCTCTTCTCTTTTAACATGACGACTTTTACTGAACTCGGTTTGCCAGAGCCGGTCCTCCGCACCTTAGCGGAGCATGGCTATGTCCAGCCTACGCCGATTCAGGCTCAAGCCATCCCGGTGATTGTCAGCGGACGAGATATCATCGGCGCTGCCCAAACCGGCACCGGTAAAACCGCCGCCTTTGCCTTGCCCACCTTGGCGTTGCTAGGGCCAGCAGCGGGCAAGCCGCGCTGCTTAGTCCTCGTGCCAACGCGGGAGTTGGCCGTGCAGGTCGATGAAAATTTTCAAAAATACGGAAAGTACTTAGGTACTAAAACGGCTTTGCTTTACGGCGGAGTCGGTTACGGCGCCCAAACGAAAGCTTTAGATGACGGCGTTGATGTGGTCATCGCGACGCCTGGCCGGTTACTCGATTTNTACGAGCAGAAGATTTTAAACCTGAGTTCGATTCAGATGCTCATCCTCGATGAAGTGGATCGGATGTTGGACATGGGTTTCATTGAAGACGTCACGCGTATTATCAACTGCTGCCCCAAGCAGCGGCAGACCTTGTTATTCTCGGCGACCATCAGCGACACCATTGGTCGCATCGCTGGTTGGGCGTTGCAAAACCCCGTGACGGTCGATGTGCGCACGGGTTTAGGTGCCGCGGACACGGTCGATCACGCGATTTACCCCGTGGATGTTTTTCAGAAATACGACCTGTTGTTGGCCTTGCTACAACGTAGCGGCTACAAGTCAGTCATCGTGTTCACCCGTACCAAGCGTGATGCCGATCGCATCACGGAGTGGATTGAGGGACACGGGATTCCGGTGGCGACTATGCACGCCGACCGCTCGCAGAGCGAACGCACGGCTGCTTTGGCGGGTTTTAAATCCGGTAAATTTGCGGTGATGGTGGCGACCGATATTGCGTCGCGTGGCTTGGATATTCGTGGGGTTACGCACGTGATTAATTACAACGTCCCAGAGCATGCCGAGGACTACGTGCACCGGATTGGTCGTACGGGTCGTGCTTCGGCTGAAGGCGAAGCGTTTACGCTCTATTCGCCCGATGAAATGCACCACCTGCAACAGATTGAGCTTTTGTTAGGTCGGCCCATTGAGCGCCGGAAATTAGAATCCTTCCGTTATTATTCTGAACCGCAGTTGCAACCAGGCGGACCCAAGGCGGCTAACGTCTCACGTAAACGTAATCGTTAAGACTCCATGAATCCTGCCGAGCCACCGATGCGCCGGGCTTTGGAGCTCGCTCGTCAGGCTTGGGGGCAAACCCACCCCAACCCCATGGTCGGGGCCGTAATCACGGAGCAGGGAAAAGTCGTCGCCGAGGGTTTCCATGCCAAAGCAGGGGAGCCTCATGCCGAAGTGATGGCCTTACGAGCCTTAGGACGCCGCCCTTCCCCTGACGCTATCTTGCACGTCACTCTAGAGCCTTGTTGCACGCATGGCCGCACGCCGCCCTGTGTTGACGCGATTATTCAAGCCGGCTTACGCACGGTCGTAGTGGGGGCACTGGATCCCAATCCGTTGCATCGTGGTAAGGGCATTGATTTGTTGCGGGCAAAGGGGATTCAGGTGGTTACCGGAATCTTGGCCGAGGAGTGTGCGGAACTTAATTTAATTTTTAATCATTGGATTACGGAGCGCCGTCCCTTGGTGGCGTTGAAAGTAGCTAGTACTCTGGATGGCAAATTAGTGCTGCCCTTAGGGCAGGGGAAACGCATCACCTCGGTCGCTGCGGATGCCCAAGTGCACCGCTTGCGCAAACTTTATCCGGCGATAGCGGTCAGTGCAGCGACGGTTTTAAAAGATAATCCACGGCTCACGGCTCGATTGCCTGAGGGGGAGTCTTGCGGTCGACGCTTTATTCTGGATCGCCATTTCCGCACCGCAGGTCAGCGCGGGTTGAACCTCTTTCAGGATCCTTACGCAAATCGGACTATCGTGGTCGGTTTAGCATCGAACCTCTCTTCCGCGAATCGACATTGGTATGAAGCCGAAGGCGTGACGGTGTGGGAGTTGCCTGGCGATGCGGACAGCTTCTGGTCTACTTGGCTTACTCAAGTCGCCAGCGCGGGCCTTACGGGGGTTTTAGTTGAGGCGGGCCCCAGACTTGCGGGCACGGTCTTGCGTGAGGGGTTGGCCGATTACCTCTACGCCTTTGTCGCCCCTCGTTTAAGCGGTGTAGCTGACAGCCCGGCTTGGTTTGAAGGCTTTGAATCCGCTTGGCAGGGCAGAAGTACCGCCTGCGGCGTGGATACCTGTTTTGAAGGCTTTTTGCCGTAGTTCGGCGTTAGGGTTGGGAGTCGTTTTAAGGCCTAAATTTATAATAAAAACGCCAGATTTGCCTCAAAATCGGGCCGCTTGGACTTTTTGGCTCGACTTTTCAAGAAAATCTTTCATTAAACGGACTACGCCTCCGTGCCTTAAAAGCACAAGTGGCTAACCTTCTAAATCCCAACAATTTATGTCAGACTCAATCGCAGAATTCAAACGGAAGGACAAGCCCTCATTCACTGCTCTCATTGAAAAGAAGCGGGATGGTGGCGAGTTTACCTCTGAAGAGATCCGCTACATTGTTGATTCGATCATGGATGCGGAAATGCCGGAGGCGCAGCAAGCGGCTCTCGCGATGGCGATTTATTTCAAGCAGATGTCTGCCCAGGAAACGGCGATGTTAGCCGAAGAGCTGAGACTCTCGGGTGAAGTTATCGACCTCGATCGTTTGACGCAGCCTAAGATCGCGAAGGTTTCGACGGGTGGTGTCGGTGATAAGACTTCGATGGTCCTCGGGCCACTCGGCGCTGCCGCAGGCGTTATCATGCCCGGGATGAATGGTAAGGATGAAGAGTTCTGCATTTCTTCGGTTGAAAAGCTTTCTTCGATTCCAGGCTTCAAGGGCAAGATTACCCTCGATCAATTCCGTCAGCAGTTAGAGCGTGTAGGCTGTGCGGTGACCGAGCAGTGCAGTGAAATTGCCCCCGCCGATGATATCCTTTATTCTCTGCGTCAAAAGACCGGTACGATTCCTTCGCTGCCCTTAATCACCGGTAGTATTTTATCGAAGAAACTCGCCGAAGGTTGCGAGGGCTTGGTTATCGACGTAAAGTGGGGGAATGGCTCCTTTATTCGCGACCTCGAGCAAGCCAAGCAGCTCGCTCGTATCGTGACGCGCGTGGCTCGTTCGCTGAACCGCAAGTGTGTGGCACTGGTCACCGATATTAATCAGCCTCTGGGTGACTCAGTGGGTACGGGCCTCGAAGTTCTTGAAGCAGTGCGTCTCTTGAAGGGTGAAGGACCTGAAGACTTGCAAGACCTCGTGCTTAAACTCGGCATGGAAGTCGTTCGTTTGGCTGGCGTGGCGGGTTCGACGCTTTCGGCGAAGCAGACCGTGGAGAAGCATTTGAAGGACGGTTCGGCTCTGGAGAAATTTAAAGCCATGGTGCGAGCTCAAGGTGGTAAGACCGATTGGATCGATGATCCCTCGAAGTTCCCCAAGGCGAAGTTCATTCGTAAATTACCCGCTCCGAAGCGTGGTTATGTGCACACCATTGATGCCGGAAAGATTGCTCAAGGCGTGCGTATGCTCGCGACCTTGAAGGATGGCACTTTAGATCCATCCGTGGGTGTTACGGAGATTCGCAAGGTGGGTACGCAAGTGAAGCAAGGTGAGCCCCTCATCATGATCCACTATAATGACGAAGCAAAGGTAGATCATGCTTTGCCTTACTTCCGCGATGCTTACCGCTTGGCTCCCAAGCGCCCGAATATTCCGCCGCTCGTCGTCGAACGCGTCGCTTAAAGTTTGGCTGGTTGTCGGCGGAAAGGAGGCTGCTATGTCAGTCTCCTTTTTCTTTGGTGCGTAGGAGATGGTTGTATAGCCGAACGTTGCTTGGCGAAGCGGATGGCATGGTAATGCCATCCCTACCCGATACCCTTAGTGTCTTAACGTTAGTGAGGTGTTGGGTAGGGACGTGATTACGATCAAGTCCGTTGGCAGAGTGTGCGTGGTTGGTGCACCTAAGGTGGAAAGGGGCTCATTAGCGTTATACGGCGCGAGCGGACGACATGGTAATGTCGTCCCTACCAGATGAGCCAATGACGATGACGCAGCTTCGGCCCTACCCAACGTTAAAAACGACCGGTGATTGCTAGACGGAATTCACGCGGCTCGACTGGGTGAACGTGTACCTGGTTGGTAGGCGCAGCCGTGGGGGAAACCTGTGAGGTGTAATAATAGGCGATGTCTTGCGACTGACTATTGAGTAAATTTAAAACCTGTACCGAAGCATGCCAAGTGGGATTAATCTGGTAGCCGATCTCCGCATTCAGAATGGTGGTCGGATTTGAAGTAACCGCACCGGTTGAAATTAAATCGCGTGGTCCGAAATAGCGAAGCCGTAACGAGCCGCTCCAGCCAGAACTGTCGTGTACCGTGACTCCTGCGGATACGACTTGGTTAATCGCTTCTGGAACTGAGCGACCGCCGTCGGAATCCGCATAGAGGAAGATGGCTTGGGAGGCTGCAAAATCGAGGTCAAACGTCACCCAGCGATTAAGCGTGTAATAGTTGGCCCATTCGATGCCGTAACGTTGACTTGGACCCTCGGCACTCAAAGTCCCCGTATCGCCGTCTAAAACTAATTCTGAATTGTTATGGAGGTACCAGAACGAGAGGGTGCTTTGGAGATTATTGATGACGGAGGTACGAAGACCTACTTCAGCACCTCGGGCGGCTACTAGACCTTGCAGCGGGGTGCTGCCACCGCTGGTAAGCGTGGTCCCGCGAGCATCATTACTGTGAAAACCGTAACCTGCTTGGAAGTAATATTCAGTCTGATTCCAGGGACCCCAAACCAGCGTGAATTTGGGGCTGGGAAGTGTTGAAGTGGCACGACCGCTGTCCGCTGCGCTCAGGGCAGTAACGGCGGTAAACTGTTCATCGACTCGAAGTCCGACGATGCTTTTAAAGGTTGGCGACCATTGGGTTTTGTTTTCAACATAGGCACCCACTTCGCCAACGCTGAAAGTGTCTTGAACCACGGTTGCATAACGGCCCCGGTTTACCGTATCGTAGATGCCGTTGTTCACCCAATCATTGCGAACCTGTAAGCCGAAGGTGGTTTCCGATTTATGGCCGGAAAAATTACCGAGGATGGCATGCGAAAGGTTTAAGCCGGCTCCCGTTCGACTGTCGGCTTGTTCGAATTGATCGCCTAAAGTCGGGTTGTTCAGGTAATACGTAAAATCCGAAAAAAGGTCTAAGTCATAATGGTAAACATAGACTTGGGCCTTATCGATAGTGCCCGCGCCTTGTGCATGCCATTCGCTGGAAAGGGAGAAGTAGTGCGATAAGCCACCATCCGTGGGATTCATCGTGCCATAGGGCGAAAGCGTGCCATCGGCGATCAGGGAGGTTGGGATTTGGTCGCTGGAATTCCAGGTACCTTGGTAGCCTCGGAACGTAATACTCTGGCCGTTCTTGGCGTCGCCTTGGGACCAACTGATTTGTTGGTTATATTTCCGGTAATCATCAGGACGCAGCCAGGGGCCGTCATCATGTTCTACTTGGATGCCGTAGAGGAGCGTGCCATTGCCGACTTTGGAGGAGTTCGCTAAGACCAAGCGTTCGTAACCATCCCCTCCGACTTCAAAAGTCGCTAAGCCTTGGGGGACTGACTTGTAGAAATTTAAATAAGCGGCGCCGGCGGTTCCGAAATCGCCCGTCGCGGCGTAGTAAGGACCCTTTTGGTAGTTAATCGTCTCAATCAACTCTGGAATCACCACATTCATGTCCGCATAGCCTTGGCCGTGGGCATGCGAGGGCATGTTGAGGGGGACGCCATCGAGGAAGGTCGCAAAGTCCGTCCCGTGATCGAGGTTAAAGCCGCGTAAGAAATATTGGTTAGCTTTACCGCCGCCTGCGTGCTGGGTGATAATCAGACCGGGCACCGTTTCGAGTAATTCACCGACGCGGAGCAGGGGGCGTTCGGCCATTTGTTCGGCCCCAGTGACGCCTTGAGTCGCAGATTCCGCAATCCCGATGAGGTTATCTTGTCGTCCCGTGACAACGACTGGGGGAAGGACTTCCTGTGATGAACTGGCCGGTGAGACAGGAGTGGTTGGCGAACTGGAATCTGCCGCACCTAGAGTCGCTGCTGCCAGCAGTAAATTTAATGAGATTCTAAAAGTCATTATGGTGAAGAAATGGCAGGCAGGGGAGTTTGAGATGTAAGGCAACCTGCACCTTTTAGGCAAGTTTTACTAGGGCCTGCGGGTAGGGACATAAGAGGCCAAGCAGCGCTATACGGCACGAGCGGACGACATGTTCATGTCGTCCCTGCCTGATGCCTTAGCTCTATTTGGCCGCGTTTTCTTGATTTAACTTATTCAACATCTCGGTCCGCTCGTTGAGCAATTTTACGACCTCATTACGATCTTCGACGATTTTCTTATAAGCTTCGTTTTGCTTTACGATGATTTCATTCTGTTTTTTGACCGCGCTATTCAGTTCATTGATGACGCTGTTTTGGCGTCGAATGCCATCGTTTTGTTTTTCGATACCTTGCAACGCAGCATTCAAATTGGCTTTGGTTTGGAGTAACTCCGCTGCTGTTTTGCGTAATTCGGTATTGGCCTTGGCGACTTCGGTTTTGAGATTGGACTCACTTTGTTTGAGTTCAGCCTGACGCTTTTCGAGTTGGCCGATTTCCGTGGCGTAGGTCTCGGCTAGGCGACTTGCTTCCAGGGCATCCTTTTCTTTCTTTACTAAGGCAAGGTTGGTGGTGACCAAAAGTTGGCGTAATTCCGCTTCACGTTGCCATTGGACGATACAAGCCATCGCAAGTAAGATTCCTAAACCCGCTAAACCCCAAGCCCAGCGTGCGGAAACGTTCATTGGGAAGCGCCGTTTTTAACGGTGAAGGCAACTTTTTGGACTCCGGCCCCGCGGACGAAGTCGAGGACGTTAATCATTTTGCCATGCGGGGTTTCGCGATCACCTGCGATGTATACCGTCATGCCGCTGTTGGTCTTGAGACGGGCGAGTAAGGTCTCGCGTAGTTCAGGGAGCGTCACCGCATTGTGTTCGATAAAAACTTTGCCTTCCCGGTCGACGGAGAGCGTGAGAGCGTCGGGTTTGAAATCCGACTTCGCATGGGCCGCACCCTCTAAGTTCACGGGCATGTTGCGGTTTTTATGCATCGTTAGGCTAACCATCATAAACGAAGCCAAGAGGAAGAACATGATGTCGATGAGCGGGATGATTTCCAACCGCGGTCGACGGTGCCCAATCGGAGAAACAATTTTCATAACTTAATTATTTTTGACGTGCTTCGTGCTTATGAGCGGCCACTTGCAGGGTAGTTGCCGCCGCTTCAATGTCCGACTGTAATCCCGCTAAACGCGTGGAAAGCGTGTTGAGGGGGATTAAAGTCGTAATCGCAATCCCGAGACCTGCCGCGGTGGCAATCAGCGCTTCGCCGATACCACCCGTGACGTGTACCACGGAGAGCTCGTCATTACCGATGGAGTTAAAGGAGGACATAATACCCGTCACGGTGCCTAGTAAGCCCAGCAACGGCGCTAAAGTGACCAAGGTGTCGAGCGTCGGGATGAAGCGAGCGGCTTCACGTAACTCTCGGCCTGAGGCCACTTGGATGGCACCCTCTAAAGAGGTTTCGCGATGTTCTAAGCCGGCCGCTAAGACTTTGGCCACGGGGTCTTCGGACGTCGCCGCTAGTTTCGAGGCTTCAGCCCAAGCCCCGCGCTCCGCGGCTTCCAAAATTTGACTCACGGTTTTAGCATCGCGCCGGGCCGTGTGGCGCAACCACCAGAGCATCCGCTCACCCACGACCGCAAGGGCGACCAAGGCGGCGACGAGTAAAGGATACATGATCGGGCCGCCTTTGAGGAAAAGGTCGACGATCACATTGGCGAGGACAGGAGTCATGTTATTGTAATTCGAAAATAAAAGGGATGACGTAGACGCGGTGAGAGCCAGGTACCCAGCTCCAATGGTTTTTCACCCAGTCTAGGACATGCTGATCAAGTAAGGTGAAGCCCGAGGTTTCTTTGATTTTAATCTCGGTGATCGTGCCGTTGCTGGCGATATCGACCTGCAGTTTAATCTGCCCCTGCATGCTTTGTTGTCGTGCCCAGCGCGGATACGGTGGGGCGGGGAAGGTGCCGGCGTTGGCGTTGGGCGTAAAAGCCGTAGGCTTGAGGGTTGTCGCGGTCGATGGCCCAGGGGCTTGAAAGGGCTTTAAGTCGACCAAGGTTGGCAGGGTGGGTAGGGTCACCGCCGGTACGGCATCAGCAATCGCAGGTAAAGCCGGCATCACGGCCATGGGACTCGGCGCGGCAGGTTCTGGGGTCGCCTCCGTGGGTGGGGGTGTCGGAGGGGCTTCGCTCTGGGGTGGCGGGATAAAGACTTCGACAGGTGTAGTAGGCTCCTGCGATTTACGGTCAAAATGTGATAAGGTGACCGCTGGCGAAAAGTAGCCCCAGACCGCGACAAGCAAAATTCCAACCAAGCAGGAACTGATCCAAGCTAGCCAGCGTTCTGGGTTCTTATTTTCGTAGACCACCAGCACGTTAGAAGGTCAGTTTGAGCGAAGCTTCGATGCCCCGGCCTGGCAGGGGTAAGATGTCCTTGAGGAAGGAGGAGGCATCTTGTCCGTAGCGGTTCAGTAAATTCGTAAGTTTCAAATTAAACGTCCCATTGGCGTCGGAGATTTTTACCGGGTGCGAAAAGTTAGCACCCAACATGGCAAAACCCGGCGTAGGCGTTTCGCCAGCCGCTAAGTTGTATTGACCAAGGTGATACGTGAGGTCGACGCGCCACGTCCATTCTGCCAGCAAACCATTGATGGCCGTGCCAAGGCGCCCTGGGGAGATTCGGGGGATAGCTTCACCCGTGTCGGCATTGCGTGCCCGTAGGTAATCACCGAAAAATTCTAACTGAAGTTTTTCGGTTTTGGTATTGGTTAGGTCGACTTGAGTTTTTACTTCTGCCCCATAAAAATCCGCAGGAATGGCTGCGTAATCATAACGTGGAATTGTACTGTAATCCGCATAACCTAAATTTGGACCGTAACCATTCTGCAGCTGGGCAATGAAAGAGTAGAAGTGATTATAGTAGATGGAGGCGCTTCCCGTGACCATTCCCTGATTCTTGTTGAGGGCCATTTCCAGACCAATCGCCCGCTCAATGCCCAAGGAACTATTGCCCACTTCATAGGCATTCGTTCCGAGGTGAGGTCCATCGGCGTACAGTTCTTGAAAGTTAGGCGCCCGTTCGGTGTGAGATAAGGTCAGGCTGCTTTGCCAAGTCGGGCTCCAGTCTTTAACCAAGCCGACCGAGAGCGCGAGGGGGATGAAGGAGCGATTGTCGGCGGGGTGGGATGCTAAGATGCCTACGTGATTCCAGTCATCTGCGGCCACACGATCATTTTCGAGGCGGAATCCGTAACGCAGTTTCCAAGATTTGTCGCCTAAGAGATTGGTGAAGGAGCCGAAGAGGGCTTCATTACTTGAATGGGTGACGGGAAGAAAAGCTTCGTCGCCCGTGACGGTGAAATCTGACTTTCCGGCCGCGATACCGAAGATTCCTTCTAGCCCACCGTGTTTGCCGAGGTCCACGTCCACGCGACTATCCCAGCCTTGGTTTGAAAACACCGTGCCGGGTACGCCGTAGTCGAGTTCCGTATGACCATAATCGGAAATCCCTAATTTATAATTAATACTTTTAATACCTTCGAAAGGCTTGTCGGTGCCACCGGCTAAATCCCAGCGATGTTGGTGTAGGTCAATCAGTGTTCCGGGTGCGGCCACGCCATATTGACTGTTGAGGAGTGAATAAGAAATCCCGATGTGGCTATTGGCTCCGATATAAGAAATCCCCAAGCCGGCGCCGCTGGAAACGCTCGAGGTGTCGGAGATAGTGCCGATAGGCGTATCGAGGTTATCGGTCGTCTTAGTGAAGCCGTCGAGGTGGTAAGCCCATTGTCCAATGGAACCTTGTACCAGCAGTGAATTGGCTCGCAGGGCGTCGACCGATCCAAAACGGGTTAGGAAGGTGCCTTGATTCGGCAACAGCTCGTCAGGGATACGATTATCAACTAAGTTGATGACGCCGCCGAGAATACTACCGGAGTAAAGTAAGCCCGCTGGCCCGCGGAGTACGTCAATTTGACGGATGGTCAGTGGGTCAGCGCTGACAGCGTGATCGGGACTCACACTTGAAGCGTCCAAGGTGTTGGTGCCGTTTTGGGTGATTTTGACGCGATCACCTTCGAGTCCGCGGACAATGGGTCGTCCTGCATTTGGTCCGAAGTAACTCGAACTGATGCCCGGTAAATCTGAGAGTAAATCTCCGACATCGGCTTGTGCCAGCGATTCTAGTTTGAGCGAACTCATCACCATCGTCGGGGCATCCGGTGTGGATTCGGGTGCAATGGAAGTGTCTTTAATGACGACAGGCTTGAGCTCCTGAGCGGTTTCTTCTGCCTGGAGCAAGAGGCCTGCTGACAATAACAGAAGCAAAGAAACGAACGGTTTTCTGGCGCAGGCAGGAGTCATGCAGGTACCCCTCTAATGCAAACTTTTTGCATTAGGGAATCAAGGGGTATTTTATTAAATAATCGTAAAGGGGGAGCCTAAGTCGCCCGCCAACGACTTACGCTAGGCCTCGCTTGGATTCTTGAACGAACTTCACGAAAGCCTGCACCATGCGCGAATTCGCCTCGGGCAAGGCCAAGGCTTTCTCCAGTGCCTGGGTGGTGTTCAACTGGCTACGGTAGAAGAGTTGGTAAAGGGTCTTTGCGGTGGCAATTTCGACTTCGGAGAAGCCCGCACGTTTTAAGCCCACGATGTTGATCATCTTGGATTCGCAAGGATTGCCGTCGGCGATGACAAAGGGGGGGACATCTTGAACGCACTTAGAACAGGCGGCGACCATCGCGTAATCACCCACATTGCAGAATTGATGCACCCCGGCATTCCAGCCGATATTGACGTGGTTGCCGACGTGTACGTGGCCGGCGACCGCAGAGTGACTCGAGATGACGAGGTGATTGCCCACGACGCAGTCATGCGCGATGTGTGAGTAGGCAAGCATCACGTTATCGTCGCCCAAAATCGTCCATTCACCTTCTTGGGTGCCCGCATGCACGCTCACGTATTCCCGAAAGATATTTCGGTTACCAATTTTTAGGCCAGGTTTTCCGGGACGGGCTTTGAGGTCTTGGGTGCGACCGCCAATCACGGCAAACGGAAACACTTCACAGTCTTGGCCGAGTTGCGTAAAACCTTCGACGACCGCGTGGTGTTGCAAGCGACAACCGTCGGCTAAAGTGACATCGCTCCCCACAAAGGCATAGGCGCCAATTTCGATGTTATGACCTAGCTTGGCGCCAGGCTCGACGATGGCGGTGGGGTGGATTTTAACGGACATAAAATTAGTTAACCGAGTCCGCGACGGTGAAGAGTAATTCAGCCGAGGAAACCACTTCGCCATTCACCAAGCATTCGCACTCTGCGGCAGCGACGCGGCCGCGTACTTTGGTTAACTTCGCCCGGATCTCTAATGTGTCGCCTGGTACAACCGCCTTACGGAATTTAACTTTGTCGGCACTCATGAAGAAGACCACTTTAGGGGCTTCATCGGCTCCACTACGGCGCAACATGATTAAGCCAGAAGCTTGGGCCATGGCTTCAATTTGCAGAACCCCTGGCATCACTGGCTGGCCAGGGAAGTGTCCTTGGAAGAAGGGTTCGTTGATAGTGACGTTCTTAATCGCCGTCAGCGCTTCATCGCTGATTTCAACCACGCGGTCGACCATCACGAAGGGATAGCGGTGCGGTAGCGCATTGAGGATTTGACGAATGTCGAGAGCGTTGCCTTTGGGGGCAGTGGGGGCTTCGACTTTAGCGAGGGAGTCTTTGGGCTTGGTCTTCGCGTTCTTCGATTCCTGCCATTGTTTGCGAATCGCCGCCGCTAAACGGGCATTCAGAGCGTGTCCTGGACGGACCGCAATGATGTGCGCTTTAACTCGCACGCCGGCCAACACGATGTCGCCGACAATGTCCAAAATCTTGTGACGCACTAACTCGTCATTAAAACGCAGGGGCTCTTTGCTGACGATTTTGTCGCCTTTAAGGATGATGGCGGAATCGAGCGAACCGCCTTGAATCAGGCCTTTCTTTAAGAGTGCTTCAATGTCTTCGTAAATCGTGAAGGTGCGGGCGGGGGCAATCATCGCCGCATACGAGTCGTCTTCGATATCAATCGTCAGGTGTTGCGTGTGGATGCCGCGGTCATCGGCCGAAGTGCAAGTGATGCGTAAACCGTCAAAGGGGAGCGCAATAATGGAGCGGCTACCTTCGTTGATGGTGATGGGGTGCGTGAGGGTGAAGACTTCGCGCTCGGCGTCTTGTTCTACAATCCCAGCTTGGTGCACTAAAGTCGTGAACGGACGAGCCGAGCCGTCAACGATGGGTGGTTCTGAAGCGTTGAGTTCGACGATGGCATTATCGACGCCCATGCCACTTAAGGCTGAGAGCACGTGTTCGATGGTGTGAAGTTTAACCGCGTCGGAAGATACGGTCGTCTTGCGTTCCAGATCGGTGACCATTTCCGAAACCGGGCGTACTTCGGGTTTGCCGACTAAATCAATGCGACGAAAAACAAGGCCGGTATTGGGAGCACCAGGCTTGAGGGTCAAGGTGACCTCTTGACCAGTGTGCAGTGCCTTACCCTTAACGGAGGCTTCTTTTCCAATCGTGCGCTGTTTCATGCCTTCACAAGTTATTCACAGTGAAGTCCCTCTGTAAAGTCCTACTTTTGAGCACTTTGTGAGGTAATTCACGAAGCAGAAAGGGGGTGGGGTAGGCTCCCTTTTAGGACGTTGGAAGCCTACCCATTCCCATCGGTCAGAGTCGATGCTAATGCCCATAAAACTTAGCTCAAAATCACTTAGGAAACTTTTTAGGGGAAGTCTCTGATTGCGTCCCAAGCGGGTTCAAGTCGGTCGGCCATCAGCAAGATTTTTAGTTCAGGAAAAGTCGCACCACGCGGGCGTTCGCTGAACACTCACTTGTTCACACTTAATCGCCGTTCCTTGACACTCTGTGGAACACGGCAAATCGTGGCAACGTGCTTCTGGTCATCGACAATTACGACTCCTTTACGTACAACCTAGTGCAATACTTTGGTCAGTTGGGCGTGGAGCAAAAAGTCTTTCGCAACGATCAAATCACGGTCGAGGAAGCCTTAGCGCTGAACCCTGACCGCGTGATGATTTCGCCTGGCCCTTGTTCGCCAGTCGAAGCGGGGGTCTCGTGTCCCATGATTCAGGCCTTTGCGGGCAAGAAGCCCTTGCTGGGTGTCTGCCTCGGTCACCAAGCCATCGGGCACGTCTTCGGCGGTAAGGTCGTGCGGGCTCCCAATCTGATGCATGGGAAGACCTCTCCAGTTTACCACAATAACACCGATGTCTTTAAAGGCATCCCGAGCCCCTTTAATGCGACTCGTTACCATTCTTTAGTGGTCGAACGCGAATCCTTCCCCGCATGTTTAGAAATCACGGCGTGGACGGAAGATGGCTTAGTGATGGGGTTGCGCCACCGCGAACTGCCCGTCTGGGGCGTGCAATTTCACCCTGAATCTTACGCTACGGAACACGGTCTCAAGATGTTGGAAAACTTCCTCCACCTCTAATTTCCGATATGTTCTGCCCGCGTTGTAATCACGAAGACACCAAGGTGCTAGAAACCCGACTCGGGAAGGGGAATCACTCGATTCGCCGCCGGCGGGAGTGTCTCGCCTGTAATCATCGTTTTAGTACCGTAGAAGAAATTGTGCGCGAAGGCTTAGTCGTCGTGAAGCGTGATGGGGCCCGCGAAGATTTTGATATTTCTAAAATTGCTTCAGGGATTCGTAAGGCCACAGACAAGCGTCCGATTGAGGTCGAACGAATCAATTTACTGATTTCGGAAATCGTCGAGGGCCTCCAAGCTAAGTTTGAAGATGAAGTGCCTTCTTCGGCTATCGGCGAAGAAATCATGCAACGTCTCCAAGCCGTCGACCAGATTGCTTACGTGCGTTTTGCCAGCGTGTACCGGGAGTTTCGCGATATTGATGAATTAGCTAAGGCGATTGATCAGCTGCGCAAAGGAGGCAAAACGAAATGACCGCAGCGCTACCTAAGTCGATTCGGCTCCGCACTTTGAACGCTTTAGTGGCTTCAATGATTGGCACGTCGCCTAATGTTCGTCGCGATGTTGATGCCATCATCAAGGTCTTTGAGACCGATGAGGAAACCAATCCGGGGCTCGATGCTCACGGTATGGCTCAAGCGGCCACGCAGATGTTGAAGATTCTGTCGCCCGACCTGCCTTTGCCCTCGATTGCCGTTTTGGATCATCGGGAGGAGCCCTTTGATGCCTTGTGGGCAACGAATCGGGTGCAGGATGCTCTCAAGATGGTGGGCGAAGCCAATGATATCCTTTTTTGGGTTGTGGGACTCCAAGATCAATACCTCGAAGGTACCCGGGCGCGTTCCGCACGCTCCCGTCAGGCTTACGCTGAGGCCGTCGAATCGATTCAAACCTTGGTGGCTCACTATGCCGGTCGCCGCCGGGTGACGGTTGTGGTTTTATAAAACATCTTATGACATCTCCCAAAACGCTGTTTCAAAAAATCGCGGACCACGAGATTCCTGCGAAGTTAATCCATGAAGATGCTTGGTGTGTGGCCTTTTATGACATCGCTCCGCAAGCCCCGGTGCATGTCCTCGTCGTGCCGCGTAAGCCTTTGCCGCGCATTGCGGAAGCCACGGCGGAAGATCAGGTCCTGTTAGGACATTTGCTTTTGGTCGCTCGAGAACTGGCACGTCAATTGCAACTCGCGAAGGGCTTTCGCCTCGTGATCAATAATGGACCCGATGGTGGTGAAAGCGTGCCGCATTTGCATGTCCACTTATTGGGCGGTCGCGCCCTAGCGTGGCCTCCTGGCTAAGATGTCGTTGGTCTTGCCTGAACCGTGTTTGGTGCTGGATGGCTCGGCCCGCCAAGGGACCTCTGTCGGTATTCTTCAGGACGGTCGTTGGCTTAGTCAGGTGCAGGTCGAGCAGGGCGCAATGGAGGCCAGTGTGGATGCCGTCCAAACCGTTTTACAGGCGACAGGCTTATCCCTTGCTGACCTTAAAAGTTTTGCGGTGTGCATCGGGCCTGGCTCGATTTTAGGCATCCGCTTGACCGCGATGGCCGTTCGCACTTGGGTGGCCCAGACGCCACGGCCCCTTTATACTTGGGATGCATTAACCGTGTTGGCTAGGGTGGCCCTTCAAGCTAAGCACCCGACGCCTTTTCTGGTGGTCTCCGATTCGCGCTTAAAGCGCTGGAATGTTTTAAAGGTCAATGATGCGACGTCACTGAGTGCCATTGCCGAACTCACCGCTGACGAAGTGAAGGCCCAGGGGTTGCCATTGATTTCGACGAGTGCGAGCAGCCGAGACGTGTTTCCAGAGGTCGAGGTCGTGCCCACTGTGTGGACTCATTTACCCGCACTCTTGCCCCTGGTTGCTATTGCGAATTCCAAGCCTGAGGCTCTCAACCCCACAAATGATTTTGCGCTTTGGTCGGGAGAGCGTCATCGTGGTCCTGCATGAAACCTTCACCTGCATCGTCGCCCGACCGTGCTTGGGTGGAAATCGATTTACCGGCGATTGAGCGTAATGTCGGCCGGATTAAGCAAGCCTTGCCCGCCCACGTTCGATATGTCGCCGTGGTCAAAGCCAATGCTTACGGCCATGGAATGCCGGAAGTCGCGACCCGATTACTCCAGGCGGGAGTAGATTATTTGGCGGTCGCTAATGTCGCCGAGGCCGTTCGTTTGCGTGAAGTCGGACACGATGGAGATATCCTTTTATTGAGTCCGACCTTGCCCAACGAATTAGCCCGGGCGGTACAATTGGATCTTAATATTACGGTATCTTCGGTGGAGGAATTGCAGTTGCTGGAGTCCATCGCCGTGGCGGCGGGTAAGGTGGCCCAAGTGCACATCAAGATTGATACGGGGATGGGACGAGCGGGGGTGTGGTATGAAGAGGCCGAAGCCCTCTTGAAATTACTTGGTACTTTAACGAAAGTTCGTTGGCAGGGGCTTTACACGCATTTTTCGTCGGCCGACACCGATGCCGAATTTACCCGACTCCAGCGGCAGCGTTTCTTAAATATCTTAGCACAGGTTTCGCCCGAGCAACGGGCTAAACTTCTAGTGCATGCGGATAATAGTGCGGGCCTCGAAAGCTTTTCGCAAAATTCGCCCTTTAATGCCGTGCGCATTGGGCTGATGCAATATGGTCTGCCACCTTCGGCAGGATCTTTTCTCGAAAGCTTGAAGCCTGAGCCGGTTTTATCGTTCCACGCTCGCGTAGTCTTAGTCAAAAATTTACCCGCTGGTACGAGTATCAGTTATAATCGGACCAAGACGCTGAGCCGTCCTAGTCGTATTGCCATCGTGGCCGTGGGCTATGGCGATGGGGTGCCGACCGCAGCCAGCAATCGCGGTTACTTCCTCATTCAAGGGAAGCGCTGTCCGATTTTAGGACGTGTGACAATGGACCAGACAGTCGTTGATGTTTCAGACCTAGCCCACGTTCAGGTGGGGGATTTAGCCACCATCCTCGGCCGACAAGGAAATGATCAAATCACGGTACCTGAATTTTGTGCGTGGTCAGATTGCATTCCTTGGGAGGCGTTGTGTAGTTTAACGCAACGCGTCCAACGTCATTACCGCACCGATCGCACTTAGTTGCCGTTGTTTAACTGTACGGT
>TBL_comb48_EPIDRAFT_1000177_pt1 | contig 49112 bp, 59 predicted proteins | sample TroBogEpilimnion_37_FD_10681 | JGI IMG/M metagenome (IMG submission 10681) | reverse complement strand
CTTCTCTGCAAGTGGACGTAGGCGCTTAGCCTTTGTCTCGGTTGTTGTGATCTTTCCGTGTTCGAAAAGTTGTTCAGCCAGAGTGCCTAGCAACAGCCTTTCATGTGAAGGGCCAGCACCTAGGCGAGGACCTCTACTTGGACGTGGCATGACTTATCTCCTGACTTACTCTGCGTCGACGAGGTCATCGTCAACGTTATTTCCGTAGTTAGCGTGCTTTGTTGGATCGAAACCAATTGGGCTGTCCTTAAGTTGGAGACCCATTGATTGAAGCTTTGCTTTAACTTCATCAATTGACTTTGAGCCAAAATTACGAATATCCATTAGATCTGCTTCTGAACGTCCAACTAGTTCGCCAACAGTGTGAATACCTTCACGCTTTAGGCAGTTGTATGAACGAACTGTTAGATCTAGATCTTCGATTGGAAGAGCAAGATCAGCAGCTAGAGCAGCATCTTGAATAGAAGGTCCCATTTCGACACCTTCAGCATCAACATTCAATTCACGAGCAAGACCGAATAGCTCTACCAATGTCTTTCCAGCAGATGCCATTGCATCAGCAGGCTTCATTGAAGGCTTAGTCTCAACATCAACGATCAGACGATCGAAGTCGGTACGTTGTTCAACACGTGTTGCTTCAACCTTGTATGTAACGCGAAGAACTGGTGAGTAGATCGAGTCAACTGGAATGCGTCCAATTTCTCCGCCTGCTGCCTTGTTCTGTACTGCTGTTACATAACCGCGACCGCGCTCAACAGTTAGTTCAACCTCGAGGTTGGCCTTTCCGTTAAGGGTTGCGATGTGAAGTTCTGGGTTGTGAACTTGGATTCCTGCTGGAGCAGCAATATCAGCGCCAGTTACAACACCCTCGCCATTCTTGCGAATGTAAAGAAGTGATGGCTCATCGTTATCTGATGAGAGAACTAGGTTCTTGATATTTAGAACGATCTCGGTGAGATCTTCCTTAACTCCTTCAAGAGTCGCAAATTCATGCAAAGCACCGTTGACGCGAATGCTGGTGACTGCAGCACCAGGAATCGAAGACAACAAGGTACGACGTAATGAATTTCCAAGGGTGTAGCCGAAGCCCGGTTCTAGCGGTTCGATGATGAACCGTGAGCGGTATTCGTTTTCTACTTCCTCGGTGAGGATGGGGCGTTGTGCAATTAGCACTTATTTCCTCCGTCTGTCTGGGAGATCCACTATTTGATCTCCTGTTTGTAATTGGGTTTAAGTTTTTTTACTTGCTGTAAAGCTCGACGATTAGTTGTTCTTGAACTTGAGTGTCAATAACGGTGCGAGTTGGAACTGAGTGAATCAAGATACGTAGCTTTGATCCAACAACTTCCATCCATGCTGGAACTGGCTTTTCACCTAGTTCAGCACTTGCAACGATAAATGGTGTGGTCTCAAGTGATGCAGGAACTACATCGATGATGTCCATTGGAGTTACGCGGAATGAAGGAATGTTTACCTTCTTGCCGTTAACTAGGAAGTGACCGTGACGAACTAGTTGGCGGGCCATNTCGCGGCTNTTTGCAAAGCCAGCNCGGAAGACCACGTTATCTAGACGTGTTTCAAGAATNATTAGNAGGTTGTCACCNGTCTTACCTTGAAGACGGTTAGCCTCTTCGTAATATCCACGGAATTGCTTCTCNAGNACACCNTAGATACGTGCGCACTTTTGCTTTTCNCGCAATTGACCTAGGTATTCAGATTCCTTGGCACGNCCNCGGCCGTGTTGTCCTGGTGGATATGGACGTGATTCGATCGGACACTTTGGTCCATCGCACTTAGAGCCCTTAAGAAAGAGCTTTACTTTTTCGCGACGGCAGCGCTTGCAATCTGCTCCGGTATAACGAGCCATTTATTCTCTTCCTTCCTTAAACTCGACGTGGCTTGGTTGGGCGGCATCCGTTGTGTGGAGCTGGAGTTACATCTGAGATGGCTCCAACTTCAAGACCGGCTGCCTGCAATGAACGGATAGCTGTTTCGCGACCAGAGCCTGGGCCCTTTACGAAAACATCTACTTTCTTTAAACCATGTTCTTGCGCACGACGAGCTGCTGCTTCTGCTGCCATCTGTGCTGCGTATGGTGTTGATTTACGAGAACCCTTGAAACCAACTTGGCCAGCTGATGACCAAGAGATAACAGCGCCCGTAGGATCTGTAATAGAAATAATTGTGTTGTTGAAGGTCGACTTGATGTATGCCTGTCCAAGCGCAACATTCTTCTTTTCCTTCTTGCGAAGTTTGACCTTGCCCTTTGCAGGTGCGGCTTTCTTAGGTGCAGCCATTACTTGGTCTCCTTCTTCTTTCCAGCGATTGCCTTACGAGGGCCCTTACGAGTACGCGCATTTGTGTGTGTGCGTTGACCACGTACAGGAAGTCCCTTGCGGTGGCGAATACCTTGGTAGCTTTGAATTTCAACCTTGCGGCGAATATCTCCTGCTACTTCACGACGAAGATCACCTTCGATTTTGTAATTTGCTTCGATGAATTCACGAAGCTTTGCCAATTCTGGCTCTTGAAGATCTTTAACTCGAGTATCTGGGCTAACACCAGTTGCACTAAGAATTGCGTGCGAACGTGTTAGGCCGATACCGAAAATGTAGGTGAGTGCGATTTCCAAACGCTTTTCGCGAGGAAGATCGACACCAACAAGACGTGCCATATCGTTACCTTTTTCTATATCCGGAAAGTCCTCCGCAATGCATCCCAACCATTTAGTTGGGCTCTGGCCTACCGGTCCAGAGGTCTTAGTTATTGCTAGCTAAGTCGCATCACGCGTTTTGTTTTTTACTTATCCTTGACGTTGCTTGTGACGAAGATTGTCGCAAATGACCATCACGCGACCATTACGACGAATGACTTTGCACTTGTCGCAGATCTTCTTAACGCTTGGCTTTACCTTCACGATTACTCCTCTTTCACTTACTTGTAACGATAAATAATGCGACCTCTTGTGAGATCGTATGGACTTAGTTCTACGATGACACGATCTTCCGGCAAAATGCGAATGTAGTTCTGTCGCATCTTTCCGCTGATGTGTGCAAGTACAACGTGTCCGTTTGTTAACGTAACTCGAAACATTGCGTTAGGTAGCGCTTCAGATACAGAGCCCTCAATTTCGATTGCTCCATCTTTCTTAGCCAAGCAGTACCTTCTTCTCTGTTTTCATCATCATTCAACTCGAGGTCAAATAATCATTTAGTTAAATTAACTGGGTTCCGACCATTACTGGGCAGAGGGTTAGTCTAAGGCGGGCCGGCTAAAAGGAGAAATCGGCTACTTATACTCCCCCTTTCCCCAAAAATCAGGGTTTCCGAGCAACTTTGAGAGCAATTAGAGTGGCCACATGAGGCAGAAATTCGTGGGGGGCTACGCCTGGAGTCATGGGCTCGGTACCTTCGAAGGTCTGCTCGTTGAGGATGGCCAGATCGTGGCAACCGGCCAAGCGGCCCTAAATTCCGATGCCGATCAGACCATAAATCTCGATGGGAAATTCATAATTCCCGCCTTTGGCGATGGCCACGCACATCCGATCTTTGCTGGACGTGAAGCTGCTGGTCCAAAAGTCACTGGGTTAAAGACTTTGCCCGAAATTGTCAACGCTGTAAAAACTTTTGCAACTAACAATCCAGAACTTCCGTGGATTATCGGTGGCGCATATGAAGCCTCACTAATTGATGGCGGTGACTTCGATGCGCATTGGTTAGATGAGGTTGTTAGCGATCGACCAGTAGTTCTTCATGCCGTTGATCACCACACAATTTGGGTTAACTCAAAGGCTCTTGAAATCGCGGGAATTTCGGCCAGCACCGAAAATCCAATGGGCGGAAGCATTGCAAGGCGCGAAGACAATTCACCAAAGGGAACTCTGCGTGAGCCACAAGCTTTTGCATTAGTCCTTGATCATGCACCGGGCAACACGATTGAAAGCGATTGCCAGGCGATCAAATATGCCTGTGACCAATATTTAAAATCGGGCGTCACCTTTGCAAATGATTCTTGGCTGGAAGAAGGTATGGCCGAGGCCTATTTGGCAGCGGTTAAATCTGGTGATTTAACCATCGATATGAATATTTCATTTCTAGCAAACCCCGAAACCTGGCGGGCCGATATTCCAAAAATTCAATCCTTAGTAAAAGAATTTGAACCATATAAATCTCAAGTTAATGCCAAGAGCATCAAGTTCTTATCTGATGGCGCACTCTCATCTGGGACTGCCGCATTGCTAGAACCTTATTTAGACCAACCCGATTTCTCCGGGCTAAAGATCTGGAGCGATGTGGAATTAACAGCGGCGGTAAAAGAATTTGATGCCCGCGGTTTCCAAATTCATATTCATGCCATAGGTGATGCCGCAATCAGACAAGCACTCGATGCCTTTGAGGCAATGGCACGAGTAAATCCAAAATGGGATCGCCGACCAGTACTGGTGCATGCCCAATTGATAAGCCCTGAAGATTTGCCACGCTTCAAAGAACTTGGAGTGATTGCAAATATGCAACCACTTTGGATGTATTTGGATCCGATGAATAAAGAGTTGATCCTGCCGCGAATTGGTGCTGATCGAAATAATCTGCAATACCAACTTCGCACCTTAGTAAATAGCGGAGCAACCATTGCCTTCGGTTCTGATTGGCCAGTTACGAGTGAAGTTCCACTGGAAGCGCTCTTTGTTCCAGTAGATAGAAATGGACCATCGGGCGGCGAAGTCTGGAGCCCACAAGAAGCAATAACTATTGAAGAATCACTTCAGTTCTACACAACCAATGTGGCTTACCAAAATTTCCGCGAAAACGAATTAGGGAAACTGGAAGTCGGATACAAAGCTGATTTTGTATTGCTAAATGCCAGTCCATTTGAAAGCAAGGAACTCGTTATTGATAGCGTTTACAAGAATGGGAAATTAGTTAAGCAGGCTTGAAATTTCAACGCCTAATTCGGCGAGCTTGGCCTTTCCGCCATCGATAGCCGTTAAAACAAAAGGCTTTCCATCTGGAAGTAGCGCAAAAGAATGTTCAAAGTGTGAACCGCGAGATCCATCTTGTGAAACAACGGTCCACTCATCATCCAATACTTTGGTCTTAGCCGAGCCGCGAGTAATCATTGGTTCAATTGCTAGGGCAATTCCGACTTTAAGTTCTGGACCCATACCTGCTGCGCCAAAGTTAAGAACATGAGGTTCTTGGTGCATTTCAGTACCAATTCCATGTCCGCCATATTCACGCAAAATTCCGTAGTGGCCTTGCGAGTGAATATATTTTTCAATTGCATAAGAGATATCGGTTAGCTTTGCGCCAACTTTTCCAGCCGCAATCCCCTGCCACATTGATTCTTCGCAAGTAGCGATTAGTTTGGCATCTTCTGGGTCAACGCTTCCGGCGATAGTCGTAAACGCAGCATCACCATGCCAGCCTTCGATAATTGCGCCAAAATCAATTGAGACGACATCGCCATCTTCAATTGGTCGATCATTTGGAATACCGTGCACGATCTCATCATTAACAGATGCACAAATAACGGCGGGATAGCCGTGATAATTTAGAAAATTAGGCTTTGCCTTGTTGGTCTTTAAATTCTTAACCGCAATTTCGTTTAGGTGATTTGTTGTGATGCCTGGCTTTATTGCCTCACGCATTAATCCAAGGGTTTCGCCAACCACCAGTCCGGCCCGACGCATCAGCTTCAACTGATCGAGGGTCTTTATTTGGATTGCCATGTATTTACTTTAAGGCAGAAATTGCCCGGGCCGCGATCTCGGAAACTTCGCCGATAGCCGAGATTGACTTTAACAAGCCAGCTTGCTTGTAATAGTTGATGATCGGTTCGGTCTGCTCGGAGTAGACGGTTAAACGATTGGCGATAACTTCCTCTTTATCGTCATTTCGTTGATACAACTCGCCACCACATTTATCGCAGATGCCATCTTTTGAAGGCTTTTCAAAGAGAACATGGAATGTTGCACCGCAACCTCGACATACGCGGCGACCAGATAAACGCTTAATGATTTCATCATGAGCTAATTCAAATTCAAGAACTGCATCAAGTGGGGTATTTCGCGAGGCTAGAAGGTCATCTAAGAATTCTGCCTGTCCGATATTTCTTGGATAGCCATCTAGAAGGAATCCGCTCTTTGCATCATCATGGGTTAAGCGGTCGGCAACCATGTCATTGGTTACGGAATCGGGAACTAGATTTCCCGCATCCATATATGACTTGGCGAGTAAACCTAATTCGGTCGCGCCCTTGATGTTTAAACGAAAGATATCGCCAGTAGAAATATGCGGGATGGCGAAATGCGATGCGAGATGAACTGCTTGTGTTCCCTTACCCGCACCTGGTGGACCTACCAGGATTAAACGCATTACTTAAGGAATCCCTCATATGAACGCTGTTGTAGTTGCGATTCGATCTGCTTGGCAGTGTCAAGACCAACACCAACCACGATCAAGATTGCAGTTCCACCAAATGGGAAGTTTGCAGTTGCATTGAACAAAATCAGCGCTGCGATTGGAATGATCGCAATCAGAGCTAGGTAGACCGCACCTGGAGCTGTAATGCGTGAGAGAACATATGAAAGATATTCAGATGTTGGACGTCCCGCACGGATACCAGGAATAAAGCCACCATATTGCTTCATGTTCTCTGCTACTTCATCTGGGTTGAAAGTGATTGCAACATAGAAGTAGGTGAAGAAAATAATTAGCGCAGCATAAGAGAAGATGTAAATAGGGTGATCGCCCTTAACCAAGTTCTGTTGAATCCAAACGGCCCACTTCGATGTGCTTCCTGAGAAGTTAACGATTAGCGATGGGATGTAAAGAAGTGATGATGCGAAAATAACTGGAATAACGCCTGCTTGATTCACCTTGATTGGAATGTAAGTGCTGGTTCCGCCGTAAGACTGGCGTCCAACTTGGCGCTTTGCATACTGAACTGGAATACGACGTTGTGCTTGCTCAACGAAAACAACTCCAGCGATAACCAAGATTCCAACAGCGGTTACGAACAAGAAGGCGAATAGACCCTTTTGTAGTTTGATTGACCAAAGTTGTGTTGGGAAGCGAGCTGCGATCGATGTGAAGATCAAGATCGACATACCGTTACCGATACCGCGATCTGTAATCAATTCACCAAGCCACATAATTACCGCAGTACCTGCAGTCATTACGAAGACCATGGTCATAATTCTTGGCCATGATGAATCAGGAATGATTGGGTAAGAACATCCGCTAAATAGGCGACCTGGTGTGCGAGCAACAGCAATCAAACCAGTTGATTGCAAGATTGCTAGACCGATTGTTAGGTAACGGGTGTATTGAGTTAACTTTGTTGAACCAGATTGTCCTTCATTCTTCAAAGCTTCAAAACGTGGGATTACAACGGTAAGAAGTTGAATGATGATTGAGCTGGTGATGTAAGGCATGATGCCAAGTGCGAATACTGAAAGTTGAAGTAAAGCACCACCTGAGAAAAGGTTGATCAAACCAAAGAGGCCGCCCGAGTTTGCTTGCTTCAAACATGTTTGCACATTGGTGTATGAAACACCTGGTGTTGGAACGATTGAACCAAAACGGAACAAGCCCATGATGGCCAAAGTAAAGAAAATCTTCTTACGCAGATCTGGGGTCTTAAAGGCCTTACCAAATGCTGAGAGCACGAATTTCTCCTTTTACTTAAGCCAACTGGAACTAATTTTTATTAAAGCTTCTTAGCTGATCCGCCAGCAGCACTGATCTTTTCAGTTGCTGATGATGAGAAAGCGTGAGCTTCAACAGTCACCTTCACTGAAATTTCACCGTTGCCTAGAACCTTCACTGGGTAACCATCACGAACTGCACCCTTTGCAATTAGATCCGCAACAGTGACATTGCCACCCTTTGGATAAAGTGCATTGATTGTAGAAACGTTAACTGGTTGGTACTCAGTGCGCTCTGGGTTTTTGAAACCACGTAGCTTTGGCAGACGCATTACTAGTGGAAGCTGACCACCTTCGAAGCCGGCACGAACAACGTTACGAGCACGTGTTCCCTTACCGCCACGACCTGCAGTCTTACCTTTTGAAGCTTCACCACGACCCTTACGAGTACGTGACTTCTTCGCTCCTGGAGCTGGACGTAAATGATGAACTTTTAGAACCATGTTTATTCAACCTCCTCGACTTTGACGAGGTGGCGAACAGCAACGACCATTCCACGAATTTCTGGACGATCTTCCTTCACCACAACATCACCAATTCTTTTCAAACCAAGTGAACGCAAAGTTTCGCGGTGTTCTGGACGACCGCCAACCTTTGAACGTAGTTGAGTAACTTTTAGACGAGGCATTACGCACCTACCGATGCTGCTACGGCACGAGCGATTGCTGCTGGTGCGACATCTTCTAATGGACGGCCACGGCGAGCTGCAATTGCGGTTGGGGCTTCCAACGCACGAAGTGCTGCTGCTGTTGCGTGAACCATGTTGATTGGATTGTTAGATCCAAGTGACTTGGTCAAAACATCTGTAATTCCGGCGCACTCAAGTACTGCACGTACTGGACCGCCAGCAATAACTCCGGTACCTGGTGATGCTGGGCGAAGTAGAACTACGCCAGCAGCTTTTTCACCTTGTACTGGGTGAGGAATGGTTCCGTAAAGGCGAGGAACTTTGAAGAATGACTTCTTCGCTTCTTCAACGGCCTTTGCAATTGCTTGTGGAACTTCCTTTGCTTTTCCATAACCAATTCCAACGGTTCCGTTTTCGTCACCAACAACAACTAGTGCTGTGAATGAGAAACGACGACCACCCTTAACCACCTTAGATACGCGGTTGATGAATACAACGCGTTCGGTGTACGGCGACTTCTCTTTCTCTGGTGCACCATCGCGACCGCGACGTTCGCGGCGATCGTTCGACTTGCCCCCACGTGAATCATCACGTGTTGTAGTTGTAGGAGTAGTTGCCATTAGAAGTCCAATCCGCTTTCACGGGCAGCATCTGCAAGTGCAGCTACACGACCGTGATACTTGTTTCCACCGCGATCGAAAACGACCGTGGTAATTCCCTTTTCCTTGGCGCGATCTGCAATTGACTTACCTACTAGGCGAGCCTTTGCACTCTTATCGCTTCCGGAATCTTTACGAAGAGCTTCTTCCATTGTTGAAGCTGAAACAATTGTTTGACCAATTGAGTCATCAACAATTTGCACGAATAGGTGACGTGCAGAGCGTGAGACCACAAGACGTGGACGAGCAGTTGTGCCAGCAATCTTCTTGCGAACACGGAAGTGACGACGTGCGCGAGCCTTCTGAGAAGAACCCTTAGCGACTTTTACACCGATTGCCATTACTTCTTACCTGTCTTTCCTTGCTTGCGACGGATGCGTTGTCCATCTAGGTGTAAGCCCTTGCCCTTGTAAGGATCAGATTTACGAAGCTTTTGAATCTTTGCAACAGTTTCGCCAACTAGTTGCTTATCGATTCCAGTTACGTGGAAACGAGTTGGTGATTCAACCTTGAAAGTGATTCCTTCTGGAGCTGGGAACAAGATCGAGTGGCTATATCCAAGAGCGAATTCAAGATCCTTGCCCTTTTCAGCTACGCGGTAACCAACACCAACGATGGTGATCGACTTTGAATATCCATTTGTTACNCCTTCGATTAGGTTTGAAACCAAGGTGCGTGAAAGACCGTGAAGCGAACGAGCTTCGCGACCATCATCTGGACGNGTAAGAGTAAGNGTTGAACCTTCTTGTGAAATCTTGATTGGCTCAGCAACTGTNTGAGCTAGTGATCCCTTTGGACCCTTAACTGTTACAACGCTGCCAGCAATTGAAACTTCAACGCCTGAAGGCACTGTGATTGGGTTACGACCGATACGTGACATCTAAATCACCATACNTAGGCGAGAACTTCTCCGCCTACACCNTGCTTGTTGGCCTGCTTGTCAGTCAAGAGACCAGATGATGTTGAAATGATTGCAACGCCTAGGCCACCAAGCACCTTTGGAAGTGCGGTTGACTTTGCGTAAACGCGAAGACCTGGCTTTGAAACGCGACGTAGACCTGCGATTGAACGTTCACGGTTTGAACCGAACTTCAAATCGATGGTCAAGGTCTTTCCAAAACCGGTAGCTGAATTCTCTACTTTGAAACCTGCGATGTAACCCTCTTGCTTGAGGATTTCGGCAATGCGAACTTTTACCGAAGATGATGGCATTGATACCACATCATGGTAAGCAGAGTTCGCGTTGCGCAGACGTGCAAGCATGTCTGCGATCGGATCTGTCATTGTCATACTGTTTGGCCTCTGGCCTTTCTCGAGCCGGTTTCCTAACTATTTGTTAGGACCTTTCACGTAGTTGATAGTTGGGTTAAAACTTTTCCTTCTTTAAAACTTTTCTTAAATTACTTCCTGTTTTACCAAGAAGCCTTTGTGATGCCTGGAAGTTCACCACGGTGTGCCATTTCGCGGAAGCAAATACGGCAGATACCGAACTTCTGATAAACAGAGTGTGGACGTCCGCAACGTTGGCAGCGGGTGTAACCACGAACTTTGAACTTAGGCTTGCGAGCTGCCTTGACCTTTAGTGATGTCTTTGCCATTTGCCAGCCTCTCTTAGTTTTCCTTGAATGGGAAGCCAAGTGCACGAAGTAATTCGCGACCTTCTTCATCATTCTTGGCAGTAGTTACAAAAGTGATATCCATACCGCGAGTACGGTCAATCTTGTCTTGTTCGATTTCTGGGAACACATTTTGTTCGGTAAGACCGAATGTGTAGTTACCGTTTCCATCGAATTGCTTCGGTGAAAGTCCGCGGAAGTCACGAATACGTGGAAGTGCGATCGAAAGCAGACGATCGGTGAATTCCCACATACGGTCATTGCGAAGTGTTACGTGTGCGCCAATTGGCATACCTTCACGCAACTTGAACTGTGCAATTGACTTACGAGACTTTGTAACCTGAGGCTTCTGTCCGGTGATTGTTGTTAGATCACGGATAGCGCCTTCGATTAGCTTTGAATCACGTGCTGCTTCACCAACACCCATATTCACAATTACCTTTGTGAGGGTTGGGATCTGCATTACGTTCTTGTAAGCAAACTTGGTCTTTAGCGCAGGCTTGATCTCAGCTTGGTAGCGAGACTTTAAGCGTGGAGCTGTTGCTGTTGCCATGGCTTATAGGTCCTTTCCAGAGCGGCGAGAGATGCGAACATTCTTGCCATCTTCATCTTTGCGAGAACCGATACGAGTAGCAGTTCCATCAGCATCGACAACCATCACATTTGAAATGTGGATTGTTGATTCTTGAGTGGTGATTCCGCCTACTTTGACGCCACGTTCTGTGGTTGTCTCTTGGGTGTGACGCTTCACGCGTGCAACACCTTCGACAAGTACGCGTTGCTTTGCACGGTCAACTTCAATGACCTTGCCGCTAACTCCCTTATCTTTTCCTGCGATAACAAGGACGGTATCGCCCTTCTTAATCTTTGTATTGTGTGCCATTTTTATAACACCTCCGGTGCTAATGAAATGATCTTCATAAAGCGCTTGTCGCGAAGTTCACGAGCAACTGGTCCGAAGATACGAGTTCCGCGAGGTTCACCATCAGCTTTTAGGATTACCGCAGCGTTCTCGTCAAACTTGATATATGAACCATCTGGACGACGGTTCTCCTTCACGGTGCGAACGATGACAGCCTTTACGACTTCACCCTTCTTTACTTGACCGCCAGGAATTGCATCCTTAACAGAGCAAACAATGACATCGCCGATTCCGGCGTAGCGACGTGATGAGCCACCGAGTACACGGATACAAAGGAGTTCCTTTGCGCCAGTGTTATCAGCAACACGAAGTCGCGATTCTTGTTGAATCATTTTCTATTATGCCCCTTACCCTGACCTATTTAGCCTTCTCAAGGATTTCGACTACACGCCAACGCTTGGTAGCTGATAGCGGACGAGTCTCCATCAAGAGAACGCGATCGCCGATGCCGGCAGTGTTGTTCTCATCGTGTGCTTTTAACTTGTGTGTGCGAGTCATAACCTTTGAGTAAAGACCATGCTTAACCTGATCTTTAATTTCGACAACGACGGTCTTATCCATCTTGTCTGAAGTTACGATGCCTTCACGAGTCTTACGGAAGCCGCGAGCTGTGTTTTCTGTTGACATTATGCTGCGCCTCCAATTCCTAGTTCACGTTCGCGCAAGATTGTGTAGATACGAGCAATCTCTTTGCGAACTGCGGTCAGACGACCGTGGCTCTCGAGTTGTCCAGTTGCGGCTTGGAAACGAAGGTTGAAAAGTTCTTCCTTCGCCTCACGCAACTTGATACCCAATTCTTCTGTGGTGATAGCGCGAAGCTGCTCAGCAGTAACGATATTTGGCATTAGAACTCCTCACGACGAACTACTCGGCACTTCATTGGCAACTTGTGAATCGCGCGAGTCATTGCCTCGGTTGCGATTTCTTCAGTTACGCCAGAGATTTCAAACATAACGCGACCAGGCTTTACGTTTGCAATCCACCATTCTGGAGAACCCTTACCGGAACCCATACGAGTTTCAGCAGGCTTCTTTGTTAATGGACGATCTGGATAAATATTGATCCAAACTTTTCCACCACGCTTGATATGACGAGTCATAGCAATACGAGCAGCTTCAATTTGGCGGTTAGTAACGTAAGAAGGTTCTAGAGCTTGGATACCGAAGTCGCCGAATGCAACAACTGTTCCACCTTTGCTCTTGCCACCACGCTTTGGGTGGTGTTGCTTACGGTGCTTAACGCGACGTGGAATTAACATTTACGCCTCGCCTCCCTCTGAAGTTGCTGTTGCGGCAGGTGTTGAAACTTCTGCTTCTGCTGCACGTGATTCAACGGTTGAAGTTGTTACTTCACCGCGTGGTGCACGTGGAGCGCGAGGTCCGCGATTTGGCTTTGGTGCGCGTGCAGCAGCAAGTGCTGCAGCTGCGCGCTCTGCGCGGGATTCAATAACTTCACCCTTGTAGATCCAAACCTTTACGCCAAGACGTCCGAAGGTTGTGTGCGCTTCGTAGAAACCGTAATCGATATCTGCGCGAAGTGTGTGAAGAGGTACGCGACCTTCACGGTAGAACTCAGAACGTGACATTTCAGCGCCGCCTAGACGACCACCGCATTGAACACGAATTCCTTGTGCGCCAGCCTTTAGAGCTGTTTGCATTGACTTACGCATTGCACGACGGAAAGAAACACGAGCTGCAAGTTGTTCTGCAATTCCTTGCGCAACAAGTTGTGCATTTGTTTCTGGGTTCTTAACTTCAAGAATGTTTAGCTGAACTTGCTTGCCAGTTAGCTTTTCAAGGCGTTCACGAATCTTGTCTGCTTCGGTTCCGCGACGTCCGATAACGATTCCTGGACGAGCAGTGTGAAGGTCGACGCGAACTCGCTCACGAGTACGTTCGATTTCGATATGTGAAACTCCAGCGCGCTCCATGCCCTTAGACATCAGACGACGGATCTCAATATCTTCCTTTACATAATCCTTGTATAGCTTCTCGGCATACCAACGTGACTTGAATTCAGTTGTAATACCTAGGCGAAAGCCGTGTGGATTTACTTTTTGACCCATTTATTCGGCCTTCCCTTCTGTTGTAGCTGCTGCAACTGCTTTCTTTGCCGCGGCTTTCTTTGCTGGAGCCTTCTTAGCAACTGGAGCTTCAGAAGCAACTGGTGTTGCAACCTTGTGCTTTGTTGCCTTGCTTGCTTTTCGAGGTCCATTTGAACGGTAGTTGCGATCATCTGAAACAACCAAAGTTATTGTTGATGTGCGCTTACGGATTTGGAATCCGCGACCTTGTGCACGTGGACGGAAACGCTTCAAAGTGAAACCTTCGTCAACAAGTGCTTCCGCGATCCAAAGTTCAGAGGCATCGCGAAGTGATGGATTCTTCTGCTTTGCATTTGAAACTGCAGATGCAAGGAGTGTGTATAGCTCCTTAGCGATCTCTTGGTTTGCAAACTTCAAAGTTGAAAGTGCAGTATCTGCGCGCTCACCACGAATGATGTTTACAACGCGACGTGCCTTTTGTGGTGTTGTGCGAGTTTCGCGAAGAACTGCGCGCGCTACTAGAGCGTTTTCGACAGCGGTATTTGAATTAGCCACGTGAAGCCCTCGCATCTCCCTTAACGTGTCCCTTGAAGGTACGAGTTGGTGAGAATTCACCAAGCTTGTGACCGATCATGGCGTCTGTAATAAATACTGGAACGTGCTTGCGACCATCATGTACCGCGATGGTGTGACCAATCATCGATGGAATGATCATCGAACGACGTGACCAAGTCTTAATGACATTCTTGGTGTTGGCTGCGTTTTGCGCGTCAACCTTCTTAACCAAGTGGCTGTCCACGAATGGACCCTTCTTCAAACTACGTGGCATTTGTAGTGGGCTCCTTATCGTTTCTTATTCGACTTGCGACGACGGACAATCATTGAATCGCTGCGCTTCTTCTTACGAGTACGCATTTCTGGCTTACCCCAAGGTGATACTGGGTGACGACCTCCAGAGGTCTTACCTTCACCACCACCGTGTGGGTGATCAACTGGGTTCATAACAACGCCACGAACGGTTGGGCGAATACCTAACCAACGCTTACGGCCTGCTTTTCCATAGTTAATGTTTGATTGTTCTGCGTTTCCAACTTCACCAACAGTTGCGCGGCAACGAACATCAACGTTGCGGATTTCGCCAGATGGCATACGAAGTTGTGCGTATGGGCCTTCCTTTGCAACGAGTTGTACTGATGCTCCTGCAGAACGTGCAATCTTTGCTCCTCCGCCTGGGCGAAGTTCGATTGCGTGAATCATTGTTCCAACTGGAATGTTACGAAGTGGCAAGTTATTGCCAGGCTTGATATCGGCTGATGGGCCGTTCTCAATTGGATCACCTTGATTTAGCTTGTTAGGCGCGATGATGTAACGCTTTTCGCCATCTGCGTAATGCAAAAGTGCAATACGAGCTGTGCGGTTTGGGTCGTATTCGATATGGGCAACCTTTGCTGGGATGCCATCTTTATCGTTACGTAGGAAATCAATTAGACGATATGCACGCTTGTGGCCGCCACCTTGGTGACGAACTGTGATCTTTCCACTTGCGTTACGTCCACCCTTTGAGTGAATTGGACGAACCAATGACTTCTCTGGTGTGGTGCGTGTGATTTCAGCGAAATCTGGAACGCTTGCGCCGCGTTGACCCGGAGTGGTCGGCTTTAGTTTACGAAGTGCCATTTATTTATCCCTTTCAAATCCAGCTCCGACTAGGAGACTGGACCTCCGAAGATGTCGATGCGGTCACCGGCAGCAACGTGCACGATCGCACGCTTGGTGTCGTTGCGCTTTCCAAAACCAACGCGAGTGCGCTTGCGCTTACCTTCGCGGTTCATGGTGTTAACGCTTAGAACTTTGACGCCAAATACCTTCTCAACTGCAATTTTGATTTCAGTCTTGTTGGCACGTGGATCAACTAAAAATGTGTACTTGTTCTCATCCAAAAGTCCATAAGACTTTTCAGATACAACAGGTGCTAGGAGTACGTCGCGGTAATCTTTCATGCTGACACCTCAACTTCACTCTCTCGGGCAACTGCGGTTGCTGGCTTTGTGATGAATTCCTTGATCGCTGTTTCAGTGAAGACAATGTCATCGCTTACTAAAATGTCATAGGCATTCAATTGATCGTTAACGATTAGGTGAAGGTTGTCTGCATTGCGAAGTGAACGCCATGCCACATCTTCTGTGCGAGCTAGAACAACAAGAAGGTTCTTGCGATCTGAGAATTGACGCACTGCTGAAATTGCACCCTTTGTTGTTGGGGCTGAAGCAATCTCATTAATTACGTGAATGCGATCTTCGCGTTGACGATCTGAAAGAACACCCTTAAGTGCCGCCTTGATCATCTTCTTTGGTGTGCGTTGATCATATGAACGTGGAACTGGTCCATGTGAAACTCCACCGTGGCGTTGCAAAGGTGCGCGGACAGAGCCCTGACGAGCGCGACCGGTTCCCTTCTGCTTGAAAGGCTTCTTACCGGAACCACTTACTTCACCGCGGGTCTTTGCCTTTGCGGTTCCAGCACGCGCAGCTGCAAGTTGTGCAACTACTACTTGGTGGATTAGTGGAACGTTTGCTTGCACATCGAAAATATCAGCAGGCAGATTTACGCTGCCGGTGACCTTTCCGTCTGCAGATTTAACGTCTAATTTAAGTGCCATTTAGTTATGCACCTGCCTGTTCTGATACAGCCTTCTTTGCCGCTGAGCGGATAAAGACGATTGAGTTGGTAGCGCCTGGAACTGCACCCTTGATTAGAAGAAGTGACTTCTCAGCATCTACTGAATGAACCAAAAGATTTTGAGTTGTAACGGTGTCAACACCCATACGTCCCATCATTCGCTTGCCCTTGAAAACGCGACCTGGTGTTGTTCGGTTACCGATTGAACCAGGCATACGGTGCTTACGGTCAACACCGTGAGAAGCTCCGATACCGGAGAAACCGTGGCGCTTCATTACACCAGCAGATCCCTTACCGCGTGAAGTTCCGGTTGCATCAACAATGTCGCCAGCTGCAAAGACATCTGCGCGAAGTTCTTGACCAACTGAGTATGTTGAAACATCTGAGGTGCGAAGTTCTGCAACTTCTGAGCGAGGTGTTACGCCAGCCTTGGCAAAGTGACCAGCTTCTGGCTTGGTTACCTTGCGAGGATCAACCGCACCGAATGCAAGTTGCACAGCTGTGTAACCATCATTCTCGGCAGTACGAACCTGGGTAACAACGCATGGACCAGCTTCAATAACTGTTACTGGAACAATCTTGTTGTTTGCATCGAAGACTTGGGTCATTCCAAGCTTCTTACCGAGGATGCCCTTAACTGCGGCACCTTCGGATTGAATAGTTTTCTTATATGTCATTTGTTGTCGCGTCCCTTAGAGCTTGATCTCAATGTCAACGCCGGCTGGGAGATCGAGACGCATCAAAGAGTCAACTGTCTTAGGAGTTGGGTCGATGATGTCGATTAGGCGCTTATGGGTGCGCATCTCGAAATGTTCGCGGCTGTCCTTGTACTTGTGAGGAGAGCGAATAACACAAAATGTGTTCTTCTCTGTTGGCAACGGAACTGGGCCCGCGACTGTTGCACCAGTGCGCTCGACAGTCTCAACGATTTTCTTCGCAGAGTTATCGATCACTTCGTGGTCGTAAGCCTTAAGCCGAATGCGGATCTTTTGTCCCGCCATTTGCTTCTCCTTTTTTTCTTTACTACTCGTTTATCTCTAGTTGTTAATTCTCTTTTTACTGCAGTACTACTTTTGCTTAGTGAGTGGGTTTTTAGGCCCACTCACCGGACAAATTAGAGCTTCTGGATGGTTCGTTACTTAATGATCTTTGTTACGCGACCGGCACCTACTGTGCGGCCACCTTCGCGGATAGCGAAACGAAGTCCATCTTCCATAGCTACTGGTTGGATAAGAGCTACGGTCATTTCAGTGTTATCGCCAGGCATAACCATTTCTGTTCCTGATGGAAGAGTTACGATGCCTGTTACGTCAGTTGTACGGAAGTAGAACTGTGGGCGATAGTTGTTGAAGAATGGTGTGTGGCGTCCGCCTTCATCCTTTGAAAGGATGTAAGCATTTGCTTCGAAGTCAGTGTGAGGTGTGATTGAACCTGGCTTGCAAACAACCTGGCCACGTTCTACATCTTCACGCTTTGTTCCACGAAGTAGAAGACCAACGTTCTCGCCTGCTTGACCTTCGTCAAGAAGCTTGCGGAACATTTCAACACCGGTAACGGTTGTCTTCTGTGAATCTGGACGGATACCAACGATTTCAACTTCTTCGTTGACTTTTACAATTCCGCGCTCGATACGACCGGTAACAACGGTTCCACGACCTGTGATTGTGAAAACGTCTTCTACTGGCATCAAGAATGGCTTATCAACTTCACGAGCTGGTGTTGGGATATAGGTATCAACCTTGCCCATTAGCTCCATGATTGTCTCAACCCACTTGGCATCTCCTTCAAGAGCCTTAAGTGCTGAGATGCGAACGATTGGTGTGTCATCGCCAGGGAATTCGTACTTGTTTAGAAGTTCACGAACTTCCATTTCAACAAGTTCAAGAATTTCTTCATCGTCAACCATATCTGACTTGTTTAGAGCAACAACGATTGATGGAACGCCAACCTGACGAGCAAGTAGTACGTGCTCCTTGGTTTGTGGCATTGGTCCGTCAGTTGCAGCTACTACAAGAATCGCGCCGTCCATTTGAGCAGCACCTGTGATCATGTTCTTGATGTAGTCAGCGTGGCCTGGGCAGTCAACGTGTGCATAGTGACGTGCTTCGGTTTGGTATTCGATGTGTGCGATCGAAATTGTGATACCGCGTTGACGCTCTTCTGGCGCCTTATCGATTTGATCGAACGGTGTGAATGGGTTTACATCTGGATACTTATCGTGAAGTACCTTTGAGATGGCAGCAGTAAGAGTGGTCTTACCGTGGTCAATGTGACCAATTGTGCCAATGTTTACGTGCGGCTTGTTGCGCTCGAATTTAGCCTTTGCCACTTTTTCCTCCTGTTGTTTCTGTTGTTTTCTTTAGTTGGGTTGTTTTCGTCTGCCGAGAGTCCGTAGCGATTACTCGCCGCGAACCTTCGCGATGATTTCCTTCGCGACCGCGGCTGGTACTTCGGCATACGAATCAAATTGCATGCTGTAGCTTGCGCGACCTTGTGTTCTGCTTCGTAGATCTCCGACGTAGCCGAACATCTCTGATAGCGGAACAACTGCTTTGACAATACGAGCGCCTGAACGCTCATCCATGGATTGAATTTGTCCGCGACGTGAATTCAGATCGCCGATTACATCACCCATGAAATCTTCTGGAGTAATAACTTCAACTGACATAACTGGTTCAAGAATTACTGGACCAGCAAGCTTTGCCGCTTCGCGGAATGCTTGAAGACCTGCAATTTTGAATGCAAGTTCAGATGAGTCAACATCGTGGTACGCGCCATCAAGAAGTGTTACGCGAACATCTACTAGTGGATAGCCAGCTAGTGGACCGTTCTGCATTCCTTCCTTACAGCCAACATCTACTGATGGGATGTATTCCTTTGGAATACGACCACCNGTGATCTTGTTTACGAATTCGTATCCGCCTTCAGTTCCTGTTGGAAGCGGTTCAATTGCAATTTGTACCTTCGCGAATTGACCAGAACCACCTGATTGCTTCTTGTGGGTGTAGTCGTAGCGGTCAACGGCCTTCTTAAGAGATTCGCGATAAGCAACTTGTGGCTTACCAACATTTGCTTCAACTTTGAATTCGCGACGCATACGGTCGACAAGAATTTCAAGGTGAAGTTCGCCCATACCTGAGATGATGGTTTGGCCGGTCTCTTCATCAGACTTAACGTGGAAAGTTGGATCTTCTTCAGCAAGACGCTGAATTGCAACGCCAAGTTTTTCTTGGTCAGCCTTTGTCTTTGGTTCAATCGCAACCGAGATAACTGGATCTGGGAAGTCCATTGATTCAAGAATTACTGGCTTTGCTGGATCGCAAAGGGTGTCACCGGTTGTTGTGTCCTTAAGACCCATAACCGCAATGATCATTCCTGCGCCAGCTGATTCTTTTTCTTCACGCTTATTCGCGTGCATCTGGTAAATCTTTCCGATTCGCTCTTTCTTATCCTTTGTTGAGTTAAGGATTGAAGAACCGGTATCTAGACGACCAGAGTAAATACGAACGAAGGTCAGCTTTCCAAGGTGTGGATCTGACATGATCTTGAATGCAAGAGCAGAGAATGGTTCAGCATCTGAAGGTTGGCGTTCTACTTCAACTTCAGCATCACCCATCTTGTGTCCGACAATTGCACGAATATCTAGTGGGCTTGGTAGGTAACGGTTAACCGCATCAAGCATTGGTTGAACACCCTTGTTCTTGAAAGCAGAACCAGTTAGAACTGGAGTCAACTTGTCAGCAAGAGTTGCACGACGGATACCAGCGATGATCTCTTCTTCCGAAAGCTCAACACCTTCTAGGTACTTTTCCATAATCGCATCATCAGCATCAGCAAGAGTTTCAACCATGGCATGGCGAGCAGCCTTGGCTTCCTCAACCATGTTTGCTGGGATTTCTTCAATTAAATAATCTTCGCCCTTTTTAGTTTCGCCAGGCCATACAAGCGCCTTCATCGCGATTAGATCGATAACACCGCTGAAGTCACCTTCAGAACCAATAGGAAGTTGTAGAACAAGTGCGATTGCATTTAGACGAGAACCAATCATGTCCACACAACGTTGGAATGAAGCACCGGTACGGTCTAGCTTGTTTACGAAACAAATACGAGGAACGTTATAGCGATCTGCTTGACGCCAAACTGTTTCTGATTGTGGCTCTACGCCGGCTACACCGTCAAATACGCAAACCGCACCGTCAAGAACACGAAGTGAGCGCTCTACTTCAACTGTGAAGTCAACGTGGCCAGGTGTATCAATGATGTTGATTAGATGGCCTTTCCATTCGCAAGTTGTTGCAGCAGAAGTAATAGTGATTCCGCGCTCTTGCTCTTGTTCCATCCAGTCCATGGTGGCGCCGCCATCGTGAACTTCACCGATCTTGTAGTTGATACCGGTGTAGAAAAGGATGCGCTCAGTTGTGGTTGTCTTACCGGCGTCGATGTGCGCCATGATGCCAATATTGCGCACCTTGGCTAGGTCGATTGCTGTCTCTACGGCCACTTATGAGTCTCCTATTTCCTAATTAATTCTTCTTATTTATCTAACGATTACCAGCGATAGTGAGCGAATGCCTTATTCGCTTCAGCCATCTTGTGAGTGTCTTCGCGCTTCTTAACTGCTGCGCCCAAACCATTTGATGCATCTAGTAATTCGTTTTGTAGGCGTTCTGCCATTGACTTTTCGCGACGTTGACGTGAGTAATCAACCATCCAGCGAAGTGCAAGGGTTGTTGCACGGCCAGCCTTAACTTCCATTGGAACTTGGTAAGTAGCGCCACCAACACGACGTGACTTAACTTCAAGAGTTGGCTTTACGTTATCTAGTGCGCGCTTCAAAGTGATTACTGGATCTACTCCACCAGACTTTTCGCGAACGCCTTCTAGTGCGCTGTAAACAATACGTTCTGCAGTAGAACGCTTGCCATCAAGCAAAAGCTTATTAATAAGTGCGGTAACAACTGGAGAGTTGTATACAGGATCAGCAACTACTGGAGACTTGGTAACGGGACCTTTACGTGGCATTTAAATTAGCCCTTCTTCTCTCGTTTTGCACCGTAGCGAGAACGTGATTGCTTACGATCCTTAACGCCTTGGGTATCTAGTGAACCGCGAATAATTTTGTAACGAACACCTGGAAGATCTTTAACACGACCACCACGAACAAGAACGATTGAGTGCTCTTGCAAGTTGTGACCTTCACCTGGAATGTATGCAGTAACTTCCATGCCACTTGTTAGACGTACACGTGCAACTTTGCGAAGCGCAGAGTTAGGCTTCTTCGGAGTTGTTGTGTAAACACGAGTACAAACACCACGACGTTGCGGACTACCTTTAAGTGCAGGCGTGGTTGTCTTGTCTATCTTTTCTGCGCGACCCTTTCGGACCAGCTGCTGAATTGTTGGCACTTCGTCTCCCTGTTTTAGTTCTTGCGTTTCGTTTAACTAGTGTTGATCTAAAATATTTTGCGCTTAATCCTCGACCCACGCGGTCGGGTGTGTTGACCCAACTACGCATTTCTTGTGCGAAGAAATCGCACATGGAAATAGCACTCCATAAAAAAGAGCAGACGCGAAGGGTAACCGAGCGCGGGCAGAAAGGTCAAAACGGGTCCCTTACTCCTCCCCGGTCAAACTCTATTTACGACACGCCGAAGCCTTTTTTGGGCTATGGCCCTATGGTTGATAGATGAAATTGGCCGAAATGCAAGCCCCAACTAAGCCCAGAGCCCGAGGTCTGATCCACTTGATCATGAGCCCGGTCTCCTTGGTAGCTGGATTGGTCCTGATTACTGCGGCCGATAAGCTCCGCGGGCGCATAACTTTGGGCATTTTCACGCTAACCGCCGTGACTCTCTTCTCCTGCAGCGCTATTTACCACCGGGTCAACTGGAAAGCCAAATACAAGGCCCTTTGGCGCCGGATCGACCATGCCAATATCCCAATTTTGATCGCTGGGACCTACACACCATTCGCGGTATTCCTATTAAATAAGAATCAAGCCGAAATCCTGCTCTCGCTGGTCTGGGCCGGAGCGCTTTTGACCGCAATCCTTCGAATCTCTTGGCTCGGCGCCCCGCGTTGGGTTTATGTACCTCTTTATACCGCCCTCGGTTGGGCTGCGCTTATTTATCTCCCTGCTTTTTGGCAAAAGGGTGGCATTGCAGTCTTCGCACTAATTTTGGCTGGCGGACTTTTCTACACCGCAGGCGGAATTGTTTACGCAACTAAGAAACCAAAACTTTCAATTAAGTGGTTTGGCTTTCACGAACTCTTTCACGCATTTACTGCCGCTGCATTTATCTGCCACTTTGTTGGCGCAGCACTTGTTGTTTTCTTGCACGCCTAACTATCTGGGAGTCGTACGCTTTCCAATCGTTAAATATATTGGTGGTGCGCTCGAGCTTGTATAACTTCCTGAAGTTGGAGTAAAGATCGCAGTTATATTTACTGAACCATGTGTTACGGGTCGCCAATTACAAGTAGCAATTAGGGAAACCGTTGGTAAATTCTTGCAGCCCGCTATAAATTTTCCATTTTGAAGAAAAGTAACTGTTCCATCTGTTCCAGTAACAGTTGCCCTAATTTGGGTTGCCGTTAATTTCTTTGAAATAAATAAACCGTTGACAGATGTGAGTGTTGTTGTCGTTCCCGCATTGAATAGGTAAGAAACTATTACTATTCCACTTCCGCCAGTACCTGCACCGGAATCTTCTGGATCTGTTCCCCCACCGCCACCGCCAGTATTTGCTGTTCCTGATGTTGCATTGGCATTTGCACCTTGAGTACCGCTGGAATAACCATAGGAACTTCCCGTGCCGCCACCACCTTGCCCGCTTGCTCCACCGCCATTTGTCATAAAAGTATTTGAGTTTGCGTTAACTCCTCCGCCGCCACCGCCGGCGTAATAAACACTAGATCCTGTAATTGTTTCGATTAAGCCATCTCCGCCATCTCCGCCAACATTTCCGGTGTTTGGATTTCCGCCGATAAATCCGGCACCACCACCGCCACCAGCTCCGCCATAACCTCCATAAATAGCGGTGCCGCCATCATGTCCCTGACCTACTGTTCCAGTTCCATTTGTTGAATAAGCGCCGTCGTATCTTCCGCCGCCGCCAGATCCACCATTTCCAGCATTGCCGCCGCCAGCACCACCGCCGCCGCCACCGCTTGCAGTAATTCCATTTAAAGTTGAATTACTTCCGTTTGTTCCAACTGTTTGCCCAGTTCCTGCAGCCCCTCCACCACCAACAACTATTGTGATCGTCGAATTTGGAGTAACCGAATAATTATTACTTTGCAATAAACCGCCAGCACCGCCGCCACCAGAAGCACCACCGCCGCCACCTGCGACAATTAAATAATTTAATGAACTGACTCCGGAAGGAACTGTCCATGTGCATGTGCCAACATTTTTAAAAGATAGGACCTGATTTGCACCAGCAGTTGTTGAAACGGGCGTACAGGCAGCAGCAAAAGATGAATCTATAAAGAATATAGTTGTAAAGGTTGATACTGAAATAGAAAGCAGAAAAGCCCCAACTTTTTTAGTTAGGGCTCTTCTAATCATTTGTGACTAGATATTCGGATTAACGAACTTCTAGGTCATCCAAACGTACTGCTTCACCTGAACCTTGAGATTCAAATGGAGTGAAGTCGTATTCGTCATAAGCTGCGTAAACCGCTGCTTTCGCTTCTTCAGTAGGTTCTACTGAAATGTTGCGGTAACGAGCTAGACCAGTACCGGCAGGAATCAACTTACCGATGATGACGTTCTCCTTAAGTCCGAGCAATGGATCGCTCTTCTCTGCAAGGGCGGCATCAGTAAGAACCTTTGTGGTTTCTTGGAACGATGCAGCTGATAGCCATGATTCGGTTGCAAGTGATGCCTTGGTGATACCCATAAGTTCATGGCGTCCCATTGCAGGCTTGCGGTTGTTCTGTACAGCTTCGCGGTTCTCTGCTTCGAACTTTGTCTTCTCGACAAGTTCGCCAGGTAGAAGAGTTGTCTCTCCTGGTTCAAGAACTGTACGACGCTTAAGCATTTGGCGAACGATGATTTCGATGTGCTTATCGTGGATTGATACACCCTGTGAGCGATAAACAGATTGAATTTCGTTAACCAAGAAGATTTGCGTTGTGCGCTCACCTTGGATCTTAAGAACTTGCTTAGGATCAACGTTACCTTCGATCAAACGATCTCCAGCCTTTACGCGATCTCCTTCAGCAACAAGTGGCTTCTGACGACGTGTAAATGGATAAGCAATTGCTTCTTGTCCATCTTCAGGGGTAACGATAATCTTCTTACCCTTTGCATCTTCAATGAAGCTAACAACGCCAGCTGTTTCTGCGATTGGCGCAACACCCTTAGGTGTACGTGCTTCGAAGAGTTCAACAATACGTGGCAAGCCGTGGGTGATTTGTGTTTCACCTGAAAGCATTGCACCACCAGTGTGGAAGGTACGCATTGTTAGCTGAGTTCCTGGCTCACCAATTGATTGAGCAGCAATAATTCCAACAGCTTCGCCGACATCTACGATCTTGCCGGTTGCCATTGAGCGGCCATAACACATTGCGCATTGGCCGTGCTTTGAGTCGCAAGTAAGAACTGAACGAACCTTTACTGAAGTAACTCCAGCATCGGTGAGTAGCTTGTAGTTCTTATCGCCGATATCTGTTCCTGCAGCAAGAATTACCTTGCCATTTGCAGTTACATCTTCAACGAGGTTACGACCGAATAGTGATGTCTCGTAATGAGCATCTAGTTCAAGAGTTAGACCGCGATCAGTTCCGCAATCAACTTCACGAATGATGACATCTTGAGCAACGTCGCAGAGACGACGGGTTAGGTAACCCGAGTCAGCGGTACGAAGCGCAGTATCAGCAAGACCCTTACGAGCACCGTGAGTAGAAATGAAGTACTCAAGTACTGAGAGACCTTCACGGAAGTTTGACTTGATCGGACGAGGAATAATTTCACCCTTTGGATTCGCTACCAGACCACGCATACCTGCGATCTGACGAACCTGCATCATGTTTCCACGTGCACCTGAGTAAACCATCATCCAAACTGGATTGGTCTTAGGGAAGTTATCTTCCATCGCCTTAGCAACATCGTTAGTTGCGGAGGTCCAGATTTCGATAAGTTCCTGACGACGCTCGTCATCGGTGATCAAACCATTGTCATATTGGTTTTGAACCTTTTCGGCCTTAATTTCATAGCCATCCAGGATCTCTTGCTTCTTAGCTGGGGTTACAACATCTTCGATAGCAATTGTGATGCCAGCGCGTGTTGCCCAGTAGAAACCAAGTGACTTCAATGAATCAAGAGTTTGTGCAACCTTGACCTTGGTAAATCCTTCAGCAAGATCATCAACGATCTTTCCAAGAAGCTTCTTTGTTACGTCATATTCAACATATGCATAACCTTCTGGAAGTACTTCGTTAAATAGTGCGCGACCTAGTGTGGTCTCACGAACTTCGGCAACACCGTTGTGGTTAATGCGAAGCTTGATCTTTGCTTGTAGTGAAAGTGAACCTTGGTCATATGCCATTAGCGCTTCAGCTACTGAACCAAATGCACGGTCTTGACCAAGTTGGTCTTCGCGCATTGAAGTTAAGAAGTAAAGACCAAGAACCATGTCCTGAGTAGGAGATGTAATTGGACGACCTGAAGCAGGTGACAAGATGTTGTTGCTTGAAAGCATAAGGATGCGAGCTTCTGCCTGCGCTTCAGCAGATAGAGGTAAGTGAACCGCCATCTGGTCACCGTCGAAGTCAGCGTTAAACGCAGTACATACGAGTGGGTGAATCTGAATTGCCTTACCTTCAACCAACTTAGGTTCGAAAGCTTGGATACCTAAACGGTGCAGGGTTGGTGCGCGGTTTAGAAGTACTGGGTGTTCTGCAATTACTTCTTCTAGAACATCCCAAACAACTGGACGAGCACGTTCAACCATGCGCTTTGCAGACTTAATGTTTTGTGCGTGGTTTAGATCAACCAAGCGCTTCATTACGAATGGCTTGAAGAGTTCTAGTGCCATCTGCTTTGGAAGACCGCATTGGTGCAGCTTTAGCTGTGGACCAACAACGATTACAGATCGACCTGAATAGTCAACGCGCTTTCCGAGCAAGTTCTGACGGAAGCGACCTTGCTTACCCTTAAGCATGTCTGAAAGTGACTTAAGTGGACGGTTACCTGGACCGGTAACTGGACGACCACGGCGACCGTTATCAAACAAAGCATCTACTGCTTCTTGCAACATACGCTTTTCGTTGTTAACGATAATTTCTGGTGCACCAAGATCAGCAAGACGCTTCAAACGGTTGTTACGGTTGATAACGCGGCGATATAGATCGTTTAGATCTGAAGTCGCATAACGTCCGCCATCCAACTTAACCATTGGGCGAAGATCTGGTGGAATAACTGGAACGCAATCAAGCACCATTGATGCTGGATGATTACGAGTATTTAGGAATGAAGAAACAACCTTTAGACGCTTGATAGCGCGGGTCTTCTTCTGTCCCTTTCCAGTTTGAGAAAGTTCATTTAGCTTTTCGAATTCAGCTTGAAGATCAAAGGTCTCTAGACGTGCCTTGATTGCAGCAGCACCCATTGAACCCTTGAAGTAAACGCCGAAACGATCATTTAGTTCGCGGTAAAGCGCTTCGTCACCCTCAAGGTCTTGGACCTTAAGGTTCTTGAAACGTACCCAAACTTCATCAAGACGATCTAGTTCACGTTGTGAGCGATCGCGAATTGTCTTCAATTCACGTTCTGCAGCTTCGCGAACCTTGCGCTTTACATCAGCCTTTTCACCAGCAGCTTCTAGTTCAGCAGTATCTGCCTCTAGCTTCTTTTGGCGAGCATCAAGATCTGCATCGCGACGAGTTTCGATCTTCTTCTTATCTGAAAGCAGACGCTTCTCGAGTGAAGGTAGATCTTCTTCGCGAGCTTCAGTATCAACTTCGGTGATCATGTAAGCAGCAAAATAAATAACCTTTTCAAGATCCTTTGGAGCAAGATCAAGTAGGTAACCAAGGCGTGATGGAACACCCTTGAAGTACCAGATGTGTGTTACTGGTGCTGCAAGTTCGATGTGACCCATGCGTTCGCGACGAACCTTTGCACGTGTGATTTCAACACCGCAACGTTCGCACTTAATGCCCTTGAAACGTACGCGCTTGTACTTACCGCAAGAACATTCCCAGTCCTTTACAGGTCCGAAGATCTTCTCATCGAAGAGGCCATCTTTTTCTGGCTTCTCGGTACGGTAGTTAATAGTTTCTGGCTTCTTAACTTCGCCGAATGACCATTCGCGAATATTGTCGGTAGAAGCGAGGCCAATTCGTAGTTCGTCAAAAAATTCAACATCTAACATTTTTTAACCTCTCTCCTTAAACTTCTTCGACACTTGAAGGTTCAACTCGTGACAAGTTGATTCCAAGTTCTTCGGCGGTACGGGACACTTCTTCATCGGTATCGCGTAGATCCATTGCAACACCATCGGCGTTAACAACTTCTACGTTCAAGCAGAGCGAGCGCATTTCCTTAACAAGTACCTTGAATGATTCAGGGATACCTGGTTCAGGGATGTTTTCACCCTTAACGATTGCTTCATAAACCTTTACGCGACCAAGCACGTCATCTGACTTAATGGTGAGCAACTCTTGGAGGGTGTAAGCCGCTCCGTAAGCTTCAAGTGCCCAAACTTCCATTTCACCAAAGCGCTGGCCACCGAACTGAGCTTTTCCACCCAGTGGTTGTTGCGTAATCATTGAGTAAGGACCAGTTGAACGTGCGTGAATCTTGTCGTCCACCAAGTGGTGCAGCTTCAAGATGTACATGTAACCAACTGTGATCTCTTCCTTGTATGGCTCTCCGGTGCGACCGTCGAATAGACGAGCCTTTCCGTTTCCACCAACAAGACGCATTCCATCCTTGTTTGGCAGTGTTGATGAAAGAAGGCCAACTAATTCATCTTCTTTCGCGCCATCAAATACTGGAGTTGCAACCTTTGAGTTAGAAGGAGCCTTGGCATAACCATGCTCAATCAAATCTTTTTGCCATGACTCTTTGCCATCTAATTCCCAACCAGACTTTGCAACCCAACCTAGGTGAGTTTCAAGAATCTGACCAACGTTCATACGACCTGGAACGCCAAGAGGGTTTAGAACAACATCGACTGGTGTTCCATCTTGTAGGAATGGCATATCTTCAACTGGAAGAATCTTTGAGATAACACCCTTGTTACCGTGACGGCCAGCAAGCTTGTCACCATCTTGAATCTTTCGCTTCTGTGCAACGTAAACGCGAACAACTTGGTTTACGCCAGCTGGAAGTTCGAAATCATCATCAGGTGTTTGAATCTGAACATCAATTACCTTTCCAGATTCACCGTGTGGCAACTTAAGTGAGGTATCGCGAACTTCACGATCCTTCTCACCGAAGATTGCACGAAGTAGGCGCTCTTCTGGTGTTAGTTCGGTTTCTCCCTTAGGAGTTACCTTTCCAACCAAGATATCGCCAGGAACTACATCGGCACCGATACGGATAATTCCGCGGTCATCCAAATCTGCTTTAACTTCTTCAGAAACGTTTGGAATATCGCGAGTAATTTGCTCAGGCCCAAGCTTGATATCTCGAGCTTGAACCTCGTACTCTTCAATGTGAATTGATGTAAGAACGTCATCTTGTACGAGGCGTTGCGAAAGAATGATCGCATCTTCGTAGTTGTGACCTTCCCATGACATAAATGCCACGAGCAAGTTCTTACCAAGAGCCATTTCGCCCTTGTCGGTTGACGGACCATCAGCAAGTACTTGACCGGCTTCAACCTTGTCACCCTTAGCAACAACCATCTTCTGGTTGCGGCTGGTGCCTTGGTTTGAACGAGTGAACTTCTCTAGGAAGTAAGTCTCGTGCTTGCCATCATCTTGCATAACAGTTACTTCATCAGCTGAAACATCGGTAACAACACCAGGTGCCTTAGCAAGAAGAACATCGCCAGCATCAACAGCTGCACGGAATTCCATACCGGTTCCAACAAATGGAGCTTCGGCACGAAGTAGTGGAACTGCTTGACGCATCATGTTCGAGCCCATCAATGCGCGGTTAGCGTCATCGTGCTCGAGGAATGGAATCATCGCGGTAGCAACAGAAACCATCTGACGTGGTGAAACGTCCATGTAATCAACTTCATCAGCAACGATGTATTCAACTTCGCCACCACGACGACGTACAAGTACGCGAGGTTCTGCGAAGTGATTATCTGAAGTTAGCGGCGCATTTGCTTGTGCAATGATGTGCTCATCTTCTTCATCTGCTGTTAGGTAATCGATTTGGTCGGTGACCTTGCCCTTAACAACCTTGCGATAAGGAGTTTCGATAAATCCAAATGGAGTTACGCGAGCATATGTAGCAAGCGAACCGATGAGTCCGATGTTTGGACCTTCTGGAGTTTCGATTGGACACATACGTCCGTAGTGAGATGGGTGAACGTCACGAACTTCGAAGCCAGCACGTTCACGAGAAAGACCACCGGGTCCAAGCGCTGAAAGACGACGCTTGTGGGTCATTCCTGAAAGTGGGTTTGTCTGGTCCATAAATTGTGAAAGTTGAGATGTTCCGAAGAACTCCTTGATCGATGCAACAACCGGACGGATGTTGATCAATGTTTGTGGAGTAATTGCTTCAACATCTTGTGTTGTCATACGTTCACGAACAACACGTTCCATACGTGAAAGACCGGTGCGAACTTGGTTTTGAATCAATTCACCAACGGTACGTAGACGACGGTTACCGAAGTGATCGATATCGTCAGTTTCAACACGTACTTGCTTGCCGTATTCCATAAGAGCTTCGCCCTTGTGAAGTGCAACTAAGTACTTGATGGTTGCCACGATATCTTCGATATTTAGCAAGCCCTTTGAAAGTTCAAGTTCAAGACCAAGCTTCTTGTTAACCTTAAAACGGCCAACCTTTGCTAAGTCATAGCGCTTTGCATTGAAGTACAAGTTCTCGATAAGTGCTTGAGAAGCTTCCTTCGTTGGTGGCTCACCTGGACGTAGCTTGCGATAGATATCAAGCAGCGCTTCGTCTTGGGTGTGAACGTTATCTTTTTCAAGAGTTAAACGAATTGATTCGTATTCTCCGAATTGTTCAAGAATTTGTTCTTCTGACCAACCAAGAGCCTTAAGGAAAATGGTTACAGATTGCTTACGCTTACGATCGATACGAACTCCGACCATATCCTTCTTATCAACTTCGAATTCAAGCCAAGCGCCGCGGCTTGGAATGATCTTCGCAGTCAAAATATCTTTGTCGGAAGTCTTCTCGATTGTGCGCTCGAAGTAAACGCCAGGAGAACGAACGATCTGTGAAACAACAACGCGCTCTGTTCCGTTAATAACGAAAGTTCCGCGAGGAGTCATTAGTGGGAAGTCACCCATGAAAACAGTTTGTGACTTAATTTCACCAGTGATGTTGTTTGTAAATTCTGCAGTTACGAATAGTGGAGCGCTGTAAGTGATATCGCGTTCCTTGCATTCTGCAATTGTGTACTTAGGCGGTTCAAAGCGGTGGTCTCTAAATGAGAGTGACATTGATCCTTGGAAATCTTCGATTGGTGAAATCTCTTCAAAGATTTCTTCCAAACCAGATGTTCTAGGTACTTCACCACGACCAGCCTTTTCAGCAACATCAAGACGTGAACGCCAAGCGTCGTTACCAAGTAACCAGTCAACGCTTTCTAGTTGCAGCGCTAATAGGTTTGGTACTTCGAGTGGTTCACGAATTTTTGCGAATGAAACGCGAGCAGGTGCAAATGACTTTGACTTCGATGCGGCCAAAATTCCTCCAGATGTAAACGCACGGCTACCGCCAGGTCTCAGCCGCTATATGCCTGACCTCTGGGTGTTATGAATTTGCGAACGCTTAGGGTAGCCGAGGGGTGAGCCCCCTGTCTAATCGGCCCCTTATACACCCCAAATCCCCCGCTTGTCAGGTCAAACGGGTCGGACGGAAACAGACGGAATCAGAGCGAAATTGTTCAGGAAATAGAAAAAGTCCCGTGCCACCCTCGCGGTCACGGGACTTTCGTATTGGGGAAACTAATTAATTAGTTGGCTTTACAGGCTTGACTGGCTTTGCAGGAAGAGCAGGTAGCGCTGCGATTGCTGCAGTGTGTGCTGTCTTTGCTGCGGTCTTATCTGCTTGAGTCTTTGCTGCAGCGATTGCTGCCTTGAAAGTGTCATCTGCAGACTTTCGTGCTGCTTTACGAGCTTCAACTGCTGCCTTATATGCAGCAATGTCTGTCTTGTATTGAGCAAGTGCCGCGCGATAAGCAACAACTGCTGCGCTTGGAGTCTTTGGTGCCTTAGGTGCCTTGCTGGCCATTGGAGCTGCAGATGGTGAAGCTGAATCTGCTGCAAAAGAAGTTGTAGGAGCTAGAAAAAGTGCTCCGGTGATTAGAAGTGATGAGGCGATTTTTGTTGTTGTTTTCATGTTGTGAAGGTAGCCATTTAATCTGTGAAAGTTCTGTGAAACGCGTGAACAGTCGGTAACGCTTCCTGCTTTGGAATTAAAAAAGCCCCCGAATGAACGGGGGCTTTTCGATAAGTAATTAATTACTTGATTGTGACCTTTGCGCCAGCTGCTTCTAGGGCTGCCTTTGCCTTGTCTACAGCTTCCTTGCTTCCCTTTTCGATCAAGGTTGCAGGAGTTGCATCTACTAGGTCCTTAGCTTCCTTTAGACCAAGAGCTGAGTTGATGTTACGTACTTCCTTGATAACTGCAATCTTTTGTGAACCTGCATCATCAAGAATAAGTGTGAACTCATCTTGACCTGCATCAGCTGCGCCACCGGCAGCTGCGCCGCCTGCTGCTGCAACTGCTACTGGAGCTGCTGCTGTTACATCGAATTCAGTTTCAAATGCCTTTACGAAATCTGAAAGTTCAACAAGGGTCATTTCCTTGAATTGAGCTAATAGATCATCTGAAGATAGCTTTGCCATTTTTATTTATCCTTTTTCTCGTTACTTAATTAATTTATTCTGCTGGTGTTTCTTCTGGTGCTGCTTCTGCAGCTGGAGCCTCTGGAGTTGCTTCTGCAACTACTTCAGCTGGGGACTCAGCAACAACTTCAGCCGGAGCTTCTGTTGCAACTGGGGCTTCTACAACTGCTTCAGCCTTTGGAGCTGGAGCACCTTCTGCTACTTCTTTCTTTGCGCGAAGTGCATCGATGGTTCGGATTGCCTTAGCAAGCGATCCCTTCATTGCACCAGCAAGCTTTGCCAATAGAACCTCGCGTGACTCTAGGTCAGCAAGCTTCATGATCTCGGCAACGGAAACGGCTTTACCTTCGAAGATTCCACCCTTGATAACAAGTTGTGGATTCTCTTTAGCAAAATTCTTTAGGCTCTTTGCAGCATCGATTGGATCGCCCTTAACGAATGCAAGTGCAGATGGACCGGCGAGAAGTGAATCGTCGATATCTACGCCAGCATTCTTTGCAGCGATCTTTGTGAGGGTGTTCTTCACAACCGAGTACTTGGTATCTGCACCAAGTGATCGGCGAAGTGCCTTCATCGATGTAACAGAGAGACCGCGATATTCAGTCAGCACTGTTGCGCTTGCTGAACGGAAATCTTCCGTCAGTTCAGCGACAGCTGCTTCTTTATCTGGGCGAGCCATTTGGCTTCCTTTCGCTCATTCATACTTTTCATTTACTGCCGGTAAAAGTAAAAAAACCTCGTCGCATAAATGCGCACGAGGTTACGTGTGCACCTATGCGGGCTGTCTTTCGACGATTAACTCTTTTACGTTTGTTTTCACTTACGTAATCGAGACCTGCAGTCTTCGGTACTCACCAGAATTAACTGGCTATTTGCCAAGGGTAGGCCCAAAGGCCCACCCCCGTCAAAATCCTTCTTGGTTCAGCGTCCCAGGAATTAGGCCTGAACGTTATCTCCGCCATCGCGTGAGATTGTTGGGTCAACCTGGATTCCAGGTCCCATGGTTGTTGAAATTGTTGCGCGCTTGATGAAGCGACCCTTTGATGAGTTTGGCTTCGAACGCATAACTTCTTCAAGAGCTGCCGCGTAGTTATCGGCTAGTTGATCTGCTGTGAAAGAAGTCTTTCCGATGATGTAGTGAAGGTTTGAATTCTTATCAACACGGAATTCAATCTTTCCGCCCTTGATGTCATTTACTGCCTTCGCAACATCGGTGGTTACGGTTCCGGTCTTTGGGTTTGGCATAAGACCACGAGGTCCAAGTACCTTTCCAAGGCGACCGACTTTACCCATTAATTCTGGTGTTGAAACAACTGCGTCGTAATCAAGACGACCCTTTGAAACTTCATCGATAAGTTCATCTGCACCAACAATGTCAGCACCAGCTGCGCGAGCTTCCTCAGCGCGCTCGCCACCTGCGAAGACAAGAACGCGGGCAGTCTTACCGGTTCCATGTGGCAAGTTAACAGTCGAGCGAATTGCTTGGTCTGCCTTCTTTGGGTCAACGCCAAGTACTAGTGCAACTTCAACAGTTGCGTCGTACTTTGTTGTAGAAGTTTCCTTAGCTAGCTTTACTGCTTGGCCAGGTGAGTACAGGATATTTTGGTCAACCTTTGCGGCTGCCTCTGTGTATTTCTTACTGCGCTTCATTTCGTCTCTCTTTCGTTTGTCTTAAACGGTTTCCCGTTTAAGGGTTGGAGTTGTGGTTAAGCGGACCAGCGCGGTCCTCCCACAATTGCTTTTTTTATTACTTATTAACCGACGGTAATACCCATTGAACGAGCGGTACCGGCAATGATTAGTGATGCAGCTTCTAGGTCATTTGCATTTAGGTCAGCCATCTTGATCTTTGCGATCTCTTCGACTTGAGCCTTAGAAATGTTTGCCACCTTTTGCTTGTGTGGAACTGGTGAACCCTTTTCGATTCCAGCAGCCTTCAAGATCAGACGTGATGCTGGTGGAGTCTTGGTGATAAATGTGAATGAGCGATCTTCAAATACGGTGATTTCTACCGGAATGATCTGACCCTTTTGTGATTCAGTTGCAGCGTTGTAAGCCTTAACGAAATCCATGATGTTCACACCATGTTGACCAAGAGCAGGACCTACTGGTGGTGCAGGTGTTGCCGCGCCAGCCTGGATCTGCAACTTAATAAGTGCGGTGATCTTCTTCTTTGGTGCCATGGTTGAGTGCCCCTTATATCTTTTGTACTTGGTGGAATGAAAGTTCTACAGGAGTTTCGCGTCCGAAGATTGAAACCAAAACTTTTAGCTTGCCTTGCTCTGGCATGATTTCGGCGATTGTTGCTGGCAAGGTTGCGAATGGTCCGTCCATAACCGTGACAGATTCGTTGATCTCGAAATCGACCATCTTGATTGAAAGCTTCTCGCCCTTTGGCTTTGGACGTGGCGCAAGAATGTTTTCAACTTCAGTCAAAGTCAGTGGCGCTGGGTGGTGTGCATTTCCAACGAAACCAGTTACGCCTGGAGTGTTACGTACACAAGACCATGACTCATCAGTTAGATCCATACGAACAAGAACATAACCTGGGAAAACGTTGCGCTTAACTTGCTTGCGTTGACCGTTCTTTACTTCGGTGATTTCTTCTTCTGGAACTTCAACTTGGAAAATGTAATCTTCCATATTTAGCGAAGTAATACGGTTAGCCAAGTTGCCCTTGACCTTCTTCTCGTATCCCGCATATGAGTGAACTACATACCAATCGCCAGGAGCGCTACGAAGGGCGCGGCGAAATTCTGCGTTCTCATCATTTTCTTCAATTTCTAATTCAACTTCATCTTCAATCGCAGCGACTGCTTCGGGAGTTCCCACAGCAAGATCGGCGACAATCTCATCAACAATTACATCTGAAGAAGCAGGTGTTGAATCGGCAGAAGCGGTGGCAGCGAGCGCTGCTTCAAATGCATCTTGGTTTCCCAATGATGGTGTATCAAGTGACATTTTTGCTCCCCTTCCTATTCCCGATTAACCAAAGACCCAAAAGACGACTTTTGTTACAACGACATCAAGCGCTGAAACGACAGCGATGATAAATCCAACGAAAACCAAAACGACTGCGGTGTAAGTAGTAAGTTGCTTACGAGTTGGCCAAACAACCTTGCGGAGTTCAGCAACAACTTGGCGATAGAAAAGGTTGATGCGACCGAAGAAGCCAAGCTTCTCTTCGGTTAAATGGTCTTGTACTTCATCAACCACTTGCATTACCTCTCTCTTCTAATTTCTTCTAGTAGTGCTTCTTACCTATATTCACTTATGTCGTGCGTAAAACGTTTTGCAGGGCAGGAGGGACTTGAACCCCCAACCGCCGGTGTTGGAGACCGGAACTCTAGCCAATTGAGCTACTACCCTTTAGGCGTCACAAGGATCATCAAGACATGCGTCATCATGACCATTTGCAAGCGCCGGACTCGGGAGTCTAGACGCGAAGGGGTGGGTTAGTAAAACTCAGGTGGCATACTCGCCTTCTATGAGCGCAAAACCAAGAATTTCTCGCCGAATCGCAGCCATCGCGGAGTCCGCAACCTTGGCCGTGGATGGCAAGGCAAAGGCCCTAAAAGCAGCAGGTAGACCAGTCATTGGTTTCGGTGCGGGCGAACCCGATTTCCCAACACCTGATTACATCGTTAAAGCTGCAACAGATGCCGCTGCTAAACCAGCAAACCATCGTTACACACCAACACCAGGTCTTCCAGAATTGCGCGAAGCAATCGTTGCAAAGACTCTTCGCGATTCAAACTATGTAATTACTGCTGATCAAGTACTTGTTACAAATGGTGGCAAGCAAGCGGTTTATGAATCGTTCGCTTCAATCATCGATCCAGGCGATGAAGTTATTTTGCCTTCGCCTTATTGGACTACTTATCCGGAGTGCATCAAATTGGCTGGTGGAGTTTCTGTTGAAGTATTTGCCGATGAATCACAAAACTATTGTGTGACCGTTGAACAACTTGAAGCAGCTCGCACTGAAAAGACAAAGGCACTTCTATTTTGTTCACCTTCAAACCCAACTGGTTCGGTTTACACACCTGAACAAGCTAAGGCAATTGGCGAGTGGGCGCTTAAGAACAACATCTGGGTAATCACCGATGAGATCTACGAACACCTTCGCTATGACGGTGCCACTGCCCCATCGCTTCCCGTCTTGGTTCCAGGTCTTGCGGAAACAACCATCATTCTGAATGGTGTTGCAAAGACTTATGCAATGACCGGTTGGCGCGTAGGTTGGATGATCGGACCTAAGGATGTAATTAAGGCCGCAACCAATCTGCAATCACACTTAACTTCAAATGTTTCAAACGTGTCACAACGAGCTGCAATCGCCGCTTTGACCGGAGACCTTTCTGCGGTTCATGAAATGGGCGTTGCCTTCGATCGTCGTCGTAAGTTAATCGTCAAGATGCTCAATGAAATTCCTGGAGTGCAATGCCCAACTCCAACTGGTGCTTTCTACGTTTATCCATCGGTTAAGGGCGTTCTCGGTAAAGAGATTCGCGGAAAGCGACCACAAACTTCTGCCGAATTGGCATCGCTAATTCTTGATGAAGTAGAAGTTGCCGCAGTACCTGGTGAAGCCTTTGGTCCATCTGGATATTTGCGCTTCTCTTATGCGACAAGTGATGAAGATATTGTTGAAGGAATTACGCGCGTAAAGAATTTACTTTCTGAAGCTAAAGCTTAATTCCAACTAACTGGACTTCTGCTTCCAAGGTAATCCCAAACTTTGCCTTAACTTTTTCGCGTGCCTCTTTAGCTAAAGCTAAAAGATCGGCTGCTGTTGCATCGCCAGAATTTGAAAGCGCTAACACGTGCTTTGGTGAAATTTGAGCCCCGGCCAATTTGTAACCCTTTGCAACGCCGGCATTCTCCATCAACCAAGCAGCGCTAGTTTTGATTAAGCCATTTGCTTGTTCCCAGCGAGGTGCTTCGGCTGGAAGTTGATCGGCCAGCGACTTGGAAATTAAAGGATTGGTAAAGAAGGAACCAGCAGAATTGATGCCACTTGTTAACAACATTCCCTTTGATTCTCGTAACTTCAAAACAGCTTCACGTACCTTTGTTATTGCAACTCGTGCCCCAACTTCAACGCCGAGCGCTTTTGCTAATTCCGCATATTGAATTGGGAGTGACTCTTCGCCGCGGCGAAGATGGAAAGTGACATCAAGAATTACATAGCGGCCGGCAGACTTCTTAAAGATCGAATTGCGATAGGAAAATTCACAATCGCTTGCCATGAAGGTTTTGATCTCATCGTTCTTGCGATCAAAGGTACGAACTCGCGCAATTACTTCTCCGGCTTCATGGCCATATGCGCCAATATTTTGAATCGGAGCGCCACCAACTGTTCCTGGAATACCACTTAATGATTCGAGATTTGCTAGACCTTTTTCAATAGTGAAGGCAACGAACTGGTCCCAATCTTCGCCAGCGCTAACGGTTAATAGACCGCCGCTGCAAGCATCAATTTCATAAGAGTTACCTGACGTCTCAACATGGATAACTGTTCCAGCAAAACCAGCGTCACTAACCAAAACATTTGAACCGCCACCGAGAATTAGAACTTCGGTTCCAGCTTTATCGGCTCCGCGGACCGCTTCAATTAATTCTTTTTCGTTGGATACGCGAACTAAATTCTTTGCTGGGCCACCAACTTTTAAGGTGGTTAGCGAAGATAGTTCGGTGCTCATGAGTAAAGGCTACCTGCGTGGTGCCAGGATCTCATCCTTACCGCGGAAGCGATCCAGGATTCGATCGTAAGTCTTGCGTGATTGTTCATCGCGAAATACTTCATCGGTGTCGTAGTAACCGTGATGGCGATCCTGCCTAAGTGGCAGATCCATCTGAAGTAATCGACCTTGGGCATGACGAAGGCGTAAGGAAAATTCAATGTCAGCATTTCGATAATAAATAGCTCGGGCATTAAAGCCGCCACAAGCAATTGCATCTTGGCGATTTACCACAAGGAAATAACTAAAGAGGACATCTACTTCCCCAGCGCCTTTATCGTCCACGCTTCGCCAACCATCTTCGGTATTCATAAGGCCACCACGCCAACCAACCGCGCAATATTCTTCTTTATCTAATTCCGTTAAGGCTGGTCCCATTACATCTCCTTCAAAGATTGAAGAAGGGTCCATCACAGCAACAAACTTTGAATTCGCAAATTTGATCATCGCATTTATCGCATCGCCATAACCAACGCCCTCGGTTATTTGCGTGATGAAAGTGCGAGTATCGATTAATTCGGCGACCGCCTCTAATTCTGGGGTTCCGGTAATAATCACGTAAATAGCAACATCCTCAGCGGTGTTGGCCTTGATGGCATTGATGCAGGTAATGGCGTCAGCGACAAAGTTATCTACATAGATGACGATAGTTGCGCGGAAATCTTTATCGCTAATCTTTCGTAAGTCGCCAATCCGCTTATAAATCTTTAGTGGATAAGCCATTTAGATTCGAATGGCTCCTTTAGCCACACCTAATACCTTTACATCTTCGCAGACAGCTGTGATCTCAATCTTGGCAATTCCATCCGCAATTTCGCCGACTTTGGCCGAGATGATTAATTCGACATCTTTATTTGCGGGAACTACGACTGGCTTTATGAATTTGGCTGAGAATTCCAAAACCGATTGGCTGCCATTTAAATCAGATAGATACTTACCTGCGAGCGCCATCGTTAACATTCCATGAGCAATAACATCAGGTAGTCCAACAGATTTCGCAAAGGCTTCATCTTGGTGAATCGGGTTTTGATCCCCGCTGGCATCGGCATATTGCTTTAACAAGGCTCGATTAATTTTGTAAGTTTTAGGCGCAAGTTCTTGGCCGGTTACAAAGCTCATGCTCGCACCACCAGAGTCGACCAAGTTGATACGACTAGCTCATCGTTGGAATGCAGATCGGATCGAACTGAAACAATCTCATTTCCAGCGGCCACTCGGTAGCTCTCGATCGTTGAAGAACAAGTTAATTCATCGCCCGCAACAATTGGGCGCTTGATTTCAAACTTCTGCTCGCCATGAACTACGCGAGTCCAATCAAGTCCAGAGTCCTGAAGAAGTTTTTGTGATTGTTCTAAAGTAATTGAAATTGAAAAAGTTGGAGGTGCAACAGTTAAATTTGATTCGCCAACAACAGCGGCAAAATTATTTATGCTCTCTTGCGTAACAGTTGTTGCATTCGCGCCATTAAAGGTGCGCCCGATTAGATCGGGATCAAGCATTAGTTAGCGAGTCTCGCGGTGAAGGGTTGAAGACTTGCAACGAGGACAGAACTTCTTTAGTTCCATACGATCTGGATCGTTACGACGGTTCTTCTTTGTAATGTAATTACGTTCCTTGCACTCTACGCAGGCCATAGTGATCTTTGGGCGTACATCCGCGCTCTTGCTTGCCATTGTGGTGCTCCTTCTTATCTAAGACCCGTAGGTTACTTGAATACCTGTACATCTGAAAATTCCCGTTCAGGAAATAACAAATTTGGTAGCGGAGGCCGGATTTGAACCGGCGACACAACGATTATGAGCCGTTTGCTCTACCAAGCTGAGCTACCCCGCCAAGGATTGTGCTTATCGAGCCCCCCAACGGAATCGAACCGTTGACCTTTTCCTTACCATGGAAACGCTCTACCGACTGAGCTAGGGGGGCGGACTAGGAAGTGAAAAGAATACAACCTCTCCCTCTAGGGGTGAAATTGCGCTTAGATTTTCGATTAAAGTCTGCAAAATGAGAGCGCGCGATTACCACCTACCCAATCTCCCTCATTGGCACAAGGTTCATAAAGGTGAACCACGTTGGCCAGTTTCATTTGTTGTAGTCATTGTTATTACATTGCAATTCTTACTTCCAAAATCGCTTTCACTTAAATCGCAACCTTACATCTGCGCTGTTGAAGCTCTTTTAGCAATTGCATTATTCGCTGTAAATCCAGGTCGCATCAAAGCACATACAACTGGCCGTTGGTCACTCGGGATTTTGTTAACCGGTGTGATGACAATTTCAAATATTGCCTCTGCGGTCCGTCTAGTGCAATCACTTATTGATGGTTCGGTAAATGACGCGACGAAATTGCTTTGGTTCGGTGGCTCAATTTGGTTAACAAACATTGTGGTGTTTGCACTCTGGTACTGGGAATTTGATCGCGGTGGTCCAGGTGCTAGAGCCGAAGCATTGGATCCTTATCCTGATTTTCTTTTTCCGCAGATGTCCGATCCAGAATATGCACCGCACGATTGGGCGCCGACCTTTTTTGATTACTTATTCACTTCATTTACAAATGCAAGTGCTTTCAGTCCGACCGATGTCATGCCACTAACCAGATGGGCGAAGATCCTGATGATGGTTCAGTCGGCTACATCATTGATCACAGTTGGGCTCGTAATTGCCCGAGCAGTAAATATTTTGAAGTAGTTAGAAGTACTTTCGAAATAGCTTCTTAACCGGCTTAGTCAAGCGATTGGTCCACTTGGTGGTCTGTTCAATCGGTGAAACTTTAATAATCTTATTTGAAGCCGGTTCATCTGGCGTCATTACATCTAACGCGGGTGAAGATTCATCCAATGAATCCGCAATTCTTTCGATATTAGAAACCAAGGAAATTCCTCGAATTAATTGATCTTGGTCGACATCGTAAGAGCCTTGAATTAATTGTTCGGCTAACGCGGCGCCCGCACTTCGAATATCTGCTGTTGCAGTTTCGTCGATGAAGACATCTTCACCATCAGAAATTTCTTCGGCTTTATTTGAAATGGCATAGCTTGCAGTTGAAAGAGCATGCGCAATTCGACGCTTCACGCTTTCCGGAATTCCACCTTCAACAGCAGAATCAAAGAGTGTTCGAGCAATTGTTCTAACTTGAACGATTGTATGTTCAAGACCAACACCTTTTGTATAAAGCTCTTCGGCTTCATCTTTTTCCGCAGTTGGAAACCACTTGGCATGAGCTTTTGCTTCAAGTGCTTGAGCACGAACCGCTGGAATCTCTTCAACCAAAAGTCTTGCTTTCGCTAACCAATCCCCAGCTTGCTTCTGGTTATATCCCCCAGCAACACCTTCTGACATAAGTGCTAATAAATCTGCAGCCTTCGTTGATAGGGCAATAATCTTGTCGTTCATTCTTTCGGCCGGGGTTTTAGCATGCGAGAAGAATGAGAAAACAATTGCAACGCAGGCGCCAATCACGGTTGATGAGAATCTCGTTGCAGCGGTGCTCTCGCTCAACCCTGGACCGATAACGATCAAGGCGGTTACTGGAACGTTTACCGATGCAACTTCACCTAAATGCATTCCTCGTGCAACAACAGAACAAAGCAGAACTGTTACGGCGATCGAGATCAATCCGAAATGAAAAGCCCAAACAGAGAGCAGAGCTACTCCCGCACCGATTGCAGTTCCTACTATTTGGCCAAAGCCTTCGCGGACTGATTTATATAGTGAAACTCGGATGCTAAGTCCGCAAACAATTGCGGCAACAACGCCGCCATTCTTGATTACGACATCTCCGATTTGCCAAGCGACCGCACAGGCAACCGAGGCGACAACAATTTGGCGAACCCAGGCACGACGGCTCGTGAATAACTTGATCGTGCGTTTAAAGAGTTTCTTCATTTTGGTCTTAACCGGCGAGCATTACTCCAACATAAGTAGCACCGATTGCAGCTAAGCCACTTACAGAACCCCAGATTGCAATTGACTTTGGATTCTTTGACTTTGAATGAAGATATGCAGCAACACCAGAAAGCGTTACAACGGTCATCTTGATTCCAATAACAGCGTGATAACTCTTTGGTGCATCACTTGGAACATTCGCTAGGTTCCAAGCACCTGATGCCCAGAGAACGAAATAAGCCGGCCAACCAATCTTGTTAAATGCTCTTGCCACAGTCTTTGGAAGCTCGGGGTTGGAACGACGAAGAACTGGAACTAGCGCTGCAAGTGTGAATTGGCCGCCAACCCAGATCGTCGCTGCGATCACGTGAATAAATAGGCGCAAGCCAGTTAGGGCTGGGGCTAATTGAACTGAAGATTCGGCAAGTGTTCTCATGGCTTAAGGATAGCGTCGCAGCAGTTTCAAGTTTCCCTTTTCGAAGGCTCGTGTGAGAATACGCCTACGTATTTCAGGGTCGGTGTAATTCCGAACCGGCAGTTAAAGTCTGCGACCCGTTTGCAACCAGCTAACGGTGGATTTGGTGAAATTCCAGAACCGACGGTTAAAGTCCGGATGAGAGGAGTACGTAGAAACGGGTTACCCATGTCAGTAATTCACTGGCTTTTTAATGCGCAAGTCCATTTTGGAAATAAGTACACACAAGCAATTTATTGGAAAGAAATAATCGGAAATATTTTCGGTTTAGCTAGCGCCCTTCTTGGCATGCGACGCAAGATGTGGACCTGGCCAATTGGGATTATGGGAAATGTCCTTCTCTTCACATTGTTTATCGGAAGTATGTGGGATCCACACCAAACAAGCCGCACCATGCTTGGACAAGCAGGTCGTCAACTATTGCTAATCGCAGTAAGCCTTTATGGCTGGTGGAAGTGGCAAAACAATCGCCGCAAGAATGTCGGTGAAAATAATCCGCTAGTAAATATTCGCTGGACAACAACAAAAGAAAAGATGTTTCTCGTCCCAGCAGCGGTTGCCTTCTACTTTGCAACCTTCTTTGCAATCACCGCGATTGGTGGTTCATGGAATATCGCGGCAGATTCCTGGATCTTTACCGGAACCGCACTTGCAACCTACGGCTTAGCCCGTGGCTATGTTGAGTTCTGGTTGGTTTGGATTGCAGTAGATGCAGTAGGTGTACCACTTGATATTCGCGGTCACTACTACCCAACGGCAATCATGTATGTCATCTATGGTGCATTTGTAATCTGGGGCTTTGTCTCGTGGTTACGTATTGCAAATAAGGAAAAGGCAGATAACTTGGTTAAGGTTTCTGCGTGAGTGAATTCCAAATAGATGAAGCGGAGCTAAAGGCTCGCCTTGATCCGCTCTCCTATGAAGTACTTCGTAAAGGGGCGACCGAACGCCCCTTTACTGGGGAATACACCGATACCGACAAAGTTGGAAGCTATCGTTGTAAAGCGTGCAGCAATGAATTATTTAGAAGCGAAACTAAGTTCCACTCGGGATGCGGTTGGCCATCTTTCTATGCCCCAACATCTGACGACGCAGTTAAATTAATTGAAGATCGTTCGCTAGCTCCACGTATCCGCACCGAAGTTCGTTGTGCAAAGTGTGATTCGCACCTAGGCCACGTATTTGAAGGTGAAGGCTATGACGTACCAACCGATCAACGTTGGTGCATTAATTCGGTATCTCTTATTTTAGAAGATGCTGATACTCGATCTTGATGCAAGCATCCTGAACCACATCTAATCCAGCCGCTCTTCCCTTTTCCACAGCATCCGCTTCACTAATTCCAAGTTGCATCCAAAATGCTTTGGCGCCAATTTCAATTGCGGCATCCATAACCGGCGGGATATCTCGAGGGTTTCGAAATACATCAACCAAATCTATTTTCTCTGGAATATCGACAAGTGATTTATAAACCGGTTGCCCAAAGAGTTCGGTAATTACCGGATTAACAAAGAATAATTTGTAGGGCGTATTTGCCATTAACCATTGAACTACGCCGTAACTTGGACGATCTGGTTTATCTGAAACACCTACGACTGCCACATTCTTTGCAGCCTTAAGAATTTCCAGCCTCTGATTTAAGTCCGGCTCTTGTGACATTTAATTACTTTGGAATACGAAGTGCTTGCATGCCACCATCAACTGCCAACGCGGTTCCAGTCGTTGAACCTTGAAGTGGTGAAGCAAGGTAGCAAATTGCACTTGCAACTTCTTCGGCAGAAACTAAGCGACCCATTGGTTGACGTGCTTCAAGTGCTGCGCGTTCTGCAGCTGGATCAGCGGCTTGTGCCAAAAGGCGTTGAACCCAAGGCGTATCTGCAGTTCCTGGGTTAACACAGTTAACGCGAATGTTTTGTGCCAAGTGATCATTTGCCATCGCTTGTGTCAATGAAAGGACCGCACCCTTTGATGCACTGTAAAGCGCACGCTTAGGAATTCCCGCGGTAGCTGCAACTGAACAAGTATTAACTATTGCCGCATGCTTTGATTTTTCAAGTAATGGAATTGCAGATTTGGAAGTACGCACAATTCCAAGGACATTTACATTTAGAACTTTGAGCCAATCTTCGGAGGCATTTGCAGTGACATCGCCAACCGCACTAATTGCGGCGTTGTTAATCATGATGTCTAGCGTTGGGATCTTGCTAAATGCGGCAGCAACAGATGCATCATCGCCAACATCGCATTGAATCCAAGTTGCGGTCCCCGCCATTGCGCCTTCGTTTAGATCAAGACCGTAAACAGTTGCACCGCGTTCTTTCAAAAGCTTTGCAGTCGCTAAACCGATACCTGAACCCGCACCTGTTACTGCTGCAGTTAATCCTTGGAATTCTGCGCTCATGCGTTGATCCATTCTTTTCCGGTTGGGAAGGTGAAGTCAGCAATGCTTTGTGCGTACATCTCAGATCCAGCACCCGGCTTAAGAGGTGGCATGTAATGCGCATTTTGAATATCTGTTGGAACAACGAAGTGCTCGTGTAAGTGGTCTACGAATTCAACAACGCGATCTGGATGATGTCCGGTAACAGCAACCGCATCAAACATTGCTAGATGTTGAACCATTTCACAAAGTCCTACGCCACCTGCGTGAGGGCAAACTGGAACACCGAACTTAGCGGCCATCAAAATGTTTGCAATATTTTCATTTACGCCAGCAACGCGGGTAGCGTCGATCTGCATAAATGAGAATGACTTTGCTTGCAGCATCTGCTTGAAAATAATGCGGTTCATACCGTGTTCGCCGGTAGCAACCTTTACTGGTGCAATTGCTTTAGCAATTGCCGCGTGGCCTAGAACATCATCAGGATTTGTTGGCTCCTCAACCCAGTGAAGATTTACATCGCCAATTCCCTTGATCCATTCAATTGCTTGGTTCACATCCCAAACTTGGTTGGCATCAATTGAAATCTTGATATCTGGTCCAACTGCTTCGCGAGCTAAACGAAGACGACGCTTGTCATCTTCTAGATCGCCGCCGCACTTCAACTTGATTAACTTGTAACCATCGGCAACTGCTTGCTTTGCCAGACGAACCATCTTCTCGTCTGAATATCCAAGCCATCCAGGAGTTGTTGTGTAAGCAGGCAATCCAACTTCAAGCAACTTCGCTTCATTTGCTTTGCGGTTTGGTTGCGCCTTCTTCAAAATTTCTAGCGCTTCTTCTTTGGTTAGCGCATCAGTGATGTAACGGAAATCAACGAGTTCAACAATCTCTTCTGGTGAAAGATCAGATAGGAACTTCCAAAGTGGCTTCTTGGCATGCTTTGTAACTAAATCCCAAGCTGCGGTTACAACTGCACCGGCCGCCATTTGGGTTACGCCCTTCTCAGGTCCAAGCCAACGAATTTGTGAGTCGCGCACCAAGCTACGAGCGAATTCGCCCATGCTCTTTGAAAGATCATCAAGGTCGCGACCTACTGCGTAAGGTGCAAGCAGTGCAATCGCATCGCATTGCAAATCATTTCCGCGACCACAGGTAAAGACAAAGCCATGGCCTTCAAGATTTGGATCATCGGTTTCTAGGATTACTAGCGCTGCTGAATAATCTGGTTCCTTATTCATTGCATCGGAACCATCTAGGCCACGAGATGTTGGAAAGCGGACATCGATCGTTTTGAATCCAGTGATCTTAGGCATTTCAATCCTTTATCTGTTGAATGTATGAAAAATCCTATACGATAATTTATATGACGCGGCATCAGTCCAAAGTGAAGATGAAGCGCGTTGACCTCGAGTTAACCAGACTAAGTCTTGGCACTGCCCCACTAGCTGGGCTCTTCTCTGAAGTCCAAGATAAAGATAGTGATCTACTTATCAAAACTGCTTTGTCTCAGGGCATCAAATATTTCGATACCGCTCCACTATATGGACACGGGAGCGCAGAAACTCGCTTGGGTCGAATTCTGAAAACTGTCGACGAACCATATGTCCTTGAAACAAAAGTTGGTCGAATCCTTACTCGCGTTGAAAAAGCAAATCCAATGCCATGGTTCCCTGGCGCCGACCCGCATATCGAACCAGTCTTTGATTACTCAAGAGATGGAATCCTAAAATCTTTTAACGATAGTTTGGAACGACTTGGCGTTGACCATATTGATATTGCCCTGATGCACGATGCTGAGAATCATGTTGATCAGGCGATTAAAGAGGCTTATCCGGTTCTTGCAGAATTAAAAGCACAAGGAATGATTAAAGCAATCGGCGTTGGTCTGAATTTCTGCGATGTTGCAATGAGAATTATGAAAGAAGTTGATTTAGATATTGCGCTAATAGCAGGTCGATATACCTTGCTTGATCAGACCGCACAAAGAGAACTACTTCCATATGCAATCGAACGCAAAGTGGATATAACTATTGGCGGCGTCTTTAACTCTGGTGTATTAGCTAATCCCGTTAAAGGTGCAACCTTTGAATATCTCCCAGCGTCGGATGAAATTATTGCCAAGGCACAAAAGATTGGCGCTTTCCTGGGCGAGCGCGGAATTCCATTAACCGCCGCCGCACTTCAATTCCCACTTCGCCATCCAGCGATTACATCAGTTTTAACCGGATCAAGAAGTAGTGAAGAGTTACTTTCAAATATCGCCGATTTCGATCGCGAACTACCAGCAAATATTTGGACTGAATTAGAAGATGCTGGACTAATCGAGAGGCTGACATGAAGTTTTCAGTATTGAAAACCGCCACCAATCCTTATCAATTCGCAATTACAAATGGCGATAAGCACTCGATCATCAAAGAGCTACCGACGTTAACCCAAGTACTTGAACTGCGCCTTGAGGAATTAATCGATCTCATTGGATCAGCTCCGCGCACACCAATTTCTGGAAGCTTTGCCGCACCGATCTCAAATGAAGTTGAACTTTGGGGCGCTGGAGTTACCTACCTTCGTTCGCGCGATGCCCGCAAAGAAGAGAGCGGAGTTCCAGATGTCTACCAACGCGTCTATGAAGCCGATCGCCCAGAACTATTCTTTAAATCAAACGCTGTGCGCGCTCGTGGAACTGGTGCTCCAGTCGGTATTCGCTTTGATTCAGCGGCCTCGGTTCCAGAACCAGAGGTTGCTATATATATAAATAAGTATCGAGAAATTATTGGCTACGCGATCTGCAACGACATGACCGCTCGCACGATTGAAGGCGAGAACCCGCTCTACCTTTCACAAGCAAAGATTTATTCCGGCTCAACTTCTCTCGGTCCAAATATCACTCCATCTTGGTTAGCGCCTGCACCGGAAGATATGACCATTTCGGCAAAGATCGAACGCGGTTCGTCAATCGCGTGGAGCGCCCAAACATCACTGGGTTCGCTAAACCGCACACTTGAAGATCTCGTTACATATCTATTCAGATGTCAGCACTTCCCACACGGAGCGATCCTTTCAACCGGAACTGGAATAGTTCCGCCGCTAGATATTTCACTTGCCGCCGGGGATATTGTTGATATTGAAGTTGCTGGAATTGGAACTCTTCGCAATCCAGTTGAGATCACACCAGAAGGGCCAATTTCATGAGCAAGGTTGTTGCTTGGACTCAATGGTCCGATTTAAAAGTGCCTTCTGGAGTAGAACTACATTCTTCGAACGATCGCCCACTTGAAAGCAGCGATCTTTCAGATATTACTTTTTATGTACCTTCTTATATGGGCGGCAAGACCGCTTTAGATTTCGCAAACAAGATGCCTAATCTGCAAGTTCTTCAAATGCCTAATGCTGGTTATGACGATGCCATGGCTTACCTTCGCCCAGGTTTAATTCTTTGTAACGCCTCTGGTGTTCATGATGCATCAACGGCTGAATTAGCAGTTGGCTTAGCGCTAGCTTCAAGACGTGGTTTCCCATTCTTTATGCAACAACAACTTCAAGGAACTTGGGATCACCGCCGCTTTCAATCACTCTCTGATAGCAAGATTGGCATCATCGGCTTTGGCTCAATCGGCCAACAAGTTGCGAAAAATCTTTCGGGCTTTGATGTTGAAGTTCGTGGCTTTTCAAAGTCCGGCCGTGATGGTTCAACCAAGATCGACGAGTTAGATAAGTACCTACCTGATTTAGATATCGTCATTTTGATCTTGCCGCTAAATGCCGAAAGCAAGCAGATGTTCAGCGCCGAAAGATTGGCAAAGATGAAGGATGGTGCGTTGATCGTTAACGTGGCGCGCGGTCCAATCATCGATACCGATGCACTTGTTAAGGAATTAAATTCTGGGCGAATTTATGCCGCACTTGATGTAACCGACCCAGAACCTTTGCCGCAAGGTCATCCACTATGGAGTGCAAAGAATTTACTTCTAGTGCCACACGTCGGCGGAAACTCAACAGCCTTTGAACCTCGCGGCCGCAAACTTGTCGAGTCCCAACTTGAATTACTTGCGGCTGGCAAAGAGTTAAAAAATATTGTCGCTCGTGGCTAATTAAATGTTGAAGATCGATTCACATCATCACCTCTGGGACCTGGGAGTCCGAGACCAGAGTTGGATTACTGGCCCAGATATGGCGCCCATTCGTCGTAACTTTGTTATCGAAGATTTAAAGGAAACTTTAAAGACGACTGGAATTACCAAAACTGTCGTTGTTCAAACCGTTACCGAATATGGCGAAACTCCAGAACTCTTAGAGTTGGCCGCTAAGGAAGATCTAATAGCAGGCGTGGTCGGTTGGCTAAATATTGATTCACAAGATGCG
>TBL_comb48_EPIDRAFT_1000173_pt1 | contig 49839 bp, 60 predicted proteins | sample TroBogEpilimnion_37_FD_10681 | JGI IMG/M metagenome (IMG submission 10681) | reverse complement strand
GTACACCATGCTTGCTTTGCTTTACACTAATAAGGCTGCGTGGTGGTTCAATACCATTTGTAGCATTGGCAACCTGTGCAGATGTTTCTGCTGGCATAAGTGCCATCAGAGTAGAATTACGGATACCATGTTCACGAAGACTTGCACGAAGTGATGCCCAATCCATACGCTCCACGTGTGGAACAAGTTCATCAACTTCCTTTTTATAGGTATCAATAGGCAGAACACCATAACCATACTTGGTTTCATTGCTCTTTGGTGCAGCACCACGTTCAATAGCAAGTTGATTGCTTGCACGAATAAGATAATAACTCCATGCTTCTGCATACTCATCAACAAGTGCAAGCGCACGTGGGTCACTATAACTCATGTCATTCTTTGCAAGGAAATATGCGAAGTTAATAATACCAACGCCAAGTGGACGACGATTCATGGTGCTCATCTGTGCAGCAACAACAGGATAGTTTTGATAGTCAAGTAGCGCATCAAGACCACGAACAGCAAGGTCGCACATCTTTTCAAAGTCTTTTGGTTCTTTAACATTGCCCCAATTAATTGCAGAGAGTGTGCAAAGTGAAATTTCACCTTCCTCATCAAAGATATGATTAAGTGGCTTTGTAGGTAACGCAATTTCAGCACACAAATTGCTTTGCTTGATTACGGCTTTGCTTTCAATAAACGCACCGTGCGTGTTGGCATGATCAACATTCATTAGATAGATACGACCTGTATTCTTGCGTTCTTCCATGAACTGCGAGAATAGGTCAATTGCTTTATAAGTCTTCTTGCGAATCTTTGGATTCTTCTCTGCCTTTTCATATAGTTCTTTGAACTTGTCTTGGTCAGCAAAGAACGCATCATAAAGACCTGGCACATCGCTTGGCGAGAAGCAAGTAATGTCTCCGCCGCTTAGCAGACGCTCATACATAAGCTTGTTAAACTGCACACCATAATCCATTTGACGGATACGGTTATCTTCGGTTCCCTTGTTGTTCTTGAGAACTAACAAATCTTCTACTTCATAATGCCATAGCGGATAATAAAGAGTAGCAGCACCGTTACGAACGCCGCCCTGTGAGCAACTACGAACTGCTGCCTGAAACATCTTATAGAATGGAATTAAGCCCGTGTGAGAGGCATCGCCACGACGGATAGGAGAACCGATAGCACGAATAGAACCTGCACCAATGCCGATGCCAGCCTTTTGTGAGACATACTTAACAATAGCACTGCTTGTGGCGTTAATGCTGTCTAAACTGTCGCCAGTTTCAATCAACACACAAGAGGAGAACTGACGCTGTGGTGTGCGAAGACCAGCCATGATAGGAGTTGGCAGAGAAATATCATGCTTAGAAATAGCATCATAATAATCACGAACATACTTCAGGCGTGTTTCTTGTGGATACTTGGCAAATAAGGTTGCAGCAATAAGCGCATACGCAACCTGTGGCGTTTCCATAATTTCACCAGTAACACGATTCTGCACCAAATATTTGCCACGAAGTTGTTCCATAGCAACATAGGTAAGTTGCATATCACGCTCGTGTTCAACGAACTTATTAATGCTTGCCCATTCTTCTTCGGTATAATCGCTTAGAAGATTGGCATCATAAAAACCACTACCTACATTCTTTTTAATAATATCAAGCAGTGAAAATGGTTTATAGTTGCCATATACTTCTTTGCGAAGATGATAATTTACAAGACGACCTGCAACATATTGATAGTTTGGAGCATCTTCTGAAATCAAATCAGCAGCAGCCTTGATTAGTGTTTCTTGCAGTTCACTAGTTTTAATGTTATTATAAAATTGGATTTGACTACGTAATTCTAATTCACTTGCACTTACACCACTTAAGTTCTCGGTTGCCCAAAATACTACTTTGTGAAGTTTTTCAATATCTAATGGTTCTTTGCGACCATCACGTTTAATAACATTGATTGGCATTTTATCTCTCTTTCAAATTTTTAATGTTTTACAGTTTACACTGTTAATAAGTTCTGCTGTAGGTGGGACAGTGAGGTTATTTACAACCTCGCCTACATTATAATTGAGCGTATATAATCCACCCTCGCAGCGTAATAAATTAAGGTATTCATGATTTTCTCTATCTTTATAAACTTCAATAATCATTGTATCACGAAATGGATAAGAAGTATAATATAAAGTATAGAACATTCCTAATGCACGACCCAAATCGCAATAATTTCCTTCACTAATAAGTGTCCAAGGATCGGGCCAGTAACGGGAATCATCATATTCTAGGTAATTTGGAATAATTGGGCATTTAGCCCAATCCTGTGCTACTTTTTGCAAATGATTGTTTGCAATACTGCGACGATATGACCGCCATTCTAAAATTTTATTGTCAGCACGTCCAGTAAACCAGTTATAGCATCTCAAAGTATCTGATAGCATAGTTGATTAGACCTGTTCCTTTTGCGTCAGTAGTATATGTTAAGTCAGTTCCATTAAAACCAAATGTAACACCTGTATCGGCGCTTTGTGTTCTATCATCATCTATACTATATAATCCAGTTGAAGTCAAGGTAAACTTTGCAATACCACTTGCTACTTGGCTATTTCGTACAATACTATATTGAAATTCAAGCCCAAATGTTGTTCCATAATCATCAAGTCCAGTAACAAGTGATGCAGTTGTATTGTTTGCAAGCGTAACACTTTGACCCATATTATGCTGAATAGTTCCTAAACGTAAACCTTCAGAATAATTCCATTCAATTGTGCGACTTGTTTCTGCTACTTTATTGTTATCAGTCCTATCGTATGTATCGCCAATGCTTGCACATCCTACTGATGTGCTTGACCAATAAATTACTTGTGCTACGGGGTTTGCAATACCAGCTAAGTTGTCACCAACATCTTTATAATAATTTGCAAAACTAGTGAAATTGCTAGCATTATTTACATAAAGACCACTTGAGTAGATTGCATCCATTACGCTATTACTTAAGGTGACTCCTTTAACGCTAGAGGCAACACTACCATTCATATACATTCCATAATAAAGATTATAAAATGTGTTACTATCAAACAGCGCATTTGCAGCATAATTTCCTGGTGGCAAATAAACACCAACATTAAATCCATTAATTAAACAATCTACAACATTAACATCACTTGGAAAAACAAGACTACGACCAAGTAATTTTACACCAGCGGTGGTATTTCCGCTTACCGAGTCAGTCAAAGTTGTAACTGTACTATTTGGACCTTGCAATCTAACATTATTTAAAGTAACACGGCTAGCACTATCTATAATAATACCATCATTTAAACTTTGCAAAGTTAAATCGCTAATTGTTATGTCTGTAGGCAAACCAGCACCATTTAACCCTGCAAGTGCTCCAATTTGCTGTAAATTATCTGCGGTATACATTACCCAAGTAGTGTATGGATAAATGTAAGGATTTGCAGTTTGTTTTATTTGTGTATTATATGTTCCCTCGCCCATTATTCTAGCATGACTTGGTACATTAATGCTGCCACTGACAATATAATTGCCTGCTGGAAAATGTAAAATTTTTCTTGCATTGGTAGTTGTTATTCTACAATATAACTCGTACATGGCACGATTAATAGCTTCAGTATCATCTGTTATTCCATCGCCTTTAGCACCAAAATCTTTTACGCTTACTACATCATCAATTTTCTTTTGCAAACTACGAATAGTTTTTGTGCCGCCAAAACTATAACTTTGACTTGTCCACGAAATACCATTTGTGCTATAAGAGATTTGACCATTTGACCCTACTGCATAGTAATTACTGTTAAGATAAGCCATTCCTATCGTTGTAGAATTTAAACTAATTGAAGTGTTATGCCAATACTTAAATTGATTTGTTGCGCCATAAGTATAACCGTACTGACCACTTAACAAATTATATGAACCATTTGTTACAATGTCATATAAATCTGTATAAAGTAAATTTGAACCATAGTAAATTGTAGTAACAGTATATGCAGAACCATCTTGGCTTGTAAGTAAAGTAAGCGCATTGCTGCCAGTTACATAAAGATAAGTGCCGACAAAAACGTTGTTTATTAAATCACTATAAGTTCCAGTAATTTTTGTATTCCACGAAGTACCATTTGTGCTAGTAGCAACAATACCATGGTCACCAGTTATAATATAGTAATTTGTGCTATTAATAGTTTGATAAGTGATAGAATTTAAATCAGAAAGCGTTACTGTATTGCCATATGGATCGGTAGCACTGTTGTTTATTGCACTTGTCCAAGAAGTATAAGTTGAAAATTGTGTAGTAGCAATACCTATACCGCCTGTGCCCACTGCAATAGCATTATAACTTCCGCCTCCTAAATTCGCAACAGTAATTGCACGAAGATCATTTGATATACCACTACTGCCTACTGTCCAGGTTGTGGCATTTGGGCTGTTAACTACAGTTCCACTTACACCAACCGCAATCCATGTAGTTCCGGCTGCATTAGTTACTGCTAATAAATTATTTGTTGTACCGCTTGTTCTGCTTGTAAAGGAAGTACCATTGGTGCTAGTTAAAATAACACCACTGTCACCAACAATGGTCCATGTAGTACTTGTATTATCATACCAAACACCATTTAATCCAGTAGTCACACCACTTGTTCTGCTTGTCCACACGGTGCCATTCGTACTAGTATAGATTCCGCCACTTCCATTAAGAACTGTAAATAACCCATGCCCATTATGATAGATATAAGTGAAATTTTCCCCAACTCCTGGATTGCCACCAGCAGTTCCAAGAATATTACTGATATATGTTAATGAACCAGCAGTGCTACTTTTATAAACATCGCCCCAACTTGTAATTGAATAGGCATATGAACCATCAGTTGTACTGCTTACGAATGCATCAACTAAACCACGGTTCCATGTAATACCATCGCTACTATAAAATACTTTGTTATTTGCGCCAGAGGCTACAAAACTGCTTGCGCTATCACTGATATATCTAACATTTAATAAATCTTGGAAGGTTATATTTTTAGTTGACCATGTTACAGCATCACTGCTATATGCAACTAGCCCATTGTGACCAACTGCAACATATTTGCTATTTCCATATGCAACACCATTAAGCGCATTAGAAAGTGTACCGATACCAAATGTAACAGAAACACCTGTACCACTTAAAGTAGCATTATTACTAATAGTAATACTAGTGCCAGCTACATTTGTTACTGTTGTATTTGGTGGTATGCCAAGACCAAACACACTTTGGTTAACTACTATGCCCGTAGCACTTGTTACCGTAATAATATTTGAACTAGAAGTAGTAGTAGCCGTTGTAGTAAAAGTATTAGCACTAGTCCAAGTGATACCATTAGTGCTTGTATAAATTCCTCCAAGAAGTGTGACGATAACAAATTTTCCACCACCATAAGTGATGGCATTTATATTTGTGTAAGAAACCGCCCCACTTTGTGACCACACTGTACCATTCGAACTATAAACTATAGTTCCATTTGCGCCTACTGCAACAAAAATGCCTGCACCATATGTAATATCAAGCAAATTGCTAGTAGTACCACTTACTGTGCTATTCCATGTTGTTCCATTAATGCTTGTTAATATATTTCCGCCAGTACCAACTACAACATAGGTAGTTCCATTATAAGCGATAGCATTATATTGGGGTTTTGCATTGCCAGTTTGTGGATTATAACCCGCATCGCTATTTTGGAATGAATAGGTATTAGCTAAATTCAAAATATCACTATATTCAGTTAATATTTGGGTGTTACCAGTTGCTGGTGCGCCATCCGTAATAAGACCATTGCCAATGAATAATTGACGAGTGTCTACACTAAAACCTAATTCACCTTTGCTTAACTGTGGTAAATTTTCATATAAACCGCTGCGGTGTTGTATTCTTGAAATTTGTACGATGCTCACAATAAGTATCCTGCTTTAAGGATATTTATGGTTATTCTGAATAGAACTCGGAAACCCTATCCCACCATACATGTGTCCATTTATCAAATTCATCACCATTGATAATCCAACGTTGTGGTTCACAGTCTTTACTGCACATTAAGATAACAATTTGTTTAATATCAGTGCCAAATAACTCGTTGTGAGCAGCGGCGTATGCAGCACCTTGAATGAAATAATCATGAATCCATTCGGTTTTCTTTGGCTTATTTGTTTGTTTATAATCAATAATACTTGGTTTACCATTATAAACACCCACAAGGTCAGTTGTGCCCGCATATAGTTGTGGATAGTAAAGAGCAGTTTCCATACCCCAATATTCTTGTAATTGACCTTTAAGATACTCATCAATGATTATGTTTGCCATCTTAGCTGGTTGTTGATGAACAAGATTGCCACCTGTTTTTAACTCACCAGTTTCAAGCCAGTTTTCTAATTGTTTGTGCATACTAGTACCACGACCAGCGGCTTCTGTGGTAATTGCTTGTGCTTTTTCAACACCAACACGCTGCTTCCACTCATAGAGTGCTTGCATTTTTTCTTTTGATTTTGTTTTATCTAGAATTGTAGTTACACTAGCAACTACATCGCCATCAGGGGTTTGATACCTTCTGCCCTCATCAGTTTCTTTGCGAGTGATTTTTTTATAATCAAACAACGAATTATGCACTACATATGAATTTGTCATAATAGTATATTAACATAAAATTACAAATTGTCAAGTAAAATTACCAGCTAATTTGCCAGTAAATGTGGGTACCATCACTACTTTGACGACTTACTGTATATCCAAGAGTATTAAAATTATCTAAAATGCTTTGCATTTGACCTGAGCACAGATTATTTGCAGTAATTGTTTGCCAACTGCTATAATAATTTGCATCAAGAGTCATTGGTGTACCAACAATAACATTAGAACCAAATACTGTTATGGTATTACCACCAATTATAACTGAAGTTTTATTGTTATCAACTGCGTTTACAATATTAATATTAATTAAGGCAAGTTCGGTTTCAACAACTACACTATCAATACTAGCAATTCTTGCATTTGTGGCATTAAACATTTATGTCTCCGTATTATTTATTTCTTTTTACGACGACCAGCACAGTGTGCTTTTTGACTAAAACCTTTTGGATGAGAGCAATCAATGCTGCGTTTATATTTTTTGCTCCATTTTTCTGTTAGTTCAGCTTCTTTTACTACTTTTTTGTTCTTTTTAACTTTAAAAACTTTGTCACCGACAGTAAATTCACTTAGACCAGCAGCACGTGCAGCAGCCAATGCGCCTGTAAATTGGTTACCTTCTTCAAGACTAAGTTCAGTATCTGTTGCTTGTATACCAGCATTATAAAGTTTTTCTATATCGCCTGCATTACGCAATAATTTAAAAGCAAGATTGTCAACGCCGTATTCGCCATCACGTTCAAGACCACTTTGGCGCATGGTCTTTATCTTTTTCTTTAAACGATCAATTGTTTCACGATCACCACTATCAACAGCTTGATCAATTTCATTGTGCAAGTATTCATACTTGTCTTCTATATTACTTGTATCTGGTTGAGCAGTAATCTTTTTTGGAAACTTTACCCAGTTATCATTAAAAACACTGTATATGCCATTAGAAATGTGTTTTTCATCACTATTTTGTACATATACTTCAACTGCGTGACCAAAAATCGTAATATCATGTTGATCATTGAATGCGCTTTTCTTTGCCATGAACATTTGTTTAATGTCAACTTCACATGGACCGTTTACATCAGTGATTAAGTGCAAATCAATATCACTTACTGGAGTATAATTAAATGAAGCATTGCTGCCACTAATTGTAATATCAGTTAATCTGATATCTGGAATGTTAATAAAGTTAAGAAATTCTTTTGCAATTTTAAAAAGTGCAAGACGAACTTGCGGTCGTAAACGATTATTTTCCCACAGTTGTGGGTTAAGTTTACTGTGAAATTTTGTTAATTGCTCTAAATCACCTACACGCATTAAGTATTTAGATTAAAACTGTGGTGGTGCAACGTCAGGTTGAGTTGGATTTTGTGCTGCATTTTTTGCCATTTTATCAACGGTTGATGCTTGCTTTTCAGCATCTTTTTCATCTGGTTCTTTGTTAGCGATTGATTCTTTACCAATTACAATGTAATCTTTGCTATAATCGCTAATCATATCTTTTAAAGAAGCATTATTGTTTATTAATTCTTTTATATTGTCATGGGAAAATGCGTAGCCAGCATTATTCATTAATTTTGAAATATTATTAATTGGAATTTTAATGCCTGGTTTTGTTTTGGATTGCAACAGTTGCAGTATGGTCATAAAGACGCCTGCTTCACTTTTAACAAAATCTGGAGCAACCTCAAGTAATTTCATTTTATGCTCGCAAGCCACGACCCATTTCAGCAGGACCGCCAGTTGCAGCATCAGCAGTATTAAAATCACTTTCTGGTTCAGGCGCTTCGCCGCCGCCCACTTGTGCATCCATTTCAGGTGCAGTAGCAGGTTCTGCTGGTGTTTCAGCACCCATGGCACCCAATTGACCACGACTTGCATTATCTAAAGAATCACGAGCAGAGTTTGCAGCATCTAGTAGGGTTTGTAATGCAGAACTTGCAGCACCATTAAATTGATTTGCCTGTTCAATGCCCATTTCATCCTTCATTGCACTTACTAGTGCAGGAAGTTTTTCATTTTGCATATCGCTAATCTTGCTTACTAAATCCTGAACACTATCAGCAAGATCACGCTGAGCCATTGTAACACGTGCTTGTTCAATTTCACTTTCAGTTAGTGCTGGTGGAAGATTGATGCTTTCATTCTTTGCCATCTTAGTAGCAGTAGCATACATAACTTCCTGACCACGCTTGCCATAACGTTTTTCAAAATCGCCTTTTTTTCCCTTTAAAGCCATTGCATAATGCTCACGTTTTTTAAGTTCACTTGGAGTAAGTTCACGTTCGTTAAGATTGATTGTGCAATAATCAGTAATTGCTGCCATTTTTTCTGCAATAATTTTGCGACCTTGTGCCATTTCGCTTTTCCAACTTTCTAAAACTTTACTGACCATAACTGCTTCCATATATTGCGGGTTGCGCTCAGCATGATGTGCAGCACCCGTGCTACGAATATTTTTAATCTTATCGGAAAGAGTTCTTAGCATGCTTGAAGCATCGCCTTCATTGATCTTATTAAGATCAAGCTTCCACTTATAAACTTTGTCCAATTGCTGATTAAGTTCTGCAGCACTTACCTGACCAAATTCTTTAACAAACATAGTGTTGTCCTTACATTTAATAGTATTTATTGCAGAGAGACAGTTTTCTCTAATTCGTGTAATTGGTCATCAAGTAAAGATAATTGATTTTCCACATTATCAAGTCTATGCAAATAAACAAGGTTGTCTGGATTATTCTTATGTCTTATAGAATATAATTGCTTATCAGCAAGATAGATATCTAACTGTTTATCTATACTAGTTGCAGTGTCTAGATAACGGTTATATTTTTTACTCACTAGTGCTGCAAGTAATATAGCAACTCGTCTTTGTCGCAATGATGCAATGACTAAGTTGTCTTTAATTACTTGCCAATTATTATCATTAAATTTTACACTTATGTTATTAACTTGATATCCATTCCCCACGGATTTTACAATCACTGCGCCCTTCTGGGGCAAATGATTGTATTCTTCCGTGACGAATTTTTTGATTTTGTTTAGGGTCGAGTTTTCATCTATCATAATATTATAATAGCTAATGCCAACCTAAATGTCAATTAACTATGCGCTTTTGCAACATAAATTATAAGTCCTAAAAGTGCCGTTAATAGTGAGCCAATAATGCCAATTCCTAAGCCAACGAGTTTTTTATAAGCCAAAGTTTCTTTTTCGATTAACATAGATTTAATTTCGCTGACTATGGATTCAACCTTTGCAAGTCTTAATTCCATAGCGTCCATTTTATTATCCATTTGTTCATAACGCTCTGCACAGATATCGACATGCGCTTCTAAACTTTGACGTTCTATATCATATGGTTTCTTTGCCATAACAACTCCATGCATTGCAAATATTATTTATTATGACATTTACAAGAATAGAAAGCAGATATTTTGATTTTCACCACTTACAACCGTATAATTTTTAATATTTGGTGCGGTTTCTTCAAGACCAAGAATCATTGGTATAGCATCAATACTACCTAGAGTTTCTGCGTCATTTTTAAAATTATCTGAATTAAAATCAAAAATCCATAAATTTTGAAAACCAGTATAATTTTTACCAAAGCCCATGCTATCTATATTACGAAAAATTTTTGTAGGATATGCTTCAATTGTAGGAATAGATTTTAAACCAATTGCTTGCATTAGGGTGTGCCAATTTTTTAATTGATTTTGTGCGTGATAATCACCATTTCTGGTAATATCAAATAGCGTTAAACATCTAATCATTATTTTACTTATTATCAGGTATTTTACGCAAAGAAAAAGGGCGGTTGCCCGCCCTTGAACTTTGTAATATATCTAGGATATATTAAGTGTAGCTTAGCTTGAAACCACGGTTAGCGAATACTGAACCGCTGCAATCAACGCTGTTGTTGCCAGCAGCAGTTAGGCTGCGAACAGTGCTTTGAACAACGCTTGCAATACCAGCATCGGATGATGCAAGACCTTGTGCGCCTTCAAGAAGAAGACTGATGTTACCACCGCTAGTTGCTTCTACTTGATATGCAAGAACAGTTACGTTACTTGAAATTGCGCTTAGGATTGCAGGAATTGCGTTGTTTACACCACTTTCACTACGAATGTCTTGTGCTGAACCACCACTTGCTGCGATATAACCTGCTAGTGCTACAGGGAACTTTCCGATGAAGCTAGCGCCGATTGCTGTTGAGATAAAACCCTTACCATCACCAACTACACCAGCATTACCATTTGTACGATAAAAATCTGCCATTTTATTTCTCCAAAAATTGCGTTTACTATTACGCTAAAGGTATTTATACAGACTTAAGAAATATTATTAGTTATGCAGATGTTTTTTGAGTTGGAATAATACCAGATTTTTGTTTTATTTTTTGCAATAACTTTTCAATGTCAGATTTATTAGATAATGAATCTAATTTATTAACAAATGCTTGTGTAAATGCAGCATTACCTAATTGCGGATTTACTCCAAAAACATCTGGATCAGCTAAAGCTTGATTTTGTTGTGTTAATCCGCCACTGCCGTAACTGCCTAGACCACCGCTACTCATACTATTGCCGCTCGTCATTCCACCACCGCCTGTCATTTTTGCATAAAGTGTTGGGTTTTGCGTTTTAAGCTGTCGGTTTTGATACCAAACCTGTGTTGCACGAGTCGCTAATCCATCAATTTCAGTTGGAGTAAGAATTACTGCATTCTTGGTTAAGTTTAATACTGCTTCTTCAATAGATTCACCAGTTGCTTTCTTTTTGTTTTGTTTTTCTAGTGCAGCCGCCATAGATGCGTATCTAGGATCATCAGGCTTAATTCCCATTATTGATGGAGCAGTTGCGTTTGTTTGAGATTGAGCGGATTGATTATTAGCATTAGTAGATGCTGTAGCAGGTGCTGCTGCATTTGGCATTTGTTTAGGTTTTTTTTGCCCACTACTAAATTTAATTTTGTTTAATCCTATGCTATTAAAATCTCTATCAGTGATAAAGTTGTTTCCTCTAGCTATTAATGTTTTAGATAGTTTTTGTTGAAAATCTGAAACCATTGCTTGGCGGTTTTGAGTTAATTTTTTATAATCTGCAGGTGCCATTGATTTCATATCATTTAATTCTGTAGTATAATCTTTTGTAAATTTATTAATTATTTCTATAAATGATTTTTTGCTTTTTTCAAACTCAGGATCGCCTGGTTTTGGCGGCACCGATTTTGGGTCTGTTACTTCAGGTAAAAATTCACTTGCTCTCATTGATTTTTCTCAATCCACGAACAAACTTTTGCGGTTCTTGTGTGCGTATACTATTTAATAACCGACGTTCTAATTCTTCTGCCTCTGGAGTATCATAGGATTCACGAATTTGGTTGATTAAATTTATAGCACTATTTATGATATGATTGGCACGGCTTTCCAATGCAAATCCAGAATTCTTATTGATTGTTAATGAACTCAATTCATCTAGTATACTACGAGTTTGTTTACGCAAAATAGTTACCTCATAGTATTATTTATGGGAAACTATCTCTGCAGAACTTTTCTATCTGTTTTGTGCAGTTAAAACAACCACGCGTAAATTTCAGGAAAAATTTCTTTAAATGATTCTTTTCTGTACACATCGTGTAATTTAACAGTTTTTCTAAATTCTTCTAGTCGATAACTTTCATCATCGGTTAACCAACTGCTAATTTTTTCTAAATCTTCGTGATTACTATTTTTTAATTTTTCTACTATATTATTTTTAAATTTTTGTGGAAATATATTACAACGATAGTATTCTGGATTATATAGTTTGCCCAACCATGGTTTAGGCAAATTATTACGCAAAACCCAATCAAAAAATTCATCTAGATAATAAATGGTGAATACACTTACTGTTGTGCTTATACTTAATTGCATATTATCTAATTTTGCAATATAATCTCTATACTTCAAAAGATTTTGTTCAACAATCGACCAATCAGCATTTTTTCTATTGTACTCAAATCTTTTTCCCATATCATCTATACTTGGTTGAATATCAACCCATTTAAAATTGCGCCAATAATTCCAATACTTTTCACTTGGAAAGATAGTACCATTAGTATTATAATGTAATTTAACTTTATTTGCAGAAGATGACTTTGACAATGTATCAAGCATTTGTAAATGCTTATCGTTTTCAAACAAAAATGGTTCTCCGCCATGCAAATGAATGTCTATGGCAGTTTCTGATATTTTTAATATATCTTTCCAAATTGAAGGATTATTAATCCAGTCTGTGCCAACTGGTTTTTTGTTATGCAAATCTCTATATTCTTTTATCCAACTACTGCTCGCCGCTGGTCCACATATTCTGCATTTTAAATTGCATATGTTACCTAATGGTATAGTTAACAATAATGTATTATCTGAATCTAAATCATGATGCTCAAATTCACTTTGCCAATTTTCAAAATCTAACAACCGTTTGCTTTTGTATTCAGCATCTTCATCTTGCCAACAACGAATACAAGGTTTTGGTTTCTCGCCTTGCAAAAATGATTCTTTCAATAATTTGAGACTATTGCTATTTTTATAATCATCAACACTATGTGAGTTTATATTAAAATTTTCCCAATCAGTTGCTAAATTATTTCTAAATTTACAACACGGTCGGATATTTCCAACTTGATCAATATCTAATCCAACCCATGGTTGATGACAAAAATTTGATAAATTCATTAGAAAAATATTTATTAATATATTTTTTAACGTAAATATTTACTTATTGGCATATTAGGCAAAGGAAGGCAATCAATGAAACTACCAGAAAATGCACACGCACAATGCGAACAACTATTACGAGAATTTAGACGACAGCTACCAGATGATGCGGTATATAAAGACCGACTTGTTGAAGAAATAGAAATCATCTTAGGTCTACGTTTTACAGAATACTTTTTACAAATCCGTGAAATATTAGACATGACTATTGACTTGCCACATATGACACGCGGCAGTGCAGGCAGCAGTCTTGTATGTTGGGCATTGGGTATTACAGATGTTGATCCTATTAAATGGGATATACCGCTATCACGATTTTTAAATCCGCATCGTGATGATTTACCAGACATTGATATAGACTATCCACACTGGGCACAAACTACAGTAATGGAACGCATATTCAAACGCTGGCCTGGCAAAAGTGCAAGAATTTCAAACTATGTTACATTTAAAGAAAAAAGTGCCAAGCGTGAGGCAGCACGACGACTTGGTGCAAAAGGTAAATTGCCACGCAACTTTAAGTATGATGATCTTGACATTGATATAGGTGAAGCTATTCGTATTGAAAAGAAGTTAATGGGTAAGAAACGTGCTATTTCTAAACATTGTGGCGGCATACTTGTTTTTAAGCATAATCTGCCAAAAAGTTTAATAAATGCAGATAATCAGATACTGTTAGACAAACATGAAGTAGAAGACCTTGAACACTTAAAAGTTGACATACTTGCTAATCGTGGATTAAGTCAACTATACGAAATAGAACCCAACATGAGTTTAGAAGATTATCCTGATTACGATGCGGCAACTATAAATCTACTTTGTAATGGCGATGTGTTAGGCGTAACGCAAGGCGAATCACCGGCAATGCGGCGACTGTTTCGTGCAATACAACCGCAATCACGCAATGATTGTGTATTTGCAACTGCGCTTATACGTCCTGTTGCTACTACTGGTCGTCAGAAAGCTAGTTTTTTTCATGATTGGACAGAAAAACAGCTAGAAGATAGTATTGTATATGAAGATGATGCTATTAAAAAAATAAGCAAACTTATTGGGTGTGATATCTATCAAGCAGATATGTATCGTCGTGCATTTGCAAAAAAGAATGAAGAAAAAGTATATGAGTTTATGCATCGCATGGGCACACATCCTAACAAGAGTGAAATTATAGATGAACTTTATCAACTTGGTAATTTTGGGTTATGTCGTGCACATGCTGTAAATCTTGGGAGATTGATTTGGGCGTTAGCATATCAAAAAGCACATAATCCTAAACCATTTTGGGCAGCATATCTTAAACACTGTGAAGGCAGTTATCGCCGTTGGGTATATAAAAATGAAGCCAAACGTGCTGGTTGGGACTTGCGTGAACTAGGTTTTAATTATAGTTTGTTAAATGATCCTATATATGAATATAGAAAATATGGATGGTGGGGCGATGCTGATTTTTTACCAGGTTTTTATTGTTCTAATCAATATCTTGACCGTTTTGAATTTGCTGGTCTTGTTGCCAATGGTCGTGTATTCAAGGGCGAAGGCGGAAAATACATTACCTTTCTTACCCTTGGGGTTGGTAACGGAAAATATATTGACTTGCTTGTTAAAGGTCCAGTAGCATATCACGACTATGATGTTGTATGCGGCATAGGCAAAGTTAAAACAAGCAATGGCAGTCAATATATTGAATGTCAAAATGTACGAACTTTAAAATTAGAAAAGTTTAATTCTTCTGTTTCAAGTTAGCTAACATTTGGCGCAGTGCACTGCTGTTAACATCAGCCACAATTTTGCCCGGCTGATCTTCAACCACAGCATCAGTTGCAGGTTTCTCACCATTGCCGCCTTTGATACTGGCAAAAATACTACTGCTTTGTTTTTTAAACTGCTGATAATCAGGGTCTTCTGCAAGATCACGAATACGTAAACTATCGATATCAAACTCAAGTTCAATCTTTTGACCAACGCCACTACTGCTACGAGTTTTCATTAATTGCAATTGATACTTGCCATGTTCACGCATACTACGACTTGTAAAAATACCAAATAAATTATCAGCAGTGTTAATTTTCGAAATACCACCACTAATATGCGAATGGTCAAACTCTACTTCTTCTACAGAAGCACGATTTAACTGCGATGCAGTAACCAGTAGAATATCCATTTCCTTTGCAAAGTTACGAATTTCTTCGGAGACATACTTGTCTTTTACAAACAGGTCACTTGGGCTTACCTTTGCACTCACTGGCATCAACAGGTCAAGATAGTCAATCATGATAAAGTCAAGTTTACTGCCTGTACGAACCTGAAGTTCTTTGCAATATGAACGAACATCATTAATAGTGCTTTGTGCTGGCAAATACTTGATTTGAAACTTGCCACTTTTCTTGCCAACCATTCTAACTTTAATCTCAATATCTTCAATGCTCTTAAAAATATCTTTGCTTGCAGTATTTGTAAGCATACTATCAATGCGCATGGCAGTTAGTTCTTCACTAAGTTCTAGTGTTATATAAACGCCATTAAGACCCATCAATACCCAATTACATGCAATATTCTGCATGAAAAGTGATTTGCCCGAACCTGATCCGCCAGCAAAAATGTTAAGTTCACCACGATTAAATCCACCATATAACTTTTGGTCAAGTGCATTCCAACCTGTACTAGTTTGCCCGTTATTATCTTTAATCTTTGTAAGACGAGCAATTGGATCAAGAAAATAGTCTGTACCAAGGTCTTTGGTTAAACTAATTTGAACAGCATCCTTAATTAATTTTTCAACAGGATCAAAATCGCCTTTTTCTAATAAGTCTGCTGCTTTAAGAATAGCACGTTCAAGTTCTTTTTGTTTGGTAAAATCTTCAAACTCTTCTAGAAACCACGCAGTATGATCATCAGTCATGCCATTAATAGCAGCAAATGTATTATTTGTAGCAGCATTAATTTGCTCAAAAAGTGGCATAATAGTGTGATGTTCACAGTGTTCTTTAATAAACTCTGCTGCGCTTTTTAAACTACGATCAAAGTTATTTGAATTGAATATATTTTGCACTCTCACATAGCTTTGTGGGTCGCTCAACATCATTTCAATGAATAATTTTTGTATTGGTGTATCGTAAGTTTTTGCCATTAATCTGCTTGTAAATTGTTAAAGTGTACCAAGTATAATAATATATAATAGCATAATTGATTGCTATAAACAACAAATTTTATCAATGGTCATTTATGTAGCGAGAATTTGCTTGATAAAAAGCATCATAAATCACGTTTAATTTTTCAGAATCAATTTCAATATTAAATTTTTCTTTTATACGATCCATCATCGTTAAAAAACTATCTTTGTCTAGAAAATTTTCAAAATCTATAACAAAATCTTGGTCATATACGGTACCATCAAGAAAATGCTTTACTGTTCTTTTTGCAATAACCCTTCTCATCACTTCTCCGCCATTTTTTTTAGGTATCTTAACATTGCCCCACATTTCAAATTCAAAATCTTTTAAAATTTTATGATAAACTAATTTTTCAATCAATTCTCTATATTTTTCATTTGGTTTGATAATAATAGTTTTGTTAGGATTAAAAAATTCACTAAACTCATTATGATGCTTAGGAGAACAAAGTCGCTGCACATAATACATATTTGGATCAATATCTTTAAACAAAAAATTTTTCCACAAGTAAATTAATTTTTTATCATAAGACAATGCAAACCATGGATCGAAAGATTTCCGATCATGAAAATTTTCAATAACATTAACAGATGTGTGTGCTGCACCTGCATAATTAAAAACTGGAGTATCATTGGGAACTGTAGACCAAACGTTATCTGATAGATATAGTACACTTGTAAGAAAGCCACCAAAGCATCCGCTTGCATAATTTATAAGAATTACACGTTCTTTAAGAAATTTTTGAAATTCAACTATATCCATTTTTTTACCATCAATTGTATTTTTAATTTGTTACTTTGTATACTATCAAGAATGCTGCGCATAGTATATAACTGACCATACTTAGCCACTGCATCTGATACATCTTTAATACCCGTTTCCCATTCTGGAAACGCAACACTCCAACCATATTTGAGAGCAGCATTAACCATTGCATAACCAGCTTTATCACGATCAGGCACCACAATGATATCACGATCTAGTGTTTCAATCACTTGAGCCTGAGCATCATTAATTTCATTTGAACAAATTCCAAGCGCACCAATAGCAACCGCATCTAGCAATCCCTCAACCACAATACAAAACTTTGCATCACGGTGCTGACGGTCATATCCCCATATCATATTACTTGGATAGTTAGAAAAATATTTTATCTTCTTCTTGCCATCTTCAAATAATCGCCCACTAAAACCCATAGGTTTGCTATTCCACGTAAACGGAACAAGCACACGGTTTCTTAAAGCAGGGTCGTCTGTCCAGTAAAAATCAGATAGCTTATCGCTAAAACCTCTACTATCAAGATAATTAATAGCCATTTCAAGACTGTTATAATCGTTTTCATTGATATATCCATCATTTAACCAACTTGTAATAGGACGACCAGGACAAGGTTCACGTGGTTCATAGGTAGGCAACTCACGTGCTTCTACCTTTGGTGCATCTGGCGTAGATTGTGCTAGCGCAAATAAACTAAGGCGAGATATAGTATCATCGCCCATGCCAAGCCAACTCATCCAACGTCGCATTTTATAGGATAAACGATTGCCTGGTTGCCAAGCGGCAGTATAATGGCAGTTAAAGCAGTGGGCAGTGATGCCGCCTTCTGGCGTAGGCATAACGCCACCACGACCACGAGTATCTACACTGTGTCCATTATGATGACAGCAAACAGCATTGAAGCTAACCCACTTACTAGGCGTGGATTTTCGCTTCCATGGCAAATGCTGCATGATTTGGTCAGTGATTTCCATGAACTTATTATAACAGTTTTAATACAAAAGTCAAGGGCGAAATAGTATATAGTTTACCGCACCAAGTGTTTGGGTAATCTTAAACTTAATTGCGCTGTACTTGCCTTGAAAATTAAAGTACTGATTTCCAGAAGCATTTGATAACACTGCAGTGTTTATTGTAACCCAATTGTTAGCATTGCTAACACTTATAGTATCCTGACTTGCTTGGCATTCAATATTGCCAGAAAATCCATTTGTGTTGTATTGAACTGTTTGATATACTGCACGACCTTTAACTCGATCAGCAGTTAATGTTGTACTAGTAAATGCAACATTATAATAGTTAGTGCTTACATCATTTGTATAATTTTGAATTGTAACATTTGCGCTTGGAACAAATGCAGGATATACACCATCATTAAGTCTAACTTGTCCCTGTGCGCTGTAATTATCGTCTGAAAAAACTATTTGTGCTTCGCCTTCTGGACTTGTAACTACAATGCTGTAATTATATAGACCTGAATTAATATCATCCAGTAGCGTTCCTTCAATAAGAGTAGTTGCGCTGCCTTTGTCTGAATAAACAACTTGTAAAACTCTGCTAAAAACTAATTCTTTTGTAGTAGGATCAATCAAGTTAAATAGAATTGTACTATCTAACAGACTAACAGGTTTTTGGTCTTGATTTTTAATTAAGAACTGAAATCTATTATCTACACCTTTAAATAGTTGTAATGGTTTTGCATACACGAGTTGGTTTTCCCTATGAGGTGTGTAGTCAGCATTCTTAACAACTGTAATGATTTGTGGATATAAATAACCGACGATTTGCTGCACAGAATGGACTCCTTGCTTATTTATTATGATTTCTATTGAACAAATGCTTGAACAATACCCTTTTCTAACTTATATAAAATACACTCACAGTGACTATATTGGCATTATACAAAATTATGATGTAGATATTGTTTCAATGTATGCATTTAACAAACTAAGAACAGAAGAAGATAAACGTGGTTTCTTAGAAATGGCAGAAATATGGTGGTGGGAATCTAATCGTTTAATACCCATTAATATATTTTTAAAAAACAGTTGGAACCCTTTTCGTTATAGTACAGTTACACTAACAACTAAAGATATAAAAGATCAACAGGGTCACATTGTAAGTATTGCAAAACTTGCAGAACGCAGAACCAAACGTCGTGTAGTTCAGCTAGTCAAGCGTCTCGGTTAACAAGTTCATATGCACCATTACTAATTGCGCATAAGAATATGCATGCGCACGTTTAAAATAGTAACCATCATCTGACTTAAGCCAAATTTGTTCGGCTATTTCTCGCCATCGTTTTCCGATAAGATATCGTTTTGATGGACGTATAATAGCCAAAACCATAGCAAGCTTATCCATGGTATCAGGAAAGTGTTGCTGTATAATATCATAATGATTTGATAAGTGAATAAGTTTGGCAACGAAATCACGCTCCTTTAATAGTTCCCACTGAGGTTCACGGTTACAGAGTTCGTCAAGATGCTCGTTACTGCGAACTGAATTATAAACATGAACATTCAATAGGTCTAGCTTCATATAACCAACTTCTTCGGCTTCGCTATAATCAATATTGCTAAGTCCTGTAATTGGATTGTACGGAATAGGATTGACATAGACTCCAGTGTTATGCTTGATAACCGTACCGTCACGGCGTATAGACGCAGGTATATGCTTGATTAGTTTCAAGATATCCTCACGGTTTCCAAAGTCTATGTCAATGTCCATATTGTTAATATATCAGATAGTGCAATTTTATGCAATAAATAATTCTATGCTAGACATTATTAACCATCATCAAATTTTATATCAAGAAAAAACTTTACAAGGAAAATTTTGTGGATATCCATGGGAAAGAATAGCAATTACTGATACAGGCGATGTTTATTCTTGTCCATGTGTTGATTGGACTGGATTAGTAGTTGGTAATGTTCTAAAAACACCACTTGAAGAAATCTATAACAATAGTGAAAATCTGCAAAAATTGCGCAATAGTGTGTTAGATGGAAAATTTGGATGGTGCAAAGTTGGTCAATGTGATAAGATTAATAATTTACCTAACAAAAATAAACTAAATTCTTATAAAGTAAATAACAAAAATTTTTGGTTACCAACCTATATTAATTTAGGAATTGAATACAATTGTAACCTAAAATGCGGAAGTTGCAGAAGTGAATTGCATTACAAGAATGAAGAAAATTTGCAAGTTACTCAAATATTATCAAGTTTAGTAAATTCATACAAAGATTACAAGAACATCACTGAAATTTCATGCGATGGATACGGCGATATTTTTGTAAGTAAAAGTTACATGAATCTTATCTTCAGTGATAAAGTTCCAGATTGTTGGAGATTTATGATACAAACAAATGGCAATTTATTAAGCAAACGCAAAAGTCAAATATTACAAATTAAAGATAGAATTAATTTAATTAATATTAGTATTGATGCTTCTACTCCTGAAACCTACAAAATTGTGCGAGGTGGAAATTGGGGGATAGTGATGGATGGCATTGAAATGATCCATGAACTAGGAATTAAAGGCATGATACAGTTAGTGTTACAAAGAGAAAACTATAAAGATTTGTTAGGTTTTAAAGAACTTGCTAATAAGTTTGATTTTTGGTATCAAGTACAGTTTATGGATAGACGACAACATATGACTGAAAAATATTGGAATCATAATCGAATTGATAATAATCCTGATGTTGATTATGCGCAATTAAAAGAGTACTTAAACATTTTAAAACAAGATAAAGATTGCAACTTTGATGGCGGAGTGCAAGAACTTTATAAATCCCTATGACCATCTCATCAAAAAAAGTGTGCGTTCTTCATCATTAACAAAACCTAATATCATACCTTTTTGTGACCATGCAGTAAGTGAAGAATCGCACCATGCTTTAATATCCCCTTCATTTGCCACCCACCATGATACGTTACTAATAACAAGTATACTTTTGTTTTGTATTAAATCTATGATATAGATATCATCCGATAGTTCACGAACTTCACTAAGCGATAGACCATTACCTAATATAAAACGTTGTGACATTAGAAACCAGCTTGTGATAATATATGCTTTGTCATTTCAGTATCAGCAGGATAATCTTTTAACTTTCGTTGCCAAAACTCAGGATCAATCCAAGGCATAAGCAGTGTTAATTGTTCTTCACTAAGTGATTCAAGTTTAGTAATACCATTGTCGCAGCAATATATTGCCCAACAACTAATTCGACCATTAAGAACATGTTGCACAAAACGATTAGAACTTACTTCAATAAAATATGTTGCAATATCTTTGCTACTTTCTTCGCTCCATTCTTGCATAGTAAGAATACTGCGTTCTAGTGCATCGCTTGAACTTTCACTGCGCAAAATACCATAAAGATATTCTTCATAAACTTTATCTTTGCACCAGTTATCAATCTTGATTTGATTTTTCAGTACATAATCCATAAATTGTTTAACATTGACTGCACTAATTGCAACACAATGTCGCCCAAATTTTACAAATGAATTGTAAAAGTTATTGTTGCAAAAATCTTCATATGTCTTTAACTTTGCCGATCCTTGCGTAAGTTCATGAAAACGCAACCATGTTTGAAATCCAATAATGACACCTTTTTCACCACGTTGTTGATCTCGACGTTTAGGTTCACACTGATGAACTTGTAAGGTGCTTTCACGAACAAAACCCTGATTACAGTACTTGCATACATGTGTGCCAGGTTTCATGTCACGTCTAGCTTCTTTTGCAATTTGTTGTAGTTCATTCATTTTTTTATTGTATCATAAAAGTTTTAATTCGGCAATATCAATTGCTGTAGTTGTCAAGAACTTTTTGTAAATTATAAACTGATATTTTATAATTATTTTTTTCCCAAAATTGTAATATTTTTTGATTGTTTACAAATCTATGCATATTATCTAATTTAAATTTACGGCAATCATCTAGTGTCCATTGGCATATTTTTTCTAATTGATCAACACACATTTTAATTCTTGTTAAAGGATCGGGTTCATCGTCATAGCTATGATCAATTATATCATCAAATAAATCAAATCCAAATTCACGCAAGTAACTTACATTTTGGTAAAATGAAACAAATATTGGAACTTGTCCATATGCAAATGGTTTAATTGATTTTTCGGTAACAAATGGTAGAAAACCTTCAAATCCTGGCAATTTTAATTGTGGATCAAAAATTGGTTCAACGCTTGTTTCCATAACAAAATTAATAAATGCAGTTGTTATTTTTTCATCAGTAGTATTCATCATTTTTGTAGAATCATTACTAAAATTATCTATTTTTCCATCTATATACATAGGAAAAAGATTATCATATTTTTTATGATGCGTTAAACGAAAATATTCTCTAAACTTTATTGGCAGAGAATGAAAAATTACTTCATCTATCGGATTCTTTCTAGTTGAATTGTATTGCCCACTTCCTAAACTCATATTGCCATAAGATTTTAAGTTTCGATTAAGTATTTCTAGTGTTGCAACAATTCTATGTTCTCTAGCTATTCTTGCTAAACTTACAAAATGATAATTTGGTAGTAGACCGCAATCATTCTTAACAATATCTCTATATGCAAAAGCAATATCAGTTGTAAAACAATATTTCATATTAATATCGTTTTGTATGGGTGCTGCACTTAATAATAAAAAATCTTTAACTTGGGTATTTGTTTGTTGTGCTATATAATCTAATTTTTCTTGGAAAACATTATAATTTAAACTTGCTCCGACTCCATCAATCAAAAAAATAAATGTTTTTCCATTTTGCAATGCTACAGATTTATATTCGTTAATTTCATTAATAATCCAAGAAAGTTCTGAATAATCAACATTTAATATGTCAAACTCATAGACACTATAGATAAATTTATTTTCTAAATTATTACAATGTTTTAAAAACCATTCACAACTTTGTCGATTATCAAGTAGATTTGTATCTTTTGATCTTATTAAATAATGTAGACCTATATCATCATAGTTCAATTTAATATCTGCATTTGCTAATCGAAAAAATAAAGGATTAGTATCTTTTGAAAATTCAATTGACATTCCATCCATAAAGGTCAAAAATGTTTCTGGCTGAACATTATTATCAACTGATATAATATTATTTTTTACTGATATGTAATTTTTTAGTAGTGTTTGTTTTATATCTTCTGTTGAAACTAAATTTACAGGTGTATCTGCTGTGTTATCTGCATTTTTTTCAAACTTATCATCTAAAATAGGTAAAGATTCAGATTGTAAGGGTTGAGTAACTTCTTCAGTGCTTGAGTATATTGGGCTATCCGAAATATTAATTGAATTCTTTGCCGTATAATACTGATTTAAATCAAAACCTAGTTCTAAAATCTTATTAATATGACTCATTGAAATACTCATTAAACTTTATGTTAGAGTATTTACTTTATTATTTGCTAATTTCGTGCAATACTTTAGTTTGTTGAAGAGCATCCATAACGCTTTGGTTTTTGTTTTGAAATACTGGTTTCCATTCTTGCCACCATGTAACTAGTTCAATCATGTCAGGTGTAAAGTTCAAATATAACGCTTGACCGCCGTGTGTATCACTTGCTTGTATAGATGCTACTCTATAATCATTAGTTGTTGCGCTTTTTATGGTCATTTTAGTGCCTCTTTAATTTCTTTATCATTCCAACCTAGTTCTACTAGCATTGCCTTGAACTCAGGATCAGGAATGTTTGCTGCCATCAATTCACAATCATCAAGTTTATATTCTGGATGCAGTTTTGCGATAATATCCGCTCGTTTGTTCTTTGACTTACGTGCACTAAATGCCATCCATTCATGACGATGCTTGCCCATGTTGGGGCTTACTGTGGTCAGTAAGAGCCACTGTAGTTTAGGATGCTTACCAAGATCAAAGAAACGTTTATTAACACGCTCATTCATTGCTTGCAGATAATATTGCTGCAACATAGGCTCACCACCTACCGCACTACCCCAGCGCAACATAAGATAGGTAGAAAATTTCTTGCGTTCTTCATCTGTTAACTCATCATAGAAAGCACGGTTTTTGGTATCTAACTGTGCCATTTCATAACCAATGTCAAGTTTGTTCAAAAGTTATTTTCTCCCCAAGTAGAAGTTTCATTTTCTTCTGGTTTGCTAATATGATACATTATTCGCAACTGATCAGCAAGTTCTTTTAGTGTAGGATTGTGTTCGGTAGCACGAAGAATCTTTAACCATTCTTCGTGTTCTTTCATATAATTTCTATCATATTCATATGTACTAATGCCGTTGCCTTGTGTCTTTAAGTTGCCCATAAACTACCCTATCATACAATGGTATTACTGTCAATAAACACGATACCCATATTTTTTAAGGTCAATATCATAGCCAAAAAGATTTACTATATCAGGTAACCATGTTTTTTCTAACAATTCTTCGTACAAAACAGAATCAAAATTTTGTTTTATTTCATACAATGCATCATATTTTTTATTAAGATAAATGTCTTCATAGTTAATATTTTTATAGAGCGTTGGATAATCAGTTTTTAATTCATAATAACTGTCAAATTCGTTTTCAATATTGTTTAACAACGAAAGCAATAATTCGTGTCTATTTTCATCGGTAATTTCGATTTGATTTTTAATTAATGTATAATCAATATAATATGAATTATCTTTAAAAGATTTATTAATTTTTTTTAAAAGAAGGGAATTTAATTTTCCAATGGAATTTTTTGAGTTTTTTATTAAAGATTCAATCGCTGCTGTTTTATAAAATTTTTCTTCTAGATTAATTTTAAGTATTTTAACGTTATATTTTAATAATAAGTCACAATGCAATTTTTGTAAATTGTGACCAGCAATAATTGAAATATCTTGTTGTAAAGTTTTTTCAATTCTACTTGTTGGAACTTGTTCAATATCTATTTTTAAACTTAAATTTGGAGTTTTGGATTTTCTATAATCATTATCATATATTATTTTGTTATAATTTATAAAATTACATAAAAAATCACCTTTACAACCACCACGATAATCTAAAAGATATTTTGTCATACTATGTTTTGTATATCAATAGTTTCGCTTGCACGCGAAATTTCTTTTACAAAATATGCACATACTGGTTTTGGTCCATCGCTCAATGGGATACAAAGTAGCTGACCATTTTTTAGTTTAGGAAAGTACCAGCGCACATCTTGATACACATCTTCAATTTCTATGTTCATAAATGCAGCACGAAATGAACTAAGCGGATTAAATGTAAATGCTTGAAAACCACGATCATTAAGTTTTGTCAATGGTAATGCTTCTAAATCACCAATCTCTGCTTCGCCAATAAGAATGCGCCAATTATAAGGCATCATTATACGGTGTTCGCCTATCTTTAAAACAAGTGCAGGATCATTAAAACTTTCTAAAAATACAAGTGGGAGAAAATAGTAATCTGCTTCTGGTGGATTACTATTATCTAGTACGCAGAAACGCAAGTCGTCAACTTGTTCTGGTAAATTATTCATTTCAAATACGGTATTGTCTACTGTTAATATACGCACTGTTATTCCTTTATTTGTATATGCTTTTTTCTTGTGTGAAAGGGTAATTAGCCTCACGATAAAATTGTTTACGTTTAGTTAGATGGCGTTTAGCAAATTTACAATCTGCGGTCAAGTCCCAGATTTGAACAAAGTCTTTGTCTTCTGCTTTACGAATGCCACGACCGATAGACTGAATGACACGAACGAATGACTTGCCAGGTTCAATAAGAACAAGATTAAAAATACGAGGAACATTAATGCCAACTGCAGCCACACCATAAGTTGCGATAATGATTTTATCACTGACGTTAGCCACTTCATCATAGTGTTCTTTACGTTTTGCATTCTTCATGTCTCCTTGAACAAACACACTATTAGGCAGACGTGCAACCAATTCATCGCCACATTCACGACGATCAACTAGTACAAGTGTGTTTCCTGTTTTAATTACTTCACCAAGAAGACTTGCCATATGGTCAAGGCGATCTTTGTTGGTGGTTAGGTATTTTAATTCTTCTTGATAGTTTCTAAAATCACTGTGTTCAACTGTTTGAACAATGTTAACATGACAATTAGATAATACGCCACGTTCTTGTAATTCACTTGCAGTAAGTTGACTTGTAACCTGTCCAATAGATACTAGCAGCGCAACCTGTTCAAACTTCTCTTTTGGAATAGTTCCTGTTAATCCCCACCGAATTGGAATATCAGCAAATTCAGTAGTCAACAATGTTTTGAGAACTTCTGCCTTTGCCTGATGAACTTCGTCAACAATAATTGCTGCAACATTGAGCATCGCAGTCCACTCATTACCAACACCTTTACTACTCTTATAAAGGCTGTTTAAGCTTTGCCAAGTGCAGATAGTATGAGTGCGACCTAATTCCTTGCGTTCGCCAAAATAAACACCAACATCTAGCCCAAGATTACGATAATCTGCTTCTGTTTGTATAACCAAACTTTTGCTAGGAACAATAATAATAGTGCGACCATATGGTTCAATTAAATGACTAAGTGCTGCTGTCATAATTGTCTTGCCAGCACCTGTTGCAATTTCTTGGACACACTGAGTATCACACAAAAATTTATTGATAATATCAATTTGATAATCACGTAAAATAATTGGTTGACCAGCATTTGGGTGACCTGCTGGCCATGTTTTGTTAGCAAATGTTTTGCTATCTACTTCGTTAAATTGAAATGATTGGCGAGATTGACGATTATCTTCTATTTCAAATTCCCAATTGCGTTCACTAAGATACTCAATAATTTCTGGAAGTAAATTAATATAGGTGCTGCCACCTAATTGAAAATATGGTATCTTACCATCCCAACGACCTAGTTTTACGCTTGGTAAATGACGAGCGTAAGGAACTTCATACTTAAACTTTGCTACCAATCGGCGGCGAGTATCAGCATCAAGCCCTTCAATTTTACAATTTACTTCATCACGAATTATAATTTTACAAAACATCTAGGTTTAATATACAGTGTAATTTTATACAATGCAATAAAAAAACAGGGCATATGCCCTGTTTGAAAAAATTACTTTTTCTTTTCTAAGATTCGTTGAATAGTAACGTTCCCACCCATTCCATATTGCAACATAACTAAACGTTTTGCACTAACTTGATCATTAGCATTGACTGTAACAGTGAACTGGGTGGTAGGTTGTCCCTGTTTAGACACAATGCCTTTAATATCATATTGCTTCATGCACCGTTCCTCATTATGGTTACTTCTGCAACACGCTGCCAACGATTTGGCTGCGACTTACGAAGGTCAGCTAACTTAAGAGCCGTGCGTAGTGACATTTCACGGAACCGTTTAGAGTTGTCCTTCATAAACTGCAGAATTTCTTTTTCCTGTTCTTTGGTCATATCATAACCACTAAACAGTGCACCGCTTTCTGCAATCTGCCGAATACGAAGATATTTATCGTGTTCAGTATCCATCGTCAAATCAATATAGTGACAACGAGACTGCAACGCACCAAGATGGTCTTGCAGCTTCTTAGAACGAATATTCTCAAACTTTAAGTTGGTGATAAAGATCACACCGCCCTTAAAGTCAAATTTGTTAGGGATGCCTTGCTTGTGTAACAAGTTGCTATCGGCGTTCCAATGAATGGTGCGTTTCTTACCACTATCAAGTGCGGCTTTGAGAATGTTGAGCGACAATTCGTCCATTAGAACGCTGTCACAGTCATCAAACACCAACACGCAACCACTGTCGCTAAACTCATAAAGTTTAGCATATAAACCAAGTGCAGTCATAGCACCCTTTACAACTTGATACCGAACTTTGCCAGCAACTTCATCATAAAGTGAATGTTCATCCAACTTCTTGTGGACACCATAGGATTTACCAACGCCTGGTGGACCTACCACAATCATGGCACGAACATCACCTTCCTTTACGGCAGTAGTCATATCTTCTAAGATTTCAAACCGCTCAGCAATACGAGCCATAACTTCTGCATCATTCGGACGAGCCATGAGACACCCCTTGGTTGGTTAAAAGCCTATATATGTACATTACCACATATATTGGGGATGTCAAGCAAAAAAGTTAGGAAAAAGAAAAAAATTACGATTTTTTCTCGTAATTTTCTCTAGGAAAACGCTCACGGTAGTGGCGTTCACCTGGTTCCAAACTGCGAGCCAATTCTACATAATCTGGACCCTTGCTATGCAACCATGCCTCGTGGTCAAACCGCCAATGTGGAATAGTAGGATGGGGTTTAAACTGTGTATAACCTCGATTTAACTTATCTTCTGGATGATGCAACGGATCAAGGGTAGCAATATAACTTAGCTTTGCCCACCAAAAATTGCCAGCAAAATGTGCCCACGGTTCTGTACCATAGTTTGTACCGACAGCTTGTGCGCCTTCGTCTAGGGCTTGTACATTATCCTGCCACTTTTCAATTGTGAAATAATTCATAAAATCACGCCAATCACCAACATTAGGATCACCCCAACGCAGCAAGCCTTTCAGATGGATATAACAGACATAACATTCACTATCTGCATGTTTAGCAACAGTATGCAAGAAATTTAGGGTTGGATATTCATGCAATGCTGCATCTTTATTAACATTTACTAGTTTGATTTTTCCTGACGTGTCATTAATATTTCTAGATGCAAGCCATGCTTCAAATGTCCAAGGTTGACCATTCATGCAAATATTAATTTCACTGGCAGCATCCCATAATCCAGATTTTTCAATTAAGTCCCACTGTTGGTTCATTACATTGTCCCAACCAGCTAGCTCATTTACATGCCAAAAAATTTTGATATCAGTCATAGTATCCCTTGTTGATGTTGGTGGACCGCCAGGGAATCAAACCCTGACCTTCGCCGTGCAAAGGCGACGTGCTCTCATTATCACTAGCAGCCCATCTTTCTATTATATATGATTTTATGTAAGGGTCAATATCTTTTTTATAAGACGAATGATGATACATTTTGTGGTGATTTGGACATAGACANACAAGATTTTTNGGATCATTNTTTTTATGATTTTCATCTATATGGTGAATATCCACAATCTTGTCAAAACCACACACAATACATTGGTGTGCGTGATGACGAAGTGCTACAGTTCTATACTTTGCAACTTCATCACCGTGATATTTTTCTGCTTTTGTTTTACCACCAACAGAGTTAGAACAAGACCTACTGCAATAATATTTTTCTTTTAATGGAAATTGTTTTTCTCTCTCATTTACAAAAAATTCATTACCACAACAATCACACACCACTTCAAAATTTTTATAATTTCCTAATTCATTATTAAATCGTAATTCTTGCGCCTGCTTAAGATTTGAATATGTTTCTAATCTTGTTGGATTATTTTTGCAATGTCTGCTATGGTTTGCTTTTTCCGTAGTCCTAATATATTCAAAATCATTATTACAATGTTTACACTTCCACATGGAGAACTCCTATATTGCATTTATTTATGCAAATTGTTTAATCTCCATAAATTATTGTCAATAAAAAACCCCCACTGTGTGAGGGTTTTTAACCGCATAACTCCTGAAAGTTATGGACTACTACTACGAATAGTAGCAGGGGGTAAGCTAGTTAAGGGATACTAAACTCTGCATCTAGTCCCATAACTATTTAGTAGTGTACTTTCATGCCATTAAAATTATGGTTTTTTGGGTGACCATATCCACGATCCCAAAGATAGTGGCGATATTCAATTTCACGAAGGTCGCTTGCGCCTTCCATGAACTTTTCAAATCTGCGTTGCATTAATTCGTCATGTGATGGAAAGAGGTTCTTTAAAATTTGTTTAATCTTTTTCATTGTTATCTCCTTGCATTGCAATAATACTTATTATAATATATGTTGCAGCGCAACAAAAAACAAGGGATTTTTAGGAAACTCTGGTATGCATTAAATTCATAGCGAAAGTATAGATTGAGAACGGTCAATCCACTCAAGCATCAAATCACTTTCGCTAAAATTATCTATACCATCTAATCTAGCATCAAGGCAATAGGGAAGTCTGCCTGTTTCTTTTAACTCATAGAGACTGCTATATAAACGTGGTTCATCACTTGACTTATATACTGCAGCACGCAACCAACCACTTTCTTTGTCTAATTGAAAATTTGCACTACGGCAATCAAATCCTGCACTTGCTAGCTGAACAATTAAACTGCTCATTGTATAAACATGATACATACCACTTACCATGTTAACATTTACCGTATTATGTTCTATGTGACTGTTTATTGAAAGCTTATATGGCATTTCAACAATTAATAAACCATCTTGTCTCAATAATTTGTGCCAATGAAAAAGAGTTCCAATAGGATTTAACGCATAGTGTAGCGCATCATGGCACCAAATAATATCTTGTTGTGGCAATTGAACCGTTGAAAAATCTTCAAAAATCCAATGCATTCCACTATTAGCAGTTTTTAACCCAAAAGGCGGTGCTATTTCAACAGCAGTAACATTAAAATTATATTTGCGACCATCGCTATTTTCAAGTGTTGCCCACCAAACCGCATCATATCCCATACCAGCACCCATAACAGCTATATTGTTAATTCCTGAAAGGTAATCATCTAGCTGTGCAAGGTAGTTTAAAGTTTTAAGACTATGTTGATGGCTTTCTTCTGGTGTCATTGGTTTTTCCATTAAATATTGCTATACATTATATATTAGGATATTATAGTCAAATGAAATTATTAATCACAGGCGGTAACGGTTATATCGGCAAATATCTTGTTAAGTATTATACAGAATATGGACATCATGTGCTATCACCGAGTAGCAGTGAACTTGATTTAACGGATTTAACAGCTACTACAAATTATATGACATCCAATCCTGTTGACACCGTAATCAACTGTGCATTTTATGGTCGTGAAATGATCCATAACCCAGATGATACTTTCTTAAGAAAAAATTTACACATGTTTAATAATTTACTTAACCAACGCACATACAAAAAGTTTATTCATTTAGGCAGTGGTTATGAATATGATAGCGAACGCAATATAGATTTTGCAGATGAAGATGATATAATTTATGTGCAGCCTAAATTACCATATTCTGCAATTAAACATTCGCAAGCCATAGATTTACTTGAACGAGATAATTGCTATAATATACGACTATTTGGATTGGCACACTATAGTGAACCGCCTAACAGATTCTTTCAACGGCTATTAAATGATGATAAAGTAATAATCAGTGAAGATCGTAAGCATGATTTTTTTAATTTAGAAGATGTACCAACTGTCATTGATCTGGTTTTGAATAATCAAATGCGCCACAAAGCAATCAACTGTGTATATGAAAACAAGTATACATTAAGTCAACAAGCAAAAATATTTTGTGATATTAAAGGTTTAGACTATAATAAAGTTGTTGTAGAAGGTTCAAGTAGCAGAGGTTATACTGGCAGTAATTTACGAATTAAAGAGTATAACTTACCGCTACTTGGTTTAGAGTTAGCAATGCTAGGGTATTAATTTACGTAGCATTGCAGAATAATCAGCAAGAACGCTCTCAGCACTATAATCACGATATAGTTTTTCAAGCGGAGCCGTGCCCTGTGCAATGATTTCACGGATGCTCTTATCTTCAATGAAGATACTTGGTTTAACATTCCAGAAATTACGGAACTGATGGCTCTTAGTCATGGCAATAGGACGGCGAGCAGCAAGAGCATAGTCAGGTGAACTTGCAATGCCAGCACCATCAAGATAATCATAGAAGTAGCAGTTAATGGTATTGTGCGCTAACCAATCAACAACTTCATCTGTTTCCATAAGTTCATGACTAAATTGCAACTCAATACCAGGTTTAGTAATGATACTCTTTACTTCCTGAACACGAGCATTGGCGTTGCTACCAGCATATCCGTGAATAAGGTCTTCATAATACCCAAATGGAATATGCAGACGCAAGATAGCCTCATCAAATTCTTCTTGAACCTTGTGAGCAAGACGAGCAATGCCTTTATGCGGCGGTCCAAAACCTTGAAAGCCAATGATAGGCTTATCACCATCCTCATAAACATGAGTTGTGGTAGGCGGTAACAAACGATTGGTAATGAATACATGGTCATTTCCTATTACACTTGGATCGTCTGCAAGAATATACTGCCAACCATAATGATTGTGTGGATTATAACTATCAGCAAGTGATTGATACATATCATGCATAATACGAACTTGCGGTACTGTAATTTCGCTGCGTGGATGTGGTTGGTTCATCCAAGGCGTAGTACCTGGTGCATAGTTATAAATGATTGCGCTTGGTTGCCACGAATTATAAGCAGCCATTACATCGCTCCAACCATCGGTATATAGTACCTGAAACTCATACTCTTGGTGAGTAATGAGCGTGTTTCCAATAAGGTTACCGATTAGTCCAATACCACACGCAGCCTTGTCGCCAAGGGTTTGTGTTACAAATAATACTCTAGGTTTCATTTTGATGCCTTTACTTGTTCTTCAATCCAACGGTATGTCTTGGTTAATCCAGCATATAAATCTTGAGTAGGCACCCAGTTTAGTTTTTCCCTAATAAGTTCATTATTGCTGTTGCGACCACGAACACCTTGCGGTCCATCTATATGCTTAATAGTAATTGTCTTGTCTGCAATTGCCGAAACCGTAAGCACAAGGTCGTTGATTGAAATAAGATAATCGCTGCCGATATTAACTGGACCACTAAAATCACTATCCATAAGACGCATTACGCCTTCTACGCAATCATCAATATGAAGGAATGAACGAGTCTGCAATCCATCACCCCATACTTCAATCTCACCGCCTTCGCTAGATTCTGCGATTTTGCGGCAAATTGCTGCTGGCGCTTTTTCTTTACCGCCACTCCATGTACCATGTTCGCCAAAGATGTTGTGGAAACGTGCAATACGATTACGCATACCATGTTGGCGATTATAGGCTAGATATAATCGTTCAGAAAATAATTTTTCCCAACCATATTCACTATCTGGAAAAGCTGGATAAACAGTCTCTTCACGACAATCAGGATTTTGTGTATCCATTTGATTATGTTCATTATAAACACAAGCACTACTACTAAAAAATACTTGATCAATGCCTTGGCGATATGCTGTGTCTAATACATTAAGATTAATCTTGGCACTGTTGTTCATAACATCAGCATCGTGTACGCCAGTATTAATATAACCAGCACCGCCCATGTCTGCAGCAAGTTGAAATACACGATCAACTTTTTGATTTATAATAAAGTCAACTACTTGTGGATTGCGGCAATCACCAATGAAGAACTCATCACACGCACTAGATTCAAATTCAGGTTGTTTTAAATCAACACCACGAACCCAATAACCATCTGTTTTTAATCTTTTAGCAATATGACTGCCAATAAATCCACCAGCACCAATAACGATTGCAGTTTTACTCATAATATCTATCCAATACTGTTTCAAAATCTCGTATATAATTTTCGTTGCTATATAATTCACGAAACTCGTTCGTAGGTTCTAGTCCACGAGCAATTGTTTCACGAATACTATTGTTTTCTGCTAACAATTCTTGCTTCCAATTCATATGACGATACATGTTACTATCACTTAGTAACATAGGTTTCATGGCAGTTAGTCCACTGTCTACACAACTGCTGATACCACGACCAGGTTGAGTAGCATATAAGAACATATTAAGATCGTTATTATTCAAAAACTTTGCCAAACTATAACGGTCTGGTATAAAATCATGAGTAATATTAACCTTTACATTAGGCTTAGCAATAGCACGGCAATGATCGGCAATGCTGTGAGCAAGACCACCTGTCATATCAACATAAGCGCCATATGAGATGTTAATGTTTACTTCAACAGGTTCATCTAACTGCGCATTGACTAGTTCAACAATGCGTGGAAAATTTTTAGTTTGCTGACCAAATCCAAACGAACCAATCTTGAGAACTTCGCTAGGTGGCGAGTACTTAATATCATCATAGAATATAAGTGGACGACCTACTGGACTATGCGTCTCGGTTGGTGAAAATGTAGGATCACACACAAAATGATGATCAACATGCGGAAAAAAATTATAATTATCGTGTCCAGTAATAACAAACTGCGGAATACCAGTTCTGTTCAGAACATATTCGCTTAACCATGGCATAGTAGATGGATGATGATTCCATATAATACCATCAACAATAGCATCATCAAAATAATTAAAAAATCCATTCTGATGATCTACTTCAACAAGTTCAAATTTATACTTCTTACTTTGTTGCAGAATCTTAAAAGAAAACAAACCATAGGTATGAATCCCACAGTTTGTTTCACTATTCATTACAATTGCGATTTTACGCATTTTTATAGCCGCTGCTCTGCTTGTTATTATAGATATCGTTGATAGCAGTTTCAATAATTTTTACTGCTGGACTTGCGTAAGTTGTTGTGCTGCTACGAAAATCAGCTTTAATATCTAATCCATATGGCAGCGTATCTTCTGGCTTATGACTAAAGTTTACAAATACTTTATTCATATCTAAAAGATTTTGCTTAGTATTAGCATAAGTGAATGGACCACTATTCTTGCCAACAATCAAGTTAACTTTAGTTGACAAATAAGATATATCACATAAATCACATTCATTATTGAAAATGTCGTTAGTGAATACTATATTGTCAAGTTTAGTTTCGAACTTTTCAGTTGCAACAAAAGTATCACTACTGTGATTTGCAGCAACATGTTCAATAATCTTTTGCATGTTGTCCATGCTGCTTTGTTTGCTGGCAACCGCACTGTTGCAGAAAAGATATACATTGCCGTTAAACCCTGCGTAGTTGTCTACTGCAGCAGTATTGTAAACACTATAATCGATCTGCGGAACATAATCCCACACATCTTCGCTTAGTTTAAGGTCAATGCCAAATTGCCGACGAATGTTATTGTAGCACTCACCAATAATACGGTGATGGCTAACATAGGAAGGATGAGTGTTAGCCCATAGTCCCATATAACTTCCTACCCAAGTATTGATAAGAATAGTATCGTCATCTTGGCCAAACCGTTGCCATTGATCAATTCCATCAAGAACCATGCGGTTGTTTTCTTCATCAAGTGTCTCTACAAGGTCAATAATTGAACGTGGATTTTTCTTATGTGCATAATAAAAGTTCATATCAGGCAATTGTCGCTTGATATCGGCAACCCATCCTCTTGTGGAGAATAGGTCGCCATAATGCCAATGGTTAAAGAATACTATGTTTTCCATAGATTATCCAATAACTTGGAAAGTTGGGCAAGGAACTACTAACTTACCGCCCTTTGCGATAAAGTCACCTTCACGCTTGACGAATTCATCCAAAAAATGCCAAGGAAGAACAAGTAGATAATCAGGGTTTGCTGCTCGCATCTCTGCCTCACTTACGATTGGAATGTTAGTTCCAACAGTCTGCAAACCAAACTTATAAGGTGAACGTTCAGCAATAGCAGTCATAAGGTCTGGCGTGATGCCAAACAACTGTAGTAGAGTATTGCCCTTAGTTGATGCACCATAGCCATATACCTTCTTACCTTCTGCTTTTGCTTGTGTAAGGAATTGAATAACTTGGTCACGCAATGACCAGATATTGTCGCCAAATGCCTTCCAAAGAGTTTCATCAGTAATATCCCAATTCTGTTCTTCATAAGCAAGAGTAGAATTGATACGAAACTCACAAACATCTCGAATTTGCTGAGTTGCAAAAGTCTTGATATCGCTGCTAGCCTTCTGGAAAGTAACACGGAATGAACCGCCATTAGTGTCATTCAGTGAGCAATCACGTAGTACAAAACCTTCATCTTCAAACAACTTCTTAATACTACGAAGATCATAGTAATAAACGTGTTCGTGACAGATATTATCAAATGCCAACTGCTTTAACATAAGTGGAGTATAACTCATTTGAAGAACGAATACACCATCATCAGCAAGGATAGAATGAGCATCACGAATGAATGGACGAGGATCATTCAAGTCATAGAACATGGCAATGCAAGTAATAACTTTTACTTTTTCATTGCCATAGCCAAGGCTATCATATGCTTCACGACTAAAAAAGTCTTGCTTAACTTCTGCAACCTTGCTACTTTCTTCCAAATATGAGTCGTCAGCAGGATCAATACCCAACTTAATCATATTATCAGGAACTTGACGAAGCAGTGTGCCGTCATTGCAAGCGATATCTAACCAGATATCCCCATTGTTGATTTTCACACGGCTTGTAATTTCGCTTACTATTTCACCTAATTGCTTTGTCATGCTTGTGTTGATACCACTACGATACCAATACTGACCATACATTTTATCCAACGGTGCTACACCGTCAAGACGGACTGCGCCCATGGTCTCGTCAAGATAAAGATCAAGACTCCATGGTTTTGTTTCACGCATTTCTGCGCCTGGTTTCATAAAATCACTTACGTAGTGATCGCCTAATTCTAATATCTTTTTCATTGATTGTTCCTCATGTGTAACTTTTTGCTTCTACGATAGTGCTGTTGCACTTTTTATTGATAATTTGTTTAATTTGAGCACGACGGGTATTTGCAGCATAGGTTGAACTTGCAATATGAACAAAGTCGGTATCATATGGTTTTTTATCTTCGGTAGGACCATATGTTCTTGCAAGGTCTTCGTTACGCCAAATAATTTTATTGACTTCTAGCAATTCTGCAATCTCTTGCTCCAAATTGATATCCTCAAATTTTCCAGTAAGTGCGGTGAGTTCGTTTAACTCACGCCTGATATGATTTAGTTTATCAAAATCTGCAATCTCTTGCAATTTAATTTGAAGAATTGTAATCTTGTCATACAATTCTCCAACACCAATTGGAGCAAGTATCATACTCATCGTTTTGCCAACTCGTAATCAGTTGCGCACATATCATTAACAAGGTCTTGAAGTGTATAATCTGGTTTCCAACCAAGAACTTCACGAACCTTGGTAGCATCACCCTGAATGTTAACAACATCAACTGGACGATAAAACTCTGGATTAACCTGAATCATAATTTCGCCAGTTGCACTATTGCGAGCAACCTCATTAACACCCGTGCCTTCCCAAAGTAACTTAATACCAAAATATTCAGCAGTTAAGTTACAGAAATCACGAATGCTACTCTGAATACCAGTTGCAACAACATAATCATCTGGCTTATCATGCTGCAACATCATCCACATTGCGCGAACATAATCCTTGGCATGACCCCAATCACGAAGCGAGTCCATGTTACCAAGTTCCAACACCTTTTGCTTACCTAATACCATATTTGCAAATGCCTTAGTAATCTTACGAGTAACAAAAAGTTCGCCACGACGAGGACTTTCATGGTTGAATAATAGTCCATTGCAACCGAAAATCTTATAACTTTCACGATAGTTTACCGTAATCCAGTAAGCATAAAGTTTAGCAGCACTATAAGGTGAACCAGGATAAAATGGTGTATCTTCCTTTTGTGGATTAAACTTTTGGATACCAAACATTTCACTTGTTGATGCCTGATAAAATTTAGTCTTGTTTGTTAGCTTAAGACTGCGGATACTATCAAGAATACGTAGTGGTCCTAGCGCATTTGTGTCACCAGTTAATTCTGGCATATCAAATGATACCTTGACATGGCTTTGTGCAGCAAGATTATAAATCTCATCTGGCTCTACCTTGTCAATAAGATTACGAATGCTATTAGAATCACTCAAATCACCATTGTGAAATGTTACATGATCTTTAACATCTTGAATGTTTGGATGGTCAAAGTTTGCACTGCGACGGATAAGACCGTGAACTTCGTAACCTTTATCCAATAGTAGTTCTGCTAGATAACTGCCGTCTTGACCAGCAATGCCTGTAATAAGTGCTTTCTTCATATTGTCCTCGTTGATATCTTGTATATATTACTGATTATACACTTAATTAAATAATTAAGATATATTAAAATCTTCCATGCCAGCAGTTTTTAATTTGACCAGATGACCAAGCATAAAGTTCTTGCTTTCCATTGCTTTCATGATTCCTAACCATCGATTGCGCAGTAAGGCAACCTCGTTGATGATGGTTTCAAAGTCAATGACTTCCTCTTCACCATCAACATACTTTTCTGCATCACGTGCAGTCAACGCACGGGCATAGTGTTCTAGATATTTTTGAAAATGTTTGCGGCGAATCTTACGCAACTGAATGTTCAGATGATTAAGAATGGCCTCAATTTCTTGTAATTGATTAAAACGATGTTCTGTTATACCAGGCAAACCACTAAGATTTTTCTCTACATTACCGTAAATACCGATATCACGTTTTGCCGCTTCCAATTCTACCTCATAGTGTTCTATGAAGTTTGGGATATTAGATAAATCTTGGCTAACCTTGGTATACCAACCACTCATTCGTCGTCACTATCTTCGTCGGATTCTTCTACATCAAGATGCTCAGCAATTGCTGCTCGCATGGCACTATCAACGACTAGTTCTTGTAAATCGTTGTCAGTAATGCCCAAATCAACCAACTCGTTGACAACATGGTCTGCTGCAATTTGTCGGTCTTTTGCTGAAATGTATTCTTTCACTGTTTGCCAGAATACTACAAGTAATTCGCTTGTATCACTCATCTTCTATTTCTTCCTTCTTAGTAATAGGAGTATGTTTTCCGTACTCACTCATAATTATATCTAAATGTGCATCGCTAAAGTTTTTACGAAATTCCTTAATAATTTCTCCAGTAACTGGACTCGTATATGATAAACGATTGCCTTCTTTTACAAGAATACCTTCATCTTCAAACATATCAATAAGACCACTATATGGACTCATGCCAGTTTCATATGGAATTTTAACCTGAACACTTTCAAATGGCTTGGCATAACGTGTTTTCATAATCTTACATGCAGCACGGATACCGTTTACTTCACTTGTTTTATTGCCATCTTCATCTTCTTTTAACTTTAACTTACGCATTGCTACTACGATAGAACTTGCATAGATAAAACCTTGTCCACCCGAAATCTTATCATCTGGATCAAACATATCTTGCGATGCATAAGTGTGGTTAGTTGCAACCATACCGATATTATAAGAGCCAAACATATTGACGCAGTTACGAACAAGTGCGGTTAGCGCCTTTGGTTTACGTCCCATGTCGCCTTTTAAATCACCTGCTTCAAACTGGTTAATATCAGTTGGAGTAAGCAACATACCAAGTGAGTCCAATACAAATAGAACTTTTGGGCGTGATTCTTCTGGCATTGCCTTATAATGGTCCATGAAATTTGTAATAGTTTTAGCAACATCATCAATCATTGCCATGTTGAGTTTAAGAAGATGTTCTTCATCGGTTCTAACACCAAGTGCTTTTAACCAATCCTCATCAAGAGCATTTTCAGTATCAATAAGAATTACATAAATTCCCTGATCCTGTGCATTTTTAACAATATTTCCGCTGCAAATATAACTTTTGCCTGCGCCACTTTCGCCTGCAAATACAGTTACTTTGCCAAGTGGAATACCTTTATTAAAATCACCACTAATACGATAGTTAAGCGTATAATTTCCTGTTGAAACCCAATCAGTTGGATCATTATACCCAACACTCATGCCTGGTATTGCTTTTGTTAAATCTTTTCTAAAACGTGAAATGTCAAATGGTTTAGCCATGATTATGCCTTTATTGAAATATAATACAAAATGCGGGCAGACTTGTCAATAAATCTGCCCACATTTATTGTTATTATTCTGCTGTTTTGCGATTGCGAATCATGCTGAGAATTTCTGCAGCACGTTGGTTGCTATCACCGCCACTCTTTGGAGCAGTGCTTACTGGCGCACTTGCAACTGGCGTATCATCCATATCAAAAGGAACATCCTCTTGAACTGGTGCTGGACGGCTATATGCTACAGTAGGTTTTGCAGCAGGAACATCATCAGCATCGCTGTTGTTGTTTCCCATACCACTTGGCTTGTAATACTGACCCCAACGATTTTCATCGTATGTGGCACCATCAACAGATGCTTCAAACATCTCCTTGATGATCTTCATTTCAGTATCGCCTGGCTTCTTTGGAAGGAAACTCTTCAAGTCAAACAAACCATAGGCATCAATTGCCGCACGTTCTGTCTGGGTGAGTGCTGATTCTTTACGTGCCCACTTACTGGTAGCATAATCTGCATACTGACCCTTGCTCGTTTTAGTGACACTAAAGTCCAGACCACGATCATAGTCTGTCGGTAGTTCTTCAATATCAGGGTCTTTCAATGCAGCAATGATCAAAGGATAAATGCTTGGGCTAATTACAAACCTACGAATTGGATTCTCAGGAGTGCTGTCTTCGGTAAGTGGATTATCACGAACAAAGCCTTGGAAAAGATACGAACGCTTCTTCCAATACTTGCGACCCATTTCTTCAAGGCTCTTGTCCTTGAACCATGTGCGAACCTCAGTTAGAATTGGACATGTTTCATTCCACATTTCTATGCAAGGAACTTGAACAGTAACAGGCTTGCTATTCATCTGACCCTTAACACCTGCAAAAGGCAAGCGGATCATTGCACGTTCAACCCAGAAAAAGTCATTCTTCGCATCACCATCAGGCAAGAACCTGATACGTGCTGTTGAACTTTCTGGAATATCCCAATGTGGGTAAATTGCGTTATCACGACCGCCGCCGTTAGAACCGCTAGAACGGGATTCTTGTTGTGCGAGTTTCGCACGGATTTCTGCCAATGAAGCCATAATGTTTTCCTTTTCTGTTGCCTTATGTGCCTTATACAATAGAACTCTCTCTACTGCATATATCTATTTATACACCAACGATAAGATAGATGCAATATATTTCTTCAATTATTAGAAATTATTTTATCACGCAGTGCTAATCCCGCTGCTAAATCTTCACAGAGTATTAGGTGACTACGTTTAATTTCCAATGATTGATTCGTAATATCGCCGCACACATCCTTAACATAACAGGTGTTTTCGGGAATGTCAATAGTTTTTGGTAAATTTTTCCACCATATAGGTACACTAAAAAAAAGTGGTTTATAATACCAATCATACCATTCGGCACTCCATCGTAAGTGAACTTCAAATATATTACCGCCCATTGTTTCAAAATTTACATAACCTGTAAACTCTGGCAGCAAGTTTTTCCATATATTTTGGGCTTCGTCTAAATCACCGTTTTCAATAGTCCAGTAATCAATGACTTTATGATCTGCGGTTTGGTAAGCAGTTGCTTTCTTGCAATGTATTACTTCACCGCCTAATAATTGAATATCGTAAGAACAGTGTGTACCCGTGAATAGTGGCATCCAAAAGTGACCAGCAATATACTCAACGTCATCAGCACTATTCCAAACACGGCTACCAAGTGCCATGCCTTCAAGATTCATTATTGGCTTTGAAAATACAGGATATGATTTTGGGGTGATTCCGTGTGGAGCACACTCATAGCCAAGTGTTTGTGATAGCAATAACTTATTATAAACCCAACGTGCCCACGGATATAGAGGATATGCTTCTATATCCGTAAGTAATGGTGTTTTCATTAGCCCAACGGATTAATATAAACTGGTGTTCCATCTACTTGATCACCAGTAAGAATAATCTGATAACGACCATCATCTGTTGCGCCAAGCGAAACACTATGGTTTGGAAAATTAGGGATAACTTGTGAAATTACTGCCCAACTTGCTGAACCACTGTCAGTATAAGTCTGTGTTGATGCCCAGTTTTGAAGCCAAGCTAAATCAAAAGTTGTGTCAATCATTTTCTAACAATTCCCGCTACTGCTTGTAACCAAGTTAGATCAGCACTTTCTTTCATCTTCTTCTTATCGCTAAGTGCCTTCTTCATTGTTTCTTTCTTGTCGCCATCTTTGTCAAAGTCAAGATAATCTGGCTTGCCTTTCTTCTTGGCTTCTTCAATGCTTTCGTCAGTATATTCTACATCGTTGTCTTTCATATAGTCACGAGCAGTGTCTAGATAATCAACAGCCTTTGTAATCTTGGCCTGTACCCATTCTGGTAAGTTTTCTTCATCATCTAAGATTGAACGTAGTTCGTCTGCTGCATCTTTTGCAGTTTTCAAATCGCTCTTAGCCATACGACCTTCTTGATCATATTCTGCCTTGTCGTCAGCACTTGGCTCATCAGCACTGTGCGGAACAGTATCAGGAGCATTTTCTTCATCTTCGCTTTCTTCTTGTGCGTAGATATAGTTTTCCATCAAAGGCAGACCTGCCAATTTACGCATTTCTTCAATATTTTTGTTTTTCATTGGGGTTCCCTTTGGTTTATTTTCTTTTACGTCTTCTTGATCATCCCAACGCTTGTCATCAGCATCAGCATCTGGATGTTCTGGTTCGTCTGCTGGTCCACCTTCTTTAACTGGATAGGTTTTGCCATCTACTTCAAATTCTTTCTTGCCAGCAGCCTTTGCCTTTGCAAGATTGCCACTGAACTCATTGCCTTCATTTGGCTCTTCGTTTACAGCATCTTCTTTTTTCATATACTTGTCTTTAACACGACCAAGTTCTTCTTGACTTGCGCCTTCACGACCTGCTTTTGCAAGTGCAGCCATGCCATCTTTGCCATACTTCTTTTTGCCAGTATAATATTGAAGTCCACTTTCTTCTACTTCTTCTTCAATTACAGCACTTTCATTATAGTCCATGTTATTATATTGGTCATGCGCCGTCATATGTAGCAAATCACCATGTGTTCTTGCCAAATCATCAAGGTCTTGGTCATCAATAGGTGTGCCATCGGTATATTGACCAGCACTAAAATATGCATCGCTGAAATCTGGGTAATCTGATATATCAGGAATAACAACTTCCAATGAATCAACATCAACTTGCTTACCATTAATTTGCACTGGTTGACTCATTGGACTTTCACCAAGACCCATAATGCTTTCTTCAAACTCATCTCCAGCACTCTTGACCTTGCGAAGATCGCTTGGACGAGCATTAGGTTCTTTACGAACTTCACCAGCATACTCTGGATTCTTACGAATTTCGCCTAAGTCTTTCATATACTTTTGTGCAAGAACAATAGCAAGTTTTTTGTCACGATTATATTCTGGTTCACTGCGTTGACCAAATGCTTCGCCTTCGCTGCTTACAAGATCACCCATGAGTGCCGCAAAGTTGGCAACGTCATCACCATCTTTTGCAATCATGCGATTTGCAATATCACCTAAGACTGCACTTAGCAATGCAGTGGTATTAGTATACTGTCTTGTGACCATAAGTTTATCAAGACCTGTATCTTTTTTTAGCACCAATTTATAGTTTGGATCAAGAATTTTCTTTTCAACGCTACTAGCAGCTTCACTAATGCTTTTCATTGCATTTTCCTTTAATTTGCGATATGCACCAGCAGCACTGGCAAGGTAATTATCTAGATTTTCATTATATGTTTGTTGGGTAAACCAACCTTTAACTTCACTCAAATCGTCTGTTTGTTCACTGATTAAACCTGCTAGTTCTTCAAGACTTTCACTAAAATTACGACTGTTATTACTCAAACGATTTAAGTGACGTTTAATACTTTCTTTCATTTGTTGTGCAGCAGCAATAACATTGCCTGCCTCAGTTGCTTCAAATGTGCGTGTACGAGTAGCACTGGTAAAACGACTTAAATTTCGCATTTCGCCAATAGCACGAGAAATGATTTGACCTTGTGGGTCATAAGGATTACCACCACGAGACACGTGATTTGCCATTGCCTTAGCACCACCAACACTCTTAAATGGAAGCAGGAATTTCTCACCATTTTCATTTACCAAATAGATTCTATCTACTTTAAGCAAGCGATTGTTTGGGTTTTCAAGCATTTTTTCATTATGAACAACATTAATCCGAACATTGTTTAGTGTTCCTTCACTAAACTTGCCTCGACGTTGCCATAGAACACGGCTTTCTTCTAGGGATTCTTTCATTTTTTTCTTCTCAGGGTTAAGTTTAATCATGTATTCATAATCGCGACGACTAAGTGTATCTTTAGTAATATCTCGCACATCAAAATTTAACATGTGACTTTTTGCCATTCGGCGCAATTCACGTAAAAAACGATACCAATAATCTTTATCCTCTGGCAACATGCGTTCAGTAATTGCGGTATCAAAAAATACCTTAAGGCTACTGCCATCAATTAGCGAACAACTAATATCGCCATACTGACGCCCACTTTCTTTATCAGTATATGTAAAGTTAAAAAATCTACCATTTTGTGGATCAAGCGTTGATATGCCGTTTTCATCACCAAGTTTAATTTTGGGAAAACGATTACGTAATTTAAAAAATAAATCTTCTGCTGCTTGACTGATATCACTCATAGGATTATTTATGCCTTATAACATAACAAATGGCATTGGTGGAATAATGTCAGCAGCTTCCATTGCCAAACCATCACTAATTCTACTGTCATACATTCGCAAATGCAATATCATACGCACAGCAAGCAACGTTGCCATAACTAGGTCATCTGTCTCGCCAGTTTTACCTGCATAACTTACGCCGTGCGCCACGAATGTTTTAAGTTCGCTGATTAAACTCTTGCTGCATAATTTAATCTTACCTGTTTCCATCCATAATTTAAATTTGGAACATGCTGCAATCTTACTCTTTGGTGTTGTATTAAATCCTTTACGGAATCTACGTCCACCACCAGGTTCACTTAAGAAACTGCCTGGTATATTTTCCTCACCAATATCAGCAACAGCATTAAGTGCGGCTTCACCAATACTATTGTTTTCTATACTATAATAGATATCGCCAGCATTACCAGTTGTTTCTTTTATATACTTACAAATTTCTGCCATGATTAGCACTTGCTTTTGTATGATAGTAAGATTATGCTGCCATTCTGCTACTTGCTGCATAGTAGTAGCATCAAATACTTCAATAGCGGCAGGATCACCACCTGTTCCAAGACTTGGGTCAAGTGCAACAATATAAACATGGTTACGCTGTGGCTTTTCATACCAACGAACTTGACCTTGTTTTTCAATTGGGTCAATGCCACTTAAGTCAACAAGTATACCTGGTGCAATAAGTGTTTCGTCATAGATAACGAACTCACAGTTATGTTCACGACGAAAACGGTCAATACCTACACTACTCATCTCACGGTCTGCCCAATCACGATTACGCTCTGGGTGACGATCCCATGTAGCAAGGAATGGACTAAATCCATTGCGTCCAAGTTTGGTTTCATTGCCATGTGAGTCAAATTTCTTATTGGCTTCTTTCCAGATATCAGCAAATTGGTCTTCATCGCTGTTAGGAGTAGAAGTAATAATTGCCTTACCACCTGTTGATAGTGTAGGACTAATAGATGTCCAGAACTCTTTTGCAATAGAAGGTCTAACAAATGCTAACTCGTCACAATATAGCAGTGAAATACTCATACCACGACCTGTCGTTTCAGTAGTAGTTGAACTTACGATACGGCTGCCATTGTCAAATCCGAGCGAACCTTTATTATAATCAACCACGCCAGCACGAATATGATCTGGACAATTTTCATAACCAAATCTAATACGCTGCATGATATCTTGTGCGCCAGTATATTTGTTGCTTGCTACAAGAATAGTGCTATCTGGAACAAACATAGCATACCATAACAAGTAGCCCGCCGCTAGTGTGGATTTACCCATTTGGCGACCTAGCATGTTAATACTAAAACGATTATTATGATAGTTGTGTAGCAGTTCTTCTTGGTAATCAAACGGACTAAGTTGTAGTCTACCCTTGGTAGGATGCTGAATATAAAAGAAATTTCTGATAAAATATTCTGGTCCAGTGATAGGATCAGCACACAAACTAAATTCTATTAGTTGTTGTTCAGTAATTTGCATACGAACGTGTGGTTTACGTATAAGTTTATTTTCTACAGGTTTTGCCATGACATTATTTAATTGAATTATTTCTTTGTTTTAATGTTTTGGATATTTTTCGTCTTGTTTCTTCTGATAACTTTTTACCAGTATTTGAAATTGCAATTTTTTTCTTGTGTTCTTCGTTAAATTTTTTACCTTTTTTTGTTTCGCTCATTTTTTTACGAGTTTCTTCAGAAAATATTTGGGTTGCTCTTGCTTCTTTTAATTTTATTACAGTTTCTTCTGAATGTGGACCAAATCTCCTGCCATCTTTTCCTCTTGATAGTGATATTTTTTTCTTTGTTTCTTCGGTTCTTTTTTTTCGTAATTTTTGTTTATGTTCTTCTGATAATGGCCCTCTGTTTTTACATTCTTTTATCCATTCTTCTTTTAATTTACAATAAATTCTTGAAGAAACTTTAATTCGCAATTGGTTTTTATTTCCCATAGTAGCAATCATCCAAGCAGCTTTTATCATTTTTGATTTATTTTTGCCTTCTGTCATCTTTGGTAAAAGCATATGACATATATAATGTTCTTTTGCTGTAAGAGAAACGAGATTGTCTTTGCTGTTATCGCCACCTAAACTTTTAGGTATAATATGATGTTTTTCGGTATAAACATCGGGTGATAAAATTCTTGACTTTGCCCTATTGACAATGTTATAGTATATGGTAGTATATTTGTTATGTAAATACATGTGCTGTTACACCTTCTAGTAATAGAGTAGGTAGGATGGCAGTCCGTGACCTACATTATTATTTATCAACGAGGTTAAATTTTGTCTGATTGTTTAATTCTAAACGCTAATTATCAGCCGCTTAGTTGGTTACCGCTTAGCGTCATACCATGGCAGCAAAGCGTTAAACTACATTTTATGGATCGTATTAAGATTCTTGAATACTACGATGATTGGGAAATTCATAGTCCCTCAACGACTATGTTTGTGCCTGCGCTTGCTATAACTAAAGATTATCATAGCTTTAGCAAGGGTATTCGTTTCAGCCGTCAAAATCTGTATATTCGTGACTTATTTCAGTGTCAGTATTGTGCTGAGACTTTTGAACCTCATGACCTTAACATTGATCATGTTATTCCTATTAGTAAAGGTGGCAAAACAAATTGGGAAAACTGCGCAACATCTTGTAAGAAGTGTAATCACAACAAAGGCAATAAGTTAATCAAACCAATTCGTGAGCCATTTAGACCAGATTACTGGACACTAACTGCTCGTCGCAAACAGTTTAATTATAATATTAAGCATAAGAGTTGGTTAGATTACGTTGGTTAATGTGATGGACGTTTTGTTGGCTTAAATTTAGCAACTGGACTTACACGATTTACTGCTTCATTTTCGTCTTTATTAGTATAAGGACTAATGCTCTTTGGTGGCATACCAGTTGATTTACTTGCGGCAAGCATTGTTTCTAAACTTCCTGCATCATAAGGCATAACAATCATTTTATCGCCTAAGTTAGTTTGATCATCAAATGCATCTGGCTGTGGGTCAGGTGCACGAGCCATCATAATACCATAGCGATACATTTGATAGAAATTAGCACTAGCATCAGGGATAGTATAAGCACCAGCCATACCACGTGCTTCATATTCAGCGTGATCACCTGAACGACCTTGCTTGTGTTCTGCTTCTGTTTTTTCAGAAATAAATTCTTTGGCTCTCATACTATTATTTACCTTTTGGAGGTTTTTCGTGAGTTAAGAATGGACGAGCAAACCATAGTTTAAACCAATCGTTGGTACCAGGTTGTATATTCTTGCTGCGTTCTTTTTTATGAAGATGCGTTCCATGCTGACTCAACGCATAGCCTAAACTTTTATCTTCGCAGAACTCACTCGCTCGCATTGCGTTTAATCTGCTTGCCGCTATTGTGTGGGACTGGACTCTTTTGATTTACATAACTTGGTTCGTCACTGCCATCTGGTGTCAAACGAACACGAGGTGTATTAAAGTGTGCAGCAGTTTTTGCCAGTATTTCTTCTTCTGCTGGTGTATAACTAATTGTTACCATTTTAAGACCAGTTGGACCATTTTGATCCATCTTTTCCTCTGGCATACCAGCAAGAGCAACACCAAAGCGATATGCCTTGTAACCACTACTGTTGTCTAGCTCAGGGTAAACAAACGCATTAGGAATAGTAGTAAGAGCCTGTTGTGACATGCCTTTGCTTCCACTATAATCTGCTGCTTCACTTACGAATTCATGCGCTCTCATTTTTTCTTCCTTGCGCCGCTATTATGTGGAACAGGGCTTTTTTTATTTGTAGAAGGCGGTTCTACGCCTTTTTGATCTGAAATAACTTTTGACTTAAAACCGGTACCACGAATTGCGCCTTTCAACATATCCATTTCTTGCTGTGTATATGCAGCAGCAACAGGGCTATCTCTAAAGTGTTCGTGGTCATGATCTGCGCTGTGATGTGGATGACCAGCAACACGAGTCATAAAACGATAATAGTCATAACCCATATCCATATCAGGATAAACTACACTCATTGGCATAGTTGATTTGTGTTCTGGATGAATTTTAGACTTGGCTTCGCTTACAAACTCGTTGGCTCTCATGATTTTAGCCTCGTGTTTTTACAGGAAGACTCCAGTATTGAGCAGTATCAGTTTTGGTACTGCAATCTACTGTTTCTAAGAAAATTCTATTGCGATTTTCATCTGTCTTTTTAAACACGCATTCAAAAGTAACACGTGCTTCTGTTGCACTTGGGTTACGAGCAATTACAGTTACATCACTTTCTGGAAGTTGATCAGTTTCAACTAAACTAGCAACTGCATGACGCAGTTTATAACCTTGCTCTTTCATAGTTTCATGAATTTTATTACTTTTTGCAATATTACGAACAAAATCTTGGGTAATACCAGCGGCTTCCATTGGTGGCTGATGCATAAATTTTTTATTAATTTTTTCACCGTTTTTTTCGAATGTAAGAATAAACTCAGCCATCTGTTGACGAGCACCTTCACTCAGTAATTTATTACGATCTAATAGATTCCAAGCAGGATTATCAAGCGCAATCGTAACATGTTTATCGCTATGTTCAACTACAGTTGCTAGAACACTTGTAACACTATTAAGTTCAATATTAACAATATCACCTGTTACTGGTGCTTTCATTGCTCTATCTACTTGTGCTACATAATCTAAAAAATTCATTGTGTTATTCCTTAGTCAAAACTTACAGCTACGTGTGTTGGATTGTCTCCACCAGCAACCTTTGGATAAGTTCCCTTTGGACGATTCATGTCATTTCCTTTTGGTACTGCTGCACTAATTGTCTTTGTCATTTCATGTGGGCTATTAGTATATGGGCGCTCTGCGGCATCTTCAATAGCTTCTGGTCCGCTCATACTCATTGGCTTATCTTTGTCCATACCAAAGTCAATCTCCATATCATCGCCACCCATTGGTGCATCCATTGGTGGAAGATTTGCACCAACACTTGGTAGAGTTGTCATTGCATGGTCATGTGGTATCTCTGGCATATCGTGATGTGAAATATCACCAGTTTC